>Ga0082335_1006806_pt1 | contig 14366 bp, 12 predicted proteins | sample Subgrocontami58m_FD_72375 | JGI IMG/M metagenome (GOLD analysis project Ga0082335, IMG submission 72375) | Subsurface groundwater microbial communities from S. Glens Falls, New York, USA - GMW37 contaminated, 5.8 m (SPADES assembly) (version 2) ...
ATACCGATGTTGCGCGCTCTGAGAAAAAGTACATGACCCAACTCATCGAAGACCTCCACTGGTTAGGAATAACCTGGCAGGAAGGACCCGATGTGGGTGGTCAGTACGGTCCGTATTTACAGTCGGAACGTTTGCATATCTACAATGACCTCTGCCAAAAATTCTTAAAAGAAGGTATGGCATATAAATGTTATTGTGCCCCCGAAGAACTGGAAGAACGCAGGCGGATTGCTAAACTCATGGGGAAGCCTCCTCGATACGACAATCGTTGCCGGGAACTCACTGATAAACAAAAAAAGGCCTTTGAAATTTCTGGGCTAAGATGCACCATTCGTTTTAAAGTACCGGACGAATTGGTTGTATTCGACGATCTGATTCGTGGCACCTGTCAATTTGATATGAGCCTGACGGGAGACTTTGTAATCATGCGGTCGGACGGCACACCCTCTTTCCACTTCGCCGTTGCCATAGATGACACTTTGATGAACATCACCCACGTCATTCGTGGAGAAGACCATTTGTCGAATACACCGTGTCATATATTACTTTTTCATGCCTTAAAGCAAAAGCCTCCACAATTTGCCCATCTGTCGCTTACCATGGGCGCTGACCGTTCCTTGTTGAGTAAACGTCACGGCGCTTTTTCTATTTCTGAATACCGCAAACTGGGCTATTTACCGGAGGGTTTACTGAATTATATGATGCTATTAGGATGGTCACCAAAGGACAAAAAAGAGAAATTTAAAGCCGGCGACATTATTGATACATTTGAGATAAGCTCTATGAGTAAGGCAGCCTCCGTATTTGATCAGCAAAAATTGGACTGGCTGAGTGGACAATATATCCGTGAAGCTGATCTGGAAAGACTTGCAACCTTAGCAATACCATACTTACAGGAGGCAGGATTCGTTTCTACAGAAGAAAGTAAAATTGACAAAGCCAATTTAAAATTAATTATAGATGCCGTGAGAGGCAACATATCCTGCATGTCTCAGATCGTTCATGAATCAGAAATCTTTTTCAAGGATGTTGTAATCAGCGAAAATCATGTTGAATTTCTTTCATCAGAGACTTCGCAGTCCATACTTTCGGCCTTTTCTATGGAACTCCAGAAGCTGAACAACTTATCTCCCGATATTTTTAGGGATACCTTAAAAACAGTGCAAAAAGAAACGAAAGTAAATGGTAAAGGACTTTATATGCCCATCCGTATTGCCTTGACTGGCAGAGAACACGGACCTGAACTTTACAGTATCACCAATATCCTGGGCATCAATACGTGCAAGACAAGGATCGAACGATTTCTTTAAATATTTGAATATTAAGAAAGAGAATTATGGCATTAAAATTTTACAATTCTTTGACTAAAAAAAAGGAAATTTTTACACCTTTAAACGAAGGCCGCGTCAATATGTATGTGTGCGGACCTACGGTCTATGACCATCCTCACATTGGACATGCCAAGAGTTATGTGAGCTTTGACGTAATCGTCCGTTACCTTAGATACGTCGGTTATAAGGTGCGTTACGTGCAAAACATCACCGATGTCGGACACTTGACCGACAATGCAGATGCCGGTGAAGATAAGATACTCAAACGTGCACAAAGGGAACGGGTAGAACCGGCAGAACTTGTCGAAATATACACGAGGAGTTATTTCGAAGACATGGATGCCCTCAATAACCTGAGACCCGACATATCACCACGGGCAACAGCGCACATCCCCGAACAAATCGAGATTGTGGAAAAGCTGATTGAAAAAGGGTTTGCTTATGCATCGAATGGTTCCGTCTACTTTGACGTCCAGAAGTTTACTGAATACGGAAAGCTTTCCGGCAGAAAACAGGAGGAACTTGAGGCAGGTGCACGCATAGAAATCAACCCGGAAAAGCGGAATCCTTCTGATTTTGCACTCTGGAAGAAGGCTGAGCCAGGCCATATCATGCGGTGGAAAAGCCCCTGGGGAGAAGGATTCCCAGGATGGCACCTCGAATGCTCGGCCATGTCTATGAAATACCTGGGAACCACACTGGATATTCATGGCGGTGGGCTCGAAAATATCTTCCCGCATCACGAGTGTGAGATTGCTCAGAGCGAAGCGGCAAATAAATCACCGTTTGTCAGATACTGGATTCACAACAACATGGTCACCGTAAATGGACAAAAGATGGGAAAATCTCTTGGCAACTTTGTTACCCTCAAAGATGCCTTTACTAAGTATAATCCCCTGACCATACGATTCTTTATCCTCACAACTCACTATCGCAGTCCGCTTGACTTTAGCAATGAGGCGCTGGATGCCGCAGACAAGGGTCTTGAACGCCTCTATAACACTATTAAAAATTTGAGGGAACAAATAGATAGCTCAAAGGATGGTCAAATTCCCCGTGGTATCTACGAAAAGCTAGAGCAATACAAAAAAGCGTTTCTTGAGGCTATGGACGAAGACATTAACACACCAGGCGCTATTGCCGCCCTGTTTGACTTGTCAAAAGAGGTCAATACCCTGCTAAATTCTAGCCAGGAGATAAGTAAAAAATGTCTGGTAGACATTGATAACTTTTACCAGGAACTCGCAGGCAATATCTTGGGGATTATCCCGAAAAGCTTTGAATCTGAACAAAAAGGAGAAGCGGACGTGCTGGATAATGTTATGCGAGTGATCATCGATACCCGCAATGAACTGCGTAAGGCAAAACATTGGCAGTTATCAGATTTCATCCGTAACAAACTCTCTGAAATAGGGATTGCCCTTGACGATAAACCGGACAGCACAGCATGGAAAAGGATAAAGAAATGAGGTCTTTCTGTAAATTGTGTGAAAACAAGCTATAGAAGTGAATCCCTCCCCCTCGATGGGGGAGGTTAGGTGGGGGTGATTAAGAATTGAAAAATATTCAGGGAGTACTGGAAGTAATAAGACGGCATTGCTTGTCTCACCCTCCCCTAACCCCTCCCATCAAGGGAGGGGAAACTGATTCGTATATCCACAAAAAAGCCTGAAGGAACAAAAATGATTACTTTGGAACAGGTAAAAAACCATCCAGACGTCAAAGTATACGTAAAAAAAGCAAATGAATTTCTGGGGGTCATTGGCTACACCGAACACGGCGAACGTCATGGAAATTACGTGGCGAAAAACGCCAGAAAAATTCTCCAGGAACTCGGATACGACGCAAACACCTGTGAACTGGCAGCTATCTCCGGATACATTCACGATATCGGGAATGTGGTCAGCCGGCATATCCATCCGGAAGCCGGCGCTTACCTGGCAAGTCAGTTCTTAAAAGAGTTAGGCATGCCTGTGGAAGATCGGGTTATGATCATGAGCGCAGTCGGAAACCACGATGAAGGCTCTTGTGACGCTGTAAGCCCGGTATCAGCGGCACTCATCATTGCCGATAAATCAGATGTCCATCGTTCAAGGGTGCGCAGTGTAAAAGAAATTAAATTTGATATCCATGATCGGGTCAATTATGCAGTAACAAAATCCGAACTTCAAATGAATACCCAAAAGAAAACAATCATCCTCAAACTTGACATCGACAAAGAGATTTCAGATATGGTAGAGTACTTTGAAATCTTTACCGGCCGCATGGTAGCCTGCCGCCGTGCGGCACGACTCTTGGGATGCACGTTTGATGTTGAGGTTAGTGATTCTCCTTAGCCGTATTTTCCCTTCCCCACAATTACACGGATATATCTTGCTTTGAAAGATTACTCACGGCCTCTGAAAGATTGATTAACAGATCGAGACTTAATGTTTCACCCCTTACCCGTTCATCCAATTGCATGCCTTCGATAACCCTTTTCATGCGTTCTCTCGACATATTAGGCAATTTCCACCGTTCCAGACTATTAAGCAAAGTCTTACGCCGGGATGTAAATATGGCGTGAATGATCTTTTTAAAAAAAGGATAATCCGTTATCCTGCCTGCATATTTCTCTTTGTTTACAGATATCTTCACAAGGGCCGAATATACCTCCGGCCTTGGCCAGAATACCTGAGGAGATAAGGTCTTAAAGACCTCCACTTCCGAAAACAATTGAGTGGTTATAGATAAAATGCCGTATTCCCTTGTGCCTGGCATTGCGGCCATGCGTTCCGTAATTTCTTTCTGAAGCATCAGCACCATTAATTTAATAGGTAAGTCACCTTCCAAAAGATTAATGATTACTGGCGTGCTGATATTGTACGGCAAATTGGAAACTACTTTTATATGAGATTGATCATGTTCCTTGAGCCAGTTGAGCATCAAGGCAGGAATATCCGGGTTGAGTTCGTGCTTTGTTTTTAAAATATCTGCGTTAATAAGGGTAACATTTTTATATAATTTAAGTATATCAGTTGCCATTTCAAATAACTTCTTATCCACCTCCACAGTAAACACATGTCGACTTCTATCCGCCAATAACCTCGTCAGCCCACCAGTCCCCGTGCCAATCTCCAGCACAACGTCATTTTCATTTAGTTCTGCAATATTGGGAATAGACAACAAGGTATTTTGATCAATGAGGAAATTTTGTCCAAACCGTTTATTTGGTGAAATTCCTCTTAGGCTGAAAATCAGCTTTAGTACGGCTGGTGTGTGTGGAATAAATTTTATTTCTTTTTGTGGCATGGATTTTTAATTACGTTAGGACACAGATTTTCACAGATACACACTAATAACTACTTTTAAAACAATTATACACATCTACAATAATTTTCACCTTAATTCTGCCAAAATGGAAATTACAATATCTCTTCATCTCTTCAGGTCTTTTATAAACATAATTGTAAGCGCTTACAAGACTTTACCTCAACCGGATAAAACATATCCTCATAAAAATGAGGCAACACTTGAAACCACCGAGACACAGATGTACGGAAATAGGCAGTATTATTTACGGGGGCAAATTATTCTCTGTGTTTCTGTGCCTCCGTGGTTAACTATACCTTTGCCATCTTCACAGCCGTCTTTATGGCCTCCATCATGGAACGCGGGTCGGCAATACCTTTACCGGCTATATCATACGCAGTACCGTGGTCGGGTGACGTGCGGACAAACGGGATTCCCAAGGTAATGTTCACCCCTGTCTCAAAGGCGTGCAATTTCAGAGGGATTGCACCCTGGTCATGATAGATGGCCACAACCGCGTCATACGCACCCTTCAACATCTTGTAAAATACGGTATCTGCAGAGACTGGGCCGTCACAGTGAATCCCTTTCTTCCTTGCCTTTTCAATCGCAGGAATAATGATTTTCCTCTCCTCATCCCCGAAAATCCCTTCTTCTCCGGCATGTGGGTTTAAGCCACAGACGGCAATCCTGGGTTTCTTCAAACCAAAAAACTGTTTGAGGCCCTCATTACAGACAGTTATTGTCCCCAAAATACCCTCTGGGGTGATTGATTGCGACACATCTTTTAAGGCAATATGGGTGGTTGCAAATGCCACCCTTAGTTTTCCACCCACCATCAGCATAACTACACGCTCAACACCGGAAAAGGTATGGAGCATTTCAGTATGGCCGGGGTAACCATATCCACCTAGATGGATGGCCTCCTTGCAAATCGGAGCCGTTACAAGGGCATCAATATGTTTGTTTAGAGCAAGATTAATTCCCTTAATAACACACTGAACTGATAACTCCCCACCTTCAGCAGTAGCCCTCTTCAGCTTCATAAGACCCGGCTTTAATTCACCTGTAGGTAGCAGGAAAACAGATGTTTTTAAGCCATCGATATCTGAAATGTGGGATATCGTCGAATATTTTACAGGCATCTTCAATGCCCTTGCAGTCTTGTCAAATACGCCTTTATTGCCGATAATTACATACCTGGCAAGCTTCCTGATTGCAGGAGATTTTAAGGCCTTCAAGATGATTTCAGGTCCTATCCCGCAGGGATCACCTATCGTAACCCCGATGAGCAATTTAGATTTTTTATTTTTTTTCATACTTATACTTTTATTCAGCATTGTCCGGTTAAGTTTTTGCGCGTTTTATTCCATTGCTCTAAAGCTGTCATTCCCGCATGTTTTTAGCGGGAATCTAGGATGGACGCGCCTCTGGATACCCGATAAAAGCATTCGGGTATGACAAAAGCCGGTACAGGCAAATTCCTAACCGGACAATGCTGACTTTTATTAACAGTTTAGTCTTTTGGCAATCAAAACCCTTGTTCAGTTAATTGCTCTCGTGTCATACCAGCATCATTCTCTTTTTTAAGAATCTTTTTAACCCACTTACCTAACATGTCAATCTCGATATTCACCTGATCCCCTATTTTCTTGAGTCCCAGGGTTGTCGAAGTCAATGTATACGGAATCAGTGCCACAGAAAAAACACCGCCTACAATATCGACGATCGTAAGACTAATACCATCTATAGCCACAGAACCCTTTTCAATCATCATGTCGGTAAATTTGTTTTCAACAGAAAACGACATTGTACACTGGTTTGCATGTTGTTTCTTTTCTTTTATATTGCCTATTCCGTCCACATGTCCTGTAACAAAATGTCCTCCCAGTCTGTCCCCGACCCTTAACGCCCTTTCAATATTCACTTTCTCCGCATTCCGTAATTTTCCTAACGTAGTTTTTGTAAGAGTTTCACTGGACACATCAAAACCGGCAACAGTACCTTTAACTTCTTTTACCGTAAGGCATGCCCCATTAATGGCTATACTTTCCCCAAGCTTAAGGTTTTCGGCTGCATCACCAATATCCAAAAGCAGTTCTGCCCCCCCTGCCTTCTGAGACAACTTTTTAACGGTTGCTAAGTATTCGATAATGCCTGTAAACATTAAATTGTTTAACCTTCACGGAAATTCTAGCGAAAATTAACAAACGAAATGTAGTATTTCGTCAAACCCTTTTTTACCCTTTTCAGTTCTATTTCAATCTCTTCCTCTTCGCCCTCTTCAAGATTTACGGTTTGTTTTGATCTCTGATAACCCTTCTTCTTCGCCGTAATTCCATAAGTATCTGGCTCTAAATCTGTAAACTCAAAGAGACCATCCTCATCAGAGGTTGCGGTCTTTGAAACCTTTGTATTTAACCTTTTAAGCTTTAGCTCTACCGATTCAATCGGTTTACCCTTCATATCAACAACGTAGCCAAATATCTTACCCTTCTCAATGGATGATATTTTAGCAACAAACACATCGCCGCCACCTGAATAGTCCGCATAAATCGGGTTTAATACTGAATAATCCCCGGAGAATGTCCTTCCGGTAACATATGCATTTCCCGATGTATCTATTGCGATACCGTAAGCCTCATCGATATCATCTCCCCCAAGGTACGTGGAATAAACAAGATTGCTGCCTGAATTATCTATTTTTGCAATAAAGACATCACTTAAACCACCTTCATAATTTTCATAGAAAGCAGCAACTACAGGGAAGTCGGTAGAATTTGTGAATCCGGCGATATAAGCACTCCCATCGGTATCTACAGCGAGACCATTGACACGATCGAAGCCGCTCCCCCCGAAATATGTGGAATAGACGAGGCTGCTGCCTGAGGCATCTAACTTTGTGATAAAGGCATCACTACTTCCTCCCGCATAACTCTCGTATAGAGCAGAAGCTGTTGGGAAGTCATTGGATTCAGTACCTCCGGAGATGTATGCATTCCCGGAATTATCCACTACGATAACACCGTGGCTCCCATCTCTTAAACTTCCACCCAGGTAAGTTGAATAGACAAGACCGCTGCCTGAGGCATTGATCTTTGTAATAAAGGCATCACCGGCTCCCGCATAGCTTCCGAAGAGGGGTGCAACCATCGGGAAGTCGTCTGATTCAGTATATCCGGTAATATATACGTTCCCGGAATTATCCACGTCTACGCTGGTGCCGGAGTCCAAATCGCTTCCTCCCAGATAGGTAGAATAATCAATACTTTTTCCAGAGGCATTTACCTTTGTGACGAAAGCACCCGGAGAACCCTCATTGCTTCCATATATTGCAGAGGCTGTAGGAAAATCGCTTGAGCTGGTATATCCAGTAACATACACATTGTCAGAAGCATCTAAATGAATGTCATTAGTACGATCGGTATCGCTCCCCCCAAGGTATGTGGAAAAGATAAGGTTACTCCCTGATGCATCTATCTTTGATAGAAAGGCATCATAATCCCCGCCTGCATAATTTTCATAAAGGGCGGCAACTGTCGGAAAGTCGCTTGATACCGTACCTCCCGAGACATATACGTTTTCAGAGCTATCAACTGCTATGCTAGTTCCATAATCGTAACCAGTCCCCCCTAAGTAAGTGGAATAAACAAGACTGCTCCCCGTTGCATCGATCTTAGTAACAAAAACATCCCCATTTCCCGCATAACTCCCGGCATATCCGGAAGCCGTCGGGAAATCGGTTGATTCTGTCAGTCCGGTAATATACGCATTTCCAGAAGTATCCACCGCAATATCATAACCCCTATCAAGGCTACTCCCCCCTAAATACGTAGAGTAAACAAGGACAGGGTCTATGATGAGGGGATATCTTCTGTCATAGGAAGCAACGTGGAAACCGTAAACGAATTTTGGATCCCCGATCGCAGTCGAGGACAACTTTTGGATTTTAGATTTCGGTTTTTTTAATGAGGAATACCTGCCTTCTTGTTTCTTGCCTCTTGTTTCTAATATATTGAATCTTCCTTCCACCTCTACCCTTTTTCCCCCAATCTCCTGATAAATATATGGCTTCTTCTGAATAATCTTACCTTCTTTAAGGTACATTTCCATATTTCTTTCTTCTGTCACCCTTAAATCCTCTATACCTTCATAAGCAAGCTTGATATGGGATGGGTTTGCACCGGGTTTTACGATGATGTCATACTCAAGTTGATGGTTATTCCCATAAAACTTCATGTCGATATTTTTGTAAATATCTTTGTAAACAACATCCTGATATGTGGGAATATTTGTCTTCCATCTCTCTGGGTCGTTGCCGATAAGGTAATTGACCTTACCTTTCTGTAAACCCTCTGCAATGATTTCGGGATGTTTGTTGGCGCCTAACGGAATGAGCTTTACCAGTTGAAAGTTTGGATTTTGAATTTCGAACTTTCCTGCCATCTTCTCCGTTTTTCCATTGCTTCCTTTACTGACAAGAGGGACGCTTGTCATACTTGTATCTTGCTTCTGATTTCTGTCTTCTGACTTCCGGTTTGTTGCTTCCTGTTCCTGCCCGCTCGTCAATGACAAATATACTCCTCTTTCCGTGAAAAACATGGTATGGCCGCTTCCCTTCTCGTAAAACCTTACCTTTTCATCAATCTGTCCATCGTTCTGAATGAAATACAAGGGTAATTTGCCATATCGCGCATGCATCATGGCATTCGCCTTCGTATCTGTGGTGATGGATTTCAAGTTGTTGGTATAATCTTGTCGTATTGGCATCGGAAAACTTGCTAGTGCGGATGAGGTTGCATTAACAGTCAACATTATGACTAATGAAAATAGTAGCGATATGTATCCCAAAAGTGTGAGTCTCGTTATGTAAAAAGGCATTCTACAACATGCTCCTTAGGATTTGAAGTTACCAGTAATTATTGTTTTTCAGCTACCGGAAATATCTATTAATCCCTTTGTTGTATTTTACCAAGCACCGTCTTCCCGGCAGTTACTTTATCTCCTACCTTGACCATTACCTCAAAGGTAACTGAATTTGGGACAAAGACCTCTACCCGTGAGCCAAACTTTATCATGCCAAATCGCTGACCCTGCTCAAAGACGTCGCCAACCTTACAGGCACAGACAATACGTTTTGCAATCTTTCCTGCAATTTGTTTCACGGTGATTTTTATAGGACTTCCGATTAAAGACAAACCCATCACATTGTTTTCGTTACTGCTGAAACACTCATCGTCCCTGGCGTCCAGAAATTTACCTTTTGTATGCTTGATAAATTCCACACGACCATGAACAGGCACACGGTTCACATGCACATTCAATACTGACATGAAAATACTTATCTTAGTCGTATCACATTTTAAGTAATTATCCTCAAAGACAGGAACGATGTGTGACACCGTTCCGTCCGCAGGGGCAATGATGAGTGACGTATCTTGTGGGGTTTTTCTGTTAGGATCTCGAAAGAAATTAAACAAAAAAGACAAAAAGAAGAGTGGTATTGGTACAAGCCATGGAAACAGGACTATAGAAAATCCCATTCCCACGATACAGGGCAAGCTAAAGAGCATCAGTTCTCTTATTCCATATTTAGTCAGTGGTATCCGCATACTATTTTCCTAATAAATCTATAGATCAGGGTTTTTACAAGATAGCAAATATACCAAAATAATCCAGTTTTCCTATAAAATATTAATATTCTGTTTGACAAGTCATAAAATATTTGCTACAAAAACTACTCACATTTCCACTTTTTTTATTTTCCATAACTAACGTTGTTTCAAAGGTATACATATAAAACAGGAGAAGCAATTGACTACCATTAGTTGTATTAAGGCGCGCGAGATTTTAGATTCCCGTGGAAATCCCACTATAGAAGTAGATGCGATTTTAAAAGATGGAACGATGGGTCGTGCCGCCGTTCCTTCGGGTGCATCCACTGGGAAACGAGAGGCCTTAGAACTCAGGGATACTGACAAACCGAAGCGCTATCAGGGCAAAGGCGTTCAAACGGCCGTTAAAAATGTGAACGAAATTATCGCTCATAAACTTGAGGGAATGGACGCTACAAGACAGGTTGAGATTGACAGCCTCCTCATAAAGTTAGACGGAACGAAAAACAAGGAAAAACTGGGCGCTAACGCCATGCTGGGCGTCTCTCTTGCCGTTGCCAAAGCGGCAGCCAACGCATTGTGTCTTCCGCTTTATCGATACATCGGCGGTACGAACGCCAGGGTACTTCCCGTGCCCATGATGAATATCTTAAACGGTGGGAAGCATGCAGACAACAACATGGATATCCAGGAATTCATGATCGTGCCTATTGGTGCAAATAGTTTTACTGAGGCATTACGCATGGGCGCTGAGGTCTTTCACAACCTCCGTTCTGTATTGAAATCAAAAGGATACAATACAAACGTAGGTGATGAAGGTGGCTTTGCCCCAAACCTCAAGACCCATGAAGAAGCACTCGACCTGATTATGGAGTCGATCAAGAAGGCAGGCTACGAGGCTGGCAGAGATATATATCTGGCACTTGACCCGGCAGCCAGTGAATTTTATAGGGAAGGGAAATACGTATTGCGGTCGGAAGGAGGCGCTAAAAAGACACATGACGAAATGATAGAGCTTTATTCGAATTTTTCAAGCAAGTACCCCATCTGCAGTATAGAAGATGGACTATCGGAAGAAGACTGGGACGGCTGGAAAAAGCTCACGAAAAAGATGGGCGACAAAATGCAAATCGTGGGAGACGACATTTTCGTTACAAATACGGAAATCCTTGCAAAAGGGATTGAGCAGGGAGTGGCCAATTCCATCCTGATAAAGGTCAATCAAATCGGCACGCTCACGGAAACACTCAATGCTATAGAAATGGCCAGGATGAACGGTTACACGACTGTTATATCTCACCGCTCCGGAGAAACAGAAGACACAACTATTGCCGATCTTGCCGTTGCTACGAATGCGGGTCAGATAAAAACGGGTTCTCTCTGCAGAACCGATCGGATATGTAAATACAATCAACTCATACGTATCGAAGAAAATCTTTCTGACAATGCAATTTATGGAGGCAAACTATGCAAAATACAAAAATAAACTTAAAGGACGGCGGAAATTATCCCTTGCTCATTACCTTCCCTCAAGCGGATGGAGTGGCGGGGAGTGCGAACAATGGATTTCCAGGCAGAAATAAGTATTTTGGTAAATTTGTATTAATGATATTCATAACGTCATGCGTGGTTATATTATTTTCTTCAGTAATCACCAAGGTCAGGCAGGATAGATTCCGCATGCTGGAAAGCAAGACGATGCTTGAAAAACAAGCCGCACAGCTCGAGGCACAAAACTCCATACTTGATAGAGAATATTCAGCCTTAAAGAGCGACCCCGTTCGTATTGAACAAGAGGCCCGAAACCAATTCGGTTATATAGCTCCCGATGAGGTTACCTATTCGAAATATAATTTTCATATTAAAAGCACCGCAAAGAAAGAACCTGCGAAAGTCGTGTCTCAGAACCGATGGAAGGCATTTCTCTTTGAAGGCGCATTTCCATGGCAATTTCCGGCATTGATTGTCCTTATTGCATCGGCTTATTATTTAATTTCATATCACTGTGAATATAGAAAACTACATCAATCAAATTGTTAAAAATGCAAAAGCGGCGTCACGAATAATCGCTTCCGCCAACACTGCAACAAAAAACGCTGCCCTAAATTACATCGCAGAGGGTATTATCTCCTCTACTGCCCTGCTCAAGTCGGAAAATGAGAAGGATATTACTGCCGCTCAAAAGGCAGGACTTTCCGAGGCTATCATCGACCGCCTTCTTCTTACTGATAGTCGCATCAAGGGCATGGCTGACGGCGTTCGTCAAATCATCGGTCTTTCAGACCCTGTCGGACAGTTGATTTCAGGGCATACCAGACCCAATGGCTTACAAATTCAAAAGGTACGCGTACCGATTGGTGTCATCGTCATCATCTATGAATCAAGACCCAACGTCACTGCAGATGCAGCGGCATTGTGTCTGAAGGCTGGCAATGCTGTCATCCTGCGCGGTGGAAAGGAATCAATCCACTCCAATATTGCCATAAACAAAATCCTCACATCTGCCTTAGAAAAGGCGGGATTAGACAATAGGTGCATCCAGCTTATCGAGATTATCGAACGCGAAGCCATTGATTACTTACTCACGGCCGACCAATACGTGGATGTCGTCATTCCTCGAGGCGGCGAGGCGCTTATTCGGGCTGTAGTGGAGAAATCCACCATCCCTGTCATCAAACATTACAAAGGCGTATGCCACACCTACGTTGACGAATTTGCCAATCTCAAGATGGCAAAGGAAATTTGTTTTAATGCCAAGGTACAACGTCCGGCCACCTGTAATGCCATGGAAACCATGCTGGTGCATGAGAAGGTTGCCCAAGCTTTCTTGCCAGAAATAGCAAAAAAATTGCAGGATGCAAAGGTAGAAATAAGGGGTTGTAATAAGACCTGTGAAATCCTGGGTAGGAGCCGTCTCCTGACGGCGACTGTAAAACAGGCAACAGACGAAGATTTTTATAACGAATACCTCGACCTCATTTTAAATATAAAAGTTGTAAATACACTGGACGATGCCATTGCCCACATGGCCAAATATGGGTCAAACCATTCCGATGCGATTGTCACAGACAACGTTGCCAACGCCTTAAGATTTACCAAGGAGGTTGATTCGGCAGCCGTGTACGTCAATGCCTCCACCCGTTTCACCGACGGCTATGAATTCGGCATGGGCGCCGAGATCGGCATCAGCACAGACAAACTCCACGCCCGTGGCCCGATGGGACTCGAAGAACTCACCTCCTATAAATTCGTTGTTTTTGGGAATGGGCAATTAAGGAAGTAATAATCTATGCGATTTACTTACGATCCGCGTTATAACATTGCTTATATCCGATTTCGTGAAAAGAATGCCGAAGTTGAAACCATACGAATTAGTGATGAGTTGAACGTTGATATGGCACCAGACGGAACAATTTACGGTATAGAACTTCTCAATATAGAAAGGGATTTGTTCTATGGCTATGATGGATAAGTCAGAAAAGGTACCAAAGCAAATGCAACCAGTGTTTGATGCTGTTGTTGTACTGACTGATGCATTCTGCAAAGAACATCTAAACGAGGAATATAGGCATTTAGCACGGCGCGCAACTGCTGCCATGTGTCGCAAACGTCTCACTCCTTTAGTAAAGGGTGATCGCACGAGTTGGGCATGTGGCATTATCTACGCACTGGGATTTGTGAACTTCCTTTTCGATAAAAACCAGAAGCCCTATGTAAGCGCTGCTGACCTATGCGATAGATTTGGTGTCAGTAAAAGCACCGGCTCAGCAAGGGCGAAAGTCGTTCGTGACTCCTTGAACATGGTACAACTCGACACAAACTGGTGTTTACCAAGTATGTTGGATGATAATCCTCTCGCATGGATGATTACGCTTAATGGCTTTGTAATGGATGTCCGCACATTGCCGCGCGAAATACAAGAAGTGGCCTACCAAAAAGGATTGATTCCGTATATACCGGCTGACAAGCGAAGTAACCCTGAGTAAACACAGCATTTAAGGTTTCATAGAACAGTATAGCCGTGGACTTTGTAAGGGTGGGTTTCAAACCCGCCCCTACGGACACTCAATGTACGACTCGTAATTCGTAAGCCGCACCATGTTCAATGCTGTATTTGTTGAAAAATTCT
>Ga0082335_1006808_pt1 | contig 14361 bp, 11 predicted proteins | sample Subgrocontami58m_FD_72375 | JGI IMG/M metagenome (GOLD analysis project Ga0082335, IMG submission 72375) | Subsurface groundwater microbial communities from S. Glens Falls, New York, USA - GMW37 contaminated, 5.8 m (SPADES assembly) (version 2) ...
GCGAGTTCCAGCTCGGCAACCCGAAAGTCAGTCTGGAAGAGACGATGGTCGCACTGCAGAAGTCGTCCCTTTCGTTCGAGTTTCTCGCCCAGGTCAGGAACAAGTTCTTGGCCGCGTACCGTGAAATCATGAACATGCAGGTGTAGTCGACCGCGGGTCGGGAGGGCTTCGGTGGGCAGGTCCAGGGCACGGCAGGCGTTTCACGTTCCGCAACAGGCGATGGTTCATCAATCGCCCGCGGAGAAGCTGGAACGGGCCTTGGCATTGCACCGGAAAGGCTACCTCGCCGAAGCGGAGTCGCTCTATCGCGAAATCCTGAAGAAGCACCCCAGGCATTTCGATGCGCTGCAGCTTCTCGGGGCGATAGACCTGCAGCGGGGGCGCTTCGAAGAGGCTTACCGCCTGTGCAACGATGCGATCCGGATCAACCCACGATGCGATTCGGCGCACGCCAATCTGGGCTATATCCTGGTGGCGCTCAAGCGGCCCGCGGAGGCGCTGGCGAGTTGCGACAAGGTGCTGGCGATCAACCCGAAGCACGCCGAAGCGCTCTGCACCCGCGGCAATGCACTGAAGGATCTCGGCCGCGACGAGGAGGCGCTGGCAAGCTACGAAAGAGCGCTGGCGCTGAGGCCGGACTATCCCGAAGCGTTCCACAACCGTGCTGTGGTGCAGTTGAACCTCAAGCGGACGAGGGAAGCGCTCGCCAGCGTCGAACGCGCGCTCGCCATCAGGTCGGATTTTCCGCAGGCGCTTTCGACCCAGGGAAACATCCTGAAGGAGCTCCGGCGATACGAGGAAGCCCTGGCCTGTTACGACAGGGCGGTGGCGCTGAAGCCGGACCATGCCGAAGCCTTCTACAACCGCGGCCTGGCCCTGTTCGAGCTGAACCGGCTGGAGGACTCCTTGACGGACCTCGACCGCGCGCTCGCCGTCAACCCGAACCTCGTCGAAGCCCTCATGGTCCGGGGCAATACCTTGAGACGTCTCCATCGGACCGAGGCGGCGCTGGCCAGCTACGACAGGGCGTTGGAAATCGAGCCGGACTATACCGACGTGCTCTGCAGCCGCGGCGCCGCGTTGCTGGAGTTGGTCCGGTACGAGGAGGCCATGGCCAGCTACGACAGGGCGCTGGCGATCGATCCCGCTCACCCTTATGCTGCCTCGAACAAGCTCTTTTCCCTCGATCTCGTGCCGGGGGTCGGATTTGCCGAGCACCAGTCGGCGCGGCGAAGCTGGTATGAGGGGCTGCCTGAAAATCTTTCGACCGGGGCGGCACCGCATCCGAACGTCCCCGACCCGTCACGGCCCCTCGTCGTGGGTTATGTTTCGGCAGACTTCCGGCACCACTCGGCCGCCTCGTGCTTCGGACCCTTGCTGAGGCGTCATGACCGGACCCAGTTCCGGGTCGTATGCTATTCCAGCGTCAAGGTTGAGGATCATAAGACCGAGGAGTTCCGGCAACTGGCCGACCAATGGCGGTCCGTTTCGGATCTGTCGGATGACGCCTTGGCGGAGCAGATACGCGCCGACGGCGTCGACATACTGGTGGACCTGTCCGGACACACAGCGGGAAACAGACTGCTGGTTTTCGCTCGCAAGCCCGCACCGGTACAGGTGACCGGGCTTGGTTGCGGAACGGGCACCGGGCTTCCCGCCGTCGACTACCTGTTCTCGGACCCGGTCGCCATACCGGCGGAGGCGCGGCCGCTGTTTGCCGAGACTGTGTATGACTTGCCTTGCCTGGGCACGATCGAGCCCCCCGCCGATGCGCCTGCCGCGGTGGAATTGCCCGCATTGTCGCGCGGGATCGTCACTTTCGGATGTCTGAACCGCATCAGCAAGGTCTCGCAGGCCGCGCTGGAGCTGTGGGCGCGGATTCTCCGGGCGGTGCCGGGATCGAGGCTGGTGCTGAAGGATACCGAGCTCGACAATCCGGTCATGCAGGCGCGGGTCAGGGACACGCTGGCCGCGCAGGGCATCGGCGCCGAGCGGATCGAGCTGCGCGGCAAGAGCTCCCGCATGGAGCACCTTGCCGCCTACAACGACGTCGATATCTCGCTTGATCCGTTCCCGCACAACGGGGGCATGAGCACCTGGGAATCGCTCTGGATGGGCGTGCCGGTGGTGGCGAAACTGGGCAACAGTGTGGCGAGCCGCGTCTCCGGGGCGGTCCTCCATGCCATCGGGCTGGACGACTGGATTGCGCAGGACGACGAAGAATACGTCGCGCTCGCGGCAAGGCAGGCGAGCGATCTGCAGGCGCTCGCGCAGCTTCGCCGCGGGATGCGCGTACGCATCACCGCGTCTCCGGCCGGAAACCTCGACAGGTACACGCGGTCGGTCGAGGCTGCCTACCGGGAAATGTGGCGCGCGTACCTCAACGGCACGCGCGCCTGTGCGCCGTTGGCGGAAGAGCAAGCGCCGGGAAACGATTCGTCGACGCGGGTCCTCCCGCATGCTGAAGGGAGTTCAGTCAGGGATCCTCGACCGAATTCGCCCGATCCCATCTCCGGCGCCGTGATCGCCGACGAGCTGGAACGCGCCCTGGCGTTGCACCGGAAGGGGTGCCTTGCCGAGGCCGAACTCGTGTACCGCGGCATCCTGGACAAGGACCCGAGGCATTTCGATGCGCTGCAACTCCTCGGGGCGATCGACGTGCAGCAAGGGCGCGAACAGGAAGCGCAACTGAGGATCAGGAAGGCGCTCGAGATCAACCCTCGATCCGATTCCGCGCACACCAATCTGGCCCATATCCTGCTGAAGCTCAAGCGCTTCGAGGAGGCACTGGCCAGTTGCGACAAGGCGCTGGCGATCAAACCGGACCACGCCGAGGCGCTCTGCAACCGGGGCAACGCCCTCAAGGAACTCCGCCGGCACGAGGAGGCGCTCGCCAGCTACGAAAGGGCATTGGTAATCAGGCCGGCCTACGCCGAAGCCCACTACAACCGCGGCCTTGCCTTGTTCGAGCTGAATCGGAGGGAGGAAGCCTTGGCGAGCCTGGACCGTGCGCTCGCCGTCAATCCGAATCTGGCGGAAGCCCTCATGGTCCGCGGCGGCGTATTGAGGGCTCTGCATCGCTCCGAGGAGGCGCTGGCCACTTACGACCGGGCGCTTGCGATCAGGCCGGATTATGTCGATGTTCTCTACAACCGCGGCATCGCGCTGATGGACTTGCAGCGCTGCGAAGAAAGCATTGCCAGCTACGACAGAGCGCTCGCGATCGAGCCCGATCATGCGCTTGCGGGCTCGAACAAGGTCTTTTCGCTCGACTTTCTTCCGGGGTACGGATTTGCCGAGCAGCAGGAAGCGCGGCGAAACTGGTATCGGTCGCTTCCCAAGGGTCTTTCGAACGGGGTCAAACGCTATCCGAACGTCGCCGACCCGTCGCGACGCCTGGTCGTGGGATATGTATCGGCGGATTTCAAGAACCACTCGGCCGCCTACTGCTTTGGACCGGTGCTGAGGCGTCATGACGGGGCCCGATTCCAGGTCGTCTGCTATTCCGGCGTCAAGGTGGAGGACGCCATGACCGAGGAGTTTCGGCAGCGTGCCGACAAGTGGCGGTCCGTTTCGGACTTGTCGGACGAAGCGCTGGCAGAGCAGATTCGCGCCGACGGAATCGACATCCTGGTGGACCTGTCAGGACACACGGGGGGAAACAGGCTGCTGGTCTTCGCGCGCAAACCCGCACCGATCCAGGTTAGCGGGTGGGGATCGGCGACCGGTACCGGGCTTCCCGCCATCGACTATCTGTTCTCCGACCCGGTGGCGATACCCGCGGCGGTGCGGCCGCTGTTTGCAGAGACAGTGATCGACCTGCCTTGCCTGGGCCCATTCGAAGCGCCCGCGTACATGCCTCCCGTGGCGGAATTGCCGGCGTTCTCGCGCGAGGTCCTCACCTTCGGATGTCTGAACCGGTTCGGCAAGGTCTCGCAGACCGCCCTGGAGCTGTGGGCGCGGATTCTCCGGGCGGTGCCGGGTTCGCGGCTGCTGCTGAAGGATGCGGCATTCGACAATCGCGTCATGCAGGCGCGGGTCATGGATACGCTGGCCTGGCTGGGCATCGGGGCCGAGCGGATCGAGCTGCGCGGCGGCAGTCCGCGCAGGGATCACCTTGCCGCCTACAACGACGTCGACATCGCGCTGGATCCGTTCCCGCACAACGGAGGCATGAGCACCTGGGAGTCGCTCTGGATGGGCGTTCCCGTGGTGGCGAAACTGGGCAACAGCGTGGCGGGCCGCATCTCCGGGGCGATACTCCACGCCGTCGGCCTGGCCGAGTGGGTTGCGGGCGGCGACGACGAATACGTTGCGCTCGCGCTAAGGCAGGCGGGCGATCTGCAGGCTCTGGCGCAGCTTCGCCGCGAAATGCGCGCACGTATCACCGCGTCTGCGGCCGGAAACCTCGACACATATACACAGGAGGTCGAGGCGGCCTACCGGAACATGTGGCGCGCCTTCCTCGATCGGTCGCGCACTGCTTCGCCGTCGGCGGGAGATCAGCAGCCATGAAAGTATTCGTCACCGGCGCCTGCGGCTACAAGGGCTCGGTCCTGGTTCCAAAGCTGCTCGCGGCCGGCCTTGAAGTGCTCGCCTTCGACATCATGTGGTTCGGCAACTTCCTCGAGCCACATCCCCGGCTCACCGTCGTGCGCGGCGACGTGCGCAAAGTAGAGGAATGCAGGCTCGACGGCGTCGACGCGATCATCCACTTGTCGTCGGTCGCGAATGACCCCTGCGGCGACCTCGATCCCAAGCTGACCTGGGAAATCAGCTGCCTTGCGACCATGCAGCTTGCCGACAAGGCCGTACGCGAAGGCGTCAGGCAATTCGTCTATGCGTCCTCCGGCAGCGTCTACGGCGTCAAGGAGGAAGCTCAGGTCACCGAGGACCTGGAGCTGAAGCCCATCTCGGAATACAACAAGACCAAGATGGTGGCCGAACGCGTGCTGCTGAGCTATGCAGACCGGATGGCGGTGCAGATCATCCGGCCCGCCACCGTGTGCGGATATTCGCCGCGCATGCGTCTGGACGTGTCGGTTAACATGCTGACCATGCAGGCGCTCACCCGGGAGCACATCACCGTCTTCGGCGGCGGCCAGACCCGGCCCAACGTCCACATCGACGACATCACCGACCTGTACCTGTTCATGCTCGATCACCCCGAACACCGCGGGATCTACAACGCCGGCTTCGAGAACATCTCGATCATGGATATTGCCGAGCGCGTTGTGGAGCATGCGCCGGCGAAGATCACGGTGACCGCGTCGAATGACCCGCGTTCCTACCGGGTCAATTCCGACCGGCTGCTGGCCACGGGTTTCCGGCCCAGGAAGACGGTCGATGACGCGATCCGGGAATTGGTGCACCGGTTCCGCTCCGGGGAGCTGAAGGACGAAGAGCGCTTCCACAACCTGAAATGGATGCAGCGCGGAGTGGTCAATTGAACGCGCCGGAATCCCTGCCGGCCATCACTTTCGCGGCCTACGCTTCGCGCCTTCGGCGGGTATTGGACGATGCCGACTGGTCCGGCGTCGCCTCGCTCGCGAGGGAGCTGCGCGATTGCTGGGCCACCGGACGCCAGGTCTTCATCTGCGGCAACGGCGGCAGCGCCGCCAACGCGATGCACCTCGCCAACGATTTCCTGTACGGCGCGTCGAAGAAGGCGGGCCAGGGGCTTCGCGTCACCGCGCTGCCGGCGAACGCCTCGGTGCTGACCTGCCTTGCGAACGACGAGGGCTACGGCGAGGTCTTTTCGTGCCAGCTCGCAGTGCAGGCGCGCCCGGGCGACGTCCTGATCGCGCTTTCAGGAAGCGGGAATTCGCCCAATATCGTCAGGGCGCTCGAGCATGCCGCCGGGGCCGGTCTGCGCAGCTATGCGGTCCTCGGCTACGCCGGCGGCAGGGCGCGGTCGATGGCGGAGGTGGCGATTCATTTCGCCGTCGACGACATGCAGATCGCCGAAGACCTGCAGCTGGTGGTCGGACACATGGTCATGCAGTGGCTGCGCCAGAACCCGCCCGAAGGGAGCCGCTAAGTGGCGTCGCCCGAAAAAATCCTGGTACTGGGCAGCAACTCGTTTTCCGGCGCGAGCTTCGTCGATTTTCTGCTCGCGCAGGGACACTCCGTGATCGGCTGCAGCCGCTCCCCCGAGCCGCATGCGGCGTTCCTGCCGTACCGATGGTTGGACCGCGGGCCGAAGCGTCCGGGATCGTTCCGATTCCAGCGGTGCGACCTCAATCGGGACCTCGATCCGTTGATGGAACTGATCGGGCGCGAGCAGCCGGAGTTCGTGGTCAATTTCGCCGCCCAGAGCATGGTGGCGGAAAGCTGGAAGAACCCGGACCACTGGTTCATGACCAACGCCGTCTCGACCGTGCGCTTCCACGACCGCCTGCGCCAGTGCGGCTTTCTGAGGAAATACGTGCACGTAAGCACGCCCGAGGTGTACGGCAGCACGGCCGGCTTGATCGGCGAGGACGCGCCGTTCAATCCGAGCACGCCTTACGCGGTGTCGCGCGCGGCCGCCGACATGAGCCTGAAGACCTTCTTCGCCGCCTACGGCTTTCCGGTCGTGTTCACCCGCGCCGCAAACGTGTTCGGACCGGGCCAGCAGCTCTACCGCATCATTCCCAGGACGATCCTGTTCATCAAGCTCGGGCGCAAGCTCCAGCTCCACGGGGGCGGAAGCTCCGAGCGCTCGTTCATCCACGTCGGCGACGTCGCGGACGCCACGGCCCGCATCATGCGCGACGGGGATCCGGGCGAGGCCTACCACATCTCCACCGGTCGCATCGTCAGCGTGCGCGAGCTGGTGGAAATGATCTGTGCGCGCATGGGAGCGCGTTTCGACGACTGCGTCGAGGTCGCGGGCGAGCGGCTCGGCAAGGACGCGGCGTACCGGCTCGACAGCGCCAAGCTGCGGAACCGGCTCGGATGGCGGGACTGCAGCTCCCTCGAGCAGGGGATCGAAGAGACGATCGCCTGGGTCGAGCGCTTCCTGGAAGAGCTGAAGTCGCAGCCTCTGGACTACATTCATAAATCCTGACCAGGCACATCCATGGGCCAAGAGATCGATCTGCTCGTCAACTATCCGAGAACCAAGCGCAACGTCGATGAGCGCGGTGCGACCAAGACCGAAGCGGATCGCGAGGTCGCGCGCCGGTTCGGAAGGGAATTCTTCGACGGCGACCGCCGCCACGGCTACGGCGGCTTCAGTTACATGCCGCGCTTCTGGCAACCCGTGATTCCCACGCTGCGGCGGCATTTCGGCCTCACCGCGAAGGATTCCGTGCTCGACGTGGGCTGCGCGAAGGGCTTCATGCTGCACGACATGGTGCAGCTCATCACCGGCATCACGGTGAAAGGGGTCGACGTGTCGCGCTATGCGATCGAGAACGCCATCGAGGACATGAAGCCGCATGTCCAGGTCGCCGATGCGCGGGTACTGCCTTTCGGCGACAAGTCCTTCGACGTGGTGATCGCAATCAACACCATCCACAACCTCGATCGCCCGGACTGCGCGCGGGCGCTGCGCGAAATCGAGCGGGTCAGCCGCCGCGGGTCCTACGTGACCGTGGACGCCTACTGCAGCGAGGAAGAGAAGCAGCGCATGTTCGCCTGGAACCTGACGGCGAAGACCATCATGCACGTCGACGAATGGAAGGCCTTCTTCGCCGAGGCGGGATACAGCGGCGACTATTTCTGGTTCGTGCCGTGACCCCGGAAACCGCGAAGCGGCTGCTTTTCCAGATGAAGCGCATCCGCTTCGTCGAGGAGGAGATCGCCAGACGCTACCCCGAGGGAAGGATGCGCTGTCCTACGCATCTCTCGGTGGGTCAGGAGGCCGTCGCGGCTGCCGTCGGTCTCGCGCTGCGCCGCGACGATCTCGCGGTGAGCGGGCATCGCGCGCATGCGCATTACCTGGGCAAGGGAGGCGACCTGCGGGCGATGCTCGCGGAGATCTACGGCCGCGGGACGGGCTGCGCGCGCGGCAAGGGCGGATCGATGCACCTGATCGACGAAGCGGCCGGATTCATGGGCAGCACCGCGATCGTCGCCGGGACCGTGCCGGTCGGGGTCGGGCTGGCCTACGGGATGAAGCTGAAGCGCACCGACCAGGCGAGTTGCGTGTTCCACGGCGACGCGGTCGTCGAGACGGGCGTGTTCTTCGAGTCGGTCAATTTCGCGGTGCTCAAGAAGCTCCCGGTGCTGTTTGTCTGCGAAAACAACCTGTACTCGGTGTATTCGCACTTGCGCGTGAGGCAGCCCGACGGCCGCAGCATCGCGGCCATGGTGAGCGGCCTCGGAATTCCGGCTGCGAGCGGCGACGGCAACGACGTGGTCCAGGTGCATGACATGGTGAGCGGGGCGCTCGCCGCAATCCGCTCGGGCGAAGGACCGTGCTTCCTGGAGTTCTCGACCTACCGCTGGCTCGAGCACTGCGGCCCGGGGTACGACAACGATATCGGCTATCGGACCGAGGCGGAGTTCCTCGCGTGGCAGGCGAACGAGCCGATCGGCCGGTTCGAGGCGTCGCTGCGCGCCGGCGGCCTGATCACCCCGGACGCGGCCGCGCAGATGCAGGCCGCCATCGAGCGCGAGGTGAGCGGCGCCTTTGCATACGCCGAGGCCTCGCCGCCGCCCGAGGGCGAGAGCGCGTACGCTGACCTTTACGCCGAAGTCCCGGCGCCCCGGGTTCTGCTCGAACGCAGGAGGGCCTGAGCGTGGCGCTGATGTCCTTCGCGAAGGCGATCAACGAGGCCCTGTCGGTGGCGATGGCGCGGGATCCGAACGTCGTCTGCTACGGGCTCGGCGTCCCCGACCCCAAGGGCGTGTTCGGTACGACATCCGGCCTGCAGGAGAGATTCGGAGTCGAACGGGTATTCGACATGCCGACCGCCGAGAACGCGATGACCGGCATCGGCGTGGGTGCCGCTCTCTACGGCCTGCGGCCCGTCATGACTCATCAGCGTCTGGACTTCGCGCTGCTCTCGATGGATCAACTGGTCAACAATGCGGCCAAGTGGCGATTCATGTTCGGCGGTGCGCGCGGCGTACCCTTGACGGTGCGCATGATCCTCGGCCGCGGCTGGGGGCAGGGGCCGACGCATTCGCAGAACCTGCAAGCCTGGTTCGCGCACGTTCCCGGCCTCAAGGTGGTGATGCCATCCACGGCCGACGACGCGAAGGGGCTGCTGCTCTCGTCCATATTCGACGACGACCCCGTCGTCTTCCTGGAACACCGCTGGCTGCACGCGATGCGGGGCGAGGTCCCCGAGGGCGATTGTCGCGTCCCGATCGGAAAGGCGCGCGTCGTTCGCCGGGGCACCGAGCTTACGGTCGTGGCGATGTCGTACATGACGGTCGAGGCGCTGCACGCGGTGGATCATCTCGATGCGCAGGGGATCTCCTGCGAACTGATCGATTTGCGCAGCATCCGGCCCATGGACTGGACTGCGATCGAGTGCTCGGTCAAGCGCACCGGCCGGCTGCTCGTGCTGGACACGGGGACCCTCACCGGCTCGGTTTCGGGTGAAATCGTGGCGCGGATGGCCTCGACCTGCTGGGATGCGCTCGTGTGCGCGCCACAGCGCCTGGCGATGCCGGACTTTCCGGAAGCGACCAGCCCGGCGCTCACCGGCGACTACCACGTGCGCGCGGAGCACATCGTGCAGAAGGTGGGTGCGATGCTCTGCCGCGAAGTCGAATTCCAATCCCTGCCGCAGCGGCGCGGGCACATGCACGACGTTCCGGGCGACTGGTTCACGGGGCCGTTCTGATGCCGCCGATCGCATACGCCCGGGGCACCGCGGCCACCTGCACGGAGCGTTGCGCCGTTTGCCACGGCAGTCTCGAGACGGCCATCGATCTGCCCGCGCTGCCGCTCACGGAAACGTATTGCCGCGAACCCGTCAAGGCGTCTTCGCGCGGCATCGATCAGCGGCTGCTGTTCTGTCCCGATTGCGGCCACGGCCAGCTCGAGACGCAGATCGCCCCGGAGGTCCTGTACGGCGCGGGCTACAAGTTCAGGACCTCGGCCAGCGCGACAGCGCGCAAGGGCACGCAGTTCTTTCTGTCCGCGCTCGACGAAGCTGCGCACGGGCGCCGGTTCAAGTGCGCGCTGGATCTCGGCTGCAATGACCTCCACCTGCTGTCGCAGCTCGAGGGTCGGGCCGACGTCCGGGTCGGCATCGACCCCGTGTGGCGCGGCAGGGAAGCCGAGCGCAAGGACGCTTCGATCCTGCTCTACGGCGCGAGCGTCGAAGAGGTGGAACTGGCCGCGCTGCCGGCGAAGCCCGATCTGGTGGTCTGCCGGCACACGCTGGAGCATATCGGCGACCCGGGTGCCGTGCTGAAAATGCTCATGCAGGCGGCCGCGCCGGACGCGCTGTTCGTGTTCGAGGTTCCCGGATTCGACGCACTGATCGACAGGTTCCGGTTCGATCAGGTCTTCCACCAGCACCTGCACTATTTCAGCCTGGCTTCCTTCACCCGGCTGGTCCGCAACGCCGGCGCCCATGTCCTCGGGCATCGGGAGAACTTCCACGACTGGGGTGCGATGGCGGTGGTCTTCACGCGCTCTGCGCCCCAGATAGCGATCGAGATGCGCGCGCTGCGGCCGTCGCTGGGGCAGATCGCCAGGCGCTACGCGGTGTTCCGCCGCCAGATGGAGGCCGCGAGCGACATGCTCGCCGATCTGCATGGGGCGCCGATCTACGGCTACGGGGCGGCGCAGATGCTGCCGGTCCTCGCCTATCACATGAAGACCGATTTCGGGCAGCTCGCGGCGGTGCTCGACGACGATCCGGAGAAGGACGGAATCGGCTATTCCAACCTTCCGGTGAAGGTCATGCTTCCCAGTCGCGCAACGCGGCTTTCGGAAGCTTCGGTCCTGATCACTGCGATCGATAACGTGCAGCCGATCATGACGCGGCTGCTGGCGAATCGGCCGCGCCATATCCTCAACCCGCTTCAGGTCATGTAGCGCAGGGAATCAAGATGGCAAACGACCGTAGAAAAGCCGTGCTTTTCATCCCGAATACCCGCTGGTACGGAAAGCGTCCCTGGATGCAGGTCCCCTATGTCATGGCCATTCTGACGGCGCTGCTCAAGGACGCGGTCGATCTGTCGCTGATCGATGCCAACGTCGAAAACCTTTCCATGGAGCAGAGCCGGGAACGTCTGAAGGGCGCCTATCCCGACATGGTTCTGCTCTCCGGCTTGTCGGTCGAATACCACGAGCAGTATCGAAAGGCCTTCGAACTGGCCAAGCAGACCAATCCGGACTGCATCACCGTCTTCGGCGGCATCTTTCCGACCCTGATGCCCGATGAAGCGATGCAGGACGTCAATGTGGATTTCATCATGATCGGCCGGGCCGAGGGCAGGCTGCCGGAGTTCATCGACATGATCTTTGCCGGCGACAAGGATCGGTTGCGCAGCTTCGGCGGCATCGGTTACCGGAACGGAAACGGGGAAGCCGTCATCAATCCCCACACCGGATTCCACAGGCAGGTCGTGAAGCCCGATTTTTCGCTGCTCGACGTCGGAGGGTACGTCACGCACAAGTCGCAGGATTTCCTGAGCAATTCGGTCCACGGCGCGAACGCGAACATCATGACCTCGACCGGATGCCCGCTCGACTGCTCGTTCTGCGCCTCGCGCACGGTCACCGGAGGCAAGGTGCTGTTTCGCCCGGTCGAGGACGTCATCGACGAATTCGAGTTCTACATCAATCAGCACGGAGTGCGGAACTTCACCATCGTCGACGAGAACTTCCTCGCCAACCGCAAGCGCGTCGAGGCGATCCTGAGCACCATCATCGAGCGCGACTACGGGATCGTGTGGCAGATGGGAAACGTAGCGCTCTGGCATCTGGACGACGCGCTGCTGGAACTGATGAAACGGGCCGGCTGCACGGCCATCAGCCCGTCCATCGAATCGGGCGATCCGTACGTGCTCAAGGAATTGATCGGAAAGCCGCTCAAGATCCTGGAGAAGGCGCCGGCGGTGGTCGCCAAGTGCAAGGAGCTGGACATCAGCGTCGCGGCGCATTTCGTGATCGGCCTTCCGGACGAGACCTGGGAGCAGATCCGCCGCACGTTCAGCTATGCGGAGTCCCTCGACACGGACCTCGTGGTGTTCCATATTGCCACGCCGTATCCGAAGACCGCACTGTACGCGCAGGCCAAGGCGAGAAAGCTGCTGCCGGACAACTTCAGCTTCTTCAGCCCCGAGTTCTACGGAACGACGCGGGGATTCATCACCACCAAGGAATTCACGCCTTTCGAGTTGATGGTCATGAGATCGTTCGAGTGGGACCGGATCAACTTCAAGACGCCGGAAAAGACCGCCAAGGTCGCGAGGATGATGAATTTCACCCTCGAGGAGCTCGACCATCATCGCAGGCAGACCCGTGTGAAATGCGGCGTGCACTACTGAGTATCGGGCCAACCCATGGGCAACGGAGGACGAATGGCTTCAGTCATCAGCGCGAAAGAAACCCAGAACCAGCCTCAAATCGAGGCGTTTCGCAGCCTGGGTCCGGCCACGCTGGGGCCGTGGACCAGCCACATCTGGCGCACCGATCCCCGCCACATGTGCTTTCTTCTCTCCCGGTACAAGTTCGTCGCGAAGCTGCTGGCCGGCAAGTCGAGCGCGCTCGAAGTGGGCTGCGGCGACGCCGTGGGAACGCCGATCGTGCTGCAGACCGTGGGCTCGATTCACGGCATCGATTTCGAGCCGCTCGTGCTCGCCGATGCGATCGAGCGCTACCGGAGGGAAGGCATCGATCGCGCGAGCTTCGCCGTTCACGATGTGGCGGCGAAGCCGGTACCGGGCCGGTTCGACGCGGCCTTTTCCCTCGACGTGATCGAGCACGTCCCGGCCCGGCGCGAGAATGCGTTCCTGGACAACATCTGCGCGGCGCTCGAGACTCAGGCGGTGTGCATCTTCGGGACGCCGAACATCGCGGCCAACGAGCATGCCAGCCCGGCAAGCAAGGAAGGGCACATCAACCTCAAGAGCGCGGAGACCTTGCGGGACTTCCTCGGAAGGCGCTTCCACAACGTTTTCAGCTTCTCCATGAACGACGAGGTCGTGCACACGGGATACGCGCCGATGGCGCATTACCTGTTCGCGGTGGGCGTCGGCGTAAAGGACTGATCCGGGCATGGATCTGAAGCTTTCAGGACGCAGCGCGCTCGTCACCGGCGCCGGCCGCGGGATCGGCCGGGCGATCGCGCAATGCCTGGCGCGCGAAGGCGCCGGGATCGCTGCGGTATCGCGCACCCAGGCCGACGTCGCGTCGCTGATCGGGGAGATAGGAGGGAAGGCGGGCGGCCACGTCGGACTCGCGATGGACCTCGTTCCCGATGCAGCACCGGGGCAGCTTTTGGATCGCCTGAACCAAGCCGGCTTCGGGCCGATCGACATCGTGGTGCACAACATGGGCGGGACCCTGGGTGTCGCCGATCCCTATTGCCCGATCGAGGATTGGCGCCGCGTCTACCGGTTCAACTTCGAGGTCGCGGTGGAGCTGAACCGGATGATCGTCCCGGCCATGCAGCGTCGGCGCTGGGGCCGCGTGGTGCATGTGTCGTCCATTTCCGCCATGGAGAACCACGGGCCGGTGACGTATTGCGCCATCAAGGCCGCGCTGACCGCGTATACGCGCAGCTTCGGCGGCGTCGTCGCTCCGGACGGCGTGGTCGTCTCGGCGGTCCTGCCCGGGGCGGTATTCACCGAATCTGGCTACTGGGACGAGGCATCGAGGGAACGCCCCGAGCATGTGCGCAAGTTCCTCGCCGAGCGTCAGCGCATCGGCCGGTTCGGCCAGCCCGAGGAAATCGGGAATTACGTCGCTTACCTGTGCTCGGAGCTCGCCTCCTTCAATACCGGAAGCATCGTGCCAATCGACGGCGGACAGGGAAGGGGGTATTTCGGACAATGAGTCACGCGATCAAGGCAGTCTATAGCGGCGGCAGGCTGCTCAACCGCGACCTGCGCCGCCGTATCGTCGACATGGTGGTGGCCGGGAACAACGGCCACATCCCGAGCGCATTCTCGATCCTGGACATCGTGACGCATCTCTACGATCGGGTCCTGAACGTCGATCCGCAGAATCCGGAATGGGACCAGCGCGACTATTTCGTTCTCAGCAAGGGGCACGGCTGCCTCGCGCTGTACGTGAACCTTCACCGGCGCGGCTTCATCACGGACCATGACATCGCGCGGTTCTGCCGCAAGGGCGGCATCCTGGGCGAGCATCCCGATTTCAACAAGGTTCCCGGCGCCGAGGCGTCGAGCGGTTCTCTCGGGCACGGATTCAGCTACGCGGTGGGAATCGCGCTCGGC
>Ga0082335_1006810_pt1 | contig 14355 bp, 9 predicted proteins | sample Subgrocontami58m_FD_72375 | JGI IMG/M metagenome (GOLD analysis project Ga0082335, IMG submission 72375) | Subsurface groundwater microbial communities from S. Glens Falls, New York, USA - GMW37 contaminated, 5.8 m (SPADES assembly) (version 2) ...
CACCGGAGCGGCGGGCGCGGGCCGGTGATGGGTGCGACGAGATCGATCACGGCGGCGGGCGCGAGCTGGCGCCCGAAGCCTGACGGCAGCTTACCCGCCACCACCAGCAGCAGGTTCCGCGGTGCGTAGTGCCGCCGGTGGTAGGCAGCCACCTGGACTCGCGTCAAGGCAGGCACGCTCCGCGTACTTCCGGCAATGTTCACCCCTAAGGACGAACCCTGGAATACCGTACCCTCGAGCAAATCACCAATGTGCATCAGGGGGTTGTCTTCGTACATCTTTATCTCCTCGCAAATAACCTTCTTCTCACGGGCAAGTTCAGCCCCGTCCAGCTTGGGGCGCCAGATCATGTCAGCCACCACCTCCGCAGCGAGCGGCAGGTGGCGAGACGCCACGCGCACGTAGTAACCCGTGTGGTCTTTCGAGGTAAAAGCGTTGTAGTCCGCCCCGACACCGTCCAAGGTCTGTGAAAGCTCACGAGCGGTGGGCCAGTGTTCCGTACCCTTGAACAGCATGTGCTCCAGCACATGGCTGAGGCCATGCTCGCGCCCACTCTCGTAGCGTGAACCGACGTTCGCAAGCACGAGCACCGTGGCTGACTCCGTGCCTGGCATGGGCACATTCAGCACGGGAAGGCCATTCGGCAGGCGGCGAAGCGATGAGAGCATAGGCTGCTCCACTAGCCTTCGAGCTTGGTACGGAGGTACGACTCCAATTCGCTCGTCTTCACGCGCTCCTGCTGCATGCTATCGCGGTCGCGCACGGTAACGGCAGCATCCTTGAGCGAATCAAAATCAAAGGTAACACAGTAGGGTGTACCTATCTCGTCTTGGCGGCGGTACCTGCGGCCTATGGACTGCGTTTCGTCGTACTCGGTGACGAACCGCTGCCGCAGCGCCCTCGCCAACTCCTGGGCTGACACGCTAAGCTCGTCTTTCTTAGACAGCGGTAGCACGGCAACCTGGATGGGTGCGAGGTGCTTGGGGAGCTTCAGCACCACGCGGGTCTCCGTTTCTCCCGCCTCGGCCGTGGGGGCCTGCTCTTCACGGTAGGCCTCGAGCAGCGTAACCAACAGGGTGCGCTCCAGCCCCATGGACGGCTCCACCACGTGCGGGGTAAAGGTTTCGTTCGTCACTGGGTCGGTGTAGGAGAGGTCGGCGCCGCTGAACTTAGCATGCGTTGTGAGGTCGAAATCCGTACGGTAGGCCAAACCGTAGAGCTCCTTCAAACCGAAGGGGTACTGGTACTCAACGTCCACGGTACGCTTGGAGTAGTGGGCGCGCTCGCCGTCCGGGATTTCGTGGAACACCAACTGCCCGTCCCGAACGCCGAGCGATTTCAACCAAGCCTTCATGTGGGTGAGCCAAGCTTCGAAGGTTGCCTCCCACACCTTGGGGTACACGAAGTACTCCAGCTCCATGATCTCGAACTCGCGGGTACGGAAGATGTAGTTGCCGGGCGTTATCTCGTTGCGGAACACCTTGCCGATCTGGGCAACTCCAAACGGCAGTTTTTTGCGGCCGACCTGCTGAATGGTCTTGAAATCAGTGAACATGCCGCCCGCCAGCTCGGGACGAAGGTACACCGTGGCGCCCTCATCCGCCACCGGCCCCAGCGAAGTTTTGAACATAAGGTTGAACTGCCGCACCGCCGTAAGCTCACCACCGCACTCGGGGCAGCGTACCTGCGACCAATCAACCGGCGTTTCATGCGCGTAGCCTGGCTCCATGCTGCGAAGCTCCAGCAGGTGGTCAGCCCGGAACCGCCTTCGGCAGCTCTTGCAATCAACCAACGGGTCGGTGAAATTCTGCAGGTGCCCCGAGGCCTCCCATACCTTGGGGTTCATAATAATACCGCTCTCAAGCAGCACTATGTCAGGGCGTGAGGTCACAAAGTGCTTGATCCACGCGTTCCTAATGTTTTGTTTCAACAGCGCGCCGTAGGGCCCGAAGTCCCATGAATTCGCCAGCCCTCCATAGATCTCACTCCCGGGCATGATAATGCCCCGCCGCTTGCACAGGGAAACAAGCTTATCCATCAAGTCGGGTGGCACGACAGAGCTACCCATAGTGCTCTCACTCTACAGAAAAATTACCTATTTTGCAAGGTAACCCTCCCTCCGCCTAGCTCAATGACTTTATAATAATCCTATGCTATCAAAAATTAACATAAAGCGGATTAGGGAAATTAAGGCACCGGCCGAATTACTATTCCGCCTGTTCTTTCACCTCAGCTTCTACTACTGCTTCATAGCCTTCGGCACCACTGGGTCCAGCCTGCCGTACTTCCACGATACGTACGTTCTCTAAAGTATTCATGGCATCAAGCGCGAGAACAGTCGTAAGAGAACTGCCAGATGATGCCACACCCTCTGACTGGGCACTGGTTCGATTGCTTTCTTCGGCCTTCCTCGCCCGCATGCCTGCCTGTTCGTTAAGTCTGCCGATAGCATTAAGCACAGCGAATTCACGGGTAGCCCCGATTGCGCTAGCATGCAATTTATTAGTTTCCCCCTTTGCTTGCTTCTCGGTCACTTTACTCACTTGAGTATCAAATACATCAATGCCATCGTAAGACTGCCCCTCTGTTCCCTGCCGTTCGGCCCGATGTATGACTCGCACGGCAGTCGCGACCGTAAGATCTCCAACCATTCCGGTATCTACAGGTACCGTACCTTGCACTTCTGATGATATGGGACCTGACTTGTAACCTTTCCGTTCGGTACGGTAAGAGGCCAACAGAGGCTGATCTTCTGGAAGTGCCAAACGGTACTGCTCCAACTCCTGGTAAATGGAATCCAAGGGCATACGAGAGAGCATACCGATTTCAAGCTTCCCATCAAACAGCTTATCCTTGCTCGGCAGCTCCTTAGCTTCTACGTTAGTGGCAGTTAACGCCGCAGCTACCGACAACCACCGCAATGTCTGGCCGCCGAGTTGCTTTATGTGCTCAAGATGTGGCAGATGAGCACGGAGTTGCTCCACGAAATCCTGAGCGCGACTTCGCAGCTCATCAATCATACACGTTTCGTATCCCTCCCTGAGGGATTCCGCAGACTCAATTGATTTCATAGTAAGTTCGAAGGCGTAAAAAAATATTGATGCAAAAATTTTAAGCCTTACTCGCTTTCATGCTATCCCTTAATAGCTTTCTGTATCCCCTCAAGTTCTCAATCTGCCCAAGTAAAGCAGCTAGTGGATAACCAGTACCGTATTTCTTACCAACCATCTGCTCAGTATCTTTATTCCCAGCCTTTATCTCTTCTGTCCACTGAATATTTGCGGCCAAACTTGTATCAATTTGATCGGCCATAGCTCCATAATTACGATTAGCTATAACGTACTTTTTTTCTACTACACTCGAATCGTCCTCTGGTAATGCCATATCAGCATCTACACCCTTAAAGTAAGAGATAACATCATCCAGAGTAACTGGCGGTAAGGATTTACCATTTTGCTCATAAAGCTTGTCTGTCAATACATCTGCATTCTCTCGCAAACATTCTTGTGCAAGTGTATTTTCTGGTTGGGAGACGAAATCTTCAGGCGGCAATGGAAGAAATTTATGCTCGTTTAATTCATAGTCGGCTCCAGTAAACACGGTTTTTCTTCCAAGCTCATTTTTCTCATTCCACTGTAGCCCATCGCTCAACTCTAGCTCTACTGCACGTAAAGCCTTTTCATAATTTCCCTGCTCCACAGCTTTTGTGAGTTCTGTATATTTACTGGCTTTTTTAAAACCAGCTTGAATGCCCGCTTCCGTATAATTAACTACGCCAAATTTCCTCAAATGAGCATAACGATCCGCTCGCCCTACAAAATGCTCCCTAACTCCTTCCAATGTGTGTGATCTCTCCAGTACCTCCCGCCGCATCTCCCGCTGCCTCTCAGGGGTTAATGCTAGGCGACCTATATTTTCTGTAGAATCTACCTCTGGGGTAGCTGGTTCACTTGGCCATTCCATACTCATAAGCATCTAGATAAATGTTTAAATTTAGAGATTAATTGCAAGGTTTTCTGGATTAATACCCCATCAACGCTGCCCTTTCCTTTCGATCAGTTGGTTTATCCGCTGGGGTGCCGAAGTTGGGTGATTCAAAATTCATAACGCAATTAGTTGTTTTCAGACAGGTCCGCAATGAGCTGCGCTACTTTTTCCTCATCAAGTATATTCAGCTTTAACAAGAGAAACGCCTTTAGTGTAGCGGGCAGCCCTGACCTCACAATTAGCTTTTTAAGCTCTTCTTTGCGACTCATAACTGGTCAAGTAATTGATCAACTCTTGCTATCAGCTCTTTTCTGCGCCCTTCCCCCAGCCGCTCCAACGTGGCCCTACCCAGGTCATCAAATCCTGGGCCTGGTATGGTAGTGGAAGTTGTTTCAATGCCACCCGTCTTCATATTAATGACTGAAACATTTAGCTCGACGTGGCCGCCCGTTGCCTTGGGCTTTTCTGATACATAAACATAATAGTCAGGCTCCAAATGGCGTACCTTGGCCTTTGTGCTCGGATCGAAAAGATCAGTCGCCTGGAGCTTCAATTCCTGGTTGATGGCTTGAACGGCGTTATCCGAGCGGTCGAGAATAACAAACCTACCATGCTGATTTTTAAAAATACTGCCTATCAGCTCATCGCGGGTAAAACGCTCTTCCGCAAAACCGCTGGCTGCGCCATCGCCTACTATCCCTGTGATATCGCTTTCAGCTGCGATAGCGATAACTGGTTTTTGATTTTCATCTAATTCCTTGCCTTCACCTGGTTGTTCGTAAAACTGCCCCGACACTTGTGCAGGGCCATTTGAGTGAGTGCTACCGTCACCACTCGCCAGCGCTTCAATATGAGCCGCAGGCAAGGCAGCTGTACCCAACATACCCCACAGCGCTAACCGTTTGAGCACCTTATTGGTTAACTCAAACCTTTCCCTTAGCCAGCCCTGCTTTTCTGCACGGCCTGCCAATGTATCAATAGAATCTTTAGTGGTAGTTTCGAAATTCATAAACAATCATATCTATTCAAATAACATTGTAGTATCTACCAGCTTACGAAAAATGTCAAGGACCCAGGTTCTACGACCTGCTGCAAATTTACCTGCCAACCAAAACCCCACGAGTTCGCCAGGCCCCCGTAGATCTCGCTGCCAGGCAGAATGATGCCGCGCTGCTTGCAGAGCGCGGTCAACTTGTCCATGAGGTCGGAGCTGGACGCAGGAGTACCCTTGGGTTCGTTCGGCATGGCGGTGTAACTGTACAAAAAAATGGCGTTTCCCGCAACCCCTGCCTACCGGACTTCGGCCCTTCGGTCGTGAGCACTCTCGACCTGTCCTCGACCCTGAGCACTCTCGACCTGAGCTCGAGTCGAAGGTCGGACCGAAGGGAGCTCGAGTCGAAGGTCGGGACGAAGGCAGTCAAGCCGCAGGCAGGCCAATCTACGTACGGGAAGCCTTAGCGCGCACGGTATGAGAGTGCACGCTCCGGTCACCTGTCTACCAACACCTACGGACGAAGGTTCAACTTGGCTCCCACGAACAGGTGCGGGTTGTTGAACCCGAGGTCAGTTCTAGCACCTACCGTAATCTCCGTAGCAAAGGCACCCAGGCGACCGGTAGGGAAGCTTCCCTCCAACCCCAGTGCTGTGTTCGCACTGCTGAAGAGCTTCGCGTTCTGGTTGGCAATAGACTTGATGCTCATGGAGAACGATGGCTTCACCGTACCGTCCGGGTTCTGTCCGCCGCCGTAGGTGATGCTGCCCGCAACCTCGGGTGAGAACAGCGCGCGCTTCACGTCTGCTAGCCCCAGCTTGGCCGTAACCTTGAAATCATCACCGATCTTCTGCACTACCTGCGCCTCGGCCGAAACCCCGAACCCTGGCTTCACCACGCCTCCTCCCGTAGCTTCCTTGGTTAGGTCCAGGTCAACCCGCGGCCCACCAATGAAAGTGAACTTGATATCGGTCGAGCCCCCAACCTGCTTGGCCACGTCTGCGAACACGAACCCGATGGGCACCACCTTACCTGCTGTTTCCTGCAGCACCGGGATTCGGGTCATGCCGCCATCGCCCGTTGCGCTGATGTCGTCCATGGAAACGTACACCTTAGCGCCAGCACCAAACTCCAAATCGAACCCACCCACGTTCCCGCCCGCTGCTAGTGCAGCGGACATGGAGAAGGTTTGGGAAACCACCTGCACCTCAGCCATTTCACCTGGTTTACCGAAGGCGCTGAAGCGCAGCATTTCAATGTCGGCACCGATCACGGCTTTGGCGTGATCGGAAAGTTCGCTGGTATGCTTAAAGCCAATCATGGATTTCTGGAGCGTGCCCTCGGTAACGGTCTTCCAGTGTGTCTCCAAGCCCTTCACCGCCTTCATAACCTCCTTGGCGTCCGCACCCACCAGGCTCGCAGCTTGGTGCGCCAGGAGCTCGTTCGGTGTGAAGCCGGTCATCTTCTCAGAAATGAACCGGGCCAGTTCCTGGTGGAGTTGGGCCTTCTCCTGCGCCTTCTCGGTGTCGGTCCATATCTTGTGCTCAATGTTGTGCTGGATCATGTTGCCCTGCTTGATGAGCGCGTCGAGGTGCTTTAAATCGTCCAGCGAGAGGGAAACAGCGCCGCTGTGCTCCCGCTCCATTCCCTCCCCAACCGCCTTAGCTACCTGGGCCACCTCGCTGCCCTGCGCCGCAGCCAGGAACCCACCGAAGTTCAGGTTGAGCTTGGTGTCCTTGGGTAGATTATCCAGCACCTTAGACACGGCGTTCTCCCATACGTCGTGCACGTTCTTGCCTTCACCGGTCGGGTGCTTCCCGATGATGGATGACAAGTTGCGCCCGAGCTCTCGCACCGCCTCCACCACCTGCTTGGCTGAACCGGTGCCGTGGTCCAACTCCTCCTGACTGATGGACGTAGAAACCTTAATAAGCTCGGTACCGTTGGCGGTGAGCGAAGCTTCCATACCTTGGTCGGTTGGGGTGAGCGCGGCAACCGCGTTCTCGAACACCATAGCCACACCCGGCTTGTCTAGGCTAACGAATAAGCGTTCAGCTTTTGCCTCACCATGACCGCGACCGTGCTGCTCCACCTTGGCGTTCTCTAGGCCGACCGTAGCACCCTTGCCAGTGGTAGCTACCGCGCGGTCCAGGCTCTGTTTGGTGCCTTCCACCATGAGTTTCGCGCTCCCGAACTGGGCCCCCACCTGGAACTTGCTCTCCGGCGTGATGGCGGAGAGGAGCGTGTGGTAGGTGAGCCAGACGCGGTCAATGCCATCATCCTTCTTGAACAGCTCGCCCAGCTTAATGGTGCTACCGTCCTTCAGGTGAATCTTACTTTCGGTCGGAGTGTCCTTATTCAGCTCGAAGATTCCGGTGAAGGCCGTCACGTCCACACCCTTAAGCTGGAAATGCGCGCCCGGACCCAGGTTGGCGTCAACTACAAAATTTGCACCAGTTACAATTTTTCCCTCGTGGTCAAACGTCCAGGTACCCTGCCCCTTAAATCCAAGATCACCCGCTAAAGGAGCAGAGAGTTCAAATGCAGCGGCGTTTTGGGTCTTGGAACCACCAGCCGGCTGCTCCTGGTGCATACCGTGGAGCGTAACAGCAAAGCCATCGGGTCGTTCCAACCGGGCCTGGAAGCTGCTCGTTTTACCGTCCGGCGTCTTTACCTGACTGTTCCCAAAGGTGAGGTCGTAGTGCTTACCGCCGAAATCCACCTGCATGTGCCCACCCTCCACCGGGTGGGCCTTGAGGAAGGCCTCGAACACCTTCGGGTCCTTCATGATCTGGGCAATGTCGAAATTCTTGTCCACCACCTCTTGGCCGTGCTGGTCGGTGTAGGTGAGCTTGCCCTTGCCGTCGCCCCAGAACTCCTTCAGGTCGTTCACCTGGTCCCCCACCACCTGCTTCACTTTTTCCATTTCGAAATTCTTGGCGAGCTGCTTGCCAATCTCCTTCCAGTCCAGGTTCTTGTCCACCCCCTGCATGAACTTGATGATGGCTTCAGTATCGACCACCAGGGTAACCGGCATTGGCTCTTTATATTCAGGTAACTCAACGTCCACCTTCACCGAGTCAGCGCGGGGTTCGAAAGGTTTGAGCTCCGGGTGGAAATCCTTCGGCTGCATGGCTTCGATGATCTCGGGGTGCTTGGCCGCGATTGACATGAGCATGGCGAACTCAACGTTACCAGGTGCGGGCTTGTAGTTCGCAGGTGCTAAACCCTTGAGCGATTTCTCGCCGATCTTGGCCAGTACCTCTGCCTTGGTCGCCTCGTAGGTGGCACGCTCATCCGCGGAGAGCTTATTCAGCCCTTCGCCCGCCTGAATCTTACCGGTGTACATAGCGTAGTCCTGGTACACCGCGTCGTAGGCTGCCTCAGCTGGCGAAAGCTTGCCCACGCGGCCGCTTTCGTAGCCGCCCAGCGTCATGTACTTGGCCAGGAAGGCCTTAACCTCCGGCGTCATCTGCTCGGCCTTAATGCCTGACTGGTTATCAGGGCTCTCTAGGTAGTTCTCAACGCCGTTCAAAACCTTGATGGAGCGGTCAAAGCACAGCTTCAGGAACCCAGCGGGCGTGGCTTCGTAGCCCCAGTTCTTGCAATCCTCTCCGGCCGGACCCTTAAGCTCGCCAGGCTTCTGGGCGATTTTCAACAGTTCCGGGTTCTCGGCCAGGGTGGCTTTGAACGCTTTATCTTCGGCCTCATGCAGTAGGTGGTAGGTTTCGGCCACCAGCTTCTTGGCCAGCTGCTGCTCCACCGGTGACAGCTTAGCCAGCTGCTCCGCTGTCAGCTTCGCTTGATAATTTACCCCCTTATAGTGACCTCCCTCGAGAAAATCCTGCAACTTGTGCGTGAAGTCGATGAGATCTTTCGCGTCGGTGAGCTGCGCCAGCTCGGAGGTTAAACTGGGAATGGAGCCTTCGAGGTGCGCCAAGTCTGGCCCATGGTGGTCAGCCCCAGGCTCACCCGGTAGGGCTGCGTGCACCTTGGAGCCAACGAGGATCAGCCCAGCGGTCATGTACAAACGGCGCAGCCAAGCAGACTTCTTCTTCGTAGCAGCATTATCCGTTCCTTCACCAGCTTCGTGCAGCTTGGTGTAGCTTGCCGTGAGGCCAACCGTATCCGTAGCCACGACATCCGCCAGCGGCACGTACTCGGCCACGAGCTCGGCGCGCATCTCATTCATGAACTTCATAATCTGCTTGGCGCGCTTGCTGCGGATATCAATCTTCCCTTCCAGAATCTTAGCCAGCGCTTGGTACTCCGGGCTGTTCTTCAGGTTTTCCTCGATCAGCTTACTTATTTGTGCCCGCTGCTGGGCTGGTGTCATATCGAACAAGCGCAGGTGCTCCAGGTTCTCCGCCTTGAGCACCGCACGAATGTCTGCCTCACACGTAGCCTGGTACTGGTCCAGCTGCACCAGGTCGGCTGCGGCCTGGTGTCCTTCTAAAATAGCTTGCGCTTGTGCCTCGACCTTGGTCTTGGCTGCCGTGAACTGCTCCTGGGTCTCATACTGCTCCGCGCTACCAACGTTCCCCAGAACTCCTTGCGCCTTCTGGTACGCCTTACGGTCTACCTTCGTCAAATTTTCAAATGCTTCATCGTGGAGCGTTCCAACGTAGGACAAGCTCTCGTTCGCGAGCGCGAGCAACCCCTCATCGCGAGCGAGGTCGCGGTAACCGTTCTGGCGGAAACCTTCGAGCGTGGAGGCGGCGCTGATGAAATTCTGGCGCTGAACTTCTGAACTATCATAGGCAGCCTCACCGAGCTCTACCTGCTGACCCGCGAACGCCTGCAGGCGCCGATCAATAACCCGCCCCACGGCATCTAGCTGGCTAGCCTGCCGCCCAACCTCCGCTCGCACCTGCTCGCTGGCCGCAAGCGTTTCTGCGGCCTGCTCCTCGGTAACCTCCCCCTCCGGCTTCCTCCGCTTGTTTTTACGTTCCTTCGGTTGCAGTACCGCAACCTGTTCAACATCTTTCATATGATCCTCGCGATTAGGACAGCTACGCAAAGCTAAGATCCAAGAACCAGCGAATCCGTCAGGGCCCGCTGGCGCAGCTGATTGAGGTAGTCACGATCGTAGAACAGGAGCGCATTCCCCAGCTTCCGTACCTGCAGACCAACAGCATTAAAGAAGTTTGGCTGCTCCTCTAGGAACTTGACCCACGCCAACTCCTCGTGCGGCTCTAGGTTGTGGAACTGATCCAGCAGAACCGCGCGCTCATCCGCGGTAAGCGGGCTCTGGCGCAGGAGCTGCAGTACGAGCGGTACGATCATGAACGTAGCCAGGTAAACGTTAGCAGGATTTACGGGTTTGACGAAAAATCCTTGTCACTTTGGTACTTGCTTGCCCCGCGTATCCACTTCTAAAAACCCGCTAAAATTAAGCAATTCTGGATTCCCCCGCTACGCGGGGGCAGGCCGCTGGAGTTTACCCCCGCTCTTAGGGCGGGGGCGGGAATGACCCTTAACCAGAGCCTACGGCACGGTTCAGGGCAAGCACCAAACCCGTAAGTCCTAATTAGGTTCAACCTAGTAGCTAACTTCCGGCAAAATTTTATCACTACTTGCTTAAAAAGTCAAAAAAATCCACGGTACGCGCTAGCTAGCACTAACCTGGTTCCCCCGCCGCGGAGTAGCTAGAGCTTCTCCGCCTTCTCTACCCGAATTCCACCACCCGGCTCAAGCACCACCACGTCACGCCGGGTGATCTTGCCCGTTAAGAGGTACGAGGCCAGCGCGCTGTCTACCGTGTCCTGAATAACACGGCGCAGCGGCCGCGCGCCGTACAGCGGATCGAAACCCTTGTGCGCAAGCTCAGCCACGGCTTCGGGTGTAACCTTTAGGTGCACGCCCTTCTGCTCGAGCTCGCGCCCCAGCTTCGCGAGGAGCAGACCGGCGATCTTCACCACGTCCTCCTCCGCGAGCGGTCGGAACACCACCACGCCATCGAACCGGTTCAGGAACTCAGGCCGGAAGTAGTCTTGCAACCCCCCCTTGAGCAAGCTACGTCGAATGAACTCCTGCGGCACCTGAGAAGCCATGCTGTCCTGAATGAACTGCGTACCGGCGTTGCTCGTAGCAATGATGATGGTGTTGGTGAAATCCACCGTGCGCCCCGTGGCGTCGGTCAGGCGGCCGTCGTCCAGCACCTGCAGGAACACGTTCAGGATGTCGGGGTGGGCCTTCTCCAGCTCGTCCAGCAGCACCAGGGTGTACGGGTTGCGGCGTACCGCTTCGGTGAGGAGCCCGGTATCGTGCCCTACGCCGCCAGGCGCACCAACCAGGCGGTACAGGCTCTCGGCGGTTTGGTACTCCGACATGTCGAGCCGTACCATCTTGTCCTCCCCACCGAAGTACTCAGCCGACACGGTTTTTGCGAGTTCGGTTTTCCCCACGCCGGTGGGGCCCAGGAATAGGAACGAAGCCACGGGCCGCTTCTGGTCGCGCAGGTTCACACGCCCGCGCCGCAAGGCCTGCGCCACCAGGGTTACCGCTTCGTCCTGCCCGATAATGCGACCCTTCAGAATCTCTTCCAGCCGGACCAGGCGATCCCGCTCCGTGTCGGTAACCTGCGTCAGGGGTATGTGCACCTGCTGCGCCACCACCTGGGCCACATCTTCAGCTCCCACCACCTGGGTCTGACCGCGGCGATCGCGCACCGAGCGCGCCACCTCCTCGGCCAGCGTGAGCGCCTTCTCGGGCAGGTAGCGGTCAGGCAGGTAGCGGCGGGAAAGCTTTACGCAGGCTTCAATGGCGCCGTAGGAAAAGAACACGTGGGAGGCGCGCTCGAAGCCGCCGACGCGCGATTCCACCACCTGCACCGCCCTATCGTCGTCCAGCTCTTCCACCACCACGGGCTGCAGCGCAGCACCGAGCGCGGAGCTTTCAAAGGCACGCCAGGCGCTGCGTTCAGCCGTGGCTACCACGGTCAGCCCGTACTTAGCTATGACGTTCGCTAGCACCTCGGCGAGGCCGAGCTGGTCTGCGCTCTTGAGTCCCGCTAGCTGGTGCACGTTCTCAATCGCCAGCACCACGTTCCCCGCCCGTACAGCCTCGGTGAGCGCGCGCATGAGCTTGGTACCAGCCTCGGCAGGTGAAGCGCCCGACAGGAGCTGCGGTAGCGACAGCTGCAGCAGATGTTTATCCTGGAGCACCGCCGGCACCTCGTCCGCTGCCATAGCCTGGGCGATCCCGTCGACCATGCTTCCCTTCCCCACGCCCGGCTCACCCAAGAGCACGGCCCCGTGCCCGCCCTCCAGAATTTGGAATACCTGGCGAACCTGGTCTTCCCGCCCGACGCATGGGTACAGGTACCCAGCCGCAGCGTCGGTGGTCAGGTCGTGGCTCACGCTGTTCAGGAACGGGGTGGCTATCGCCAGGTAGGCGCGGTCAAGCGCGTGCTTGGGTCGGTAGCCTGAACGCTTGCGGCGGCGCAGGATCTCAACCGCCAGCTTGTGCCGCAGGCTGAACCAAACGGAAATGTTCAGAATGGCGGAGGTAGGCACGGTCAGCTCCTCGAGTACATCGCGAACCAACGACTCGCTCTGCGCCACCGCCACCATAAGCTCACTCGTTTCCACGTGGTAGCTCCGCCAGCGGCTGCGCCTGCTCGAGCTTGGTGGTAACGTCAATTTTCGGAAAATCCGCTACGACGCTGAAACCCTGCCGCACTAGGCTGTCCCGTGCCCTGCGACCAACGGTAACGAGGTCAACCGCGAGTGCAGGGTTCTGCTCTCTTTCACGTGCAGCGAAAGCAGCTACTCGGGCTGCGAGCTGGTAGTTGAAGCCACCACAGAAGCCACGGTTGGCGCTCACCACCACCACAGCCACGCGCGGCACGTGCGGGTGGGTGCGGAGCAGTGGGTGGTGGGAGGGGTCGGTGCGGTACGCCAGCTCGGTTACCAGCTCCCAGGCCAGCTGCGCGTAGGTGCGTGTAGCCAGCACGTTCGCAACCGCACGGCGCATCTTGGCGGCGGAAACGAGCTCCATCGCCTTGGTTATTTGCCGCGTGTTCCCGATGGAACGTATGCGGCGTTTAATTTCGCGGGTGGCTTGGGGCACAAAAGGAAAATTAAAAATGAAAAATCAAAAAGTAAAGATATTGCTAGAAATCAACTTCATTTTTGATCTTTTATTTCTCATTTTTTATCTTACATCTGCTTAAACTCAGTAATCGCCTGCTTGATAGCTTCCTCCACCTTAGGCGCAAGCTCTTTTTTCTCCCGGATGAGCTTCACTACCTCCCGATTCTTGAGGAAGGCGTGGAAGCGGCGTTCCCACGCGCCCACCTCCCCTACCGCCACGTCGTCCAGGTAGCCGTTCGTAACAGCGTAGAGGATGGCCACCTGGTGCTCAACCGGCACCGGTTCGTACTGGGTCTGCTTCAGCACCTCGGTCACACGCTTGCCGCGCTCGATCTGCTGCTTGGTGGCGTCGTCGAGGTCTGAACCGAACTGGGCGAAGGCGGCCACGTTCCGGTACTGGGCTAGGTCCAGCCGGAGCCGGCCAGCCACCTTCTTCATGGCCTTGATCTGCGCCGCCGAACCAACGCGGGACACGGACAGCCCTACGTTCACAGCCGGCCGGATCCCCTGGTAAAAGAGATCCGTTTCCAGGTAGATCTGGCCGTCGGTAATGGAAATAACGTTGGTGGGAATGTAGGCCGAAAGGTCACCCGCCTGCGTTTCAATAATCGGGAGCGCGGTCAGGGAACCACCACCGTAGGCCTGGCTCAGCTTGGCGGCGCGCTCCAGCAAGCGAGAGTGGAGGTAGAAGATGTCGCCGGGGTAAGCTTCACGTGACGGTGGGCGGCGGAGCAGGAGCGAGATCTGGCGGTAGGCTACGGCGTGCTTCGAGAGGTCGTCGTAGATCAGGAGCACGTCCTGACCCTTATCCATGAAGTACTCACCCATGGCGCAGCCGGCGTACGGCGCCAGGAAAGCTAGGGCCGCCGGATCAGAAGCGCCTGCGAGCACCACGGTGGTGTAGGCCATGGCGCCAGCCGCCTCGAGCTTGGCCACGATCTTGGCCACCTTGGATTCCTTCTGGCCAATGGCTACGTAGATGCAGGTAATGTTCTGCCCGCTCTGATTCAGGATGGTATCAATGGCTACGGCGGTCTTACCGGTTTGGCGATCGCCAATGATGAGCTCGCGCTGCCCGCGGCCGATGGGGATCATGGAGTCAATGGCCTTGATGCCGGTCTGGAGCGGCTGGTTCACCGACTGCCGCGTTATGACGCGCGGGGCAATGCGCTCCACCGGGTAGTCGGCCTCGGCCGCAATGGGACCCTTGCCGTCCAGCGGCACCCCGAGCGGGTTCACCACGCGGCCCACCACTCCCCTGCCTACCGGCACCGAGAGGAT
>Ga0082335_1006811_pt1 | contig 14352 bp, 11 predicted proteins | sample Subgrocontami58m_FD_72375 | JGI IMG/M metagenome (GOLD analysis project Ga0082335, IMG submission 72375) | Subsurface groundwater microbial communities from S. Glens Falls, New York, USA - GMW37 contaminated, 5.8 m (SPADES assembly) (version 2) ...
ATCTTCTACTCGATCACGAACTGCCAGGAAGGACTGCGCGGCATCTCGTTCGGCAACTTCCTGATCAAGCAGGTCGCCGAGGACCTCGGGCGGGAATTCCCGCGGCTCAAGACCTTCGCCACGCTGTCGCCGGTCCCGGGATTCCGGGCGTGGCTGCGCAGGGCGGCGAAAGATCTCGCGGCGATTCCGCGGGGCGCCGCGCTCGCCGAACAATTGCGCGCGATCGACGAGCCGGACTGGAGCGCGAAGCCGGAGATCGCCCGAGCGCTGGAGCGGCCGTTGCTGAGCCTGTGCGCCTATTACCTCATCAACGCCCGGCGCGAAGGGGAGCCGCAGGACCCCGTTGCGCGCTTTCATCTGGGCAACGGAGCGCGCATGGAAAGGCTGAACTGGCTCGCCGATACCTCCGAGCAGGGCATGGCGCGGTCCGCAGGCATCATGGTGAATTACGTCTACCGGCTGGAGGACGTCGAGCGCAATCACGAGGCCTACGCCAATCGGCACGAAGTGGTGTCCTCGGCCAAGTTCCTGGTGCTGGCGCGCGAGTGCCCGCTCGCGGACAGGCGGAGCGGCCGCACGTGAACCGGCGCACGCGTGAAGCGCCGCCGCAGGGGCGGCTTGCCGAGAACGTGATGCACTTCGCGCGCGTGCTGCGCACCGCGGGGCTGCCGATCGGGCCGGACCGGGTGATCGACGCAGTGCGCGCGATCGACGTGGCCGGCCTTGCGCGGCGCGACGATTTCTACTGGACACTCGCCAGCGTCTTCCTCGATCGTCGCGAGCAGTTCGAAGTCTTCGACCAGGCCTTTCACATCTTCTGGAAGGACCCGCAGCTGCTGGAGCGCGCGATGGCGATGATGCTGCCGGCCGTCTACGGCCGCGCGCCCGAGGAGAAGTCCGAGGCGGGCAACCGCGTGTCCGAGGCGCTCTACGCCGGGCAGAAGCCGAACGAGCGCCCCGGCGCCGAGCCCCCGGAGAAGATCGAGCTCGACGCAACGCTGACCTTCTCCGCGCGCGAGGTCCTGCAGCACGCGGATTTCGAGACCATGACCAACGAGGAGATCGCGCAGGCGAAGGCGATGATCGCCAGGCTCAGGCTGCCGATCCCGGAGGTGCGCACGCGCCGCTACCGGGCCGACAACGAGGGCGCCCGCGTCGACCTGCGCGCGACCCTGCGCGCGAGCCTGCGCGCCGGCAGCGAGGTGATCCCGCTCAAGCGGCGGTCGGTGCGCTATCGCCACCCGCCGCTGGTGGTGCTGTGCGACATCTCCGGCAGCATGAGCCGCTATTCCAGGATGTTCCTGCACTTCCTGCACGCCATCACGAACGATCGCGATCGCGTGTACACGTTCGTGTTCGGAACGCGGCTCACCAATGTCACGCGCTGCCTGCGCCACCGCGACGTGGACGCGGCGATGATCGAGATCGCCGAGGTCGTGGCCGACTGGTCCGGCGGCACGCGCATCGGCGCCTGCCTGCGCGAATTCAACCTGCGCTGGTCGCGGCGCGTGCTCGGGCAGAACGCCGTCGTGCTGCTGATCTCCGACGGGCTGGATCGCGACGTCGGCGAGGGCCTGGGCGAGGAAACCGAGCGGCTGCACAAGTCCTGCCGCAAGCTCCTCTGGCTCAACCCGCTGCTGCGCTACGAGGGCTTCGAGGCGCGGCCCGCGGGGATCCGCGCCATGCTCCCGCACGTCGACGCCTTCCTGCCGGTGCACAACATCGCCAGCCTCGTCGACCTCGCCCGGGCGCTTTCCGCTCCGGTGGCCGGTGAGCGCCGCGCGGCCTGATTCCGCGCCGGCCGGTCGGGGCCAGCGCGTTCGCCGCGATGCTGCGAAAATGCGCCAGTTGATCCGGGAGCGATACACATGGAAATGAGCGGCGAACAACTGATCGCGGTGCCGCAGAACGAGGTCTGGCGGGGACTGAACGACCCGGAGATCCTCAAGTCCTGCATTTCGGGCTGCGAATCGATCGAGAAGGTGGCCGACAACGAGTACAAGGTGGCGATCACCGCCGCCGTGGGGCCGGTCAAGGCAAAGTTCGCCGGCAAGCTCGTGCTCTCCGACCTGAAGCCGCCGCAGTCCTATGCGCTCGCGTTCGAGGGCTCGGGCGGCGCGGCCGGGTTCGCCAAGGGCGGAGCCCAGGTCTCCCTCGCCGCGGAGGGCGGCTCGACGCGGCTGCGCTATACGGCGAAGGCGAGCATCGGCGGAAAGCTCGCGCAGGTCGGCTCACGCCTCATCGACGGCGTGGCGGCGAAGATGGCCGACGACTTCTTCAAGCGCTTCAACGAGACCATGGCGCCGAAGGCCGCCGCAGCCGCGCCCGCCGAGGCCCCCGTGCGCGCGGGCCTCAACCCGCTGTGGATCGTCGCTGCGATCATCGCCGCGATGCTGGTCGCGAACTGGCTGCTCGGCCCGCCGCGGTATATCTGGTAGCCACCGGATGTCATTCCGAGCGGCATAGCCGCGAGGAATCTGCTGTTCCCGACATCCGCCGGAAAAGCAGACCCTTCGCTGCGCTCAGGATGACGCCGGTAACCTCTCAGCGCTTCTTGCCGAGCATCGTCCCGCGGCAGTTCCTCGCCCCGCACCAGCACGGGAACAGCTTCTTCTGCGCCGGCGTGTGGCGTTCTTCGAGGATGAAGTTGTAGTCGTAGGTGAGCTCCTCGCCCGGCCGGATCGCGCGCACGGTCTCGATGAAGATGCGCTCGTCCTCGTCCTCGACCGCCTCGCAGTTGGGCTTGCACGAGTGGTTGATCCATCGGGCCGCATTGCCCTTGTGCGCCGCGTCGATGCACCTATCGCCGTTCCCCACCTCGAACAGGAAGGTGTGGTAGGGCACCGGATCGACGGGATAGCGGCGCTCGGCTTCGCGCCAGGTGATGCGCTCGCCCTTGTATTCGATCAGCCGCTCACCCTTCGGAATGGTCCGGGTCGCGAACACGCCCCGGCCGTGTATGCTCGACCTGCGCACGGCGAACGGGGGTCGCCGCCTTGCCTGCTTCTTCATGCTTCCTCATCGACAACTTCACAATCCGCCGCGGATTATACGTGTAGTCATGATTCCCGGACTCAGCGCCGTGCCGCGAACCACCGCGTGAGCGGCGCTCCGGCGGCGCTCACGGTTCCATCCATCGTGGTGCCGCGCACGCGGCCGCTGAAATCGCGCCGCACCGACCCTTCGACCACGCTGAAGCGGATGTCGTCGCCGCGCAGCCTGGCGTCCGACAGCTCGAGCGCCGCCGCCCCCGCCTTCAATTGCCCCGTCAGCAGCTGGAAGCTTTGCCTGAGCACCAGAACGCGGTCCTGCCCGCTGCCCTCGATGCGCAGCGACCACGTGCCGCCGACTCTGGCGGGCACGATCCAGAGATACGCGAGGCGGCTGTCGATCTCGGCCGTTTCGTCCGGCTGCCATTCCTCCATGCTGAACTGGTGCGAGACCACCCGTGTTCCCGGCTTCAGATCGAGGATCTTCGGCCGCAGCTTCAGGTTCAGGTCGGGCAGCAGGTACATGGTGATGATGCTCGCCTGGCTGAAATCGGACTGGAAGATGTCCGCCTTCACGAACCGGACCTTGTCGGCCACGCCCTGGCGCTTCGCCTCGCGGTTGCTGAGCGCGACCATGTCCGGGTTGTACTCGATTCCCTGGGCGCGGGCGCCGAACTTCTTCGCCGCGGCGATCGCGATGCGCCCGTCCCCCGAGCCGAGGTCGATGACGAAGTCCTCCGGCGTGATCTTCGCCATGCGCAGCATCTTCTCGACCAGCTCCGGCGGCGTCGGCACCCAGATCACGTCCTTGCCCGCCTGACCGACCGTCGGCGAGTACCTTTCGTCACCCTGCTTCTGCGCGCTCGCGCAGCCCGCCACAAGCGCGAGCGCGAACCCCCACACCAATACCTGCTTCGGCAATCTCATGCCCATCCTCCGAATCACGCGTTACGCCGATTGACGATCACGAGCACCGCGCCGACCGCCAGCACGCCCACGCCGACCAGCGCTCCCTTGCCCGTATAGGCGAGGCTGGAAAAGAGCATGTAGATGCATACGCCGCAGAACAGCAGCGGCGTCACCGGATAGAACGGCACCCGGTACGGCCTCGATGCGTGCGGCTCCCAGCGCCTGAACACGAACAGCGTCATCCCGGTGAGGAAGAAGAACAGCCAGAACACCGGCGCGGTGTAATCGACCATGGTCTCGAACCCCTTGCGCGTCCACGTGCCCAGCCCGACCAGCGCGAGCGAGATCGCGGCCTGCAGGAGCATGGCGTTGCGCGGCACGCCCGCCGCTGCGTCCCAGCGACCCAGGATCCCGAACAGCGGCCAGTCGCGCCCCAGCGCGTAACTGGTGCGCGCCCCGGTGAGCATGGTGGCGTTCGCCGAGGTGATCGCGGCCAGCGCGACGATGACGCAGATCAGCACCGCCCCCGCGCCGCCCAGTGCGCGGCCGAGCAGGTCCGCCGCGGGCGCGGAGGATTTGCCCAGCGCCTCCATGCCCAGTCCGATGTAGTAGGCGTAGCTCACCAGGATGTACAAGGTCGCGACGACCGCCAGGCCGAGCAGCAGCGATCGCGCGATGTTCTTGTGCCCGTCCCGGATCTCCGCGGAGAGGTAGGCGGCATCGTTCCAGCCGCCGTAGGTGAGCAGCACGAACACCATCGCCAGGCCGAACGCGCCCTGCGCACTCGATGCAGCGGGCGCGGCGGGCGTCGCGGCAGACCCCGCCGGCGCAATGACCAGCCCGGAGACGATCACCAGCGCCAGGCCCAGGCACAGGATGAGCGTCAGCACGTTCTGGGTCGTCTTGCCGGCACGGATGCCCACCAGGTTGATCGCGGTCAGCACGAGCACGAGCAGCCCCGCGTAGATCGAGGACGAATGCGCCCCGAGCGGCGCGAGCGGCGTGACGTAGTCGGCGAACACGAAGGCGAAGATCGCGATCGAGCCGCTCGAGATCACCGTCATGCGCGCCCACGCGAACAGCCGCGCGATGTCGCCGCCGAAGGCGCGCTCGAGGAAGTGGTACTCGCCCCCCGCGTCGGGATGGCTGGTGGCGATCTCCGCGTAGCACAGCGCGCCGACGAACGAGATCGCCGCGCCGAGGATCCAGGCGAGCATCATGGTCCCCGCGTCGCCGGTGTTCGCCGCGACCGGCGCGGGCAGCTTGAATATCCCGGCGCCGATGACGATGCCGACGATGAGCGCGACGGCATCCTTCAGGTCGAGGACGGGCTGGGGCGCGGCCGGGTTCGCCGCGGGGTCCTTGTCGGTCATGGGGGCGTGGAGAGTGCCAGCATCGTATTACGTTCCGACGCGGGGCCGCAAGCTCGTTCGGCACGGCTTACAATTTCATTTCCCGAACTTCCGCGGAAAGACGAGTGGCCTACGACGTCGTGATCATCGGTGGCGGCCACAACGGCCTGGTGTGCGCCTGTTACCTCGCGCGCGCCGGCTTCAGGGTGCGGGTGCTCGAGCGAAGGCGCATCGTCGGCGGCGCAGCGGTCACCGAGGAATTCCATCCGGGCTTTCGCAACTCGACCCTCGCCTATACGGTGAGCCTGCTCGACCCGGGCGTCATCCGCGACCTGCGGCTCGCCGAGCACGGACTGAGGATCCTCGAGCGGCCGTTCGCGAACTTCCTGCCGCTTCCCGACGGCGGCGCGTTCCGGCTGGGACCCGACACGTCCGCGACCCAGGCCGAGCTCGCCCGCTTCTCACGCCGCGACGCCGAGCGGCTGCCCGGGTACTACGCCGTGCTCGATCGCGTCGCGAACGTGTTGCGCGAGCTCGCGCGCGAGACGCCGCCCCGGTTCGCCGGCGGGTTCGCCGATCTGTTCGAAGGCTGGCGCGTCGCGAAGCGCCTCGCGCCGCTCGACCTCGCCGCGCGGCGCGATCTGTTGGAGCTGTTCACGCGCAGCGCGGGCGAGCTGCTCGACTGGTGGTTCCAGAGCGACCCGATCAAGGCGGCGCTCGGCTGGGACTCGGTGGTCGGCAATTTCGCCAGCCCCTACGCGGCGGGCTCGGCCTACGTATTGCTGCATCACTGCTTCGGCGAGGTGAACGGCAAACCGGGCAAGTGGGGCCACGCGATCGGCGGCATGGGCGCGATCACGCAGGCGATGGCGCGCGAGGCCGAGTCGCGCGGCGTGGAAATCACGACCTCGGCGCAAGTCGCGCGGGTGCGCGTGCGGGGCGGCCGCGTCGCCGGGGTCGCGCTCGCGAGCGGCGAGGAGATCGACGCGCGCGCGGTCGCCGCGAACGTCGGGCCGAAGCTGCTCTATCTCGAGCTCGTCGAATCCGCCGACCTGGACGGCGATTTTCGCGCGCGCATTGAACGCTGGCGCTGCGGCTCCGGATCGCTGCGCATCAACGTGGCGCTCGCGGAGCTGCCTGATTTCGTGTCCGCCCCCGGCAGGCAGGCGCAGCCGCACCACGGCGCGGGCATCATCATGGCGCCCTCGCTCGCGTACATGGACCGCGCCTGGATCGATGCGCGCGAGTCGGGCTGGTCGCGCGCGCCGATCGTCGAGATGCTGATCCCGAGCACGGTGGATGGGGGCCTCGCCCCGGAGGGGGCGCACGTGGCCAGCCTGTTCTGCCAGCATTTCAATCCGGAGCTTCCCGACGGGCGCAGTTGGGACGACGTGCGCGACGCCGCGGCCGACGCGGCAATCGACGTCGTCGACACCTTCGCGCCGAACTTCAGGGCGAGCATCGTCGCGCGGCAGGTATTCACGCCGCTCGACATGGAACGCGAGTTCGGCCTCACGGCAGGCGATATCTTTCACGGCGCGCTGTCCCTGGACCAGCTCTTCGTGGCGCGCCCCATGCTCGGCCACGGCGACTACCGCGGACCGATCAAGGGCCTCTACCACTGCGGCTCGGGCGCGCATCCCGGCGGCGGTGTCACCGGACTTCCCGGCCGCAACGCGGCGCGCGAGATCCTGCGCGACCTGCGCCGCCGGGCGCAACCGTAACCACTAGGGAGAAGGAACATGAACCGACTGCTTCGAGTCCTGATGATGATCGCGGTCTGCGCCGCGCCGGCCGCCGCGCAAGCGCAGGCGTGGCCGTCCAAGCCCGTGCACCTGATCGTGGCCTTCGCGCCCGGCGCGCAACCGGACATCATCGCGCGGCTCCTGGCCGAGCGGCTCGGACGCTCGCTCGGCCAGGTGGTGATCGTCGACAATCGCCCGGGCACCGCGAACATCGTCGGCGCGCAGGCGGCGGCGCGCGCGGCGCCGGACGGCTACACGTTCTTCTTCGCGACTTCGGCCGCGCTCGTCACCAATCCGCTCACCTTCAAGTCGCTGCCTTACGACCCGGCGCGCGATTTCGCCCCCGTGACCTTCGTGGTCAAGTCGCCCTTCTTCGTGCTCGCGAATCCGGACTTGCCGGTGAAGACGCTGCCCGAGCTGTTCGCGCTCGCGAAGGCCAGACCCGGCACGCTGAATTTCGCCACCGACGGACCGCGGAATTTCTCCGGCATGCTCGCAAGCTGGATCAGCAAGACCGCCGGCTCCGGCATCCAGCAGGTTCCCTATGCGGTCATGCCGCAGGGACTGCAGGACACGCTCGCGGGCCGCACGCAACTCGTCATCCTCTCGGTCGGTCCCTCCGCGCCGCACGTCAGGCGAGGCGCGCTGCGTGCGCTCGCCGTGAGCACCGCGACGCGCTTGCCCGGATGGGACGACGTGCCCGCGATCGCCGAGACGGTGCCCGGGTTCGAGTTCGTCGGCTGGTTCGGGATCGTCGCTCCGGCAGGAACGCCGGCCGAGGCGACACAGCGCTTCGCGCTCGAGGCGAGCCGCATCCTGCGCGATCCGGAAGTCATGCAGCGCCTGCGTGGCCTCGGTACCTACACCGTGGAAAGCGCGCAGACGCCGGAGAAGTTCGGCGACTATATCCGCGCGGAGCGAGGCTACTGGGAGAAGCTCCTGAACGACATCGGCGTGCAGGCGGAATGACGGCGCGACCGTAAGCGGCCGGAGCGCGAATCGGCGATATTCCCGTTCGCGCGTTCCCGGGTCTTGCCGTTCACGGTTTGAGACAGTGGGCGATCAACGATTCGCATCACCGGCGCGCGCCGCACGGACGAAAAAAAGCCCCGGCGGATAGCCGCCGGGGCGCGCCTGCCTTTCTCTGCTAGGCCTTCAGCAGTTTCGATTCCAGCGGCAGCGAGCGCAGCCGCTTGCCGGTGATCGCGGCGACCGCGTTGGCGATCGCCGGCGCGACCGGAGGCAACCCGACCTCGCCGATGCCGCTTGGCGGGTTGTCCGTCGGCGTCACCTTCACCGTCACGAGCGGCGCCTCGTTCATGCGCAGCACGGGGTAGTCGTGGAAGTTCGATTGCTGCACCTCCCCGTTCTTGAACGTGGCCCGCTCGTACAGCGCGTGGCTCGTGCCGTGGATGATGCCGCTTTCGATCTGCGCGGCGATGTTCCCCGGCAGCAGCGCCACGCCCGGATCGATGACGCTCCAGACTTCGTGCACGCGGATCTTGCCGGTCTTGCGGTCCACCGAGACTTCCGCGATCGTGGCGATGTGGGCGTCCCACGCGTCGGAGTACGCGAACCCGAGCGCGCGCCCGGCGGGCCGCTTGCGCTTCCAGTCGGCCATTTTCGCCGCCTCCGCCATCACCGCGCGCGCGCGCGGCTGCTCGGCCATCAGCTCCATGCGGTAGTCGATGGGGTCCCTGCCGACCGAGTGCGCGATTTCGTCGACGAAGGTCTCGATCGCGAACTTGGTGTAGCCCGGGCCGACCGCGCGCCAGAACCCGACGTCGACGCCGCGCTGCTCGCGCAGGTATTCGACCAGGTGGTTGGGAACGCCGTACTTGATCTCCGATCCCTCGCACACCGGCTGGTCCTTGCCTCCGGCCTGCTGGAACAGCGGCGGCGCGGCGCGCGCGTAGATCGACTCGGCGACGATGCGGTGGCGCAGCGCCACGAGCCTGCCCTGCACGTCCAGGCCCGCGGTCAGGTGCTGCGCGACCAGCGGCCGGTACTTGTCGTGCTGGATGTCGTCCTCGCGGCTCCAGATCACCTTCACCGGGTAGCCTTCGACCGCCTTGGCGAGAATCGCCGCGTCGACCACGTAGTCGGCCTCGACCCTGCGGCCGAAGCCGCCGCCGAGCAGCGTGATGTGCGTCGTCTCGTTCTCCGGCTTGTACTTCAGCCCGAGCGTGAGGGCGAGGAAGATGAAGAACGGCGACTGGCTCGGCGCCCACACCTCGATCTTGTCTCCGTTCACCATCGCGGTGGCGTTCATCGGCTCCATGCAGGCGTGCGCGACGTGATCGCTGGTGTACTCCGCGACGAGGGTCTTCGCTGCCCCCGCCAGTGCGCCCTTGGCGTCCTTCTCCGCGAGGAACGTGACGCCGCCGTCGGACAGATTGCGCGCCCGCGCCGCGTAGGCCGCGGCGATCTCGCCCGAGCTGTAGCCGCGCGCCTTGGCCTGCTTGCTCCATTCCACCTTGAGCAGGGCTTTCGCCGCGCGCGCCGAAGCGTAAGACTCGGCGATCACGCCGACGCCGTAGGGCATCGGCACGATCTTTCTCACGCCTTCGACCTTCTTCGCCGCGCCGTCGTCGATCTTGACCGGGGCCTCGCCCTGCACCGGCGCACGCAGCACCGCGCCATAGAGCATTCCGGGCATGCGCGCGTCGATGCCGAACTTGGCGCGTCCGGTGGTCTTGTCGGCGATGTCGACGCGGGGAATGTTCTTGCCGATGAGCCGGTGCGCCCGCATCGGCTTCAGCTGCTCCTTCGTGACCTTTGGCGGCTCGGCGGGCACCTGCGCGAACGCGGCGATCTCGCCGTAGCCCATGCGCCGGCCGGAGGCCTTGTGCACGACGGCGTGCGGCTCGGTGCTCACCTCCGACACCGGCACGCCCCACTTGTCCGCCGCGGCGCCCATCAGGACCAGCCGCGCCTGCAGACCCGCGAGGCGCATGATGTCGTAATAGCCCCGCGTGGTGCGCGAGGCGCCCGTCACCATGTTGCCGCCGAACATCGGGTTGCCGAAGATCTTCGGCTCGTAGGGCGCCTGCGCCACATTCACGCGCGCCCAGTCGAGGTCCATCTCTTCGGCGATCACCAGCGGCATCGCGGTCATCGTGCCCTGCCCCATCTCCGAAGCGGGCGACATGATGGTGACGGTGCCGTCGGTCGCCACGCGCACCCATCCGTTCGGGCCGTATCCTGCGGCCTGCGCGAGCGCGCGGCTCACGCCGAGCGAGGAGCCGAAAGCGATGCCGATCGCTGCGCCCGCGGTGGACAACATGAACGCGCGGCGCGAAATGCCCTGGTAGGCGATGCCCTTGAAGCCGGTCTCGGAGGCTTGTGCAGTCTTGGTCATGGGTCCCCTCCTAGGCCTGCTTCGCGGCGCGCTGGATCGCCGCGATGATGCGGTTATAGGTGCCGCAGCGGCACAGATTGCCCGACATGTGCGCGACGATCTGTTCGCGCGACGGCTTCTTGTTCTTCGCGAGCAGCGCCGCCGCCTGCATGATCTGCCCCGACTGGCAGTAGCCGCACTGCGGCACCTGCTCCTCGACCCACGCTTTCTGCAGCGGATGGTCGCCGTTCTCCGACAGACCTTCGATCGTGGTGATCTTCTTGCCCGCGACCGACGAGACCGGCGTGACGCAGGACCGGATCGGATTGCCGTTCAGATGCACGGTGCATGCGCCGCACTGGGACATGCCGCAGCCGAACTTGGTGCCGGTCATTCCGAGCGTGTCGCGAATGACCCACAGCAGTGGAGTGTCCGGCGCCACTTCCGCGGACGCCGGCCTGCCGTTCAAGGTAAATGAGATCATCGAGCGCGCCTCCTTGTCTGGGTTGAGATTGAAAGCAATCTTCTTGTAATTCGGTCGCGCCATGGTAGCCCCGGGCAGGGGCGAAGTCCATGAACGGCGCGAGCGACCACAACGGCCATTCTGCACCAGCCGCGGCGGAAGGGGCGAAGTAGGCCACCCCCTTCCCCAATCCGGCGCCCGCCTCCCGGAGACGGCGGCGGCGCCTTTGCAAAACCCCCTACATGGGGGAAAATCCGCCCCAGCTTTGGGCGCGCAACACCGCACGTCGCCCGATCTGGAGAAATTTCATGAAACCCCTGCTCGCACTGTCCCGGCTGATCGACGCCGTGAACGAGTACGTCGGACGCGCCGTGTACTGGCTGGTCCTGGCCGCGGTGCTGGTCAGCTCCGTGAACGCCACCATGCGCTACACGTTCAATATAAGTTCGAACGCCTGGCTGGAACTCCAGTGGTACCTGTTCGCCGCGGTGTTTCTGCTGTGTGCCGGCCACACCCTGCTGCACAACGAGCACATCCGCATCGACGTCCTCGCCAACAAGCTGTCCCGGCGGACGCAGGTATGGATCGACGTGTTCGGCACGCTGCTCTTCCTGCTGCCGATGGCGCTCATCATCATGTGGCTGTCCTGGCCGATGTTCATGAACGCCTTCGTCATGCACGAGGTTTCGGGCAACGCCGGCGGCCTGGTGCGCTGGCCCGCGAGACTGCTCATTCCCGTCGGCTTCTTCCTGCTCGCCGTACAGGGCCTGTCCGAGCTGATCAAGCGCATCGCATTCCTGATGGGACTGATCCCGGACACGGTCGAGAAGCACCAGGACCCGGCGCTCGAGGTGCTCGAGGACGGGGCGGCCAAATGACCGCGTTTCTGATCGCCAACATGGCGCCGCTGATGTTCGCGGCGCTCGTGGTCTTCCTGCTGCTCGGTTACCCGGTCGCCTTCTCGCTCGCCGCCAACGGCCTGTTCTTCGGTTTCATCGGCATCGAGCTGGGGTTGCTGACGCCGGCCCTGCTGCAGGCGCTGCCGGAGCGCATCTTCGGCATTATGGCGAACGACACCCTGCTCGCGGTGCCGTTCTTCACGCTGATGGGACTGATCCTCGAGCGCAGCGGCATGGCCGAGGACCTGCTCGACACCATCGGCCAGCTGTTCGGACCGGTGCGCGGCGGCCTGGCCTACGCGGTGATCTTCGTCGGCGCGCTGCTCGCGGCGACCACCGGCGTGGTGGCCGCCTCGGTCATCTCGATGGGGCTGATCTCGCTGCCGATCATGCTGCGCTACGGCTACGACCGGCGGCTCGCCGCCGGCGTCATCGCCGCATCGGGAACGCTCGCGCAGATCATCCCGCCGTCGCTGGTCCTGATCGTGCTTGCCGACCAGCTCGGCCGCTCGGTCGGCGACATGTACCAGGGCGCTTTCGTTCCCGGCTTCATCCTCACCGGCCTGTATGCGTTGTTCGTGCTGGGAGTGACCCTGTTGTACCCCAAGAGGGCGCCGGCGCTGCCGCCGGAGGCGCGTACCTTGCGCGGTTTCAAACTGCTCGGACGCGTGTTCTTCGTGCTCATCCCGCCGCTCGCGCTGATCTTCCTCGTGCTCGGCACGATCTTCCTCGGCGTCGCGACGCCGACCGAGGGGGGCGCGATGGGCGCAACGGGCGCGCTCGTCCTCGCGCTCATCAATCGCAGGCTGACCTGGGGACTGCTCAGGCAGGCGATGCACTCGACCGCCAAGCTCAGTTCCTTCGTTATCTTCATCCTGATCGGCTCGACCGTGTTCAGCCTGGTGTTTCGCGCCGTGAACGGCGACCTGTGGGTGGAGAGCCTGCTCATCGGCCTGCCGGGCGGACAGCTCGGCTTCCTGATCGTGGTCAACATCCTCACGTTCGTGCTGGCGTTCTTCCTCGACTTCTTCGAACTGGCGTTCATCATCGTGCCGCTGCTCGGGCCGGTGGCCGAGAAGCTCGGCATCGACCTCATCTGGTTCGGCGTGCTGCTCGGCGTGAACATGCAGACCTCGTTCATGCACCCGCCGTTCGGTTTCGCGCTGTTCTACCTGCGCAGCGTCGCGCCTGTGAAGGAGTACCTCGACAAGGTGAGCGGCAAGCTGACCGCTCCGGTGACGACGGGCCAGATCTACTGGGGCGCGGTGCCGTTCGTCGTCATCCAGGTCATCATGGTCAGCATCGTGATCGCCTTCCCGGGTCTCGTGACCGGCAGCCTGACGAAGAGCACCGTCGATCCGTCGAAGATCGAGATCGAGTTCCAGAGGCCGGACTACGAGACGGAGCCCGAATCGCCGCCCGGCACCGAGTCGGGCGATGCGGGCGACAAGGCGGATGCGGGCGGAGACGAGGCCGGCGGCGCCTCGAAGGAGAACGCGCCCGACGATATCGAGAAGGCGTTCAAGCAGCAGCGCTAGCCGTATTCAGCCGGCGCGAAAAAGACAAACCCCGCACGAGCGGGGTTTGTCTTTTCAGGTGGCCGGGCTGCGTGCTACTTCTTCTTCGCAGCTCCCTTGGCGGCTCCGCCCGCCGGAGCCGCGCCGACTCTCGAATTGAACACGTAGTTGTCGTAGCTGTTCTCGGCGACGCGGAACCACAGGAATTCGTCGTCGCGGAATTTCTTCCAGTCGGAGTAGATGCGCTTCCAGTGCGCGCTCTTCGCCGCCAGCTCCGCATACAGCTCGAACGTCGCCTTCTCGCAGGCTTCCATGATGGCCTTCGAGAACGGCCGCAGCTTGGTGCCGCTCGCCACCAGCCTGCGCAGGGCCTGGGGATTCTTCGCGTCGTAGTTCGCCACCATGCGCAGGTACGATTCGCCGCAGGCCGCTTCCAGGGCCGCCTGGTAGGGCTTGGGCAATTCGGCCCACTTCTTCTCGTTCACGAGCACGTGGAGCATGGTTCCGCCTTCCCACCACGCCGGATAGTAGTAGTACTGCGCCACCTTGTTGAAGCCGAGCTTCTCGTCGTCGTACGGCCCCACCCACTCCGCGGCGTCGATCGTGCCTTTCTCCAGCGCCGGGTAGATGTCGCCACCGGCGAGCTGTTGCGGCACGACGCCGAGCTTCGTGAGGACCTGTCCGGCGAGTCCGCCGATGCGGAACTTCAGACCCTTCAGGTCGGCGACCGTCTTGATCTCCTTGCGGTACCAGCCGCCCATTTGCGTGCCGGTGTTGCCGGCCGGGATCGCAATACAGCTGTAGTCCTTGAACAGCGGAGCGCAGATCTCGGCGCCGCCCCCGCTATGCCACCAGGCGCTTTTCTGGCGCGCGTTCATGCCGAACGGAACGTCGCTCGCCAGACCGAATGCCGGGTCCTTGCCGATGTAGTAGTACATCACGGTATGGCCGAGCTCCACGGTGCCGGCCTGCACCGCGTCGAGGACCTGGAGGCCCGGGACGATTTCGCCGGCTGCGAACGGACGGATCTGGAACTTGCCGTCGGTGATCTCGGCGACCCGCTTGGCGATGAATTCGCAGCCGCCGAACAGCGTGTCCAGGCTCTTCGGCCAGCTCGCGGTCATGCGCCAATTGACG
>Ga0082335_1006814_pt1 | contig 14349 bp, 16 predicted proteins | sample Subgrocontami58m_FD_72375 | JGI IMG/M metagenome (GOLD analysis project Ga0082335, IMG submission 72375) | Subsurface groundwater microbial communities from S. Glens Falls, New York, USA - GMW37 contaminated, 5.8 m (SPADES assembly) (version 2) ...
ACCTCCAAATCGAGGGTGAAAAAAAACGGCGGCCCCCTTAACTCGTGAGCGTGGGGCCGCCGGGTTGGCGATCCGTTATACACACTGGCGCGCCCAAGCCAAGGGGCACGGCGCCAGCGCCTTGTCCACAGCGGCCGTCAGAGGCCGCCGATGAAATCGCGTTTCCCGATTTCGACACCGCATTGCCGCAACATTGCGTAGGTGGTCGTGCAATGGAAATAGAAGTTCGGCAGGGCAAAGTGCAGCAAATATTGTTCTCCCGTGAGCTTGAGCGGGTTGCCGGCGATCGTCAGCACGACCTCCCGGCCTTCGCTGCCGTCGATCTGCTCCGGCTTGAAACCCTTTAGATAGGCCAGCACCGCAGCGATCCGCGCCCGCAGCTCGGACAGGGTCTTCTCGGCATTCTCGGGGGCCTTGGGGACCTCGACGCCGGCCAGGCGGGCAGCACTTTCCTCGGCGAAACGGCAGGCGATCTGGACCTGGCGGGTGAGCGGCAACATGTCGGGAATCATGCGGGTCGCGCCGACAACGGCTTCGTCGGCTTTCCGGGCGGCCGCCCAGGCCGATCCCTTGTCCAAGACCTTTGAAATAGCCCCGAGCTGGCGCTGATAAACGGGGATAGACGCGGCATACATACCGATAGCCATCAGGAGTTCCTCGACGTTGACGTGAAGGCTGGGAACCTAGTCCCTAACGCAGGGTTGAAACATCATATTTGCGTAAACCCGCTTCGCCGTGGCATCAATTTGCATTACTCCAAGCGTGCTCGAGTTCGACCAATGAAATCACGACCCGCGAAACCGCAGATTGAAAGAATCAAGGGCGGCCTAAAAAACACCCTGCTGCTGTTCGGCGCAGTGGGGGTCTGCCTACTCCTTGCGGAGGTCGTGTTCCGTCAGTTCATCGACGACGGCCAGCTGTATGAACTCGAGATGTGGAAGTACGCGCGCGACGTGAAAGTGCGCGACATGCGGCCGGATGTCGGCCACCGCCATCGTCCCGATCGCGAGGCCCAGCTCATGGGCGTGAAGGTGCGGACCAACGCCTTTGGTTTCCGCGGACCGGAAATAGGCGAAACGGCGACCTCCGGCGTCGTTCGCATCGCCTTCGTGGGAGATTCGACGACGCTGGGCTGGGGCGTGGCCGAGCAGGAAACCTTCGCCCAACGGGTCGTCGCCACGCTGCTTAGCCAGGGCCGGAAGGTCGAGGGCTTCAATCTCGGCATCGGAAACTACAACACCGCCCAGGAACTCGCCCTGTTCCTCGACGCCGGCGCGCGGCTGCGCCCCGACATCATCGTTCTCTCCTATTTCATCAACGACGCCGAGCCGATGCCCACCTATCCGGTGCAGAACTGGCTCAACATGAATTCCGCCGCCTGGATCGTATTGTCGTACCGCGTCGATTCCCTCCTGCGCCAGTTCGGCGAACTCCCGGACTGGAAGAAGTACTATCGCGACCTCTACCGAGCCGATGCCGAGGGTTGGCAAAAGACGAAGGAAGCCATCAAGCAATTCTCCGGCGCCGCCCGCCAGCTCGGCGCGGCTCTGATCGTGTTCAATATCCCGGAACTGCGGGAACTGAAGCCCTACCCCTTTGCCGACGTAACCGACAAGGTCCGCACGATGGTCGAGGGCGAGGGCGTGACCTTTGTCGATCTCCTGCCCTCGATCGAAACCCTCGATCCACCGAGCCTTTGGGTGACCGTGCCCGATCCCCATCCCAACGGCCGGGCCAATGCAGCCTTTGCCCGCCGGATGGCCGAGGAGATCCTGCCGTTGGTGGATCAGGTGTGCAGCAAGCAGGCGCGAGGCTGCTAGCGCGCCTCGCAGGCGACAGTGATCTCACGCGGCGCAACGGTGAAGGCCGGATGAGTCTCGGCCATGATGGGCACCGGCTTAGGCCAGGCACCGCTCGCCAGCCGCTTCTCCACGATCGGCAGCAATTGCTGGAAGACGATCCAGGCGCGAAGCTTCACGCCCGGCTGGGTGTTGTGCGAGGCGTCGGCGAACAAGTCGGGATCGTAAGGCATGTAGCGGGCGACATCGACCAGCGGCAGGCCGTGTTCCTTGGCATACTTGGCGAATACTCGGTTCTCGAATGCCGTTAACCGCTCGAGATCTCGATAGCGGAACGGATAGTAGTTCATGTTCAGATTCTCGAGGATGGGCTTGTGCCGGACGGCATCCAGTTCCAACCCGTCCTTCGCCAGCCAGTGGAAGGTTCCCAGCGCAAGGTCGCTGTCGACCTTGGCGAGGTCGGCCCGGATCGAGTCGAGATCTCGCATGATGGTGTTCAGGTTGACTGGTAGGTCAGAGCGCGTGAGGTCGGGATCGCTTTCGTCCAGTCCTTTCGGCCAGTCGACCTTGTAGTCGGGCTTCGGCCATTCCTTGCCGCCCGTCAGCGTTGCCGCACGGCGCGCAAGCGCCGAATAAGATGCCATGTCGCGCAGCCATCGCTCCAAGAGGCCTCCGGGCTCCGGCACGCCCTTGGGAACATCCTTAACGACCGTCGACAGCTTCAACTGGTTGCCGCCCTCGTAATAGAAAACGAGATCCGGGCGCATCGGCGCCACTTCCTGTCGGACGATGGCAGCGATCTCCGACGAGCCCATGCTCTCGCGGCCGGCGTTCAGGACCTCGAACCTCACGTCGAGCTTACGTTCGGCAGCCCAGCGATTGAGCCAGTTGCCGACATAGTCCGGACCGGAAAAAAGAAACCGATGGGTTTCCGCTGTCGTCGAGGCGCCGACGAAGACGATGCGCACCGTCTTCTCCGAACGCCGAAACGGAACCGGAGCGCCGCGCCAGCCGAAAGCGTTGGTTACCAGTCTGTCCGGCGTCGTTGCATTAGGCAGGAAACGGAACGGTGGCTTGGTCTGGCCGTTCGGCGGGTCGTAGACGAAGAGCTTCCCCGGCGCGTTCTTGAAATAGGGATGCCGGCAAGGGTCGCCGACCACGGCCGAATTCCACGCCTTGAAAAGATCCCACGGCTTGAACGCCATCTCGATACCCTCGCTCGCGAACGAGGTGATCGTGGGAATCTTCCTGTAGAGCTCGAGCCATTCGTGGGGAGGGCGGGTGCGGTTGGGCAGTGGCGGCGGATCGCTGAAGAACAGCTCGCGCCCTACCCCGGCAGCTCGCGGCACCTCGTCGAGATGAGCGGCGGTGGTATCGCTTCCAGCCGCGCCGGAATATTGAGGCAAGTCCACGCTGGTCGCCGGGAGTCCGTCGATAATGCGGACGGCAACCTCGGCCATCACGATACAAATCAGGACTGAGAAGAAGGCCAGAAGGCCGTTTACCAAGTAGCCGCGCATCCTCAAGACCTTGATCGCACATCCCGTCTGCCGCTTTTGGAATAGCAGCACCTTTATGACGATCTCAAGGCCTGCAGATTATGCAGGCTTGCCGCGAAAACCGGTGCCGACGACATACATCTCCGCCGAATCGGTGCGGCTAGCCTCTGGCTTGATATGCCGGACCTTGGCGAAATCCTTTTTCAGGCGGTCCAGCAGCGCCCGCTCGGTGCCGCCGCGCAGCACCTTGGCAACGAAGGTGCCGCCGGGCCTCAGCACCTGGCGGGCAAAGTCGTGGGCGGCCTCGGCCAGCCCCATGATGCGCAGGTGATCGGTCTGGGGATCGCCGGTCGCCGACGCCGCCATATCGCTCAGCACGACGTCGGCGGGCCCGGCCAGCAACCCGGTGAGAACATCGGGCGCATCATCGTCGTAGAAATCCTTGGCCAGTACCGTGGCGCCGGCGACGGGCTCGACCGGCGTCACGTCGATGCCGATGACGACGCCGCCGGCACGCCCGGGTTTGGTCCGTTCAACCGCCACCTGCGTCCAGCCGCCGGGCGCGGCGCCGAGATCGACGACCCGCGCGCCGGGCTTCAGGAAGCGGAACTGATCGTCGATCTGCAACAACTTGAAGGCGGCCCGCGAGCGATAACCGCGCTTCTTGGCTTCCGCGACGTAGGGATCGTTGAGCTGCCGCTGCAGCCAGCGTTGCGAGGAAACCGTGCGGCCCCGTGCCGTTTTCACGCGCACGGTGGCGCGTCGCCCCGTCGGCAGGCTTCCCCCGCCTTTCACATCGCGTGCCATGGAGTCAGCCGCCCTGCCGGCAGAGCGGATCGGCGTCGCGGTCGGCCTGGCGCATCAAGTCCATCAACACTCCCTCGCGCAGACCCCGGTCCGCGACTCGTACCATCGGCGCCGGCCATTGCCGGCAGACTGCCTCGAGGATCGCCCCGCCCGCCAGAGCCAGGTCGGCGCGGTCGTCGCCGATGCACGGCAGATGCGTGAGTTCCGCCACCGACAGGCTCGAGAGCTTGTCGCAGATTCGCAGAATCGAGTCTCGGCCGATGCGCGAACCGTCGACCAAAGTTCGATTATAGCGCTTGAGGCCGAGATTGTGGGCGCTCACCGTCGTCACCGTTCCCGAGGCGCCGACCATCTGGACTTCGCCGCGCGCGAGGGCCGAACCGATTCCGTGCCGGGCGCAGAACGGCCGAAGGTCAGCCCTGATGCGCTCGACCATGTCGTCGTAGCAGGCACGGGCCACCGCCCGTTCGCGCGGCTGGTCGCCGACACAGGCCTCCGTCAGGGTCACGACACCCCATGGCACCGAAGTCATGCCGATCAGTTCCGTGGCCACGCAGCCTACTCGTCCCTCGCGGCGGGTGATGCGGATCCAGCTCACTTCCGTCGAGCCGCCACCGATGTCGATCAGCAGGCCGTAGGGAATCTCTGGATCGAGCAGGTCCTCACAACTCGCCAGCGCCAGCCGGGCCTCCTCAGACGGTGGAATGACATCGAAGCGAAGCCCGGTGCGCTGCTCGACCGTCGCCAGGAAGTCCTCGCCGTTGCAGGCTCGACGGCAGGCCTCCGTGGCGATGTGGCGGGCACGGGTCACGCGATTGCGTCCGATCTTGGCCGCGCAAACGTCGAGCGCGCTCAAGGTGCGCTCGATTGCGTCCCCGCACAGCACGCCGCTCAGCGCCACCCCTTCCCCCAGCCTCACCGGCCGGGAATAGGCATCGATCACCTCGAAGCCCTCGATCGACGCCCGGGCCACCAGAAGCCGGCAATTGTTGGTGCCGAGATCGATGGCCGCAAAGGTGTGCGCGAAACGACCGCTGTGCCAGCCCCCCTTTGGCGTGGATTCCCCGGTCATTTCCAACTCTTTCTTTGGGACGATGGTAACCGAGGCCGGCGTCCGACGCGAGGCCCGCTTGCCAAGCCGTCCCGGGGTCGCTAAATCCAGCCGCCGGCCCGATTGGGGGATAGTTTAACGGTAGAACAATCGGCTCTGACCCGGTTAGTCTTGGTTCGAATCCAGGTCCCCCAGCCAGCCACCCGTACACACTCCTATCCGGCGGCAGTTCTTGGTTAATTCATCCGACATTCGCGGAGGTTAGCCCCAGTCTATGGTCAGTCCGGGAGGTCGAATGCAGTGTCTTTCCGGCGCCAAACCGGCCAATTCCTGCTTTTCTCTCCGGGCCCCAATTCGGCACTTACGCTTGCCGATGCAGCGCCGAACAAATACCCGCACAAGTGCCGGCGCATTTGGCTGCCAGCACGCAAATTGTTGCGGATAACTTTTAGAGGAAGCCGAACGCGCGGCGCTGCTCTGTCCAGTCCACCGGAATGTCGCGCTGCATCAGGGTGGCGAGTGTAAGGCGGGGCGGCTGGGTGCCGTCGAGGATGGCCTGGGTAATTGCAGGCGCAAGGTAAGCCAGCCGGATCATGCTGCTGACATACGGACGAGAGCATCCATCTTCCCGTGCAAGGTCATGCAGGCCGACGTCGCCATTGCGTTCGAGGCGATACCGCAGATCGTGCGCCCGGGCGATTGCCTTCACCAGGGAACGATCTACCCGTGTCGAAGCGGTACTACCATGCGGCACGATCTGGCGACCGCCCAGGCCAGCTTTCATTGTCGTGGCGATGTGCACCAGTCCGGACTGTGCGGCATCCGCCGAGACGAGATCGCAGCCAGCTTCAGTCAACTTGATCTCAACGCTGTCGGCCAGGATGGTAATCCGTTCGACCAGACGCGCAACGTGCTGGCGCTTCTGCTCCATCGAGAGGCCACCCCACTCCATCTGCTTTGCCTTGGGGAACCCCGCACAAAGGTTGCGCTCGACCAGCGACTCAATCGCTTCAGCCGAAGCCCGCCGGATGGTTCCCGCATTGTCCGTTCGGCCCTGCAGAACGGCCTGACTGACGTAGTACCGGTACCTCCGGCCATTCGCCTTTCTGGAGTGAGAAGGGCTCATCAGATTGCCACGATCATCGAACAGTCGACCTGCCAAGAGGCACCGCCCTAGCGATGTTGCCGCCCGCGAGCCACCTTGGCGGTTCTCCGTCAGCATTGACTGAACCCGATCCCAACTTTCTTGGTCAACTATCCCGACATGTTGGCCAGGATGGGATGTACCGAGGTGCGCGATGCGGCCGACATAGAGGGAGTTCCTGAGCAGGTAATACAGGGCGCCCCGGCTATACGGATGACCACCGCGGCGGATTCCTTTGCTGGAGATCCAGACCTTGCTGACGATTGCCTGCTCGCGCAGATCTGCCAAGAGGTCTGACACCCGCTCGAGCTCCAGGTATCGCCTGAAGATCAGGCGAACTGTTTCAGCTTCGGCTTCGTTCACGACGAGTTGACGGTCCTTCACGTCGTAACCCAGCGGCAGGTTGCCGCCCATCCACATGCCTTTGCGCTTGGAAGCCGCGATCTTGTCTCGGATGCGCTCGCCCGTGACCTCGCGCTCGAACTGGGCGAACGACAGCAGCACGTTAAGCGTCAGGCGGCCCATCGATGTCGTTGTGTTGAACTGCTGGGTGATCGAGACGAACGAAGCACCCTGTCGATCCAGCGTCTCAACGATCCTGGCGAAGTCTGCCAAAGACCGCGTCAGCCGGTCGATCTTGTAGACAACCACCACATCGACCAGCCCGCGGGCCAGATCGACAAGCAGCCGCTGCAAGGCGGGCCGTTCAAGGTTGCCGCCGGAGAAGCCCCCATCATCATAGGGGGTTTTCACCAGCTTCCAGCCTTCGTGCGCCTGACTCTTTATATATGCCTCGCAGGCCTCCCGCTGGGCGTCGAGGGAATTGAAGGTCTGGTCGAGCCCCTCCTCCGACGATTTACGTGTGTAGACGGCACAGCGACGGACCTTCGGGGTCATGGTTTGAACTCCGCGATGTCCTTCAGGCCGAAGAACAACGGGCCAGACCATCGTGTCCCTGTGATCCGCCGCGCCACTTCCGACAATGAGCCGAAGCGTTCGCCCCGGTATTCAAGGCCATCCTCCCCTACAGCGACCTGGTGCAGCACGCCACGCCACGTCCGGGTCAGCACCGTGCCCGGCTGCAGTCCGAGGCGTGGTAACGGCGTATAGGCCGGGTCGGCTTTGAACGCCTGGTGCAGGCGCTTTAGACGGCGCCGGGCGTCCGCCGACAGGTCGCCGTGGGCCCGCGCCTGAAGTTCATAGCCGAGGCGGCGGCGCAACATGCTAGCGCCATGGTGTGCCGGTATCGCACCCAGCGCCCGGCCCCACAGCTTGCGCAGTTCATCGAGGCCGAGATCGTCCAGGCGAGCGACCTCGGCCTCCAAGGCCCTATTGTGATCGGAGTGCATCGCTCAAAGTTCAGGCAGCGATGCGGTAGATCCGCCGTCCGTCCTCCAGCTTCTCGCTCGCGATGGTCAGGCCCTGCTTCTTCTTCAGTGCGCCCGACATCGCTCCGCGCACGCTGTGTGCCTGCCAGTCGAGCGACTTGCTGATCTGCTCGATGGTGGCGCCGTCGGCTCGACGCAGCATCGCCTCCAGTTGGCCAAGCTTGGTCTTGGGCCTGGCAGCTGGCGCTCGTTGCTTTCGGGTTGGCGCACCGGTGTCGGCAGCTACCGCCGGCACGTTTTTCTTCTGCTTACTCATGATGGGCTCCTTTGCGTTGCACCTGGCCGGTCACGTGGCCGGCCACACGTGCATTCGCTTCCGGTGCCCGGAAGCTCAAGCCGGAACGCGGATCATCGCATTGCGAATGCCACCCCCAGGGAGCAATGGAATGGCTGACTGATGCACGATGTTCCTTGGTACTTGCACTAGCGCCCGATATTCGAATCCTGCCTACCCTACCAACCATCATAGGTTGTTTTACTAGATGACGGAGAGACCCAGGAAAGGGCCGCAATTGCGGCCATTTTTGCGTTCCGAGTGACACCGGAGACCGGTCTTCCTTAGTCTGCACCAGCCAAATATCCACTTTCTGGCCAGAAGTCTCTGGGCGGCCAAAAGGCAGACACTACTCTACTAATGATTGTAAATTGACGCGTACTCGAATTTCGAATCCTGGGCGCAGATCATTGATCAGCGGGCTGCTTGCCTTGGGTCGACTGTGGCGTTTGCCCAACTTTCCGGCTCATATGCATATGCCTAAGATTTCGGCAATTTGAGGTCGTCAGCTATGGGCCAAAGCCGCCTGCTTTTAGGGTCAAGCGCAGTAGGCCCACGATCTCGCTGAACCTCGGTTCTGGAAGACGCTGATCTCTATCGACTCGGTACACCACCACGACATCGTGCGCGGGAATGACAAAGGCATATTGTCCGCCCGCACCCCAGGCAAAGAAAGTTCCTTCGGGCAGAATGCCTGCCGCGGGCGGCTGCGGGTTAGTCCACCACAGGTATCCGTACCCCAAGGGAAGATCTGAAGCGTCGGAGTAGGGCCGCGTGCTTTCGTGCACCCAATTAGCCGGCACGATCTGGCGGCCGGACCACTTACCCTTATTCAAATAGAGCAAGGCGAACCGGGCCAGATCGCGGGCGCTCATGCGAATTGGATAGGCACGATGCAGGGAGTCCGAGCCATAGAAGTACGTGCCGTCCGCCGGCCGGTAGTCCTGCATGCCGATCGGTTTGACGATCAATCGATCCAACGCCTCGAAGATGCCCGTGTCGGTAGCTCTCTCGTAGATGGTTCCGAGCGCATTGAAATCCCAGTTGTTGTAGTACCAGAAAGTACCCGGCTGATGGCTACCGCGGGGCGGTCGTCGCCTAGCCATGGCCGGCGTTTCATAGAGTGCCGGGTGAAAGATGCCCGACCGCGCCTCGAGCAGCATGCGGACCGTCGCCTGCTTCTCAATATCGGTGAGCGCTGGCGCATTATCGTCGATCCCGAGCGGGCCGAGCTTGCTGTCTAAAGAAATCTTATTCTCGGCGACAGCGGTACCGATCAACGCACTCAACAGGCTCTTGCGGACCGACGCGAGCTCGGTGCGTTTCGTCGTGTCGCCCCATTGCGCGATCGCGGCACCGCGATGAATTACCATGACCGCGGTTAAATGAAGCCGAGCTGACTTCTCCTGCACTTCTGCGAGCACCGCCGGCGACCAGCCGGACTCGGCCGGTGGGATATTATCCCATTGCGCTCCGGGAAACCTGTTTTGGGCCGCGACGCTCCCAGCGAAGGCAAGGGAGATGGCAATCGCAACGGACAGCAGGCGCCGCATTCAGATTTCCTCGAGCCTGTCGATCGCGCACTCTAACATTTGTCTTGTGGTGGGCCCAGTTGGTTTCCTGTGAAGAGCTCACGCGAGTAGGTTCAGCAACGGCATGATCGCCCCCCAAGCCGACATGCCCAGTGCCGAATCCGCTTTGTCGCTTCCGCCATGGGCATGGAGGCGGGAACGAGGCTTGGTCTCACCCGGCAACAGGACACGATGACCGGCCTCGGGATGAACGACGAGGGAGGTCCGCTTGCCGACCGCAGCACGGCGCGCGACGAGTGCGCGGGCGAACATCTCTGACGGCCAGAGCGCGTCGTCGCCGCCGGCTACCAGGAGGACGTCCGCCTCTACCCCCAAAGCGATGGTATGCGGCATCACCTTGCATCGCGCTCAATGTGCCCGCTATGAAGGGACCATGGAGAAGGAATATCGCGCGTATTGCATCGAAGAGAGGGCCCGGCTTCGCGAAAACATCGCGAGAATTTCAACCTTCTCAACGGGTCAGATACTGGCTAATCGTGGCACTCCAGTCGACTGCTGGCGTTGATGCAGCGCACGGTCGACATGCTCACGAAAATCATAGGTGACGAAAAAAAGGGACGGCAGAATTCAATTTCGTCGTCGGAACGCAGCGCGATTGCCACTCGAGCTGCTAGAGCACGGTGGGCTAAGAAATAACAAAGCGACACTTAGCGCGGAGGCAGTTGACGCAGGAAGTGCCGCCCCGTCCGACCTCGCACGCATCGCGTGCTGCCTTAGCCGAGCGCGAATTCCGTGCTGGCGGGCATCGTGCGATCCACCAACTCGACCTTCGCGACCGCCACGTAGACATGATGTTCGACAAGGCGAATGACGATTGGCCGCCGCCGGAGCCTGCACCCTGGCGACGGGTTCTCCGCTGGCTCGTCAGGCGCATCTAGCGGACCAAAGAAGGCCCCCCTCCGGAGAGGGGGCGAGGCACCGTGCCTCTAGGGGGCGTCAGGGACGTTCATCCCACTCTCCCATTTGTGGTGAACACAAGGTGGGGCACGTGCTGACGTAGAGCGACTGTGTCTTGCAACCGTCGAGCAACCCGGGCACCATGGGGCCCTGAAAAAGGATGGGTCGATCAGTCATGGCGAAGAAACTCGCGGCCACGGCGACCATTGAAGGCGAGATCAATCAGCGACTGGCGACAGCGCAAAGCCTGCCGCCGCTCTATCGACATCTGCGGATATCGTCGCCGCGCCGAGCGGATCCCGCCGACCGGGGTGCCAACTGGCATGTCGACAACTTACAGACATCGGTGGGAACGGAGGGCCCCTTCCCACAGATCGTAGTCGATGAAATCAGCCGCATCGTCGGTGAGGTTCAGAAAGAGTTCGACTGCGGCGACTGGTGAAAGCGTCGTATCTTCGCGCCCTTGTCGACTCCCATCCCCACCGCCGGCCGCAACCTGGCCTTCCGCATCACCGGTTTGCTGCAGGGCAGGGAAGGCAATCCGTCGCTCACCGCATGGCAGGCCTCCCAGACTCTTGCCGCGATCGAAGCACTGGACGAAGAGTGATTTACCGAAGGTGAAGCCGTCATGATGAAGGCCGAACGGCCGGACCTGTGGGGACTGGAGAAGAGCCCGCCGATCGGTGCACCGGACATGCAGCGGTTGCTCAATGCACTGAAGCGTGCGCTGTCGGACTAGGGCGGTCACGCTTCGATCCCCTCCATCTGTTGGCCTGCGGCAATGATGGCCACGAAGTCGCCGCTGCCGGCCGCCTTGCAGGCCTGTTCCAGGGCGGCGTCAATCAGGGTCAGATCGGCGCCGTCGATCTGGCCCACATACCGGCCGCGCAGCCGCGCCACGCGGCCGATCTGACGGGCGAGGCCTTCGGCGGCGTTCATGCCGCGTCTCCACCTGGTGAGCCCGCTGCCGAAGCTGAATGCGCAAAGTCGGCGCCGATGCCGTACAGCGTCTGATGATCGACCGGCTGGCCGGTCACCATCTCAATCATGTGATGCAGCCGGGCGGCCGCGGCGGCGTGCTTGCCCGACAGCGCCAGGCTGTAGACCACCGCTTCCTTCGTTGTCGATCGGGCGCGCGCGACCAGGATCAGGCCGGCACCGCGCGGCGAGAGAGTCCTTGCAGCGGAGGTGCTGCCTGTTCCCATGTTGCCGCCCACAATCAACGCTTACAGTTTCGACGATGCTGTTCCATCTCAACCTCCTGCACCTCGTGCTCTTGCTCGGCGCGATAGTGTCCGTGAGCCTTGCGCTCCGGGAGATCCGGGGTCGGACCATGCGTCGGGCGCGCCTGTACCTGTTGCCGATGGTGGCCACGCTGATCGCGTCGGTCCTGACGCTGTTTGCGCTCGCGGCGAAGCAGCCGCCGTGGGCGTTGGCAGCAACGTTCATGTTCGGCGTCGTGGCCGGCGCGGTGCGTGGCGCGACCATGAAGGTTGAGGTCGACCAGAATTGGCACCTGTTGCGTCCGGCCAGCCGTCGGGCCCTGTTCTGGGTGGCGATGGCCATACCGGTTGCGGTCGGGCTCGAGATCGGCGGCGCGATTGCCGGTCCGCCGGCCGCGCTTGTGCGCCTCGCCGGTGCCGGGATTGGCTTGTTGTGCGCAGGCCTGTTGGTCGGGCGGGCCGCCGTCTTTGCCATTCGCCTGGCGCGGGCACCGCATGTGGACCTGCGCCGACGATAGCTGTCGCGGGCGCTACTCGGCAATTCGATATACGCGACCTCGGTTGTCGACCTTTCGGACTCGACCCTAGCCGCTGCCGGAAGTTGGTGAAATAGTAGGTAGGACTGCTCGAATCCAGCCCGCCCACCCAGCCAGTCTTGCCGCTAACTCGTCTCTGCCGCTCACAGGCTCCGGACTACCGGACCGACAGCCACGGAAAGCGCCGCAAAGACGGGACCTTTCACCAGCCAAGCGGTGCAGACGGTACTCCCAAACAGCGAGTCATGACTGAAGTTCGTATGACTGGTGCCCTACCAACCACTCGTCGCCGCTAACTCCGGCGACGGGCGATCAGCGTAAACCACCACATAATTCGGCACTTTTCGGACCTGAAGTGACACCAGAGACCGATGCCTTTGGCGGCATTCCAGCCAAACAGGGCGGTTGGGCCGAAAGTCTCCGAGCCCCTTTTTCGCAGACGTCACTCTGCGATCATGAACCTCGGCGGGACCATCAGCCTGCGCCGTCAGAGTCTAGAACTGGCATGCCTCGTCCTGGAATTCCCGATTGATACTGAGTGAGGGCCGAGGGTCGACCGGCGTCAGAGCCTGTCGATCTGCTGGGTCCAGTCGGCCGGTATACCCTGACGCATCCGGATCATAAGTCGGCCGCGTAGTTGGCGACGGCCGTCAAGCAGTTCGCGGGTGAGGTCGGGGGCTAGGAACGCAAGCGGCAGGACAGTTTGCACATAGCTCGACGTAACCCCGGCCTTTTTGGCGATGGCTCGATACGACATTGCCTCGCCCTGCTCCATCCAACTGCGCCACTCATGCGCCCGGCCGAGCGCCCTCACCAATGCTGGATTAGGACCCGCTGAACCGTCATCAAGGATCCTGGCCCGGTTACGATGCGCCAGTCTTGCCGTCACGACGATGGTTCGGGACGCCGGGCTTTCTTCTGCATCCGCGGTGGCGCTGTCAGCCACCGCTTTGATGATCTCGACACGGTCGGTGTGAACAATCACGCGTTCGACGCGCTTACGCAGCGCCTCTTCAGGTGTGTGTGCCTCGGCGCCGTCGGGGCCAATCGCTCTGCGAACCAGCCGCTCGATCTCCTCCGCCGGCACGCGGGCAATCGACCCGGCGCGCTCCTTCTCATTCTGCAGCAGTGCCTGGCTCACGTAGTAAGGATAGCGCCGACCATGTCTCCCAACCGTATAGGTGGGGCTCATAGCGTTGCCGCTGTCGTCGAACAGCCGGCCAGCCAGTGGTCGGCCGCCGGGGACGATGGGCCGGCGTTCCCTTACCGAACTCTTCGCCGCCAGAAGTTCCTGTGCCCGGTCCCAGAGCGCTCGGGCGACGATCGCCTGCTGCCGCCCCTGGTAGACCTGCCCCTTGTGAGCAACCTGCCCCAAATAGACCGGGTTGCGGAGAAGCCAGTACAGAGCGCCCCGACTGAATGGTACCCCGCCCCAGGTTCGACCTGTTATCGAAGTCCAACGCTTGCTGAGGATACCACGCTGCCGGAGTTCGTCCTGCACCTCTGATGCCGTACCCACTCGAGCGTAGGCCTCGAATATCTCCCGGACAGTTTTTGCCTCGGCCTCGTTCACGATCAACTCGCGATCCTTGACGTCGTAACCAAGGGGCACCGAACCTCCCATCCACATGCCCTTGCGCTTCGACGCCGCGATCTTGTCACGGATGCGCTCGCCCGTTACCTCGCGCTCAAACTGTACAAACGACAACAGCACGTTCAGAGTCAACCGCCCCATCGAGGTCGTCGTATTGAACTGCTGTGTGATCGACACGAAGCTGGCCCCCTGGTTGTCCAACGTCTCTACGATCCGAGCGAAATCAGCGAGCGAGCGGGTCAGCCGGTCGACCTTGTAGACCACGATCACATTGATCCGCCCGGCAGCCACGTCGCTCAGCAACCTTTGCAGCGCCGGCCTTTCCATGGAGCCTCCCGACAGGCCGCCATCGTCGTAGTCAGTCTTCACAAGCTTCCAGCCTTCGTGCGCTTGGCTCTTGATGTAGGCCTCACAGGCCTCCCGTTGGGCATGCAGGGAGTTGAAGGCCTGTTCGAGACCCTCTTCAGAGGACTTGCGCGTATAGACAGCGCAGCGCCTGACTGCAGTCATCGCTGGCCGCCCTCCTTGAGGCCGAAGAAGCGCGG
>Ga0082335_1006815_pt1 | contig 14348 bp, 8 predicted proteins | sample Subgrocontami58m_FD_72375 | JGI IMG/M metagenome (GOLD analysis project Ga0082335, IMG submission 72375) | Subsurface groundwater microbial communities from S. Glens Falls, New York, USA - GMW37 contaminated, 5.8 m (SPADES assembly) (version 2) ...
GCCGTTCGATACGACGGTCCCGCTGGCTGTGGCGCCGCCCCAGACAAAGGACCAGCCCCCGTTCGAGATCGTGGTGTCGACGGCCTGGCCGCCGGCCCAGACATTGAGATTGCCGCCGGACACCGTCGTGCCGGTGGCCACGCCGCCGCCCCAGACGTACTCCCAGGCGCCAGCCTCGAGCGCCGTGGCCGTCGTCCTCCCGCCGGAATAGACGTCCTGATAGCCGCCGCTGGAGACGGTGTTGGCGTTCGCCATGCCGCCACCGAACACATATTGCCAACCTCCCGCTTCGATCGCTCCGCCGGAAACCGTGCCGCCGAGATCGATGTATTGGGTGCCGCCGCTCGACACCGTCGAGGCGCTTTCCGCGCCGTAGACGAATTGCGAACCGCCGTTCGCGATGTGGCCGCCGCTGGCCGTGCCGCCGCCCCACACCTGCTGCTGCCCGAAGATCGTCGGGTCGCTGTCCCGTCCGCCCGAGAATACGAAGCCCATGCCGCCCGAGCCGATCATCGTTTCGTCCGCTGCGCCGCCCGAATTGACGTTGATCGCGCCGCCATTGAGGATGTTGATGCCGGCGCTCGTCTGGCCCCCGGAGACCACCAGCGTCTGTCCGCTGGTGAGGTCGGTGTTCTCGCCGCCGTTCAGGAACGTGATGTTTCCTGCCTGGAGAGAGGCAAGCGAGACGCCCGTCAGTTGAACCATGTCCGAGATGGACAGGGTCTGGCCGTCGGCGGTTGTCGTGAAATCCATCGCCGCGCCCAGATGGATATCCATGTCGGCGATGCGAACGTTTCCGCCGAGATCCTGATAGGCGATGATGTAGTGGTTGAATGCGGCACTCTGGCTGCCGGCGAAGGTGATGGGGTGTTCCACCAGTGCCGCGGCAACCGCCGCCGCATTGGCGAAGCCGCCGGGACGGTCGATCAGCAGGACAGTGGCATTGGCGACGGTGATCGTGCCGCCCGGATTGACGACGTTGCTGAAGATCGCGGTGCCCAGGGTCGGCGCGGTACCGTCGCTGTCGCGCAGGAGACCGCTGAAGGCGCGCAGTGAAATATCGACGGTGTCGACCGGGGTGTTCGCCGCGCCGGTCACGAAATTGGCGACCGTGGTCATGTCCTTGCTCGTGCCGGTGCCGTAGCCCGCATTGGTCGTGGCATTGGAGACGGGGCCGCCGGATTGGGCCGTCGCCTGGCCCCACCAGCCGAGCTGCGGGACGTCGCTGGCATTGACGATGCTGCCGGTCACGCTGGCCACGACACTGCCGGGCGTGAGGGCCGCCACGGTGTTGGTGGCGTTGCCGGCAAAGAGTTCTATGCGGTTGGTGGCGGTGTGGCCGGCCACCAGGGTGATCGTGTCGGTTCCACCGCCGGTATAGAACGTACCGACTTGTCCCGCGCTCTGGGCGCCGATGAAGGTATCGTTGCCGATGGAACCGCCGAGCACGTTGCCGGCCGTGGTGGAGCCCGTGATGGTGTCGCCCGTACTCGCGAACACCGTCAAGCCATAGGCGAAGTTGTACGATCCCATGGGCATGATCAGCCCGCCTGCCGCGTTGACGTGGGATTGATCGACGACCCCGGTGTAGGACGCTTTGGTGCTGGTGTTGTCCTCCGTGTTGTAGATGCCGCCGATGATGTTCTGATAGGCGATGTTGCCGGTGATGAGGTCGCTGCCGGGAAGGTCTACCTCTGTCCATACGGCCTGGCCGAACGAGCCGTCGGCATTGCGGGTGACGGACGCGAAGGCGGGCCCGTTGTCCCTTGTCGCGACAAGATTGAATCCGCCGGGAACGCCCGTGATGTTCTCGAAATGCGTGACGCTGCCCGGCGTACCGTCTCCGGTGTAGAAGGTCAGATTGGAAAAGACACCGGTCGAGGAGTCGTAGTTCTGCAGGAACGCGACATTGGCACCGGTACCGTCCTTGGTGCCGCCGGCAATCGTGTAGGAGGAGCTGCCGACGCCGTTCTGCCAGATGCCGTAGAGCGACGTCAGATTGTCGAGCCGGTTGTTGATGTTCATCAACGTGTATTGCTGGGTCGCAATATTGTAGATGAAACCATTGGCCTTGAGAGTTGCCTGCCCGGGCCCCACCAGATCGTAATTGCCGACGATCAGATCGCCCTGCGTGCTGTGCAGGATCGTATCCCTGACAGTGGTGCCGATGACGATGCCACCAACGACATTGACGCCATCCGACGGCACGTCGATCTGGGTCCAGGTGCCGCCGACACCATTCACGGGCCCCTGATAGAGCATCCCGTGATCGAAGACGTCCGTCGGGGTTTCCTCATATTCATAAGTGCCGACGGCGCGGATATTTCCGGCGCCCAGCGCAGGATTGAAAATCGAGGTATCGGGACCGTAGAAGCTCGCGGTCGTCACCGTCTCGCCGGCGAACGTCGGATTCAACAGATACGTCGTGCCCGCGGCCGTATTGTTCAGCGGACCCTGATAGAGGATGGCCTGATCGATCCCTTCGGCGTTCACCTGGAAGCCCGTCAGGATGACCGCACCGTTCAGCTCCGCCCGAACGCCAGTGATGATGGTGTCGGGCGACAGGATCGTTGAATAGGTGATCTGGGTATGCGTCCCGCCGACCAGGGCGTCGGTGGCGGCCTCCGAGGCGAGCACCGTCGTCGGATCGACGACACCGGCAATGGAGGCCTGCATCGCCGCCAGCGTGGGCGGAGCGGGCAGGCCGGTGGTGGCCGTCGTGAAATAGGAGGCCGCCTCGATCCTCGCGGTCAGGGCCGTGACGTCGGGCCCCTGGGCCATGACGGCGATATCGTAGACCAGGGCCGAGAAGGGCACCGATCCGCCGAAGAAGGCGTTCTGCCAGGTCGTGATCTCGCTGGGGATCGCGTGGCGGCCGAACAGGTTCATGAAGGTCTGATCGATGAAGCTGTCGGTCAGCGCGATCTGTTCGGGCGTGGGATTGACGATCGGCGGCGTGAGCGCGGCCAGCGACGCATAGGGTGCATTCTCCGGCGAGGTCGCGAAGCCTTGCGAGATGACGAGAGCGGCAGCGCTGATCGAAGACCCGTCCAGGATCTTCGTCAGGTAGCTCGTCATCTGGGTTTCAAAGCCCTGTGGATCGCCGGCCCGGCCGAACCAGCCGATGTACAGGGCTTCGAGCTGCGCGGTCGGCGATTGCACGGGAAGCGATCCCAGCGGCGCATTGCCGTAGATGAGATTGGCGCCGCCGTTGTTCTGTATCCCGTTGCCGGTGTTGGGCAGGGTGGGTCGGCCCTCGAGGTCGAGGCCGATCCAGTTGTTGATGACGGCGTCGCCGCTCGTGCCCACGGCCAGGGTGACGCCATTGCCGTGGTTGCCGCTCACGATGTTCACCAGGGTCGACGGCACGGCCACCGGCGTCGGTTCCACGACGGCGGTGCCGATGAGGTTGCCATGGCCCGTGCCCCCCAGCAGGATGCCGCCCGCCCCATTGGGCATCGCCAGGAGTTCCGCATAGTCGGTTCCGATGGCGCTGTAGCCGACCGTGTTGTTGTAGGCGGCCCCGGATATCTCGATGCCGTAATTGGTGTTGCCGGAAATCGTGTTCTGGCGAATGACGGAGACCTGCTCTTCGCCCAGGCCGCCCACCATGTTGTCGTGGGCCGTCCCGGTGATCAGCACGCCATTGTTGCCGTTGGCGATGATCCCATCGCCCCGGGTGTTCAATCCGATGAGGTTGGGAACGACCGTCACGCCCGAGGCGTTTCCACCGATCTCCAATCCATTGTTCAGATTGCCTGACAGGACGCAGGTTCGAACGGTCTGGTCGCCGCCGGTCGAGGTGATCAGGATGCCGTCATTGCCGTTGGGCGCGGCGCCGCCGAAGGCATAGACGCCGCCGAAGGTGTTGAAGCTGGTGAATCCGCTCGCGGTATCCGCGACCTCGATGCCGTTCTCGCCATTGCCCGAGATGACGTTGCCGAGCGGAATGACGCCGCCAACCTGGGTGTTCTGCGAGTTGCCGTCGATCAATATACCGTTGGCCGCGTTGGAGACCATCACGGCATTGTTCGCACCGATGCCGGCAAAATTGGCCTGGATCGTCACGTTGTCGGAACTGGTGACGTGGATGCCGTTGCCGCCGTTGCCGCTGACGACATTGTAATAGACGAACGGTTCTTCGACGATCGTGCAGCCGAGCAGGGAATTGTTGTCGGCGCCGTTGATGGCAACGCCGTCGCCCTGGTTGCCGAGGTCCGCATTGCCGCTGGCGGTGGTGCCGACGAAGTTGCCGTTGAGGACGTTGTTCTGCGAATTGGCGTCGATCAGGATGCCGTTCTGGGCGTTGCCCGAGACGAGGTTGCCTAGCGGCGGCGGAACGAAGACCCCTGGCACATCGCCTTCGTCGCCCGTCGGATTGTTCGCCTGGTTGGGCTGGCCTGGAGTCGGATTCAGGGCATATCCAATGACCGTCCCACCGATCGTGTTGCCGTCCGATCCGTCGGTCAGCCAGATGCCGTTGCCGCCGTTGCCCATTGCGGCGGTGCCGTCGACGCTGGTGCCGATCCGGTTTGACACCACCTTGTTGTCGGCCGAGCCATGGAAGCTGATGCCGTTGCCGCCATTGGCCGAAATGACGTTGGAGACTACGCCGGTGGCGACCTCCTGGTTCGCGGAGAGGATCGCCGCCTCGGGATTGTCGCCGATCCGGTTGTTGGACGAGGTGGCGGCGACGAAAATGCCGTCTCCCGAATTGCCCAGTGCCGTGCCGTCGAGCGCGAGACCGATATAGTTGTTGTTGAGCAGGATGTCGCTGGCGTTCAGGGTCACGCCGTTGCCGAGGGCGTTGCCGAGCGCGAAGCCTATGACCTGCGAGCCCTCCGATCCCGCCGCGAACACCAGGCCGGTATGCTGGTTGAAGTTGATCCCGACGGTCGGCGGGGTGCCGGTGGCCGTGTTGCCCGCAACGAACGCCGTCGGATTGGTGATCGACGGCAAATCGCTCGCCAGCGTGATCGTTCCCGAAACCGAGAAGTTGATGGTGTTGGAGGTGCCCGGCGCCTCGGCGTTGGCGGCCTCGATAGCCGCCCGGAGGGAGCCTGCGCCGCTGTCGTTCAGGCTGTTCACGGTGAAAATCGCCATCGTCATCTCCCTGTAGGGGCGTCGTTACCGCCGGCCATCGGCCCTGCGGTTCGACGCGCGCGTGTCATATTTTTCGGGCCGGAAGACCGGGGTCGAACACCTTGCGGGCGCTCTCGCCGCCGCTGACCGGCAGGCCCTTGGGGTCGAGCAGGCCGATCTGGACGAGGATGCCGGCCTGGTCCCAATAAATGTGCTGGTGCGAAATCCCGCCGTCCTTGAAGCCGACGACGGCGACCACGGCCATCGCCACCGGCTTTCCGGTCGGCGCGACGCCGGGCAGCAGCCAATCGATCGGCACCGTATGGGTGAAGGTGATGAACAGTTCCTCGACGATCTGGTTGCCGCCGACGGTGCGCGACACCCGCTCGATCCTGACGTCGGGTGGGAAGAGCTTGCCGACGAGATGGTCGCGACAGAAGGCGCGCACGCCGTCGCGGCCGACGCCGCCCGTCATGGTCGGGACGTGATTGAGGTGCGGGTTGGCGCCCATGGTCGCCATGGTGGTCTCGAGGTCGCCTGCCATCTCGGCGCCGACGTGCTTTTGCAGCAGATCGATCATTTCTTGCGGCGTCATGATCTTCCCGGGGCCGGAAGTCTGCGGTCTGGCGTCGGCTGGACCGGTCGGGGCGCTTCCCATTCGGGCGCACAGTGGGCGGAGGGGGCCGCCCGGGCGATACCATGAAAGAGGTATTGTCCGCGGGGTCCCGCCCGCGGTCGCGGCAGGACAAGCGCAGCCCGGTATGAGATAGCTATTCCAAGGGTTTAGGAGGGACGGCCAAGGTGACTGGCCCGCAGGAAGAAGCACGGACGGCCTGCCGCATCCTGTTGATCGAGGACGATGCGCCGGTGCGGCTGCGGCTGGCGCGGATCATCTCGGAATGGCCCGGCGGCAAGCTGATCGGCGCCTGCGGCACGCTGGGCGACGCTCTCCAGGTGATCGACAACATCCCGATCGACCTCTTGATCGCCGACCTCAAGCTGCCGGACGGCAACGGCATACAGGCCATCCGCCTGCTGCGCGAGCGGCAGCCGGCAGCCGAGTCCATGGTGATCTCGGTGCTGGCCGACGACCGCACCGTGATCGAGGCGATCGAGGCGGGCGCCACGGGCTATCTGCTGAAGGACAGCGACCCGATCGACATCGTCAAGGCCATCGCCGAACTGCTCGCCGGCCGCTCGCCCATATCGTCGACCATCGCCCGCACCATCGTGCGCCGGCTGGGCGCGCGCGACCCGTCCGCCGCCGCCGGCCCCGATGCGGCTTCCGAGCCCGGGTCGCCGCCGCTCACGCCGCGCGAGATGGACATCCTGTGGGGCATCGCCAAGGGCTTCACCTACGGCGAGCTGGCCGAGCGGCTGAAGATCTCCAAGCAGACGGTGCCGGTGCACATCAAGCACATCTATCGCAAGCTGCAGGCGAGCAACCGGTCCGAAGCCGTGTACGAGGCCTCGCGGCGAGGCCTCATCCGGCTGTGAACCGCTTCGGTCCTCTCGGCTGGGCCGTCCTGGCGCTCGTCCTCCTGGCGATCGCCGCCGCCCCCTACGTGCTGAAGGCGCCCGAACCGGCCGGCGCCACGGTCATCGATCGCGCGACCTTTCTGGCCGGCAACGGTCCGGCTGAGGAAGTGTCCCTGCCGCATGTCGTCAATCCCGGCAGCGGCAAGCCGCCGTCGGTGCGCTACGTGGTCGAAATCGATCTGCCGGTCGCCTCCGATGCCGCCTCGTCCGATGCCGCCTCCTCCGATGATGGGCCGTACCTTCTCATTCCGGTGCTCAATCGGCGCGTCTCGCTGGAGATCGCCGGCGAGACTTTCTACGACAGCGGCTTCTACGCGCTGTGGGTCGGCCCGGCGGTCAGCAACACGATTCTGGTGCGCCTGCCGCGCCGGGGGCTCGCGCCCGGCCGCACCCGCCTGACGCTCACCGTCGAGGCCGGCCGCTTCATCGTCCCGGTCTACCTGTCGCGCCTCTACCTCGGCACCGACGCCCAACTGGCGCCGACCTTCAAATGGTGGAGCTATCTCGAACAGCTCCGGATCATGAGCCTGTCCGCCCAGGTGCTGCTGGCCGGGGGCCTGATCCTCGCCTACTTCTTCCGCCCCGGCGACATGTTGATGTCCTGGCTGGCCGTCCTCGAGGCCGTGTCGATCACGGTGGCGATCGCGATGTTCACCGGCTTTCAGCCCGGCATGCGCGAGATCCTGCCGTATGTCGTGGCCATCGTCCCGGCCTACGGCTTGCTGTGCGTCGCCGTGGCGCTCGCCCTTCTCGGTCGGCGTCCCCCCCGGGCCCTTCCACCGTTCATCGTTGCCATCACCTGCCTCCTGCTGGTCTGCGCGGCCATCGGCACGCCTCTCAGCCGGACGATCGCCGCGATCGTTGCCGTCTTCTTCCTTTTTCTCGGGATCTTCACCGCGACCGGCGTGATCGCCTGGGGGGCGCTCAGGCGAGGCAACATCGATGCCCGCTTCATGCTGGGCCCGGCCATTCTGCTTTCCATGTTCATCGCGCGCGACGGCTACATCGCCGCCACGCTGCCCGATCACCCTTTCAACATGCTCACATCGCACATCGGGCTGGTCTATGTCGCCGCCATGATCGCCGTGCTGATGCGGCGGATGGGATCGAGCTTCGAGCAGCTCGACCGCTCCAACGAGACGCTGGCGCTCAGGCTCGCCGAGCGCGAGGCCGAGCTCGCGGTGCTGGCGCGGCACGAACAGGTCGAGGCGAGCCGCAGGGTGCGCGAGCAGGAGCGCCAGCGCCTGACGCACGATCTGCACGATGGGCTGAGCGGCCATCTCGCCTCGATCATCGCGCTGTCGGAGCGCGCCGAGTCGAAGCCGATCGAAGCCGCCGCGCGCGAGGCGCTGAACGACCTTCGCCTGGTGATCTATTCGCTCGACCTCGGCACCAGCGACCTGCCGCTGGCACTGGCGAATTTCCGCGAACGCCTCATTCCCCAGTTGCAGCGTCTCGGCGTCGAGCTCGACTGGTCGATGGCCGACCTGCCGGAAGTGTCCGGCGTGACGCCGGGCAATGCGCTTGCCGCGCTGCGCATCCTGCAGGAAGCGACCACCAACGCGCTGCGGCACGGACCGGCGCGGCGCATCGCCATCCGTGGCAGCGTCTCGAACGACGGCATGGCGGCCATCGCGATCGAGAACGACGGCCAGCCGTTCGTCCTCGGCAACGGCGGCCGCGGCCTCGAGAACATGCGCCGGCGCGCGGCGCAGCTGCAGGCGAGGCTCGACATCTCGGCCATCGACGGCGGGCCGACAGAACGCGGGACAGCGGTCATCCTGCTGCTGCCGCTTCGCCTCGCCGATATCGCGGATTGAATCTTCAGCGTTGCGGTGCCACGACTTCCGCCTCGATGATGTCCAGCGGCTCGTCCTGCATCAGAGCCTCGAAGGCGCGCAGGCGCTTGTAGATCGAGATCAGCGACACGATCGTCGTCCACGACTTCACCAGGTACTGGAACGATCCCTCGACGCGGCCGAAGGCGCGGATGATCTGCTGCATAACGCCCAGCGTCATGCCGCCGGCGACGATGGAGGGTGCGAGCGCGATGTAGGGCACGAGGACGCTGGCCTGCAGGTAGCCGTAACGGACGACGTTGAAGTAGAGGAAATTGAAATACAGGCGGAAGTAGTTTGCCCGCACGTCCCGGAACAGCTCCTGAAGCGTCGGCGGCTGCGCGCGGCCGGCATCGTCCTCGCCCAGCACCAGCTCCTTGCGATAGGCGGCCTCGACGCGCTGGTTGCGGAACTCGAGCCCCGGCAGCCGAACGCCCGCGATCATCAGGAGTGCCGTGCCGAGCGCCGCCCAGATCACCGCGACGAAGACCAGAGCCTGCGGCACCTCGCCGATCAGCGGCAGCTCCTTCACGTGGGCGGACAGCACCCACAGGATCGGCAGGAACGCGATCAGGGTCATCAGCGCGTCGATCAGGCTCGCCCCCAGCTGCTCCAGGGTCTGGGCAAAGCGCTGCGTGTCCTCCTGGATGCGCTGCGAGGCGCCCTCGATGTGGCGCAGGCGATGCCAGTTGTCGGTGTAGTAGTCGTTCATCGCCGTGCGCCAGCGGAAGACGTAGTGGCTGGTGACGAAGGCCGCCAGCACGGCCGTGGTGATGTAGACCAGCGCGATGCCACCGAACGTCGCGAGCTGGCCGAAGAACTGCTCCTGGGTGACGGCGCCCGGCTTTCCCAGCGCCTGCTGGATCATGTTGTAGAAGGTGCCGAACCAGTTGTTGATCATCACGTCGAGCTGCACCTGGAACCAGATGAAGAAGATGATGACGGCCGAAACGCCGACCGACCAACGGGACCAGCGATGCGGCAGCAGCCAGCCGACCAGGGCGACGAAGACGGCGCCGGTGGCGATCATGTACTGGTAGAGCCAGATGTTGCGTGCCGTCTCGACGGCGACGGCGGCCCCGTCGGCATCGGCCGGCGGGTAGGCGAAGCCTATGAGACCGCCGAGGCTGAGCTGGGGGCCGAGGTCGCGGGCCAGGCCGTACCACAGCGCCATGACGAGGGCGGTCCACAGGACCGCGGCGGGGAAGAAGAGCCTCGGGCTCGGGAAGAACGATGAGAACATGGCTCACCAATAGCGCGGCAGCCGCCGCCGGGCCATGTGGGTTTCCGGTCGATGCCCGGCGGTGGCGCTCACCGCAGCTTGAACACCAGCTTGCCCTTGAGGTGGCGCGCCTTGCTGATCTGCACGGCTTCCACGGCGTCGGCCAGCTTGAAGAGCCGGACCGGGGGCGGGCGGACCGCACCTGTGCGCAGGAGTTCGGCGATGCGCTCGAGCGGCGCCCGGGCGCGGCCGACCGCGGGCCGCAGGGACGCGACGTCGGCGCGATCGGGCTTGGGCGCCTGCGCGCCCGAGGCGATGAAGGCCGCCCGTCCGCCCGGCTTCAGGACGGCGAAGGATTGCATCGCCACGTCGCCGCCCACGGTGTCGAACACCGCGTCGACATTGCTCACCGCTTTCCTGAAGTCGATGGCGTTGTAGTCAATCACCTGGTCGGCGCCGAGCTCGCGCACCCAGGCGAGGTTGGCCGCACTTGCGGTGGTGATGACGCGGGCGCCGAGATGCTTGGCGAGCTGGATGGCGAAGCTCGCCACGCCGCCCGCGCCGCCCTGGATCAGGATCGTCTCGCCGGCTTTGAGCTTCAGCGTGTCCTCGATCGACCGGATCGCCGTGAGGCCGGCCAGCGCCAGCGCGGTCGCGTCGACATGCGACAGGGCGGGCGGCTTCTTTGCGACGATGGCGGCACCGATGGCGATCTTTTCGCAATAGGTTCCGTCGCGGCCCGCCTCCAGCACGCCGAACACCTCGTCGCCGATCCTGAGGTCCGTGACGTCGGCGCCCACCGCGCTCACCACGCCGGAGAAGTCGCGCCCCAGGATCACCGGAAAGCTCGGCTGGGCATATTCGCCGGCGCACACCTTCCAGTCGGCGCCGTTCACGCTCGCGGCATGGGTATCGACCACGACCTGGCTGGGCGCGGGCGAGGGATCGGGAAGGTCGCCGTATTTCAGGACTTCCGGTCCGCCGAATAGTTCGATGTAAGCAGCCTTCATGGTGTACGGACCTTTGCCAGCGGAGTGGGGGAGCAGGGACGCCGTCGAGATTATAGCCGAGCGATGATCGGACAAGTGCCCCAATATTGGCTTCGGGCCAGTCTCGTTCTTTCCAATCTCGTCTTTTCCAGCGCGTTGCCGTCGGCCCCGCTTCACCCCTAAGCTGCCCGCTTCACCCCTGAACTGGAAGCATGGGAAGGAATCTCGGCATGTATCGGCGATCTTTGATCGGCTCTGCCGCGGCAGCTACGCTGTTGCCCACCCTGTTACCGGGTGCGGCCCGGGCGCAGTCGTTTCCGTCCAAGCAGCTCCGCCTGCTGGTGGGCTTTGCGGCGGGCGGCGGCGGCGACATCGTGGCCCGCATCCTGGCGGCCGAGTTGACCAAGAGCGGCGGCCTGTCGGTCCTGGTCGACAACAAGCCGGGCGCTGGCGGCAATATCGCCACCCGCGAGATGCTGCGGTCGCCGCCCGACGGCCACACCATTCTGCTGGCCAACGTCGGCATGCTGGCGGTCAATCCCTATGCGATGAAGGATGCGGGCTACGATCCGCAGACCGACATCGCGCCGGTCTGCCTGGCGGTCGATTTTTCCAACGTGCTGGTGGTCCATCCCACTGTGCCGGCCAACACGCTCGCCGAGTATCTCGAACTCGCCAAGCGGCCCGAGGGCATAATCTACGGCACCTCGGGCGTCGGCAGCGCCGGCCACCTCGCCGGCGAGCTGCTGAAGGCCCGGAGCGGCGCGCGGCTGAACCACGTGCCCTTCCGCGGCGGCGGACCGGCCATGAACGATCTGGTGGCGGGCCACGTGCCGTCACTGATCGCCAGCGCCCCCACCGCCACCGGCTTCATGCGCGAGGGCCGCATCCGCGCGCTCGCCGTCACCGGCGCCCGGCGCTCGCCCTTCGATCCCCAGATTCCCACCATCGCCGAGCAGGGCTTCCCCGGCTACGTCGCCACCAACTGGTATTGCCTCGTGGTGTCGTCGAAGGTGCCGCCCGAGATCGTGGCGACGCTGAATACCATCATGACCAAGGCGCTGAAGGCGCCCGAGGTCCAGGCGGCCTACGGCCAGCAGGGCATGGAGACGCTCGCCAGCACGGCAGCCGAGGCCTCCGCCCACATCGCCCGCGAAACCGTGATCTGGAAGAAGGTCATCGCCGACGCCGGCATCAGGCTGGATTGAAGCATCAGAGTCGGGATCATTCTCTTCCCCAGTCCGCTCCAAAGCTGTCCGGAGAAAAACGGCGCCCCACGTTGATATTGAAGCAAGGTGCGGCGCTGATGCTCATCCGTCGAGTCCGCCAGAAGCTTTCGAAGTCTCGCTATAATTTGCTCGTGAACGAACTTCTGCATGGGAAAGTACCAGGACGATCGTCCGACTGTTTCCGCGCGCCTTTTGTGGGTGCTTGTCCAATCCGTTCAAGACAAGACGGCATTTCTCGAACTGACCCACTACCTTCGCGTGATTCGTTCGGGGCGTGCCGGCGCCAGATATCGTTCTGAGTCGTTGGGCCCGTTCGTCGAACGTGGACAATGTCGGGAAATGGCGGCTAGTCTTTCTGTGCAGCGCAATTGTGGGGCAAAGTCGAAATGAAAAACCTGCCCAGCCAGCCAGACAAGGCTTCGACTTCGCCTCGGGCGCGGCCGAAGAAGCCTTACCAGTCGCCCGTCCTGAGAAGACTGGGCTCGTTCCGGGACGTCACCATGGCGTTGGGGAACAAAGGGTCCCCGGACGGCGGAAGAACCGGCAACAAGAGGCGGACAGGGCGCGGCGGCCATTATGTGCTCGGCGACTAGCTCAATTCATCCCGCCGGTTACTCGACTTTGTAGGTTGCAGACGAGAGTCGAACCCGCGGAATTGACGCTGCCTGTGCCGAGGAGCTGGCCTAGAGGCCGTTGAATGCCGAAGCGATCTTTGCCGGGGTTCCTGGTTCGTGGCTTTCCGGGCTACGCGCTGCGCTTCAGCAAGAGTGTCGTGAAGGTCGCCATCGGCCGGAAGCCGTATTTCTACGATCAGGACAGGTTCTTTCTCGCCTATCTTTGCCACCTGCTGGGCCTCGGCCAGGCGCGCATCACCTGCAGACTGGATGACTGCCCGACCGAGGGCGGGGGCTCGCAGGCGATCACGATGATGATCGTCCTCGATATGGCCCGAACCCTCGACCTCGCCTATGTCCACACGCCGTTCATCGAAATCCAGCACGCCGACCGGCCACGCGAGGCATGGCTCGCCGCCTGGGAAGGGCTCTTCAACTTCGGGGCCGGCGAGGTCCGGGCGGACGGCGTCGATCGCAGGGTCTTCGCGATCACCGCCGTCAATCTCGACTCGATCCGCTCGTTCTTTGGCGAGCTGCATCCCCGCAACGAGCATGACACCCATGTGATGCCGCAATTTTCGCCGGCGGTCGTCGAAGAGTTTCGGCGCAAATACCATTCGAACAAATCGCCCCGCAGGAACGCCAAGCTCATCGTCGGAGTCCATGTCCGCCGCTTCAATGCGTTCGACAACAACGCCGACTACGTTGCGTCCTTCCCGCGGATGGTCCGGACCCTGGCCAGAGTGAGGTCCGTCCTGGAAGGGAAGGGCATCGACTACGCCGTCCGGATATTTTCCCAGGGCGCCGCGGCAGAGTTCCCCGACGCGCTTCGAAGCGGCGCCGAGCTCCTGCTCGACGCCGATCCGATCCGGACCCTGGAAGAGCTTGTCGAAGCCGATGTTCTCATTTCGAGCAGGGGCAGCTTCAGCTACGTCGCCGGCCTGCTCTGCGACGGCATCGTTATCTGCGAACCGTTCTTTCCGCCCCAGCGCGACTGGCTGGTTTGCGATGACGACGGCGAGATCGATACCGATGCCCTCACAGAGCGACTGATCGCCTCGAACTTTTAGGCGATCACGGGACTACGCCTTCGCCAGCATAGGCCCGGATCGAGTCCCGCCGGATACCAGGGGCTTCAAGTTGGCAGGCGTCCGATCGCCCAGCCGACCGTGGCGACGACGGCGGCCAGGACTGCCGCGATGAGCGCCAACGGGATAAGGGGATGGATGTTGTTCAGCCGGCGGAAGAGATTGCACAGGAACCCGACCGCGATCTGCGGCGGCGTGCGCGGGCTCTTGGAGTATTCCATCGCCGCTTTCACGAGGTAGAACACGCCGGTGTTGGCGGCGAGTGCTGCCCGCCCCAGCAGTGCGGCGCCGCGCGGCGTGACCAGGTAGTTGCACTTGAGCAGGATGCGCTGGCGGTCGGTGGGATTGTATTGCCCTTCGACCCAATGCAGCTCGCGGTGAAAATCCAGCAGGCCGAAATCGTAGGTCGCAAACGCCTTCTCGACCCCGCTGTCGTGGAACACGACCTTGTAGGTCGCGTCGGACTGCAGGTAGATCAGCGCACGCACCACCACGCTCCCCGACAGGAAGCGCAGGTTGCCGTCGTAATGCCGGTCGAACAGGCCCTGATCGCCGCCACGGTCCTTGTTGTAGTGCGACACGTAAAGCTCGTCGGTGTGCTTCATCGGCGCGATGACGCTGTCCACGGGAACTTGGGCCGCGATCGACGAGCGGATGAGCGGGCTGTCGCGCAGCCGGTCGATCCGCTCGATCACGGCTTCGGGCAGGGTGCGGACATAGACATGCTTGGACGGCCGCTGCAGCAGC
>Ga0082335_1006816_pt1 | contig 14346 bp, 10 predicted proteins | sample Subgrocontami58m_FD_72375 | JGI IMG/M metagenome (GOLD analysis project Ga0082335, IMG submission 72375) | Subsurface groundwater microbial communities from S. Glens Falls, New York, USA - GMW37 contaminated, 5.8 m (SPADES assembly) (version 2) ...
ATTGATATTTGGGCGAATCCACCGGGGAAAAAAGTGAAACACATTTCCGCTCTATCGGGTGGTGAAAAAGCACTCACTTCGATTGCGTTGATTTGCGCCATCATTGCCACCAATCCATCGCCGTTTGTGGTGCTCGATGAAGTGGACGCGGCTTTGGACGAGTCCAACTCTGAAAAGTTCGCTGACATCGTGGAGAAACTCGCTCACACAACCCAGTTTATTGTCATCACCCATAATCGCGCGACCATGCGTCGTTCACACATCTTGTATGGCGTTACCGCGGGCCATGATGGAATTTCTCATTTGTTGAGTATTAAATTGGATGAGGCGGAGCGGATCGTAAAACAGTAAAAATGGTGATGTCTATCCATTCAATACCTCAAAAGGGATACACATCACCCCACGAGAAGACGGTAGTTCCGCAGTTGCCATACACTTTCTTGACAGTTTTTGATGATTCCTATATCATCTTGAGTAGAAATTCACAACGTTTTTTATGATAACAATTAGACTCCATCGTTTTGGAACCAAAAACAAGCCAACCTATCGTATTTGTGTCGGTGATAAGCGAAAGGACACCCGCGGTGACTATATTGAGGCACTTGGAAACTATAATCCGGTTTCAAATCCCAAGATTTTGGTCATCAATGAGGCTCGTGTTAAGTACTGGATTTCGGTTGGTGCTCAACCGAGTGCCACTATACGCAATTTGCTTGTTTCAAAGGGTATTATTGAAGGGCCTAAAGTGACGGCTTTCAAACAGAAAAAACCAGTCGTGGCAGTAGCCGATGTTACCCCAAAAGTGGTATAAGGTTAATTCTGGTTTTCCAGTGTGATGTCTTAAGTGCTCTAAAAACAGTCTCTTTATTCCTGCTTGACATTTTAGATTGGGAAGCTGTATAATAGAAATATCTTGTTAGTTAATTTTAAGATACTTTCCAGTTATTGGAAGGTTAATATATGTTTCACGTATGACATCCGTCGACCAACAGTTTGTTGAATTCATTATCAAGTCCATCGTGTCACTCCCTGATGAGGTGCGAACCGAAAGGAAAGTGGACGAAATGGGTGTATTGATTACCGTCTTTGTTAATACATCTGATATTGGTTATGTCGTGGGGCGACAAGGTCAAACGATTCGCGCCGTACGCACTTTAGCCAAGATCGTTGGTGCGAAGAACAATGCTCGAGTGAATATCAAGCTCTATGAGCCAGAGGATTCACGCCGACCACGACGTACCGAAGATGGGGACCGAGACCGCGGTCGAGATCGAGATGATATCTCGGCTGATGATGTTGATAACCTCAAGATATAAATTTCTCGATACATATAAGGTTCATGGTTTATTTCATGAAGTAAAAACGTCCCTACTTGGGGCGTTTTTACTTGTGTAGAATTATGGAGTAATACCAATGCAGACTACTCATCAGATTGAGTAGGAATGTTATCTGTTATAGACAAGAATGTAAAATAGTAGACGGCTATTATGTGAAAGAAATCATGTTTTTAGCTTGTAATGAGCCAAATTAGGACTGTTGGCTTTTTGATTTGTCAACTGCTATTGACATTATTTTTAACATGTGATATAATGGCAAACATAACCTTGAAATTCACAATGAACTTGATGGAGGAGAATGTCCTATTTAATAAATTTTTTATAAAAGAGGACCTGCTTCTTCTCCAAGAAGTTCGTTGCGAATATACTTATTTTTACATAGTTTCGTCCGGTGTCAAAAAAATCTTTTTATTTCTGCGGTTGCATGTTATTACATTCAACTGCAGTAATGAAGAGATTTTTTATTGCGCGAAAGAGTTTGGGAAACGCATTTCCTCTTTTTTTATATCAACGGCTCTGATATAATACATGAAACTTTTCGAAAAAATGATGGATTTTCGTCGTGTGGGCAGAGTCCACCCCATTCAACGTACTGAAGTGTACGTTGAATGGGGTGGTCGGGTCCTGCTGGACGAAAAGACACGCTTTTGCGAAAAGGTTTCAGCTGTGTGTTTTTAATGTCTTAGTTCTATATGCCAATGCACCCGGAGACACCAACATGGACACCAGATCTTCCAGAAGATGCTAATGATCAGACGCGAGACGGTCGGTTGACAGAGACAAATAAGGTCAACTCTCTTGAAAATGACCCTCTTAGAATACAGAATTCAGAGGGGACTCAAGTTGACGCGACACAGTCCTTGATTATAGAATCCGAAGTTCCCACAAAACTTTTTTCAGATACCAAAGAGGGACGTTTGGAGAGATTCACAGAGATCAAAGAGTGGGTTCAAAAAAATGAACTTCCAGCGGTACAAACCATGGAGGAGCTGTTTGAAATCGTGGGAGCGGTTTTTGGTCTCACGCCTGAAGATTGTTGTGACGGGGTTGATGAAGTCGCATTGGCAGAGAAAAGACCAGAAAAATCTGAACCGCTGGATAGAGGCGCGAGTCGAGGGAAGAGAAAGGATACCTATTCTGATGGCACATGTTCACTGACTAAACCCCATGGAAGCGAGTTCACTATTCTTGGGATGCATTATTCAGACCCAGGGGGACCGGGTCGGACAGAACCCATCAGAATTAATCCTGATGAACAGGGAGGTGTGCGTGTCATGAAATTTCGAGTTGGCATTGAACCAGGATCAAATTTTATCAGAGAGCGATTCGCGTTGGTGTTTGCGAAAATGGCAGGTATGGAAGATTTTGTGCCTCCGGTAGTTATTACTTATGATAATAATGGCGATGTGGGAAGTAGGACGTTGTGGAGGCAGGATATGGAATCTGTTGTTGCACAAGAAGGGCTCCAATTGTTTCATGACATTCACGAGGCAAATCCTGAAGAAGCACAAGAACTGGTTGACCTCGCCATTCTCCACCTCCTCCTCAATGATGCTGATCATTCGAGGAACACTGGAAATTTTTTGAAAAAACCCGGAGAAGATCGTCCCATACTTTCCATTGACCACGCGCTCATTGGCGCGGCTCCGGAAAATATCATATACACCCCTGATGTTGACAATCATGGACGACGCCAAAGGGTGCAGTCATTGGTTGGTCCAGACAGATTTGGACAGGAGATTCCGGTGAATCAATCCTCGATTTTTTTACAAAAACTCCATGGAATATCACTTACAGAGGGTACACTGCGTAAACTCGAACATCTTAATGAGATGCTCAATAAAGAAAATAATGAGTTTGTCCATGAGCGAGAGCAGTTGGAACGATTTATCATCGCGCTCGTTCCACAGGAAAAGATGGAGTGGTATAATTGGTCTGATTGGATGAGACAGGTGATTCAGGCTCTATTGCGTAAGAAAACTCTATTATCTTATGAAGATTTGAGGACATATGAGGATCCAGAGCAGATTCTTCTGCCTCCTTCAAGAAACGTTGAAGAGTTGAAAGAACGCTACCCATTTGGGAAATTTTTTCCACGGTTTATGCGAGAAAAAGAGCGAGCATTGACATGGATGCGTTGAAATGATAGTTTGTTTATCATAGGAGGCAGATATGAAAATCGCAAAGGCAATAAAAATTTCCAGTTTTGTAGGAAAATTTTTAGGAGAATGTCATCTCTTGGAAGACGGGACAGTCGTTTTTGTTGCTTCAGCAGATGGCACGAATTTTGTGAAAAATTTACAAAATGAAGTCATCAATGGTCCGGATGATGAAATACTCACCGTTGAAGATGGTGAACGCTATTTTGATGATTTGCCCCATCATCTCACCAAAATTGGGATGAAAGTAGAGGCTCTGTGACGAGTACGCGTGAATTTGTACCAACCCTTGTAAGACTTGGGTTGGTTTTTTCTTCAACCCTCAAAATTTCATTGAGGGACAAGTCCCTTTATTACTCCGCGTTGGTTCAGGTCATTTGTTTTTTTTTCTGATTTCTATGCAATTCGATATTATCACCATTTTCCCGCGTATCTTTGACTCCTATTTTCAGGAAGGTATTTTGAAACGCGCGGCAGGTTTAAAAAAAAAGATCAAGATTCGGGTACATGATCTTCGAAAATACACGCACGATCAACATAAAACCGTTGATGATCGTCCTTATGGTGGTGGGCCGGGAATGGTGTTGATGGCAGAGCCGTTGATTCGTTCGATTGTGGCTGTGCGAAAATACCCTCCTGTATTGCCCATTAAAAAGCTGGTGGAGACGAATGATATTTCTCTCAGTTCAAAGGTGGAGCGAGGAAAGAAGAAGAGGAGTCATGTTGTCTTATTTTCCGCCAAAGGAACTCCATTTTCGCAAGATATGGCACGCCGATTCACCACGTATGATCAACTCATTATGGTCTGTGGTCGTTATGAAGGAGTGGACGAACGTGTGCTGAACTTCGTTGACCATGAGATTTCGATTGGTGAGTATGTTCTCACCGGTGGTGAGATTCCTGCAATGATAGTGGTTGATTCAGTGAGTCGACTCATTCCTGGTGTATTGGGGTGTGCTGAATCCACAAAAGATGAATCACACACAACACAAGGAGTAGTGGAGTACCCGCATTTTACGCGTCCAGAGATAGTAAAACTCACTCCGAAACAACAAGGGTATATCGTGCGTCCACGAAGAAAACAAATACCAGATCAGGTTCCGAATATCCTCCTCTCCGGACATCACGCGCATATTGACACTTGGCGTGAGGAGCATAAGACCGTGTTTTCTAAAATGAGACGGTAGAAAAATGCGATCTTCTTCGTTGAAATCTTGAGTACTCATTCGGCGTACCTCTCGTACGCCTCATTCCGTGCACGATTTCGCCTCGAATCTCATCATTTTTCTACAGTCTTAAGTTTGTATTTGAGTTGAGTAATTTTTTTCCATCATAAAATCTTTCGAGATAATACCGTCTTCCTCCCCTTTGATGTCAATGATTTCAGATTGGAAGAGGTGATAGCCGTTTTTTTCAGCCATGAGGTAGTAGACATTCTCGCCAACAAGAAAATTATACTGTCCCTGGTTGTTGGTCACTTTTGTGTCAAGGAGTTTGTTGTACTCGGCATTGAAGAGTTTGACAATTACATTGGTGAGAGGTTTTCCGTCACTACGATCAAAAATATAACCAAAGGTTTTCAACGCCGGGGTATATGTAAAACGACGGAAGAGTAAATAGAGCAGGACATGTAACACCACCATGAAGAAGAAAAAAGGTGTTGGATGGACCACAAATGAGATGGTCGCGAATAGTGGGCCCACGAGCGCGACCGAACGTTGTACTTGGTGGAGGAGGTAAGAAGCAATGACGCGTCCATTGGTACGATGCTCTTTGGCAATGTCAACTGGAAGATTGTAGGTGATAATAGATTTTCCGGCCGAACCAACTGGAATATCTCCGCCATAGTAGAGGTTGGTGTACTTCGCGTCTTGGGGTTTGCTGTTGAGGAGCAGTGACGGGAACGTGAACTCATTTTTTTGTACCAGTATGGAGTATGTTCCGGGATTGACCACAAAGTTATAACGTCCAAAGCGATCAGTAACTTTGGTCTGTAATAAACGGCCAGACGATTTCTCGAATAAGCGAACGATTGCCAGATCAACTGGCTGTTTGGTGAGTGAATTATACACAACACCCCATCCCTTGCTACGCTTGCGAAAAATGATGCCGAGCGGTTCCGAGAAAAGATACGTGAGGTACGGGAGAAAACCGAGGAGCGGAACGGTGGCTCCTGTATTGATAAGCGCCAGAGTTGCAAGAGTAGGAGCGGTGATCTCTTCATTGGCACGTTTGAGTGTCTCATCATCACGAATTTGTTCGACGGTCGCTTCAAAGACGTCTTGTCGCGCGAGATAATTCACAATATGGAGATTTCCTAAAAATAGTGTGTCACTCACTGTGGTACCGACAGCACTGTGTCCCGTAATTTCTTGATTGCCAAGGATGGTATTGGCCAAGGGGATCCTGACAAACCACTGTCCCAAGGCATCAGCTACAGCAGGGAAAGTTTGTTGCTGTTTTTCATCTTTGAGGTTGATGAAAATTTTCGATTGTGGGAGACTCTGTCCGAAAAAAATCAGGGTCATTTCTTTGGTAAATTGCAGATCACCAATAAGGAGCTCAAAAAGATCGTGTTTTTTTTTCTTGTCTTGGAACTCCCATTTTTTCAGATGAAATATAGAATTGAGTTGTATCTTCAGTGCTTCATGCTCCGCACTGCGTAATGTCTCATCTTCAAGCGTTGGAACAGAAATCGCGCCTATTGGTTTATCAAGGATGAGAGAGCGCGGATCATCTTGCTCCGGTGATGATAGTACAGGGTTTTGCGCGTGGACGGGTGTGTAGACAAGAGAAAGGAAGCAAATGGACAACAGGAAGATCATCATGCTGAAGAGATTCTTGTGCTTTATTGAAGAATTTTTCACGCGTGAAGACGGGCTCAACAGCACGGCGAAAATGAAACTAAGACTCATGGTGAGGAAGAGATTCAATATCACCGCAAAGAACGGCGTATTTTGAAACCACGCTGGCAGTAACAAAATAATAAAGTAATGTATGAACAGAATAGCCAGACTGTATTCTCCTGCTAAGAGTAAAAATTTGAAGATGTTTTGAAAATATTTCAGCCACGGGTGAGCGAGAATGATAAGAATAAAAACACTACTTCCATAAACGAAGCGGACTGACGAGTCGTAGGAGAAGGGAATGAGTTGAGATAAGAGAAAAGACACTCCCAAGAGAAATCCGCACCACAGAGGGAAGAATATCTTTCGAGTAACGACCGGGTGTGTTTTTTGCAACAGAGGGCGGGCAACAAAACCGAGCAGGAAGAAGAAAATGTAGTTAGTGAAGATGGGGTTCAACAAGAAAATGGTGGGCATGAGTATATAAGAAATCAGGTTGATGATGAGTCCGGCAAACAAAAACAGTACCAGTGGGAATTTGCGAACATATAGGAGATACCAGAAGAGTGGAAAGAGGAATATATATGGAAAGAGAATGACAAAGAAATTAAAAGGAGGCAGAGCGTTACCAAGAATGAGTTGTGAGATGGCGGATGAAAAAAACTGGATAGGGTTTTGAAAATTTCCGAAAAAATATGAGGCAAGAAATGATAGAATGATGTAGGGAAAGAAGAATGTGTGCAATTGTTCTCGGAAAAAGTGGAGAACCGTCTTTTTTGAAAATCCTTGTAGCGAGAATTCACTGGCAATAGCGGTGAGGAATAGGGGAAGACTGTACATGGTACATTGATGAAGGAAAATAGTTATTCGGCTCGGGGGTAATAAAAAAATTACACCTTGTAGCACCATGCCAAAGATAGCAACACCTTTCACTAACGCAATTTTTTCCTGCACCGCAAGAGAGTGCATTGGATCGGTGTTGTTTTCCATGGTCAGATCCAATCGTTTGTGAATGATACTGATGTATATGAGAGCGTAAACAAGGAGTAGGAGCTCAACCCAATGGCCATAGATCATAATAATGGGGGCATGTCAAGCTAAGAAATCATAACTTCGGCTACAGTGACTAATCTTCCAAAAATCACTTGGTTATGGTATATTCTGTAGATATCATGCTACAGATATCCAAAGTCTGATTTGCCTTTCTGCCACTATTATATTAGATTTGAGATATTTAGAGAAGATGTATGAAACCTTATAATCCAAAAGAATTCGAAACCACATGGCAGGAGCGTTGGGAGGCAGAAAAGATGTTTCATGCGGAAGATTTTGCTAAGAAACCAAAGTTTTATGATCTGGTAGAGTTTCCCTATCCATCAGGTGAAGGTCTCCATATGGGGCATCTCCGGAGTTACACTGCCATGGATGTCATCGCCCGGAAGAGGAGAATGGATGGGTATAATGTTTTGTTTCCCATTGGTTTTGACGCTTTTGGTTTGCCAGCTGAAAATTTCGCGATTAAAACAGGAGTTCATCCCAGAATTACCACCCTGCGAAATATTGATACTTTTACTCGTCAACTGAAAAGTTTGGGCTATTCTTTTGATTGGAGTCGTATGGTGAATACCACTGATCCTGCCTATTACCGGTGGACGCAGTGGATTTTTTTAAAACTGTTTGAGCATGGTCTCGCCTACAAAACAGAAGCACCGACCAATTGGTGCACCTCCTGCTGTGTAACCCTGGCGAATGAAGAGGTCGTGGCTGAAAGATGTGAACGTTGTGGAAATGAGGTGATTCGTAAGATCAAGAAACAATGGCTTCTCAAAATTACTGCCTATGCTGAAAAACTCCTTGCTGGTTTAGAGGAAGTGGATTTTCTTGAAATTATCAAGGAACAGCAACGGAATTGGATCGGTAGAAGTGAAGGCGCGGAAATTTATTTTTCTTTGAAATCAGGTACGGATCAGATAAAAGTGTTTACTACGAGACCAGACACCCTCTTTGGCGTGACCTATATGGTGATCGCGCCTGAACATCCTCTCCTTGAGCTCGCACGAGCGCGTATTGAAAATTGGGATGAGGTTGAACAATATTGCGTGGCGGTTTTGAAGATGAGTGACCTTGAACGTCAAGAAGGAAAAAAGGAAAAGACCGGCGTGGAACTCCGCGGTATCAAAGCTTTGCATCCGATGAACGGACGCGAATTACCCGTGTTCGTCGCTGACTATGTTTTGGCTTCCTACGGTTTTGGAGCTGTCATGGCAGTACCAGCGCATGACCAACGCGATTTTGAATTCGCGAAACGGTATGAACTTCCCATCATTCATGTGATCAGTGGAGCTCTGGGAGAGTCTCGAGTCTATGAAGGAAATGGTACCTTGATACATTCCGATGGATTTGATGGATTAGAAAATACGATTGCAAAGAAAAAAATTATTGATTTGCTCACAGAGCAAGGAAAAGGAGAGGCAACGGTGCACTACAAATTGCGTGATTGGGTTTTTTCACGTCAACGCTACTGGGGTGAACCGATTCCAATCATCGAATGCGTTGCGTGTGGTTTTGTTCCGGTACCTGAGGATCAACTTCCTGTTTTGTTGCCAGAGTTGCCCAATTATCAACCGAGTGCCACTGGTGAATCTCCACTCGTCCATATTCCAGAATGGGTGAATGTCGCGTGTCCGCAGTGTGGCGGTTCCGCGAAACGAGAGACTGATACGATGCCACAGTGGGCCGGTTCCAGTTGGTATTTTCTACGATATGTTGATCCTCATCAGAATACAGCGATCGCGACGATGAACAAGATGCAATACTGGTTTCCAGTGGATTGGTATAATGGAGGTGCTGAACACATTACACTCCATCTTTTGTATTCACGCTTTTGGAGCAAATTTTTATATGATATTGGAGTGACTCCTTCAAGTGAACCGTATCAGAAAAGAACACTGCAGGGAATGATTTTGGGCGTGGGTGGTATCAAGATGAGCAAGTCAAGAGGAAACGCAGTGAATCCGGATCAATATGTTGAGGAGTTTGGTGCTGACGCGACGCGTCTCTACATTTTGTTCATTGGACCTTTTGATCAGGCAATCGTTTGGGATCATCAGGGCGTCATTGGGATTCGACGGTTTTTGGAAAAGGTGTGGGGGTTACGCCTGAAAGTTCAAAATCGATCCAGCATCCAGTCGGAGACAGGAGCCGAGGTGCAAGTGAGCACAAGATTGCTTCATAAGACGATCAAAAAAGTCACCGCGGATATTGAAGCGATGCGATTTAACACAGCAATATCGGCACTGATGATTTTGGTGAATGAGTTAAACAATCAAGAATCAATCGATATGGAAACAATGAAAATAGTACTGCGTCTTTTGTCTCCTTTCGCCCCGCACATGGCTGATGAGTTGGGAGAACAACTCGGCGCGAAGGACTTGATTTCCAAAGAACCATGGCCTCACTATGATGAACAGCTCACGCGAGATGACGAGATTGAGTTGGTTATCCAAATCAACGGCAAGGTGAGGCACCGATTGTCTGTCGCGGCTGATATCACTGAAGATGCTCTCAAACCGATGGTATTGGCCGAGCAGGACGTGAATCGATGGATCGCGGACAAACCCATCAAAAAATTTATTTACATCCGTGGTCGTATAGTGAGCATAGTTGTTTAAATTTTTATGGAAATTATTTCCGTTCGTCCTGAAATTAAAAAACTCATCGGTGTATTTCAAAGAACCACTCCCGTGACTCTGTATGATCCGGATGAGCCGAAGATTCAGGTAAATCATATCATGAGTGAAATATCTTCGTTCTATGAAAAAGTTCGCAATGCCATTGATTATAGTGAAGAACATCTCATTCGACAAAATGCTATTCACCGAATTCTGAAGCGTCGATTACTCGTTTCCGTGAGCCGGAAAAACATTGGCAAATCACTTATAAGTGAACTTATCAGAGCCAAATATCTTGAGAATAATTTTGTCCCCGAAAGTAAAATCTCGATTATTGAAGATGTGATAAAAAAATATATTCTCCTCATCGAAATCATCGGGAAGAAGAAGGGAATACAGGCAAAATTACGTTACTCGGATTGGCTCATAGGTATTGCCGCTTGTGAAATTGAGGAGAAACTTGATCTCATTACACGGAACAATGCCATGATCAATAGTCTGTTTGAAATCATGCAACCTCAAGTCTGTTATATGTCTGATGAGGGTACAGAAGTTGAGTGTAATTTACAGCTTTACATTGCCTTGCATCGTTCTCTCATCAAATCTGATCACAGTATTATTGCCTATCACCTTCTCAATCTTTCATACAATCAGTTTCGAAGCGCTGATGCGACACTCATCGAAGAGATCGCCGAAAATATCGATTCTCTTGCTCGAAAGATCAAACACGATCTTGAAAACCCTCTCAGTTTCAAATTGTCTAAGATGCTTCACCATTCCACGATTTGTTTTACTTTTTTACGAGATGTCATAGAGCAGGATGAACACACAGCTCTGGAACGCCTCGTCTCTCCCGGGATACTGGACGTCAACTTGCGCAAGTCTGCCGCAAAGCGTTATCAAAGTACGAGTGAGAAGTTGAATCGGAGCATTGTGAACAGTGTTATCTATATATTTGTCACGAAAATAATTTTGGCGTTTATCTTAGAACTTCCGTACGATTTTTTTATATTGAAAGAGTTCCATCCGCTCCCGCTCACGATCAATGTTCTTTTTCCACCCGTGCTCATGTTCCTCATCGCTCGTTCTGCGCGTGTTCCTTCAGCCAAGAATACTCTTGCCATCATGGAGGGGATCAAAAAAATTGTTTCAGGTTCAGATGACTTGCCAGAGTATCTTCTCAAAGGTGCCAGCCATCGTTCATTGGTAAAGCAGGTTTTTTTCAGCATCACCTACATCGTGTTGTATCTTATTACCTTCGGTGCTATCATCTCCGCTTTGAAAGGATTGGATTTTAATATTGTGAGCATTTTTCTTTTCATTCTTTTTCTATGTGTTGTTAGTTTTCTCGGTATTAAAATTCGTCGATCCGTGAAAGAATTAAATGTTCTTCACACAAAAGATGGAATTATTACTTCTTTATTTGAATTTTTCTTCCTGCCTGTTTTGGAGATTGGTCGTTGGGTTTCTGTTAAGTTTTCAAAGATCAACGTTTTTGCCTTTGCTCTTGATTATATCCTTGAGGCACCGCTTAAGAGCGTCATTGAAATAGTGGAAGAATGGTTTTCATTCATGAAAGAGAAGAAGGAAGATATCTACTGAAATTTTTCAAAAAGGTGCTGTTTTTATATATTGGGACTGTTGCTGAATATCATTTTGACTGCAATTTTCATGTTTCGGCCAAAAGCACATTCAGCAACAGTCCCATATAGGTTGCTCGTCGTATGTCACCCTCACGGAGAATATTATGGGGGAGTGTAGTCTTTATTTTGGGCGTGGGAGCCGCCCAAATTTTTTGTTATTGGAGTTCCATCGATTTTCTGTCAAGAAACGCGCAACATGTGGCATGGCAGGCAAGCATCATGATTGGTTTTGTTAGCTTGGTTGTATTGGTGTTGAGGCGTTCGTTAATAATAATGCTGTTTTTATTGTTTATTTTTGGAGCTTTGCGGTATTTGGGAACAGTGACACCGCCCTTTGTCTCACATCCAACGTGGTTCAAAAGTGCTCTGACGGCGCGATTGATTTCTTTCCCTTCAGTCACGACAAAAAATCAACATCTCACGGTTGAAGTCACGGCACCTTTTTTGAATGCAGCACCATTGAAGAAATTTAAAATCTTGATTATTGCCCCATTGCAGAACTCGTATGACACGGGAGACACCATTGTGTTTCGGTGTCAGTATTGGCGTCCCGTGGAAGATATTCGTAAGAATTATTATCATCGTTGGCTCTGGAGTCAGGATATTCGCGGTGTTTGTTACGCCCATTCCATTACAGTCACTGGCAATACATCATCGTGGCAACGGATTATGTCATGGCAGAGGCATTTCATGATATCGCGTTTACAACGCACCATGCATGAACCACAGACGTCGTTGTTGACGGGTATTATGGTTGGCGATGACGCGGCACTGCCGCGATTCATTGAAGAGGCGTTTCAAAAAACCGGAACGAGTCACTTGCTTGCTATATCTGGATATAACATCAGCGTCGTTATCATGATGCTTAACACAATATTCCCTTATTTCGGTATTCATCGCAGAAAATCTTTTTCAATCATAGTCGTTTTCATACTTTGGTTTGTTATGCTCACCGGTGCTTCTCCATCAGTGGTTCGAGCCGGGATCATGGGACTCTTGACCCTGATGAGTTATCAACTCGGGCGTCCACGTGCCGGTTTGAATTTTTTATTTCTCGCCGCGGCCGGTATGGTTTTCTTGCAACCGCGTCTCCTTCTCTTTAATCTTGGTTTCCAGTTCTCATTTTTGTCTACTTTTGCCCTGTTGTGGTTTCTTCCTCGTTTTCCAACCCCTTCGTGGGCTCATTTAGTGCCAGCATGGTTGTGGAATAACATCGCGACGACTCTCTCTGTATTATTCGTAACATGGCCGTTGACCTTGTTTTCGTTTCGTGAATTTCATCCTGTTGCCGTACTTGCGAATCTTTTTCTCCTGCCAGTTGTGCCGATCATTATGGTATTTGGGTTTTTGACTTTTATGTGTAGTATTTTTTCGTTCACCATTGCTCGGATAGTCGCGACAATCAACTGGATATTTCTTGAATATATGATTGAGGTTGTTTTATTTTTTCGAAAGCACGATCTTTTCGCTGTCTCTTTGGCGCGTCCATTCGTCGCGTATTTGTTTGTTGTTTTTATTTTCATCCTCTGCATATTTATTTTGAAAAGGAAAGTATGACGCACGGCACATTTACAAAATATAGCATGTTCATCACGACTCTTGTTCTTATTTTTATTGGATCATCTTCGTCAACAAACACACTCAGGACAGGTTTTTTGAAGGTAATCTTCTTGGATGTTGGCCAAGGGGACAGTATTTTTATTGAAACACCAGAACATTTTCAGGTGTTGATTGATGGTGGTCCGGATAATACGGTATTAAGTCGACTCGGCGCCATCATGCCTGTATGGGATTTCACGATTGATTTAGTGATACTCACTCACCCACAAGCTGATCACATGAATGGCCTCAAAGAGATTTTGAATAGATTCAATGTAGGTGCGATTTGGGTCAATACTGTTTCACCACAGCATCTTCCTCTGTACCATGGTTTTTTGCAAAACGCCGTTTTGGAGAAAATATCAGTAGAGACTGTGGCCGCTGAAAAAAGGTTAATACTCAATTCAGGTGTCACTTTTTCTGTGCTCTGGCCTGAAGTTGATTCAGTTGTATCATTCCAAAAAAACCTCAACAATACCTCTCTTGTGGTAAAGCTTGAGTATGGTTCAATAAGCTTTCTTTTTACTGGTGATATTGAAGAACCAGTGGAGCACATGCTTGCTGATGGGAATAAAAAGCTGCGTTCCCAAGTACTGAAAGTTCCCCATCACGGAAGCAAAACATCGAGCTCAACTAAATTTTTGGAATCAATTCATCCGGCGTATGCCATCATTTCCTCTGGAAAAGAGAATAACTTTGGGCATCCTTCGCCAAACGTAATAAGACGGTTCCAGAGATATGGTACTCATGTATTGAGGACCGATGAACTTGGCGATATCACGATTTTGAGCGACGGTGATCGTATCACAGTATTCACCAGTGAGATGGATCGTCAGATTTGGTAGTATGATGTCTATAATCGCATTATTCTCTCCTCGGAAGTACTATGATGATAAGATGCCATGTCGGTTTTGTATTTTATGCACTTCCATTTAGAATACACATTTTTAATATCCGCAATTTTCATATAGTATAATCAATTTAGAAGTGCAACTTTGAGTAGTATACTCAAAGGCATATGCACCACACAACCTACCATCAACTTGGTCAGAAAGAACGCGATCGAATCTTTCTGCTCAAGAAAAAGGGTC
>Ga0082335_1006820_pt1 | contig 14334 bp, 15 predicted proteins | sample Subgrocontami58m_FD_72375 | JGI IMG/M metagenome (GOLD analysis project Ga0082335, IMG submission 72375) | Subsurface groundwater microbial communities from S. Glens Falls, New York, USA - GMW37 contaminated, 5.8 m (SPADES assembly) (version 2) ...
CGGCGTCAACGGCGTGAAGTCGGTCAAGAACGACATGCGGCTGAAGTAACAACTGTCTGGAGACAGCAGGTTCGATGCCATCCTTTTTGGTAAGTGCGTCGGACCGATCGAGCAGTAAAACAAAACGGGGCGCAGGCCCCGTTTTGTTTTACTGCTCGCGCGTAAACCTAGCGCGGCCGGTTCGAGAGCTCGTGCCTCGCCATACGCGCTGTGCCAATAAACTGGATTGGGGATCGGTTCCAGGAGGTTTGCCTTGAAGCACGTACTTCCCCCCCTCCCGTATGACCACGCGGCGCTGGAGCCGCACATCGACGCACGCACCATGACGCTGCATCACGACAGGCACCACGCGAGCTACGTGGCGAACCTCAATTCAGTGCTGGAGAATTTTCCTCAACTGCGCGAGCGCTCCGCGTCTTGGCTGCTGCTCAATCTCGACCAGGTCCCGGAAGCGGCGCGAACCGCAGTGCGCAACAACGCCGGTGGCCATTTAAACCACAGCTTGTTCTGGCGCGTCATGTCGCCCGCCGGGGGCAGCGCGCCTGCGGGCGCGCTTGCCGACGCGATCAAACGCGACTTCGGCAGTTTCGCGCAGTTCAAGACCCGCTTCGCCGAAGCCGGGAGCAAGCTATTCGGGTCCGGGTGGGTGTGGCTCGCGCGCGTGCAGAAGGACGGCGGCAAGCTGCAGGTGTATACCACGGCCGGCCATGAACATCCGCTGACGCAGGGCCATTTCCCGCTGCTGGTGAACGATGTGTGGGAACACGCCTACTACCTCAAGTACGAAAACCGGCGCGCCGATTACCTCAAGACCTGGTGGGCGGTTGCGAACTGGGAAGAAGCCGCCCGCCGCTTCGAGCGTTCCGATCATGCCGCCGAGCAGGAGTGGGAAGACGAAGGCGGTTTGGCTCTCGCGCCGCAGAGATGAGCGGCAGTTCGGCGCGCCGCGCAATCCGCGACCGGTGATCAGGACTTGGGCAGGTGATCAAGCAAGGCGCCGCGCGGGAAAGCAAGCGTGTCGCAATGCTTAGGGCGCTGCCGAAGGGTCGCCGCGCGTGCCGGTGGCGGCCTCAAAGCCGAGCGGCTGCGGCCTGCGCCGGCACTGGCGCGCCCGCGCTTTGCAGCCGCGCGTACTCGTCGACGTCATACGAGGAGAAGACCTCGTGCGCCGACCTGGTTTCCGGCAGCACATAGACGATGCCATTCGTCCCGGTAAACGCCGGACGCACCACGTTGTCGAAGAACAACGCGGGAACATTGATGCAGCCATAGGATATGCGGTTGTCGAGCGGCGTCGGCGTGGCCAGGCGTTGCGCGCGGCGCTCCTCGCGATTGGTCGTGATGACCGGATGCATGGAGACGGCGCTGTCGTAGTCCACCCAGAGGATCTCTTTTCCGCGCAAATTGCGGTCGAGTGCGGCAACGAAGCGGCCCGCGGGCGTCGTGCGCTCCTCGGGGCGAATGCTCGACAGCGGCCGGTCGCCGATGCCGGGAACGGCGTCATCACCCAGCGTCAGGCCGAGCAGGGCAGGGGCTGTGCCGCGGAGTTGCCCGTGCGCGTCGAATACAAAAACCCTCGCGTCCGACTTGTCGACAATCGCGAACGGGAGCTTGCGGTTGTCGCCCGAATCGACGACCCAGTCCGCCACCTGCCGCGCCTCGCGCGTCGCGCGCGCTCTCTCGAAGTTCGCGTATTTGGGAAGACGCGCCGGCAGCGGCGGCATCACAATTGGCGATGCGGCCGCGGCGCTTTCGTGCGCAGAGGCGGGGCTCAGGTTTGGGGTTGGCGAAGTGTCGTCCTCCGCGGCCGCCCGGTGGTGAACAATGCCGGCGGCCAGCAGACCAAAGCAAAGTCCCCTGGCCACCATCGCCACGGCCGAGCCCGGGCGCCTGGTGCAAAATCCGTAAGCGGTCCCGGCACGCATGGTTTCGTCAATCCGGGGGCCTGGGCGAGCGGCTCTCAATTGCGGTCGGGTTTGCGCGGACGCTCCGGCGTCACGTAAACCGGCGGAGCCGGCGGCGGAACGACTAGCGGTGGCGCCGGGAGCGGCGGCACGACCAGCGGTGCCGGCCGGACCGGCGGCGCCGCGGCCAACTGCATGGTCGGCATTCTGACGCCGGTACCCAACACAGTAAGATTCACCGGGCGTTGCGCCGGCGCCTCGGGTGCCAGTACGAATTGCGGGGACTCGCCCGCCAGCGCAATCGGCGGCACGGCGACCCCGGCTGGCACGACGACCTCGACCGGAACGATGACCACCGGCGGTACGACGACTTCAGGCGGCGGCGCCACAACCGGCGGCACCACCACAACCGGCGGCACGACGACCTCGGGCGGCAGCACCACAACCGGCGGCACCACAATCGGCGGTACGACGACCTCGGGCGGTACTACCTCCGGCGGCACGACGACCACCGGCGGTATGATGACCTCCGGCGGTACGACGACCTCGGGCGGCGGAACGACCACCGGCGCGAGGATATTGCCGGTCGGCCTCCCGGCAACTTGCCCGCAGCAAGCGGCCGGGAGTGCAAAGTTACCGGCGGCCGCGCCTGCAAGGGTATAGCCGGTATAGGTGATGGGAATGTTTGTTCCTACAGCCGCGGTATCGAAATTGGCCGTACCGGCAACCAAGGTGACGCCGGCCGGGCTACCCTGCAATGATGAAAGGATTACCGCGGTCGTGTTGTCGAAGGTTTTGTCCACTCCCGCGGGGAACACCAGCATGCGTTGAGTCAGCGTGACGGCCCCGGTCAGGATCAAGTTAGGCAAGTAATCCGTCGGCGCCGCGTAAGACGTCGGATTGTAAGTAATGGCGACGTCGGTGACCGGCGCCTCCGAACGTGTGACGGTGGGGCGGAGGGGATCGGCAGCCAGCGGAAGGAACACGCTGCCGCCGGCAGCTCCCGGTCCGGAAGCACTGTTGCCGGCACTCAGTGTCAGGCCAAGCGGCAGGCCGAGGCTCTGACTGGCAATACTGCCGCTATTGGTCAGCGTGATTTTCGAATTCACGCGTACATCGCGTCCGGCACACAATTCGATGTTTCCATTGGTCGCCGTGATGGCCGAGCCCACGAACAAGGTTACGTCGCGTCCGGCGCTCAATAGAACGCTGCCGTTGGTCGTCGTGATGGCCGCTCTCACGTTTACGTCGCGCCCACAGCACGCCACCAGGTTTCCATTGGTGGCCGTAATTGCCGCGTTCACGTTCACGTCCCGAAAAGCGTTCAATGTCAGCGTCGTCGTGTTGGGGGTCGCGGTCCATAACGGAGCCCCTACGCCGATCGGCGAGTTCACGTTGATGTCGCCCTGGCCGGGTGCTGCAAAAAGATTAGTTGCGGTATTGGTTCCGGTGACTACCGTACTGACGGTGACGTTGTTGGAAACGAGCATTTGCGAGAGGGTTGTACCGGCAATGTCACCGCCTATTTCGGCAATGGTGAAGTCAACCGGATCGATCAGCCAGGTGCCGGTCAGCCCCATGAGCGCGGCCGTGCTGATCTTGGCGTCGTTCGCGATAGACACATTCGCGGCGGAGGTCTCGATGAAGCCGCCGTTGCCACCGTTCGGGGCGGAGGCGTCCAGCGTGCCGCCGACATTGGCGCTGCCGTTTTGCATGTCGCCCATCAGACGGATGGTGCCGTTGTGGTTCTCGATGGTCTGCGCCTGGATCACCCCGGTGTTGTTCACCGCGCTTTGCAGCAGATCCCCCGCCGATCGCGCGGTCAGGAGCACCTGTCCGCCGTCGGCCCGGATCAGGCCGCCGTTGTGTGCCAGCGCGTTCAGCGCGCCTTGGTTCAGCGCAACGTTGAGCAGTCCGTCGCCGGCTACGTCGAGCGTCATCGCCTGGCCCGCGGCGAGCGCCACCGTGCCCAGCCTGGCCGAGATCACGCCTTCGTTGCTCACGTTCGCGCCCAGCAGCGCCACATAGCCGCCGTCGGCGTTGATCGCGCCTTGGTTGAGGACGGCGGCGTTGCTCGTGCCGGCAAAGTTGTACCGCCCGGCCATGAAGTCGCCGTCGGAGAGATTGAGGGTGGAGGCGACCAGCGCGCCCACGTTCACCTGCGCCCCCTTGCCGAACAGGATGCCGTTCGGGTTGAGCAGGAACACTTTGCCGTTGGCCGACAGGCTGCCGAGGATGCTCGAAGGATCCGCACCCAGCACTCGGTTGAGCGCCACCGCGCTGCTGTTGGGCTGCACGAAGCGGACCGCTTCTCCCTGACCGATGGAGAACCCCTGCCAGTTGATCGCCACATTCTGGCTCGACTGGCTGATGGTCGTCGCGCCGGCGCCGCCGGCGATGCTCGCGCTGCCCGCGGACACCGCGCCGCCCGTGGGCAGCGCGTAGCCATGCGAACCGAAGGCGAGCATCAGCGAGAGCGCCAGCCCTTTGAGCGCGAAGCGTGTGCCCCCTGCGCGTGCGCTCGCGCCGGGCGAGCAGCGCCTGGCGCCGCTCCTGGCGTTCTCGGAGGCGGCAACAAAAGTGCCGGTCCTGTCGTTCCAGATCGATCGGTAGATGCGGTTCATGATGTCTTTCCTTTGATTATCGAAGACTGCGCTCAGCCGGATGCGGGCGGCCGCAGGGCCTCGCATCCGCAAGATATTTGTACCCCTTGCGCGCGGGACGTACTGTGCGCTAGCAAACATAAGGCGCACAATTTCCCCTTGCCACGGGCGGATTGTCGGGAGGAGGGCGCTTGGCGCTGCGCGACGACGCAGCGATCGCCGCGCGCCGCGGTGATCGGCGCAGCAGCCGGTCCGGCTGCTGCGGTGGAGGGGAACTTCAGTCGAGCTTGGTCGCGGCCGCTCCTATCAGAAGTATTTGACGACCTGGATCCAGAAACGGTTATTTGCATCCGGGGCCGAGGTCGCCACCGCGCTGCCCAGCTTGTGCGCCCAATACATGTTCACCGAAAAATTGTTGGGGTCCGCCCAGGTAAGCCCGATCCCCGCGCCGCTCAGCGTTCTGCTGTTCTCGCCGTCGGTCCAGGGATTCTTGTGCAGCGTCACCGAACCGGTATCGACGAAACCGATCAACTGCAACTGCCTCGGTATGTCGGGTGAGAATTTCGACAGCAGCACCCTCGCCTCCAGATTCATCACGTAGCCCTCGTCGGCGTAAGCTTCGCCCACCGGATAGGCGCGCACCGCGTACATGCCGCCGAGCCCCATCTTTTCCGAGATATCCAGGTTCTTCGACGCCCACTGCCCGTTGATCGCGCCGTACAGCGAGACCCGGTCGGTGATGCGCTGCAGCCGCGCGGCAAAGAACCCGAGCTTGCCGAAATTGCCGTTGGCGCGAGCCGTCGCCGCATCGGCGGCGAGCGCCGCAGGGGTGAGGATATCGAGGTCGCCCACAGTCGAGGTGAGCGAGTAGCTGTTCATTCCGCCGCCGCCGAAACCGTCGCGGCGATTGCCGTACAGGCTCACCGACCAGACCTGGGCCTCCTTGTCGGTGACCGCCCCGGTCGTATCCACCTTGTCCTGGAACGTCTTGGCATCAAAGCTGCCAAGTGCGTACAGGTTGGTGTTGCGCGAGCGGATCAGCGGATAGCTCGCGTAGATGCTCGCGACCTCCGCCGTGCCGTGGGCCTTCAGGTCGGCAAACTCTCTGCCCAGTTCGTAATTCAGCGCGGTATAGGCGACCCCCGCCGTCGCCTTGCCGAACTGCATCTGGTAGGAGGCGCGGCCGTAATTCAGGCCGCTTCCCGAGGTGAGCCCGCGCAGGCTCAGCACGTCGCCGTGCCCGGTCGGATTGTTGAAGTTCACCGTCGCCCCGACGCGGTACTCGCCGGTGTAGCGGTTGCCGGCGTTGTCGGCTTCGACGTTTCCGCTCACGAGCCGCCCCGGCGTCACGTCGACGACCAGATCAGAGGTGCCCACCGCGGTGCCGGGAACCATGGTCGATCTCACGTTCACGCCGGGAATGTCGGAGAGCAGCAGCAGGCGGCTCTCGAGCGGGGCGATGGCGACGGTGTCGCCGCTGTTCAGCCCCCTGAGCACGCCATTCGGCAGCGCATCGGAGAGTTTGCTCTGGTTGCGCAGGGTGATGTTGCCGTAGCGCCCTTCGATCACCGCGATGGTCACGCTCCCGTCCCTGATGTCCTGCGCGGGCAGGTAGGCTTGCGCCACGAAATACCCGTTCCTGCGGTAATGATCCGCGATTTTTGCCGCCATGCCGCGCAGCTCGGAAAGCGTCAGTTCGGTCCCCGGACTGAAGCCGGCAACCGCGACCAGTTCTGCTGCGGAATACAACGTCTGCCCGGTCACGCTCAGCGACTTGACCAGGACTTTGACGCTGTCCGAAGCCAGCGTCGCCGGCGTGCCGCCTTGCTCGATGCGGATCGGCGGAACGCCGCGTTGCGGCGCCGGCGCGGGCGGAATCTGCAGGATCTGGCCGCCGGCGCTGGGCCGATCCGATATCTGCGCAAAGGCGCTCTGGCTGAGCGCCAACAAGGCAACGGTGAATAGCTTTGATTTCAACATGGCTGGTTCTCTCGTTGTTTTATTGAGGAGGGGGCGTAAATATCCGGACAAAAATGGCGATGTCCATCTATATATTTTAGCGGCGATTATCCGCTGTTTTAGCGCAATCATTCTGTTCGCTAGGACACATATAAGTGCAAGGCCGGAGACGGTCGGCTTCGATTTTAGCAGGACTTGCAGGAGCATCCGCGAGAGCGCTCGGATCGGCCCGTTTAATCAGAGTAGGCATGGGTCGGCTCCTCTTCTATGCCGAAAAGCTATCCGGCCGCGCGGGGGGCGTCTGTTCGGTAGCTAACTGACCATGGCGCCATGCTGCGTGCAGCCGGACGCGCCGGGGTCGGTTGGGCTCGCTATGCGCGCTAGCGTACTGAAGCGGCCGAACCATTTCCGTTAAACTCGTCGGCAATCCCAGGATGCCGGCAGGATACACGACGCTTCGCGCGCCTGCTGCAGACGGACGCGACGCTGCGCCGCAGCGGCGCGGCGCGATCGGCCGCGTGACGCAGCGGCCGGTTAACTGAACGGAGGGAATCATGCAGCTCTTGTTGATTTTCGGTATCGTCTTCGCCATCGGCGCGGTCACCTTTGCCTTGCAGAACAACGTTCCGGCGGTGGTGGTGTTCGGTTTCTGGCGCTTCGACAGCTCGCTGGCGGTGGTGTTGCTGGTGGCGCTTGCGCTGGGTGCATTGATCGCCGGGCTGGTATCCACCCCGAGCGTGATCAAGGGGCAGTGGGCCGGCGCGCGCCTGCGGCGCCAGGTCGCAACGCTGGAGGAGGACCGGGCCGCCCTCGAACGCCGCATAGCCGAGCTCGAGGCGGCGCTGCCGCAGACCCTTCCCACGCGGGCGCCGGCCGCGGAGGACGCCGCGCCCTATGTCGGATTGAAGACACTGATGATGGGCCAGGAAGAACAACATTCACGCTGATGTCGATCTGCGCGAAATCATGAGCGCGACGCGGACCGAGCGCGACTCCTTCGGCAGCATCGAGGTGCTCGCCGACGGCATGGCGAGCTTCGAGGCCCATTGCGCGCGCGGCATCGAAGCCAATCGGGCGCGCATCGCCGAACTGCTCGAGCGCTCGCTGATGCTGGTGACGGCGCTCGCGTCCCACATCGGCTACGACCGCGCCGCCGAGATCGCCAGGCGCGCGCACCGAGAGGGCGTCACGCTGCGCGTGGCGGCGCTCGCGCTGGGCCATCTCACGGCGCAGGAATTCGACCGCTGGGTGCAGCCCGCGGAGAGGGTTCGCGGCGGCGGCATCAGCGGAACAGAAAAATGAAATCGAAGCGGCGCGAAGAGACCGGCCTGCACCTCACGCAGCTCTGGAATCTGGTGCGGAAATCGGTGGTGGCGTGGGTGGACGATTACGCCCCGAGCATGGGCGCGGCGATTGCCTATTACACGCTGTTCTCGATCGCGCCGCTGCTCATCATCGCCATCGCCGTGGCCGGGCTCGTCTTCGGCCAGGACGCGGCGCGCGGCGAAATCGTCGCGCAGATTGAAGGGCTCATCGGACGCGAAGGCGCCATCGCGGTGCAGGGGCTGCTGAAAAGCGCCAGTGCGCCGGCGCAGGACATTGTCGCGACCGTGGTCAGTATCGTCACCTTGGTCATCGGCGCGACGACGGTGTTCGGGGAATTGCAAAGCGACCTCGACCGCATCTGGCGGGTTCCCGCCCCGGCGACAGCGAACGGCGTCTGGGCCGTGCTGCGCACGCGCTTGCTCTCGTTCGGCCTGGTGCTCGGCTTGGGGTTTCTGCTGCTGGTGTCGCTGGTCGTCGGCGCCGCGATCGCGGCATTGGGCAAGTGGAGCGATGGTGTTTTTCAAGGCTGGGAAACCATCCTCCATGCGCTCAACCTGAGCATCTCTTTCGTTACCACGGCTTTGCTGCTTGCGCTGATCTACAAATTGATGCCGCGCGCGCGCATCGCCTGGCGCGACGTCTGGCTCGGCGCGCTCGTCACCGCGCTGATGTTCGAAATCGGCAAGTTCCTCATCGGCCTGTATCTGGGCAAGACCAGCGTGGCCTCCGGTTTCGGCGCCGCGGGTTCGCTGGTCGTGCTGCTGGTGTGGGTCTATTTCACGGCGCAGATCTTCCTGCTCGGCGCCGAGCTTACCTGGGTGTACGCCAACGAATACGGTTCGAAAGCGGCGCAAACCGGGGAGCAAACGGTGGCGGCGGTGCCAAGCCGCTCGGGTATCGCGGCCAGCTAACAGGAGGCCCATCATGTCGAAGCCAGTTGTGCGGCGGCAGGACCCCTATGTCGCGCTTACGCGAGAGCAGTTCCGCGAGCGCTTTTTCGCCCGTTTTTACGATCCCGTCTTCGCGCAGGTGGCAGCGGAGCTGGAGAAGGTCTTCGACAGGGCCTGGGACGGCTACATCGCCTATCGCAAGTCGCCGCGCCGCGCGCCGGCCGGTCCGGGCTTTGCCGAGCCGTCCTACGAACTTGCGCTCGAGTGGCTGGAGGCGCGAACCCGCATCCTGGCGGCGCAGGCGCGCCAGGAGGATCCGCGATCGCCGTCGCGGATTCTCCTGGTCAATGGCTCCACCCGCAGCGAGCACTCCTGCCCCGGCGAGATCTCGAAGACGCGGCGCCTGGCGCAGGCCGCGCAGTCCGCCATCGAGTCGCTGCCGGGGTACGAAGTCGATTTCCTCGACCTGTCGGCGCTCGCCGACGAGCCCTGGAAAGTCATCCATCCGTGCAAGGCCTGCGTCTCCACCGCGATGCCGCTGTGCCACTGGCCGTGCTCGTGCTACCCGAACCACGCGCTGGGTCAGACCAACGACTGGATGGCCGAGATCTATCCCCGCTGGGTCGCCGCCCATGGCGTCTTCATTCTGTGTCCGGTGCATTGGTACCAGGCACCGGCGAGCCTGAAGCTCATGATCGACCGGCTGGTGTGCGCCGACGGCGGCAATCCGGATCCGACGACGACACGTGGCAAGGACCCGCTTCTGGCGAAAGCGCTGGAACTGCAAGGTTGGGACTACCCCAAGCACCTGGCGGGCCGCGCGTTCGCCGTTGCGACCCACGGCGACGCGGCGGGCCCCGAGACCCTGCGGCGCCTGCTCGCGGAATGGCTGACCGATATGGGGCTCGTTCAGGCGGGACGAAGCGCGGTGCTCGATGCCTGGATCGGCTACTACCGACCGTACGCCACCAGCCACGAAGACCTGGATGCCGACCCGGACGTCCCGGTCCTCGTCAGGAACGCCGCGCTGGCGCTCGCCGAAATGGTGGCGCAGATCCGATCGGGAACGTACCGGCCGGCGGATGCGAGCCTGCGCAGCCCGCGCAAGAAGTAGGCGCTCGTCGCGTCGCAAAGATCCCGCGACCGCGACCTCGCGGCGTGTGTACGCCGGCGCACAGATTTCCCGGAACGCGGCGGGGATAATCCACTCGATGCACGGCGGTCCCGTGCAAATGGCCTGACCCCCAAAAGCGCTGTCCCTAGGCAGTCGAAGTTGCCGTCTCGGGGACATCTCTCACCGGGGCAATTGAAATTCAACCGCGAAAGGATATCAACATGCTCTATACCATCGCCGTCGTCCTGATCATCTTGTGGCTTCTGGGACTGGTCTCGTCGGTCACCATGGGCGGACTTATCCATGTTCTCCTGGTGATCGCCATCGTCGTGGTCCTGCTCAGGGTTATCAGCGGACGCAAACCGATCTGAGCGCGCCCCGGCGCCCCGCGCCGCAACGGATTTCCACTCGAATGAGGCAACCATGATCAGCAGAAGTTTCTTGATTCTCGCTGCGGCGATGACCGGAGTCGCCGTCGCCGCTTTAGCCGTCGGCCGCCACGCCCGCCAGTTGGACAAGCGGCAGCTCAAGGAAGACTTGCGCGCCTGGGAGGATGAGGGCGGGAACCTTGCGCCATCCGAGACCGCGGCCGCAGCGCGTGCCGTCGCGACTGCGTGAGGCTCGCCCCGATCGCCGGAACCCGTCCTGTCAAAGGATTTCCCCGGCGGTTCCGCTGAGATATCTGTCCTCACGGCGCGCCGGATCAGGTAACCTGCCCTGATGAAATCCAATCTTGCCGTTGCGGCCGCGCCGCCCGGGGATCCGCGCGACCCGCCATTCGCATCCGAACGCGACCAGATCAGCCAGAATATCGAGGCCGTTCTGGAGTTCTATGCGCGTGAAGAGCAAAAGATCAGTCGCTCGCAACGCATCCTCGAGCGCATCAGCGGTTTCGTCGGTGAGCCGGTGTTTCTGGGCTTCATTCTGCTGTTTGTCGCGCTCTGGATGCTCGCCAACGCGCTGTTGCGCCAGTTTGGCATGGCCGAATTCGACATGGCGCCGTATTTCTGGCTGCAGGGAATTGTCGGTCTGGGCGCATTACTGACCGCGACCGCGGTACTGTCCAAGCAGAACCGGCTCGCCAAGCTGGAGGAGCAGCGGGCGCACCTGGACCTGAAGGTGACGCTGTTGACCGAGCAGAAGGTCGCCAAGCTCATCGGCCTTCTGGAAGAACTGCGGCGCGATTTGCCCAATGTCAAGGACCGGCACGATGCCGAGGCGGCGGCGCTGCGCCAGTCGATGAATCCGGATCTGGTGCTCGCCGCGCTGGATGAACGCGGCAACCCGGAGGAGCGCTTGAGCACCGCCGGAGAAACCGAACAGACCGCAGGCGGCGGCAAATAGGAGAGCAAGCGCTGCGCCGTATTCGCGGGTCAATAGACATCCAGATAGCGGCGGCGGTAGGTCTCGATGAGTTTCCGGCGCACCACCGGAAGGCTGGCGGCAAGCTGCAGCGGCAGCGCATAGGTCTTGGCGCGCTCGCGAAAACGTATCCTGGAGCCGCGATGCGCCGTTGCGCCTAGCGGTCCGAGGCCGACATGCGAACCGGCCGCCAGCAGTTCGGCCGAGCCATCGGGTTTCTCCAGCAGGGCCGAGCCCGAATGGATCAGCAGCAGCATAGCCTCGGGCGGCTCGCACTTGCTGCCCGCGTCGAAGGTCTTGAGCTTCGACGCCTGCACCAGCCGGTTCAGCGTGAATCCGGAGACGCCTTCGGCAAACAGCGGACTGCGGCGCAGAAAGTCGCTCTCCCGGCGCGATTGCACGATGCCGCGGTAGAGCGAATTGCGCTTGACGAAATCGCGGTAGATGTCGCGCAGGCACGCGCAGCGCCTGCACGAAGCTGATGGCGCGCTCCTGCTCGGTCAGCAGGCGGTGGATGTGCGCGAGGACCAGCCGGCGCGACGCATCCCCGTGGAAGTCCGCGGCTGCGCCATGGATCAGGCCGCCGCCGATGGGCTTCGGCGCCCCCTCCAGGTATACCGGCTGCAACAGTTCGTCGGTCGGGCGTACGCGCCCGAAGGCGAATGCTCGCTTCAGGCGCATCAGTTCCTGCGCAAGCACCGCGGGCACGCCGGCCTCGATCAGTTCCCGCGCCGACTCCAGGCCATAGTTGCCGCGGAAAACGTACGCCATCTGCGCGTCCACCTGCCTGCGCGAGCCGATCAGCATCGGCAGCGTGCCCCGGTTGTTGTTCGGATGCTCCGGCACGATCAGGCCTTGCATGTAGAGCATCTGCAGCGCGGGGAATTCGGCGTAATTGCAGACGCGTCCGCTCTGAATCGCGAGGTCGGAGAGCAGGACTAAGCGTCTTTATATACTAAAACGCGAACCTGCCGCTTGACCGTGCAAGCCCGTCAGTGTCGCCAGCGTCTCCTGGTTCGCGCGGGGTGGCCCTAGCTGCAGTCGCTCCGCGTTAGGTCGAGGATCGCGATGAATGTCAACCTGTGTATGTACGCAGGCGCACGGAACGCAGCGTTGGCGAGCGATACCATAAAAATATGGGGCTGGCGAACCGATCGATTCCATGCCGTCCCGCCCTGGCCATTGCTGATCGACGTCCGGTATCGGCCGGACCGGAGGGGATGGCGCTTTTCGTGAGGATACTTCAAATGAACATCACCAAACTCGCTCTATCGGTGCTGGTAGGCATTGGAACCGGATGCGCGAGCGCACCGTCCACACCTGTCGTTTCGCTTTCCGATTTGCCGGATTGTTTCGCCAGCAATTACGACAAGGAGCGCGGTCTGTTCACCATCAAGAACGACATTGGCAAAGCGGTGAATCAACAATGCCTGCTCACGGTGGGGCCGCGCGCCGACGCCGCCCCGGCGTCGGCGCTCACGGCAGGCCGCTACCGTGTCTATCTTGCCGACGGCGGGGGTGGCGGCGCCGGCGGAACGATGCAAAGATTCCACCGCGGCGGCGGCGGAGGAGGAGGCGGCGGCGCCGGTGCCACGGAAAAGCAAGCGGCGGTCGAACTAAGCGAAGGCGTGTACAAACTTACCATTGGCGCCGGCGGGCCGGGCGGAAGCGCTTGTGTCATGTCGCGGACCAATGCCGGGGAACTCGACGGCTCCGGCGGCGGACCCGGATGGATCGGAAGTCCGAGCAGCATGGTCCGCGTCGCGACCGGCGAAGTCGTCCTCGGAACGCCCGCGGCCGACAGCTACGCTCGCCCCACGCGCGGCCAGAACGAACGCAAGGCCGGACACATGGACGGGCACGGCGGCTCCGGCCCCGGGCAAGCGAGCGGCGGTCATGGAAGTTATCCGGCAACCGAGGGTCACGTCAAAGTCGAAGCCCAGCCGGGCGCGAGCAAACCCCTGGCGGTGGGTTCGATGGCGGGCGGCGCGACTGGTACGATTTCGGTGGAGGATAAGCGTGCCGGTGTCGGCGGTGGCGGGGGAGCGACCAGCATCGGGCATGGCGGTGGCGGCGGCGGCGAGAGCCCTGGCCAAAAAGAGAAACCGCCGGAGCGCGGCTCGCTAGGCAGCGGCGGAGGCGGCGGCGAAGGCAGTATGTCCGAATGCGATCCCGGCGCACGCGGCGGCCACGGCTACATCGCCTTGCGCCGGAATTGACCGGGCCTGCGCGCTCTTGTCGATGGATAGGCGGTTCGGGTGCTTCCATGACAGCGTCCCGCTTGCTCAAATGGACAGCCGGGCTGGTGCTCGCGCGGGTTTTGCTGGCCGTTTTGTTTATCGCGATTTTCAATCTGTTCTTCGATCAGATAGAAGTCCGCTGTGCGTTCGGACAGGCGACGGCAGCGGCGTAACGGCCGCGCCGACTGAAGCCAGAGACTGCGCTGAAAATCATTTGCCGTATGTGCGCGAGCGCACGGAACGCGGCGCCACTCAACAATATGATCGCCAGACACGGTCCGGCACTGTGCTGAACCCCAGTAAGGAGATTTGAAATGAAATTTACCAAGCTCGCTCTAGCTCTGCTGGTAGGCTTCGGGTCCGGATGCGCCAATGTAACGCCCGCGCCTCCCGTTTCGCTGTCCGACCTGCCGAATTGTTTCGACACCAATTACGACAAGGAACGTGGTCTTTTCACCATAAAGAGCGACGCCGGCAATCCGGTGAATCAGCAGTGCTTGCTTACGGTGGGGCCGCGCGGGGACGTCGTCTCGGCGTCACTACTCGCAGCAGGCAGCTATAGGATTTATCTTGGCAATGGCGGCGGTGGCGGCGCCGGCGGAACCTTGCAGTCCTTCCTGCGTGGCGGCGGCGGCGGTGGCGGCGGCGGCGCCGGCGCAGTGGAAACCCAAGCGACGGTAAATCTGACCGAGGGGGTATACAAACTCACCATCGGAGCAGGCGGGCCGGGTGGAACTGCCGGCGAACTCCAGCGCGACGGCTTTGGCGGCGGTGTTGGATGGGCAGGAAGTCCAAGCAACATGATTCGTGTCGCGACCGGCGAGGTTGTCATCGGAACGCCCGGCGCCGACAGTTACGCTCGACCCAAACGACGTCAGATGGATCGAGCGGCCGGCAAGACAAACGATGCACACGGCGGCTCCGGCCCCGGGCAAC
>Ga0082335_1006823_pt1 | contig 14332 bp, 11 predicted proteins | sample Subgrocontami58m_FD_72375 | JGI IMG/M metagenome (GOLD analysis project Ga0082335, IMG submission 72375) | Subsurface groundwater microbial communities from S. Glens Falls, New York, USA - GMW37 contaminated, 5.8 m (SPADES assembly) (version 2) ...
ACGGGGGGCGAGGCGGTGCTGTTCTCGTACAGCGACCGTCCGATCCTGCGCTCCTTCGGCCTCGACCGCGAGCAGACCCACGAGGAGAAGCACGAGTGAGCTCCGGCTCCGCCGGGCCGTAGGCGCGTCGGGTCAGACCTTCAGGGCGTCGGCTTGGGTGAGGTGCTCCAGAAGGTGGTCGCACATCAGCTGGTCGACGATCTGCTCGATCGTCATCTCGCCCCGCCGGGCGTGCGTGCCGGTCTTGGTCCACGCGTCGTCGGGGATCGAACGGAGCAGCGCGACCGACCCGGCGAGTGCCGAGCGCAGACGGGCTACCGTCGGGGCGAGCTCGTCGTGGGCGTGGTCCTCGATCGCCGCGATCCGCGCCGGGTCGGTGTGGGTGCGCCCGAACGGCTGGCCGTTCGATCGTCGCTCCGCCACGTCCTTCGCCTGGGCCGCCCAGTAGGGCAGGAACTCGGCGACGTGGGCGAGAACACGGATGGGATCCCAGTCTTCGTGGGTCGCGTTCGTGCGACGCAGTCCGTCGTCGCTCGCGTTGCGCGCGATGAGCGCGCTCACGTTCGCCTCGATCCTGCGTGCGCGCTCCTCGGCCTTGAACATGGCGGTCATGCTGACCTCACCGCGCGATGATGCGGCCAATACTAGGCAGCAAAGCCTCGTGGCAGCTACGCGACCGCTGCCTCGAGGCTCGCGGTCTCCCGGTCGAGCGCGTCGGCGGCCGCGCGGAGCAGCGCGCCGCTGCTCGGCAGCTCCGGCGTCCAGGCCATGCCTGCGGAGCGCACCCGCCAGCGCGCGCCGTGGAAGGCGCGGACGGAGGCGGTCATCGTTCGTGCGAGCTCGTCGAGGCGCAGCTCGAGGAGCGCCGCGATGCGCTCGCCACGCGCCGGATCGCCCCCGAGCGGCGCGAGCACGGCGACCCCTGCCTCGCCCCAGCGATAGGCGTCGGTGTCGCCACCGAGGAGCCCCGACGCGCCGCCGAGGGTCGCGCGCATCGCACGGTGGAGCATCGCGCGTCGCGCCGCGGCCTGTGGGTGCGCGAGATCGAGCCGCGCGAGCGCGAGCGCGAAGGGGGTGCCGCCGTCGCGCGCGACCGCGAGGCGCTCGCGCACTGCGGCGATGAGCACGCGGTCGAGGTACGCCTCGGCCGCCTGCACCGCACGGTAGTCGGGCGGCGGGTCCTCGGCCACCACGGCCGGCTCCGCGCGCACGGCGAGGTCGCCGAGGAGGCGCAGCACGGTGGGCACGACGGCCGTCCAGCGTTCGCGCTCGGCCACCCGCTCCGCCGCGCCGAGCGGCGTGAGCGCCACCGCGCCCTGCGGCGCGGGCGCGAGGTGCCCACCCTCGAGGAGCGATTGGAGCGCACGGCCGAACGCCCCGTTCGCGAGGGGCAAGCGCTCGGCCGCCACGGTCGCGAGGATCGCCGCCGGCCGCTGCGGGCCGGCGACGAGCGCGTCGAGGAGGTAGAGCCGGAAGAACGCGGTCGCGAGGCCGGTCGCCGCGGGGCGCACCATGTCGATCCTCCCAGTGCGTGCTACCTGCAGAGATCGCTGTCACCTTGCGCACCCGTCGGACACTGGGCCGACATGCCCCGCGCCCTATAGTCCGGCCTGCGCGGTCCACGAGCGCGACGGCGAAGCGCGACCGGCGCGCGATCGACGGGTAAGGAGCGAGCGCCTTCCGATGGCCGGACCACTCACCGGGATCCGCGTGGTCGAGCTAGCCTCGTTCATCAGCGGGCCCTACGCGTGCATGCTGCTGGGCGACCTCGGCGCGGAGGTCGTGAAGCTCGAGCTCCCAGGCACCGGCGATCCGTTCCGGGTCTGGAGCGAGCGCGAGGGCGAGATCCGCCCGCAGTTCGCCGCGTACAACCGCGGCAAGCGGAGCGTCACGTGTGACGTCGGCACGCCGGGAGGGCGCGCGGTGCTCCTCCGCCTCGTCGCCGGCGCCGACGTTCTCCTCGAGAACTTCCGGCCCGGGACGATGGACCGGTACGGGGTCGGCTGGGAGACGCTCCGCGCGACGAACCCGCGGCTGGTGTACTGCTCGGTCACCGGGATGGGCCCGAGCGGCCCGTACCGCGACCGTCCGACGTACGACGCGATCGGCCAGGCCCTCTCGGGCCTCTGGAGCCAGATCACCGATCTCGCGCACCCCGAGCCGAAGGGGCCGCCTTTCTCCGACCAGCTCACCGGGCTCTTCGCCGCGTACGGCGTCCTCGGCGCGCTCGTCGCCCGGGGCGTCGGCGGCGCCGGCCAGCGCGTCGAGACGAGCATGCTCTCCGCGGGGCTCGCGTTCATGGTCGAGCCGGTCACGAACTACCTGCTCCAGGGCGAGATCGGCGATCCGGGCTCGCGCGCGCGGCGCTCGCAGTCGTACGCGTTCGTCGCGTCCGACGGCCTGCCGCTCGCGATCCACCTCTCCTCCCCGTCGAAGTTCTGGGAGGGACTGACCGCCGCGCTCGGGCGGGACGACCTCCGCGCCGACCCGCGCTTCAAAGGCAAGCCCGAGCGCGTCCGCGGCTACGCGGCGCTCCGCGACGAGCTCCAGCGCACCATCGGCACGCGGCCGCGGGCCGAGTGGCTCGCGCTGCTCGAGGCGAACGACGTTCCGTGCGCGCCGATCCACGACGTCGCCGGCGCGCTCGACGACCCGCAGGCGCGGCACCTCGGGATGGTGCGCACGTTCGGCGAGGGCGCGCGCGCCCTCTCGCTCATCGGCTTCGCGGTGAGCTTCGCGGCGACGCCCTGCGAGCCCGGGCTGCCGCCGCCGCTCCTCGGCGAGCACACCGACGCCGTCCTCGGGGCGGCGGGTTACGGCGCCGCAGAGCTGGCGGCGCTGCGAGAAGGGAAGGCGATCTGATGGATCTCAAAGCGATCGACATCCACGTGCACCCGAAGACGGAGGAGTTCATCCGCGCCTCCGGCAGCCGCGCCGTCCAGATGGCCGCCTACTTCGGCCGCGAGAACAAGGCGGTGAGCTTCGACGAGCTCGCGGCGCAGTACCGCGCGCGCTCGATGATGGCCTGCCTCATGAACTCCCGCGACGTGAAGGGCGCCGAGCAGATCCCGGTCCCCAACGAGCGGATCGCCGAAGCGGTCCGCGACCATCCGGACGTCTTCCTCGGCTTCGGCGCCATCGACCCGCACGAGGTCGAGGCGTCGCTCGAGGAGATCGACAAGATCGCCGAGCTCGGTCTGCGCGGGCTCGGCGAGCTCAACCCGGGTCGGCAGAGGTTCTTCGCGAACGACGAGCGGTACTACCCGCTCTGGGAGCGCGCGGCGAAGCGCGGGCTCATCCTGCTCTTCCACACCGGGATGATGGGCGCCGGCGCCGGGACCCCCGGTGGGATGGGCCACAAGCTGAAGTACACCCAGCCGATCCCGTACCTCGACGACGTCGCCGCGGACTTCCCGACGCTCCAGATCATCGGCGCGCACCCGTCGTGGCCGTGGCAAGAGGAGTCGCTCGCGATCGCGCGGCACAAGTCGAACTTCTGGATCGACCTCTCGGGCTGGGCGCCGAAGTACTTCCCGCCGGAGCTCGTCCGCTACGCGAACACGATCATCCAGGACAAGGTGCTCTTCGGCTCGGACTGGCCCGCGGTGAAGCCCGAGCGCTGGCTCGAGGAGTTCGCGGCGCTGCCGATCAAGGACGAGGTGCGGCCGAAGATCCTCCTCGCGAACGCGAAGCGGCTGCTCGGGCTGGAGTAGCGCGCCCAGGTCGTCGCTGGGCCTATGCCTCCTGCTGCATCGCCTTCGCGATGGATGCGAGGAACTCGTGGTTCGACTTCGTCTTGCCGAGCCGCTGGATCAGCAGCTCGGTCCCCTCGATCTGGCCGACCGCGGAAAGCATCTTCCGCAGGAGGATGACCTGGCGGAGCACCTCCGGCGGGAGGAGGAGCTCCTCGCGGCGGGTGCCCGAGGCGGGGATGTTGATCGCAGGGAACGTCCGGCGCTCCTGGAGCTTGCGGTCGAGGATCATCTCGGAGTTGCCGGTGCCCTTGAACTCTTCGTAGATGACGTCGTCCATCCGGCTGCCGGTATCGACGAGGCAGGTGCCGATGATCGTGAGCGAGCCGCCACCCTCGACGTTGCGCGCCGCGCCGAAGAACCGCTTCGGCGGGTAGAGCGCGACCGGGTCCATGCCGCCGGAGAGCGTCTTGCCGCTCGTCGGCACGGCGAGGTTGTAGGCGCGCGCGAGGCGGGTGATCGAGTCGAGCATGATCACGACGTCGCGCCCGCTCTCGACGAGGCGCTTCGCGCGCTCGAGCGCGAGCTCGGCGACCCGGGTGTGGTTCTCGGTGGGCTCGTCGAAGGTCGAGGCGAAGACCTCGCCCTTGATCGAGCGGCGGATGTCGGTGACCTCCTCGGGCCGCTCGCCGACGAGGACGACCATCATGTGGGCGTCGGGGTGGTTGCCGGTGATCCCGTTCGCGATGTCCTTGAGGATCGTCGTCTTGCCGGCCTTCGGCGGCGAGACGATGAGCGCCCGTTGACCTTTGCCCAATGGATTCACGAGGTTGATGAGCCGCTGGCTGAGGTTCGCGCCCTCGATCTCGAGGTCGAACATCTCGTCCGGGAAGACCGGCGTGAGGTTCTCGAAGTGCGGGCGGCGCTTGGCGACCTCGGGGTCGATGCCGTTCACCGCCTCGACCCGCAGGAGGCTGAAGTACTTCTCGCTGTCCTTCGGCGGCCGGGTCTGGCCGGTGACGAAGTCGCCGGTGCGCAGGCCGAAGCGGCGCACCTGGCTCGACGACACGTAGACGTCCTCGGGCGAGGGGAGGAGGCTGCGCCGGCGGAGGAAGCCGAACCCGTCCTCGACGATCTCGATGATGCCCTGGGCGAAGATGTTGCCCTGGGCCTCGGTCTGCCCCTGGAGGATCCGCAGGATGACGTCCTGCTTCTGGGTCACGCCGGCGAGATCCGTGACGTTGAACTCCTTCGCCACCTCGAGGAGCTCTTTGCCCTTCATCTCGTTCAGCTCGGTGATCGTGTAGTACTTGCGGCTCGGCAGCTCGGGCGCCGGGGGCGCGGCGGGAGCCGGGGCGCCGGCCTGGGCCTGCGGGGCGCCGTTCGGTGCCCCGGGAACGGGCTCGCGCTCGCGGCGCGGACGGGGGGCGCGCGTGCGGGGCTCGGCGCCCTCGGGCTCCGGAGTGTCCGTCTGCTGGGTGGTGGGTTCGGTCTCCACTGGGTGTGGCTCCTTACGTGCTCGTCGAGGTCTCCGTCTGGTCCGCAGACCGGGGCGCTCACGCGGCGGCACCCGGAGAGAAGAGGAAGTGGGTTCGCCGCCAGTATACAGCCCGTGCCGGCCACGCGGCCGGCTGCGCACGCGACCGCTCGACGCGGAGGGGCGCTCGTTTCTGTCCGACGTGCGGCACGGGGGTCCCGACCAGGGCGAGGCCACCGAGCACGCGTGGGCGCGCCGCCCGGGGACGTGCCCCGGTCCGCTCTAGCGGGTGCTGATCGGGCTCCAGAGCTTGCCGGTGGGACCGGTGTACTGCGACTCGGGGCGGATGAGCCGGTTGTCGTCGTGCTGCTCGATGATGTGCGCGCACCACCCGGCGATGCGGCCGACGGCGAAGATCGAGGTCCCGAGATCGGCCGGGATCCCCAGGTACGTGTACGTCGTCGCGGCGTAGTAATCGACGTTCACCGGGAAGTGCTTGCGCCGGTTCACCTCTTCGACGAGCGCCTCCTGGATCGCGAAGTACGGGGTGCCCTTGGCCGTGGCGGCCATCTCGCCGGCGAACTTCTGGAGGTACTTCGCCCGCGGGTCCACGTTCACGTAGACGCGGTGACCGAAGCCCGAGAACTTGTACTTCGTCGCGAAGCCCCGGTCGACGAACGCGGGCACCGCCTCGACCGAACCGATCTCGTCGAGCATCTTCATCGTGCCGTCGGTCGCGCCGCCGTGGAGCGGCCCCTTGAGCGCGGCGAGGCCCGCGGTGACCGCGGCATGCATGTCGGCGAGCGTCGCCGCGGTGATGCGCGCGGCGAACGTCGAGGCGTTGAGGCCGTGCTCGGCCTGGAGGATGAAGCAGGTGTTGAGGACCTGGGCCGCGCGCGGGTGTGCGGCATCGCCGAAGGCCATCTTGGCGAAGTTCGCGGCGTGGCCGAGCGAGGGATCCGGCAGGATCGGCTGCTCGCCCTTGCGGCGGCGCAGGTACCCGGCGAGGATCGTCGGCATCTTCGCGGTCAGGCGGATGGCCTTCCGGTAGCCGGCGGCGTGCGAGTTGTCGCCCTCATCGGGGTCCTCGCAGGCGGACGCGCTCACGACCGTGCGCAGCACGTCCATCGCGGTGCCGCTCCTGCTCATCTCCTCGAGGACCTCGCCGAGGAAGGGCGAGAGTGCCCGGTGCTCGACGAGCTCCGCCCGGAACTCGGCGAGCTGCTTCGCGTTCGGGAGGTCGCTGTTCAGGAGGAGGTAGGCGACCTCCTCGTACGACGCGTTCGGCGCGAGCTCGTCGATGGAGTAGCCGCGGTACTGGAGCTTGCCGTCCTCCACCGATCCGACGGCGGTCGCGGCGGCGACGACACCTTCGAGGCCACGCGGGGCGATGGTCGCGGTTCCCTCACTCATGGGCCAAGTGTCGCACCAGACCCCCGGTACCGCAGAAGTGACGACCGGCCCGTTCGAAGGGGCTGAACGGTCCTTCCGGGCCGTCGGGGACCGCTCGCGGGCCGCCACACCGTACTCTCGATCCGACAGGTGATCCGATCCACTCGCCGCCCACCCGTACCACGCGGCTCGTTCCGTACCGCCGGCCGCCTGGCCGCGCGCCGTCTGGCGCGCCCGGCGCCGCCGCTGGCCCTGCGGCTCCTGCTCTGGGGCGCGCTCGGCGTCGCCGTGCTCGTCATCGCGTCCCGCTCCGTCGGCGCCGTCACCACGGGGCTGGGCGCGGTCGCCGGCAACCTCGCCCGGGCACTGCCGTCGGCCGCCCCGCCGACGGCGCTCGTCCTCCCCGCGGTCGCGCCGGGCGCCACGAGCGCCGAACCGATCTTCGACGAGCTCCCCTCGTTCACGGCGCTGCCGAAGCTGAAGGTCCTCGGCCACGTGCCGACCTTCGCGATCGAGGCGGGCCGGCGGATCGAGCTCTCGCTCAACGGCCAGTCGCTCGGGTCGTTCGCGTTCGATCAGGCCGGTCGCTTCGGCACAGAGGTGACGCTCCGCGACGGTCCGAACATCGTCGTCGCGAAGCTCCTCGCCGGGAACGACCTGGTCGCGCAGACCTCGGCGACGGTCGTGCTCGACCGTGCGGCCCCGCCGCTCACGATCACGCGCCCGAAGGTCGGCGACGTTCTCGGCGGCCCCGAGGTCGTCGTGGAGGGCAAGACGGCGCCCCGGGTGAGCGTGCGCGTGAACGGGCGCGTCGTCGCGGCGAATCCCGACGGGTCCTTCGCGGACACGCTCCCGGCCCTGGCGGGGTCGCTCACGATCACGGTCGTCGCGCGGAACGAGGCGGGGCTCGAGACGACCGTGCGCGTGCCCGTGACCGTGAAGCCGGGCCCCAGCGCGGCGCCCGCCACGCAGGTCGGCGTCGCGCTCGACCGGACGCGCGTCAAGCCGGGCGATCAGGTGACCGCCCAGATCATCGTCACCGACGGCACCGCGCCGCGGTCCGGGGTCACCGTCACGCTCTCGGTGGGGGTCGTGAGCATCGGCACCGCCCGGACGGACGCGAGCGGCCGCACGACGATCTCCTTCGCCGCGCCGACCACCGAAGGCGACATCGCCGTCGTCGTCCTCGCCGCGGGCGCGTCGGGTCGCGCGACCCTCGTCGTATCGAAGTGACGCCGCGCGGTCGCCCACGCGCCGGCGGCCCGCGCGCCGGCCGCCCCCGCGCTAGCCTTGCCCGTTCAATGTATCGGCACCGATGAGCGACGCGAACCTGGTGCTCATCTCGCTCTTGGGCGGGACCGCGCTCCTGCTCTACGGCATGCGGCTGGTCGGCGACGGGCTGCAGCGCGCCGCCGGCACGCGGCTCCGCCACGTGCTCTCGACCCTCTCTGGGAACCGCTTCAAGGGGCTCGGCGTCGGCGCGCTCGTCACCGCGGTGCTCCAGTCGTCGAGCGCCACCACCGTGATGCTCGTCGGCTTCGCCTCGGCGGGGCTCCTCTCGCTCCGGCAGACGATCGGCGTCATCCTCGGTGCCGACGTCGGGACCACCGTCACGGTGCAGCTCCTCGCCTTCGACCTCCTCGCGTTCGCGCCGCTCGTCGTCTTCGTCGGCTGGGCCCTGCTCGCGGCCGGCCGCGGCACCTGGAACTACGTCGGCCGCGCGATCCTCGGCTTCGGCTTCCTCTTCCTCGGCATGAAGCTCATCGCCGATGGGACCGTGCCACTCAAGCACAACCTGCTCTTCGACGAGATCCTCCAGGCCCTCACCGGGCAGCCGCTCATCCTCCTGCTCATCGCGGCGGCGTTCACCGCGCTCGTGCACTCGAGCGCCGCGACGATCGGCATCGCGCTCTCCCTCGCCGCGGGAGGGCTCATGTCGCTCGAGGGCGCCATCCCGATCATCTTCGGCGCGAACATCGGCACGGCGGGAACCGCCCTCGTCGCCTCGATCGGCGGGAACGCGGAGGCGCGTCGCGTCGCGATGGCCCACGCCTCCTTCAAGCTCCTCGGCGTGCTGGTCTTCCTGCCCTTCCTCGGCCCGTTCACCGAGCTCGTCCGCGGGAGCGCGCCGGACGCCGCGCGGCAGATCGCGAACGCCCACACGCTCTTCAACGTGGTCCTCGCGGTCCTCTTCCTTCCGGGCGCCTCGTTCGCGGCGGACCTCATCACGCGGGCGATCCCGGATACCAGCCGCGCCTCCGCCGGCGCGATCTACCTGAACCCGAACGTCCTCGACACGCCGGCCGTCGCGCTCGGCCAGGCCGTGCGCGAGGTCCTCCGGATGGGGGACGTCGTCCTCCAGTCCCTGCGCGAGACGATCGCGGTCTTCGAGCGCAACGACGAGGCCCTCATGCGGCAGGTCGTCGCCCGCGACGACCTCATCGACCTGCTGGAGGAGGACATCAAGCAGTACGTCATCAAGCTGCGCGAGCAGGGCCTGACCGAGGAGCAGGCCGAGCGCGAGACCGCGCTCATCTTCGTCGTCGTGAATCTCGAGGAGATCGGCGACGTCATCGACAAGAACCTCATGGAGCTCGCCGAGAAGAAGATCAGCGGGCACCACACGTTCAGCGAGGCCGGCCGGGCGGAGATCGCCGAGCTCCATGGCAAGGTCGTGGAGAACCTCGAGCTGGCGCTCGCCGCGCTCGCGACGAACGACGCGGGGATCGCCGAGAAGGTCATCCGCCACAAGTCCGTCGTCAACCTCGAGGAGCGGCGGCTGCGCGCGCGGCACATCCAGCGCCTCCACGAGGGGCTCCCGGAGTCGATCGACACCTCGAGCATCCACCTCGACGTCCTCGCCTCGCTCAAGCGCGCGAACTCGCTCGTCACCGGGATCGCTTACGCGGTCCTGGGCCGCCACAAGGTGGACTGATGGCCCGCGCGTTCGTCGGTGCCTCCGGCTGGTCGTACGCGACGTGGCTGCCGAAGTTCTACCCGCCCGGCACGAAGAGCGCCGGGATGCTCGCCTCCTACGCGACGCGACTCGCCACGACCGAGGTGAACTACACCTTCAACCACCTGCCCTCCGAGAAGACCGTCTCCGGCTGGCTCGCCGCCACGCCCGACGACTTCCTGTTCGCGCTGAAGGCGTCGCAGCGCATCACGCACGTCGACCGCCTCGCGCACCCGGCCGACACGCTGCCGCTCTTCCTCGAGCGCGCACGCCTGCTCGGCGAGCGGCTCGGCCCGATCCTCTTCCAGACCCCGCCGTGGCTCAAGCGGGACGACGACCTCCTCGCCGGCTTTGTGGCGTCGCTGCCCGACGACCTCCGCTGTGCGCTGGAGGTCCGCCACGATTCCTGGTACGTGGCCGAGGTCTACGACCTCCTGCGCCTGCGCGGGGTCGCGCTCGTCCACGCCGAGGGCGAGAAGGTCCCCTCGCCGCTCGACACGATCGGCGCCACCGCGCCGTTCGCCTACGTGCGACTCCGCGCCGACGAGGGCTACGACGACACCGCCGTCGAGCACTGGGCCGAACGTCTCCGCGCGGAGCGGTCCGCCGGGCGCGATGTCTACGCCTACTTCAAGCACGACGAAGACGGCTCGAACGGGCTCGCTGCACTGAACCTACGGGCGGCGCTGACCCAGCACCCGTAGCGGGCGCGGAGGAGCCGGCGGGGTCGAGGCAACGCCGCCGGCTGCGGATCCACGCACACCGGGGGCCGCAAAGGCCTAGCGGCCGCCGAGCGCCTTTCGCACGAGCCCCGGGATCTCCGACGGCGCGTTCGCGACGGGGATGCCCGCCGCCTCGAACGCCGCCACCTTCGAGGCGGCCGTCCCGGAATTGCCCGAGACGATCGCGCCGGCGTGACCCATCCGCTTGCCCTCGGGCGCCGAGCGCCCGGCGATGAACGCGACCGCCGGCTTCTTCGCGAAGGCCCGGAGGTACTCGGCGGCGCGCTCCTCGGCGCTGCCCCCGATCTCGCCGACCACGACGATCGCCTCGGTGTCGGGATCCTCGTTCAGGAGGCGCACCGCCTCGAGCGTCGGCGTGCCGATGATCGGGTCGCCGCCGATGCCGATGCACGTCGACTGCCCCAGGCCCGCCGCCGACAGCAGGTCGGCGATCTCGTACGTGAGCGTTCCGCTCCGCGAGACGAAGCCGATCTGGCCTTCCGTGAAGTTCTCCGCCGGCATGATCCCGACCTTGGCCTTGCCGGGCGAGATGACGCCGGGGCAGTTCGGCCCGATGAGCGTCGAGCGAGACGTCGCGAGCACCGCCGCGACCTTCGCGAGGTCCGCCACCGGTGCGCCCTCGGTGATCGCGACGATGAGCTCGAGGTCCGCGTCGATCGCCTCGAGCATCGCGTCCATGGCGAACGCGGCAGGGACGAAGAGGATCGAGGTGTTCGCGCCCGTCGCCTCGACGGCGCGCGCGACGGTGTCGAACAGCGGGATACCGTCGACGGTCGTCCCGCCCGCGCCCGGCTTCGTCGCGGCGACGACCTTCGTCCCGTACTCGACCATCCTGGCCGCGTGGAACCGGCCCTCGCGGCCGAGGCCCTGCACGAGGACCTTCGTGCCCTTCCCGACGAGGACGCTCATCTGCTCATCCTGCTCATCGCAGGGGCTCCGCCCCTTCCACCCCGATGGGTGCCGTCGCTGCTCATCGGGCCAGCCTCACCGCTTCGGCCGCGGCGTCGTCCATCGTGGCGCGCGAAACGAGCGGCGCGCCCTCGAGGATCCTCCGGCCTTCCGCGGCGGCGGTGCCCGCGAGGCGGATGACGAGCGGCACGCGCGGCGTCTCGCGCGCGATGACCGCGAGGATGCCCTTGGCGACCTCGTCGCAGCGGGTGATGCCGCCGAAGATGTTGATCATCACGCTCTTCACCCGCGGGTTCGCGAGGACGATCTCGAGCGCGGCCTTCACGACCGCCTCCTTCGCCCCGCCGCCGACGTCGAGGAAGTTGGCCGCGTGGCCCCCTGCGTTCTTCACGGCGTCGAGCGTGCTCATGACCAGGCCGGCGCCGTTGCCGATGATCCCGACCGACCCGTCGAGCTGCACGAAGGAGAACCCGAGCTTCCTCGACTCCTCCTCCGCCGCCTCGTCCTTCGCGATCTCCTTGAGCTGCGCGAGGTCGGGCTGGCGGTAGAGCGCGTTGTCGTCGATGTCGAGCTTCGCGTCGCCCGCGACGACCGTCCCGTCCTCCTGGATGAAGAGCGGGTTGATCTCGAGGGTCATCGCGTCGGTGGCGACGTACACGTCGTAGAGGCGGCGTGCGACGTCGGCTACCGCATCGCGCTGCTCCGCTGGCACGCCCGCGTCGAAGCAGAGCGCGCGCGCCTCGTAGCCGAGCAGCCCGAGGAGCGGGTTGGGCCAGCCGCGCGCGATCTTCTCCGGCTTTGTGGCGGCGACCTCCTCGATGTCCATGCCGCCGACGGTCGAGAGCATGACGACCGGGCGGCGGCGGTCGCGGTCGAGCGTCACGCCGAGGTAGAGCTCTTTGGCGATCTTCGCGGCTTTCTCGACGTAGACCTTCTCGACAGTGAAGCCCTTGATGTCCATCCCGAGGATCGCTTCGGCGTGGGCCTGCGCCTCCGCGTGGGTCTTCGCGAGCTTCACGCCGCCGGCCTTGCCCCGACCGCCCACGTGCACCTGCGCCTTCACGACGACCGGGAGGCCGAGCGCGATGGCCGCGGCATCGGCCTCGGCCGGCGTGTAGGCGACGCGTCCCTCGGGTACGGCGATGCCCGCGCGCGCGAGCACCTGCTTCGCCTGGAACTCATGGAGCTTCACCGGGGTTCCTACGATATCGTTCCGCGCTCGGAGCCGCGCACAGAGGAGGTCGTGGGTCCGGCGCCTGTTCGCCGAGGCGCTCGCCATTCCCGGCTCGGCGAAGCTCGCGAGCACTCCTAGACTGTGGCGCGCTGATGACGGCCGCGCCCCTCTCACCGCGTGAGCTCGGCACGCTCGCGCGCGTCGCCGCGACGTTCGTCCCGGATGCCGACGCGGCGGTCGTCGCGCGGACGATCGTGCGTGAGCTCGAGGCGGTGGGGCGCCCGAAGCTCGTCGCCGACCTTCGCCTGTTCCTCGGCACGATCGACAACGCCGCGGTGAACCTCGCCCTCGCCGGCCGGCCGCTCCCGTTCTCGCGCATGGAGCGGGATCGACGGGAGCGCTACCTCCTCTCGTGGGCCGACAGCGCGGTGCCGCTGCGGCGGAAGGCGTTCCAGGCCGTCAAACGCGCGTCGCTCTTCTTCGCGTACGCCTCGGCCGAGGCCGGGGCGGATCGGCTCTGGCCGCGGATCGGCTACGAGCGGCCCCCGCTGCTTGCGCTGCCGGACGATCCGACCGCACTTCTCCCGCGGCCGACGCGCGACGGCGAGACGATCGAAGCGGACGCGTGCGTCATCGGCTCGGGTGCTGGCGGGAGCGTCGCCGCCGCCGAGCTGGCGCGCGCCGGCCGGCACGTCGTGGTGCTCGAGCAGGGCGGGGTGTGGACGGAGTCCGACTTCGACGGCCACGAGGCGTCGTCGTACGCGCGGCTCATGTTCGAGCGCGGCCTCGGGACGACGGAGGACCTTGGTATCGCGGTCCTGGCCGGCGGCGTCGTCGGCGGCGGGAGCGTCGTCGCCTGGTCAACCTCGCTGCGTCTCCCCCCGAGCGTGCGCGCCGAGTGGGCCGCCCTCGGCATCGACGGCCTGGACGGCGAGCTCGACGCGCACTACGACACGGTGGAGCGCCGCCTCGACGTGGACACGGACGAGAGCCAGATGAACGCGCAGAACAGCGTGCTCGCGCGCGGCTGCGACGCGCTCGGTCTGCCCTGGCAGGTCATCCCGCGCAACACGAAGGGGTGCGGCGACTGCGGCCACTGTGGGCTCGGGTGCCGCCGCGGCGCGAAGCGCTCGACGCCGCGCACGTTCCTGCGCGACGCCGTGTCGGGCGGGGCCGAGCTCATCGCGGGCTGTACGGCGGAGCGCGTGCTCGTCGAGCGCGGTCGCGTCCGCGGCGTGGCCGGGGTCGTGCGCGAGGGTCCGGCGATCCGCCACCTCACCGTCCGAGCACCCCTCGTCGTGCTCGCGGGCGGCTCGCTCGGGACGCCCGCGCTCCTTCTTCGGTCGGGCCTCGGGGGACCGGAGGTCGGGCGTGGCCTGCACGTCCATCCGGTCCCGGGTATCGCAGGCGTGTACCCCGAGCCGATCCGCATCTGGTCCGGCATCCCGCAGTCCGTGATGTCGGACGCCTTCGCGGAGGTCGAAGGCGCGTACGGCTTCCGCCTCGAGGTGCCGTCCGTCCTGCCGGGGCTCCTCGCCGCCGCGCTGCCGTGGCGTTCGGCGGCGGACCACCGGCGGTTGATGGAGCGGCTCGACCACGTCGCCGCGATCATCCCGCTCGTCCGCGACCGCGAGAGCGGCTCGGTGACCATCGACCGTCGCGGCGCGCCGGTCGTCCGCTACACGGTCCGCGGCCTCACCGCGACGCTGGTGCAGCGCGCCATCGTCGAGACCGCCCGCATCCATCTCGCGGCGGGAGCGAGCGAGGTGCTCGCGCTCTTCACGCGACCGGTCATGCTGGAGGCGGGCGGCGACGTCGCGGCGTTCGCGCGAGAGGTCCGGTCGCGCGGGACGTCGCCGAACCGCATCGGCCTCTTCACGGCGCACCAGATGAGCACCGCGCGGATGGGCGCGGATCCGCGCGCCAGCGTCGCCGATCCGGACGGCGCCGTCCGTGGCGTCGGCGGGGTGTGGGGCGCCGGCCCGGGGG
>Ga0082335_1006826_pt1 | contig 14322 bp, 15 predicted proteins | sample Subgrocontami58m_FD_72375 | JGI IMG/M metagenome (GOLD analysis project Ga0082335, IMG submission 72375) | Subsurface groundwater microbial communities from S. Glens Falls, New York, USA - GMW37 contaminated, 5.8 m (SPADES assembly) (version 2) ...
AAACAAAATATCGTAACCTGTTTCGAGAGTCGAAGTCGGATAAAAGTATTTCAAGTCTTCGGTCTCAATGGGCCAGCCCAGCGTGCTGAAGGGCCACAAACCGGACGAGAACCATGTATCCAACACGTCGGGGTCTTGCTCGATCTTTTTGCTTCCGCAATGCGCGCATTGAGTCGGATCGATCTCGGCGCAGGTTTCTTTTTTGCAGTCGGCGCAATACCACACCGGGATGCGATGCCCCCACCACAACTGGCGCGAGATGCACCAATCGCGGATGTTCTCCATCCAGTTGAAATACACTTTCTCGAATCGTTCCGGCACAATTTTGATGCGCCCGTCTTTCACGGCGGCGATGCCTGCTTCGGCGAGCGGTTTGATCTTCACGAACCATTGAGTTGAGATCATTGGCTCGATGATCTCGCCGCCGCGTTGCGAGCGCGGCACATTCATGGTGTGCGGTTGTGTTTTGATCGTCAGCCCCGCCCTCTGCATATCGCTCCACAAATTTTCGCGGCATTTGAATCGATCTTGCCCTTTATAAATCCCGGCATTTTCGTTCATCGTCGCGTCTTTGTTCAACACATTGATGATTGGCAAATTGTGGCGCAAACCGATTTGGTAGTCGGTGGCATCGTGTCCGGGTGTGACCTTCACCGCGCCCGTGCCAAATTCTTGATCCACAACAGAATCGGCGATGATGGGAATCTCACGATTGAGGATCGGCACCATAACGGTTTTGCCGACGTGATCGCGGTAGCGCGGATCGTCAGGGTGAACCGCCACGGCGGTGTCACCGAGAATCGATTCGGGGCGGGTGGTCGCTACCGAGATTGAGTCATCCGAATCTTTAAATTTATATTTGAAGAAATACAACTTGCCTTCTTCTTCGTTGTATTCCACTTCCACATCCGACACGGCAGTCTTGAGTCCGGGCGACCAGTTCACCAGATACGTGCCGCGATAGATCAAACCTTTTTTGTAGAGTGAGACAAAGGCATGACGCACCGCTTTCGACAAACCGTCGTCGAGCGTGAAGCGTACGCGATCCCAATCGCAGCTCGCGCCGAGTCGGCGCACTTGGTTGTAAATCATGCTGCCGTATTTTTCTTTCCACTGCCAGACGCGCTTCACGAACTCTTCGCGTCCCAGTTCTTCGCGCGTCACTTCCTCTTCTTTGAGGAGCATCTTCTCCACTTGAAGCTGCGTGGCAATCCCCGCGTGATCCGAACCCGGTATCCACAGCGTTGGCTCGCCCTTCATGCGGTGGTAGCGGATCATCAAATCTTCCACTGCCACAAACATGGCGTGACCTAAATGCAGTTCGCCCGTCACGTTGGGCGGGGGGATTGAAATGACAAAAGGCTTTTTGCTTTTATCAATCTTCGGCTTGAAGTAGCCGCTCTTCTCCCACCACGCATAAAGGCGTTGTTCGGTATCTTTGAAGTCGTAGGCTTTGGGCAGGTCGGTCATAAGTTCCTCGCTTTGAGCTGTGAGCCATGAGCCGTGAGCATCAACGTTTTTACTCAACGCTCATGGCTCATGGCTTTAAAACAAAAATCCCTCTCATCCATTCAAGGACGAAAGAGACTCTTTCGCGGTGCCACCTTGTTTCGCTTCGCGGAGTCAACAACTCTGTTGCTGTTCAAAGTCAGAGACTTTGACTCCGTGACGCGCTCTCAAAGGCAATAACGGGCTGATCCGTCTTCACTTACTAATTACCAATTACTATTTACTGGTAACTTCTCGGTGAAGAAACTCCCAAGCGACCTTCGGCGGTTTGTGGTTGGGGGTGCTTTCAGCCTTGGCACTCCTTCTCTATCAACCTATCGCGCCTACTCCTCTTGTTCGACGTTGTTGTGTATGTGATTGAGCGTGATTATATGCAGAATGTGGGCGTTGTCAAATTTTCTATTCGCATTACCTAACTTGCCAAGACGTTTTTTTACAGAGGTCAGAGACTCGCGTGGTTCATTCGCTCGCAAGTGTGCAGTAAGAACATCGTAGAAGTCTTCTCGCGCTTCGTTATGTTTTTGTTTCATCTATTTTACTGATTGCGGCATATTTGTTTTCGAGCAGATGCAGGGCTTCGACCTCCATCCACCAATCGAGATAGTCCAGTGTTTCGTTTATTTTGCGCGCTTTGAATTGTTGCTCAAACTCTGCGCTGGTTATACCGAAACGTTTTTCAAATTCAGATAGTCGCTCGCGAGTGCGCTTGATGCCACGAGTGAGCGATTTTAGTTTGCTACGGATCGCGCCTTCAAGCAATGGCTTGAGTTCGACAGGGGTTTCGGCGGTGATTGTCACTTGTTGAACCATAACGTATTCCTCTCTCTCTATTGTATCGCATCCTATTGTATCGCCCCCAACATCATCTGCTCAAACGTCAGCGTGGTGCCGTAGATCGTGGGGTAGGTTCCGATTCCGGAATAGGGGTAATAGCGGGGCAGGTTGAAGGGAGAAGAATCGTTTGGCGTGATGCTGCGCTCGCCGCGCGCGTTGCCGCTCATGGCGAATTTGTAGCCGAGTGATTTAATGATGCTTTGTGCGGCGGCGGGCGCCGAGTCGTAGGGGTAAGCAAAAGCGACTACGGGGGTGCCGAGTCTTGCTTCGATGAGCTGCTTCGATTGTTGAGCATCGTATTGAATCTGTTGCGCCGAACTTTTGGCGTAATTGGGATGGGTCATGCCGTGCGATTGCACGGAGATGATTCCTTCGGCTTGCCATTCGCGCAAACGACTCCAACAGGCGTAGCCGTTGGCGCATTGATCGCTGCTCATGTTGAGGACGAGGAAGAAGATTCCGCGCAGGTTGTATTTGCGGAGGGTGGGGATGATGACGTTGGTGAAGTCGTCAAAATTTGGCGTGCCAAGATCGAAGGTGAGTAAAACGGATTTTTGAGGCGGGGCGTAGGTGTTGTTGAGATACGCGGCGAACTCATTTGCGCTGAGCGCGTAAAAATTATTGTCGTGCAGCCATTTCATTTGACTCTCGAACCATTGAGGAGTCATCATGGTGTTGGTGCTCAAAGCGAATGATGAATGGTGATATTCAATGGCAGGGATTCGTCGGCGCGCTTCGCGTGTGGTTGATAAGGTTGGGATCGAGACAGCGGTTTTCGCGGGCGCGGTCGGTGCAGGTGAGGCAGTGGCTGGCGCGGCGGTTGGCGGCATCCCCTTTTTAATGGCGAGATCAAAAAGAGTCAGATGATCGGTTAAGGCGCATACTTGTCGAGCGGGGAGATCAATCGAAGTGGGCAGAGGAGACCACTTGCCGTTGATGGGCGCGGTGAGGATGACAAAATTTTTTGGGTTGACGGCGAGATCGAGATCGGCTTGAGTGTAGGCGTAACAAAATGTGAGCGGCGGGTTGAATTTGGTGACCCACACGTTTTCGTTGTTGTAGATGTTGACGTTGACGGTGCGATTGAGGAGTGTGTAACTTTCGGGGGCGGCGGGCGCGACGCTGGAGTTGTATGCGCCGCAATGCACGGTGCTGTTGTGAGGCACGACGTTGGCGGGAAGAATCAGAGTCCACCACGCGCAGCGATACGTGCCGCCTAAGTTGTGCGCGGGTTGCCCGCCGATGGGTGTGGGCGGCGGTTGAACGAGCGGCGACTGAGGACTCATGGCAAGAGCGTAACTATCTATGATCGCCAGCAAGCCTGTGAAGATGAAGAGGATGACGAGTGCGTGCGCGGCGTGGTGTTTAACGAAATTCCAGTTCATTCTTCACTTGTCATTCTTCATTGTTTCATTGTTCATTGTTTTACGACCGCCATATTCCCTAACGGGCTCCACGAGCTTTGAAATGCGCTGATCGAGCGCGAATAAATTTTTCCGCCATCGAGAAAAGTGAATGTGGTAGAAGTGTAGCCGATTACGATCACGGTATGTTCGTAAGGCGCGACGAGCGTCGTGTGACCGTTAGATGCGGTGTAGTTAAATGCTCGCCCTGCGACTACACTTCCCGTGACCCAAACGATCACCGGACGATTTGCATTAAGTTCGGCGCGCAGTTCGTCGAGAGTCATCCCACGTTTGGCGATTGCGTTCACGTTGTATTTTTGCAGCAGGGCGGCGATGGGTTCGGCGTGAACACCATAAGCGTTCGGCGGCGTTTGCCCCCAACGCCCGTAGACGTTGCCCACAAAGCCAACGTCAGGATCATCGGAGATGGGGAGTCGTCTAAAAAATTCCAACTCATCAATTACTATGCCGAAATGCCGCGCCCAATCCACTGCCGAGCGCGACTCGCAATCGAGCGGCAATGATTGGTTGCGCCCAGAGAGGTTGATGAAAACATTCGGCGATGATGGAGATGTTGTTGTGCTATTTGGAATGGTAAGAGTCTGACCGACGAAAATTGTATCTGCGATGAGACCATTCGCCGCGCGAAGATCATCCACGCCGACTCCGTAGCGACGGCTAATGCGGAGCAATGTATCGCCCGCTTGCGTGATGTGGATCGTAGTCGTGCTGGGTGTAGAAGTTGTGGGCGCTGAAGTATTGGGGATGGTTAACTGCTGACCGATATAGATGATATTGGAGCGAAGACCGTTTGCGTTCTTAATTGATTCCACGCTGACGTTATACTGCGCGGCGATGCGGTATAGCGTATCGCCCTTTTGGACAACATAGTGCGACGTTTCGGCGTAGGTGATATTCAACGGTATCAGGCAAAGGGCAAGGATGATTAACAGTCGGCGCATGTAGTTAGATTAAACCATCATTCGGACTCTGTGAGTAAAAGAGGGGTGAAAGATCGTATTCCGTATTTCGTATTGCGTATTCCGTCATAGTGTAAGATTGTTGTTTGCCTGATGAATTTTGGATTTCTTCATGCCCGATCTCCTCTTCGCCCAATCCTACTATCTCCGCTTTGACCCCAAACTTTGGGAAGCGATGCAGCCTTACCCGCCGCTCGGCACGTTGTATGCTGCCAGCTATGCGCGAAGCAAAGGGTATAGCGTTGCGCTGTTCGACTCGATGCTTGCCGAATCGGAAAACGAGTGGGCGAGTGCGCTCGATCAACACAAACCCAAATATGCAATCATCTTTGAAGACAACTTTAATTATTTGAGCAAGATGTGTTTGTCGCGGATGCGCCAAGCGGCGTTCACCATGATCGAAATGGCGAAGGCGCGCGGTTGTGCCGTCATCCTCTGTGGGGCGGATGCCACAGACCACCGTGATCTTTATTTGCAGCAGGGCGCTGATTATGTGTTGTTAGGTGAGGGGGAAATTACTTTAGTGGAGCTTCTTGATTCACTCGATGGGAGATCGAATCAACCGCTTGATGGAATACTTGGACTCGCGTTTAAAGGACAAATATCAAACATCAAACTCCAAACATCAAACTCCGAACTCCAATCCCCAATTACTAATTACCAATTACTAATTACCAACCCCCGACCCGACATTCGTGATCTCGACTCTCTCCCTTTCCCCGCATGGGACTTAGTGGATGTCGCTCGATACAGAAAAATATGGCGCGAGCGACACGGCTACTATTCGATGAATATGGTCACCACGCGCGGCTGCCCGTATCACTGTAACTGGTGCGCCAAGCCTATCTGGGGCCAACGCTATAACTCGCGCTCTCCAGAAAATGTTGTGCGCGAGATGAAATGGCTCAAAGAAAATTTCGCGCCCGATCATATTTGGTTTGCCGATGACATCATGGGGCTTAAACCGAATTGGCTTGAACGATTTGCCGAACTGATTCGTGAACACGATGCGCTCATCCCCTATAAATGTCTGCAACGCGCTGATCTGATCAACGGGAAAACCGCCAAAGCCTTAGCCGACTCGGGATGTAAAACCGTGTGGCTCGGCGCAGAGTCGGGGTCGCAAAAAATTTTAGATGCGATGGACAAGGGCGATAAGGTGCAAGATATATACGATGCGGCGCGTCTCTTACATCAACACAATATCCAAGCGGGATTCTTTTTGCAGTTCGGGTATCCGGGTGAGACGTGGGACGATATTCAACTGACTCTCAAAATGGTGCGCGAGTGCCAGCCCGATGATATTGGCATCTCGGTGTCTTACCCTTTACCCGGAACAAAATTCTACGAGCGCGTCAAAATGGAATTGGGCGAGAAACAGAATTGGATCGACTCGGACGATCTTGCCGTGTTGTATCACGCGCCATATCCACAAGAGTTTTATCGCGCGCTTCACAGCCGCGTTCATTACGAGTTTCGTTTGCGCCGCACCCTCAACAACCTAACAGGTCTTCGTGACCTGTCAGGTTTGGCGCGCAAGTTGATTGGCGTGCCGAAGAATTTATTCGGGATGATCAGAACTGATATGAAGTTGCGGCGACTGGCGGCAGTTGAAACTGCACCCACAAAAGCACGAAGTCGCCCTACGGCGACTATCACACGATAGTCCGCGTAGGCGGACTTCGCGCTTTATGTTGCCGCGATTTCAATCGCCTGGGCATTTGCCCATAACCCTAACACTGCTCCGAAGAGCATCCGTCCGGGCGCTAATGTCCACAGATAATGATCGAAGAAACTGATCGTCAACAGAGCGACGAGCGTCCCCGAAAGGATGACGGCTACAGGATGGCGAGACGGCATCACCTTTTTGCCAATGGCAATCGCCAATCCCATTAACAATATCGCGACACCGATCCCCAGTTCACTTAAGATCAGCATCGGCGTGTTATGCACGGGTTCAATATCATAAAAATCTGCGACGTGTTGCGAGAGCGCCAACGAGTAGTTGCCGACTCCGACTCCGAGCAAGGGATGTCCTTGAATGATTTCCCAAGTGCGTTCGATTAGCCATAGCCGTGTGTAGGTCGAGACCTGTTCGGTTTGCGTCTGATCATCGCCGACGCGCGTGAAGAATAATTGACGTAAGGGAATGACGAGAATGAGTAAACACAACGCGCTTGTTAATCCAAGTGTGATCAAACGTTTTCGCTCGAAGCGACGAAAGTGAAAGAGGATCGTCAGAGCAAATGCGCCAAAGCCCAACCACGCGCTCCGCGAGAAGGTGAGGGCGATTAAGATGATAGTGACCGCGAACAACATCAACGCGATTGCTTTTCGTTTAGGCTGAACCAAGAAGAAGATCACAGGCGCGGCGAGAAATACCAACGCGAAGCCGCCCAAAATATTCGGATGAGGCAGTGTTCCGTAAGCGCGTAGCCAACGCGCGCCATCGGCGAGTTGCACAACACTGGCTCCGCTGATCTGCGGAGTAATATCTCCAGGCCACTTTAAACCTAACGCCATCGTGAAAGTGGTTGATTGAAGAGCGAATTGTGCGAAACCTATAACCGCTTGCACAGCTAAAGCGGCGCATGAACCTAGCGCAAACCATCGCCACGCTTGAGGCGTGTCGCGTAGTGAGAGATAAAGCCCGAACACGAGCCACAGATGAAAGCTGATATGCAATGATATGCGCCAATCGAGCGACCATAGAATGCTGAGACTGGCGAGCGTGCAGATGCCTAAGAGCCAAACGTCAGGTTGCGCGCCAGACTTCCGAAGTCTCGCAGACTTCGGAAGTCTTTGCAATCGCTTGATGCCCCAAACGAAAATGATGATCAACGCTAACCCATCGCTCGCAAAAAAAATCGCATCGCTGTAAGTGAAATAGATTCGCGGATGGGCGATGATCGCCAGATCGCGCTGATACCAAAACATTAATGCTAACGGCAGCAGCCCGATGGCGATTGCCTGAATGGCAGTTAGTAATACAATCATCTTGTGCGTTATATTACCGTATGATGAACCAAGAAAATATCGCCGAAGCATTTTCGCGTACCGCCGCAAAGTATGATGCTTTTGCCGATGATCATCCCCACTTGACGCGGATGCGCCACAAAGTCTACGCGCACCTCTCGCGCCACGTTCCGCCCGGTGCGCGCATTCTGGAACTCAACGCCGGAAGTGGCACCGATGCAGTGGCGCTGGCGCAGCGCGGCTACTTTGTTCACGCTACAGATATTGCGTCGGGGATGTTGGATCGTTTGCGTAATAAAGTGAAGGATTTACGATTAGAGGATCGGGTGACGGTTGAGGAACGATCCTTCCTTGCGTTAGCCGACGTGGCAGGCGCACCCTTCGACTCTATCTTCTCCGATCTCGGCGGGCTCAATTGCGCGCGCGATCTTTCACCCATCATTCAGCAATTGCCAAACGTGCTGCGTCCGGGTGGGGTGGTGACTTGGGTGTTGATGCCGCGCCTGTGCCTGTGGGAAATGGCGGAAGCCCTGCGCGGAAATTTCCGCGTTGCCTTTCGCCGATTTTCGCCAAACGGTGTGCGCTCCCATCTCGAAGGTTTTAATTTTGACGTTTACTATTTTTCACCACAACAAGTGATGAATTGGTTCGGCGATGATTTTGAAGTGCTGTCTCTCGAAGGGTTATCCGTGATCACTCCAACTGCCGAGAGCAAAAACTTCGCTAAGATGTTGCCGCGTGTGTATCGCGCATTGAGTTGGCTTGATGATCGTCTCTCGCCTCATTCGCCGTGGAATGGGTGGGGGGATTTTTTTATTTTGTCATTACGTTATGCGCCTAAATAGCCTCTGGTTATTGATCGCCCGTCTCGGCTCGCAAGCCGCGCTGGCGCTCTTCACGATCTTAATCGCTCGTCAATTGGGCAGTGCCGCTTTTGGAGAATATGCCTTCGTTGTCGCCATCGTTTTCATCGGCAACATGGTAACAACCTTTGGCACCGACATGATCCTCATACGCGACATTGCCGCGCGCCACGATTATTCACGTCTCGCTCCATCATTGATTCTTCAGTTGTCCTTATCGGCGGTATTTATCGCTGTCACATTTCTCTCTACTACACTTGTCGCCCTAAAAATTTACAGTCTCTCTCTGATTCCGTTAGCGTTCTTCACCGTGTTCACTTCTGTGTTGCGCGGTCAACAACGCATGGATTTATATGCGATTCTCGGTTTGACGACGGCGGTGCTGCAATTATTTTTCGGTCTCCTCTTTATTCAACGCGGGACGAGCATCGTAACAGTGGCGATCCTTTTGTTGATCGTTCAAGTGGCAGCGGCATTCATCGCTTGGACGTTATGCCATCGCCAAATTTCGCATTGGACAACTTCGCGTGATCTTTTTATCTCGGCTCTCAAAGCAAGCGCGCCGATTGCTGTGTTAGGCATCATCACGATCCTCTATCAGAAAATTAGCATCCTCATGGTGACGTTCTCGCTCGACACGACCTCAACCGGTTGGTTCTCGGCGGCACTGCGCGTGATCGAGTTTGCCAAGATCGGACATCTCGCCGTGTTCACTGCGTTGTATCCGGCGATGGCGAAAGAACAGAATAAGGGATTCGCTAAAGAGTGGATTGCTTTGTTGTTCGCCGCTTGCGTTCTATCTGCTTCCTTGTTTCTTTTTGCTTCGCCCATCATTTTTATTTTGTTCGGCACAGACTATATCGCTGCTGTTTCTCTACTTCGCCTACTCGCTTGGGTTTTGATTCCATTTACAGTTAACACACTACTCGTCCTTTCATTCCTTGCTATCGGGCATGAGCGACCCGTGTTGTATGCTGCATCAGCCGGGCTGTTTATTTTGGTCGCGTTAAATATGTGGTGGATTCCTTTAACGGGAATCGTCGGGGCGGGGTGGTCGCTTCTCGCAGCAGAGTCGGCGCAAACTATAGTGTTGATCTTTTATCGAAATCGCGCATCCATAACAAATCGAGTCGCCCATGAGTTTCCCCAATCAACCTAACAAGCATCACGCCGAGTCGTTGCTCACCGCACAAGACATCGTCGCCTATCGCGCCCGCTTAGGTCGTATGCCCGATCTTCATTCGCCGCGCGGCGCGTTGTTTTGTTTGGAGCGTGGTCTGCCGCATCGTTTGCGTTGGCGCATCCCGGTTCGCAAAGCTGGAAGCATGAACGCCGACCTGCACGAAACAACGCGCACCAAAACGCCGGTGGTGATCTTGACGAACTTCGGCGGCGGCGCGCCCATGGTGGTTGAACTGGCGGAAGAGTTGACGGTGATGGGCGTGCGAAAAATGATCCTGCTGACGTGGGGCGGATCGCTGCAACCCGATCTTAAACACGGTGACACCGTCATCTGTTCCCGCGCCATCCGTGATGAGGGCACCTCTCACCACTATCTCCCGCCCGAAAAATATATTGACGCCGACTCTGATCTTGTTGAGCGACTCGCCAAATCTATTCAAGCGCGTGGCGCGGCGTGTTCAATCGGCACAACGTGGACAACCGACGCGCCTTATCGTGAGACACTTGCCGAAGTTAAACAGTATCAAAGTGAGGGAGTGAAAACAGTAGAGATGGAATCGGCGGGGCTGTTCACTGTGGGTCGGGTGCGCGGCATACAAACCGCGTCGGTGGTTGTGGTGATGGATAGCTTGGCATCGTATCAGTGGCAAGTGCCTCAACGGTTAGACTCAATTCAACGTTCTCTCGAACTCGCCTACGCCGCCGCGATAGATGTGTTGAGTGAACTTTAGAATTTTTGACAACACCTGACAGGTCTTGCTGAACTTAACATCCGCCGAAATTTAAACAGACCTGTCAGGTGTGGCGTAGAGATTCGAGAACTTATTTTTACATGAGCATTTCTTTTGCCTGCCCAAGATGTCACGCTCAACTCGCGTCGCCATCACCTGAAGTATTCGTCTGCCTTGCCGATGGTCTGCGCTTTGAGCGCATTGACGGTATATGGCGATTCTTGCTTCCCGAACGTCAAATCCATTACGCCCAATTCATCGCCGAATATGAAACGGTGCGTCGGGGTGAGGGACGCAGTTCGAGTGACGAAAATTATTACCGCTTACTGCCATACCGTGATCTAAACGGGCATAAGTCCGCCGATTGGCGCATCCGCGCGGCGAGTTTCGATTCTTTTCTCAAAAATATCTTACTGCCGCTCGAAGAGGAAACGAGACGATCCTTGACGGTGCTTGATCTGGGCGCGGGCAATGGTTGGCTCTCGAACCGTCTCGCTCAACGCAGACACAACGTGGGTGCTGTGGACTTAACTCTCAACGACTTTGACGGTTTAGGATGCCACCGTTTTTTTGATTCCACGTTTACTTCCATTCAAGCCGAGTTTGATGATCTGCCGTTGTTAAATGACGCGGCTGACCTGATCATCTTTAACGCCTCACTGCATTACTCCGAAGATTATTCCGAGACGCTTTCCGAATCGTTGCGTGTTCTTGCCCCAAATGGAACGCTGGTCATCCTTGACTCGCCGCTTTATCACGACGCTCGCAGTGGCGCGCAAATGGTTAAAGAACGGGAAGGTTTGTTCACGAAGCGATATGGTTTTCGATCCAACGCGTTGAAGAACAAAAATTATTTAACTTATTCATCTCTACAACAATTGGGCGCGATGCTTGATATCCGATGGCAATTTATCACGCCGAATTATGGGCTGCTGTGGGAGATGCGACCCTTCAAGGCGAAATTGTTGGGGCAGCGCGAGCCTGCGAAGTTTCATGTTGTTGTGGGGCGCTCAAGCGATTGAAATCGCCGCAACACAAGGCAAGACCTGCCTACGCAGGTTTCAAGTCCGCGCAGAGCTTGTCCTGAGCTTGTCGAAGGACGGACTTCGCTTTGTGTTGGCGCGAATTTACCCGAAGGGGCCGCACTCTTTATCCGTTTGTAATTTGACTTACAGGCGAGTTTGATCTACATTGATGGCACAAGGAGACTACCATGCTTAACTATCCACTTACTTTATCATTCAAGGTGATTGCTTTTAACCCGCAAGTGCGGGTGACCGATGCTTCCGGCAATTTAGTGCTGTATGTAAAGCAGAAAGCATTGGCGTTTAAAGAAGATATCAAGATATTTTCTGACGAAGGTCAGAAGAATCAACTGTATCAAATGAAGGCGAACAAGATTATTGACTTCTCAGCGCAATACAACATCACCACGCCAAGCGGCGGGGCATTGGGCGCGGTGAAGCGGCAAGGGATGGCATCGTTGTGGAAAGCGACCTACAACATAGTAGATGCCGCAGGCGCGGAGGCCGGTCTCGTCCACGAAGAAAACCCCTGGCTAAAAGTTTTGGACGGGCTGGTGAGTGATATTCCGTTTGTGGGCATGTTCATCAACCCCGCCTATTTAGTGGAGTATCGCGGCAGCACCGTGCTGTATCTCAAGAAGCAGCCCGCTTTTATGGAAGGCAAGTTCACGGTTGAGAAACGCGGCGACTTCAGCGATGCCGACGAAGGCTTGTTGATGTCGTCGGTGATTATGACGATGATGTTAGAGCGCTCACGCGGCTGATCTGATCGGATGATCTAAGACCTCGCAAGTCATCTTGCGAGGTCTTTTGTTTTAAATGCGGATTGAGATAGGATGTGGGCAAATAATTGCAACTTGCTTGAGGCGGCAGCTTTGCCAGACAGGAGAGATGACACTATTTTGCGACGGGCAGGGGGCAATCCGCTCATTGTCGAAGAGGTAATTCGCATGTTAATTGATCGTGGGGCGATTGCTGCCGCCGGTTTTCGGTGAACGTATTGGAACAAGTGCTTGGCAAAGAGGCTTGAATCTTTATTTGCTTTTTGATTAGCGCAAATTTAAAAATGATGTAGAATGAGTCACACCAACAGTCCGCGCCAATAATGACTGCGACTCAATTCTATTTTTGGAGGAACCTATGACACCTACACCTACGACACCCGCTCCTTCGACTCCTGCGCCCGCGCCGACCCCTGCCCCTATGTCGACTCCTGCGCCCATGCCGACTCCTGCCCCTGCTAAGCCTGCCCCCAAACCGGCGGCGAAGAAGGTGGTCAAAAAGAAGACGGTTAAGAAGGTTGCCAAGAAGAAAACTGCCAAGAAATCTACCAAGAAAACCACCAAGAAGAAGACTGCAAAGAAAAAGAAAAAGTGACGTTTCCTAAGCAGTCGCTCAAAACCTTACCGTGGCGCGGTTTATTGGCGGCTTGTTGAGGTAGTAAAAATAAAGACCCTTCAATACCTGAAGGGTCTTTTGATTCTGGACATCTCAAAGAACCCCGTTTTCTCGGAGAAAACGGGGTTCTCCGACATACGGGTATTTACCCTCCTAACCACATCGGCAACAAGAAGGATGGGTTGAGGCGTTGGGCGAGGATGTAGAACTCGACCTGCAGACGGAAGAGCATTTGCGGCGTAATTAAGTGCCACACGAACCACGGGGTTGCCGCCATCCCGCTCCCGAACAGCCCCAAGGCGTAATCGAACCAGGTGAGGCTAAAACGCGGACGGGCGAGCTGGGTGATGCGTCTCATCGCGTTGGGTCTAAGGGTGGGGGGGGCGAGTACAAGGGGATACGTTTGTAAGGCGTCTGCCACAGCCGAGGCGGCGTCACCGTGAGTGGGTTGGGTCATTCGTCCATCTCCTCTAACTTTTCTCTCAAGCGTTCCTTGGCGCGGAACAAGCCCGTCTTCACCGTGCCAAGCGGCAGGCTCAACACTTGAGCGATCTCTTCGTACGATAATTCTTGTTGATAACGCAAACTGATCAGCAGGCGATAGCTTTCGGGCAGGTTGTCAATCTGCGCGTGCAAAAATTTCCGGGTTTGGTTTGTCTCGACGTTTGCCACCACATCGGTCTCGTCTGGCACATCCAATACCTGGTCTTCGCCAAACGCCGAGAGGTCGCGGCGTAAACGCGGCAGGCGGTTGTAACACAAATTGGTAACAATGCGATACAGCCAAGTGCGAAATTGCGATTGCCCCCGAAAGTTGGGCAAAGCCAACCACGCCCGCACGAAGGATTCCTGTGCCACGTCTTCGGCTTCGCGCGGGTCGCCTACGGCGCGCAACGCCAAGTTGAAAACAAATTGTTGGTGTTCTACCACAAGCGATTCAAATGCCTGTGTGTCCCCCTTTTGCGCTCGTCGCACCAATTCCGAATCTTGATCAGCCACAACACATCTCTTCCCTGTTACTTATTAGACCAGATTCTGAGGAAAAAGTTTCGCCCACTTCCGAAGACCTCCGAGTTCTTAAAGAACTCGGAGGTCTGGCGAAACTTTTTTGCTTCACCCCTGTCTAATTTTTCAGAAGGAGATACTCTATGAGATATAGATTTTTAATTGCAGGCGGGTTAGTGCTGGCGATGATCGCTCTATGCGGCGGCATGGTGTTATCGCTGACAAACATTGGCGCGATGATCCCTCGACCCGACATCGGCAACACTCGTTGGGCGTGGTTTAACACGAATCGCTACTCGGCAGAAGCGACGGACGAGAAACGTTTTGCCGTTAACGCTCCCGCCAAGTTGAACGTGGAGAACGCCGCAGGCAAAGTGACGGTGACAGGTGGAAGCGGCAAAGAGATCGTGATC
>Ga0082335_1006827_pt1 | contig 14313 bp, 20 predicted proteins | sample Subgrocontami58m_FD_72375 | JGI IMG/M metagenome (GOLD analysis project Ga0082335, IMG submission 72375) | Subsurface groundwater microbial communities from S. Glens Falls, New York, USA - GMW37 contaminated, 5.8 m (SPADES assembly) (version 2) ...
CTCATCACAGGGAAATCCATAATCCCCGGCCTTCATGTGCCATCGCCAGTCAAATGCCTTTACCTGGACTGGGAAACCACCAAGTCCAAACTCACGTACCGGATGCGCCGAATATGCGCCGGGGCTGGTATCCCGCCTGTCCAGATGGCCTACAAGCGGATGCACACGGCATTGGCTGATTCAGCGGAGGAAATAGGCGACCTGATCAAGCACGAGGGATTCAGGTTCGTGGTGGTGGACACCGGCACGGCTGCGACCCTCGGACAGTTCAACGATGAGACGGCTGTTATGGCTTTCTTCATGGCCTGCCGGTCGTGGAATGTAACCGTGCTGACGTTGGCCCATGTGCCAAAGGCTGAGGGTGAGCATAAGAAACCGATAGGCAGCTCAGTCTGGTACACGCAATGCCGGGTGGCATGGGAGCTTGTGAAAGATCAGACCGAGGGGGATTCTCTGGCGCGGCTTGACCTGATATGCCACAAGTCGAACAACAACGTCCGGCCCATGCCGATAGGTCTGACGCTCGATTTTTCAGAGGATCGTTACAGGTATGGCAGCGCGTCGGCCGGAAACGCCGACCTGACCAGGCTTCCGCTGGCGAGCCGGGTGGCTCGGTACCTGCTGGACAACGGCCAGAAAACCGCGGCGGAAATAGCGACCGGGCTGGACAAATCGCCAACCCAAATCAGCAACCTCCTGACCCTCCAGAAGGGCAAGATGTTCGGCTGTTCAGACGCGAAAAGGGACCGTCTGTGGTGGGCGCTGGAGAAGCCTATTCACAATCTTAATAACAATGTGAACAAGGCTTATTTACAGCATAACCCTCTCCCCCGTGAGGGGGAGGGTGATGTTAATAAGCCCGCCTATGAACATGCAAACGGTGTTAACAACAACCCGGAGAAAGAAGAGGGTCCGCCGTGGTGACCTATGGGGATGCGCGCCGATGACCACCCAGGCTGACATTGCAGGCCTCTACCGCGCTCCGAACGCTAAGTACCGGCCATTCGCGGAGGGCGACCTGGCGACATGGGCAACCCTTACGCAACAGATGATCGACGAGATGTGCCGGCAGGCCGAGGTAGCGAACGCGGCGGACCGCAGCTGGCGGCGCGTGTCGAAGGTTACGTCGTGTATTTGGGGCAGCAAGGGCGAACCCAGATGGGCATTTTCTGCGTGTGTGGCCTGTCAGGACGCCGCGACACACCCGTTGCCACCCGCGGCCTGAAAGTGGCTACAGCGCAATCCTGACGCAAATGCGGGCATAAGAAAGCCCCTGCTCCGACCCGCGGGAGAGGCAGGCTAGAGACAGGGGCTTGCGATGGCCTGAGTTAGTGAGACTCAGGGCCGGGAGCAGGCGTGAGATAGGGGCTAGGCGGTGGCCTTCGCGATGGCGGCGTTCGTCTCTTCGGCGTGCCATCTTGGCAGCCTTTCGGCATCTATCCCTGGGCGAGTGCGCAACACGTAGCACCACGCGCACTCATTCGGGTCTTTGAGCAGGTCGTGTGTCACCTCTGACCTCCTGCCGCTTTGAGTGCGGCTTGTGCTTAGTGAGGCTCAGGAAGAGGGTGGCTCGGGGAGTACGATGTCTTCGTGACAGCGACCGCAGGAGAGCTTTAGTCGCTCGCCGCAGTGATCGCAGACGATGACTGGCAGCACTTCCATTTCTGAGTTGCAATCTTCGCAGCCCCAATCCGCCTCTTTTTTGCCGAGGGACTGTTTGTTGCAGTTAGGACACTCGCGGTCGTCCGGGTCTACTGCGGCGGACTGGCCGCAGTCGTCACGGCGACAGGTTTTCAGGCACAGACCGTAGTCCTCCGGGTCGCGGGTGGATTCGCACTGTGTGCAGACAAGCATTTCCACCACGCTGAATTCGAGGGTGACCTTGCCTATGGTTTTCACTTCGTCTCCTCCAGTTGGGCGCGCAGGGCTGCTGCGATGGCGTTGAACTCTTCAAGGGCTTCCTGGGCGCAGTCTGAGTCGAATGGTGTGATGTTTAGGCGGTGGCCTTCGATGGCGGTCTTGTCCAGCGCCATACACGCCTTCTGTTCCGGGGTAAGTGTGATGCACCACGCGCAGGCGCAGGCCAGATCATGCAGACCTCCGCGATCTGCTATTTCTGCTGCCGCGTTCTGTTCTGGCGAGAACTCGAAAGCGGTGCAGTTGTAGCAACCGGGTGCCGCACAATCGGGCGAGTGCTCATCTCCCCAGTGTCCACAAGTGCATATCTGGTCAGTCATTGTCTTTCCTCCCGTGTAGTTGTCTCGTTCGCGCTCCAGGCTGCGCCCCAGTGTCCGCTGAGGCGCAAGCGGGAGAGGGCGAGACTACTGAATCTCTGCCAGAGCGTCTATTTCGACAGGTCTAAAGAACTTCTGGAGTTTGGCCGCGAACCTAGCTATGGCGATGGCCTGAGAGGGTTTCATATCACCCAGTTCTGCGGCTACTTCGTCGGGATCTGTCGAGCCTGACGCATCGCCCGAAATCGTGGCGAGAATGTCATAGGCAGTCGGGCGCTCGCCCTTGTCCTTGTTCGCTTTGGAGTTCCAAAAGTCGAACGAGATTGACTTGGGCGTGATGTTCTGGTTGCCGATGTAGTCAGAGCGGCGGCGGATCGTCACGCGGTAGCGGTCGCCGTGTATGTGCTTGGGATCGTCCCATGTCGGGCACTCATCGCCCTTGAACGCGGCCACAACTGACAGGCCGAAACGGTCCAGGAACATTTGCGCTTGAGCTTCATATTCGCTCATTTTGGTTCTCTCCCGTGATATGCCCCTGCCTCATCAGGCGCAGTAGGGGGATTCTGCGCGACGCGGGACCGTGCCCGCGTTATCGGCTTAGTTAGCGAATTTCAGGGAATATCCAGACTTTCCCGTGGTTTGGGCAATCCTCGCCCATCCTCGTCGGGCCGCACGCTACAACATGCCCGGTTTCGCAATATCCGCCTGCGATGTATTCGCACGGCATCCCAAACGTGCCGCAAGTGCAAAGTTCGGTCATTTCTACGGTTTGCATCGACGTTCTCTCTCCCGTGGTGGCTAGGTGGTGGACTGTGGAAAGAATCCGGTCTTTTCCCACTTGACCGCGTCGTTTACAGCGTCGAGGAATGAATCCGCGCCCATGTACCCGACGAGCCCATAACCGTCTTTCGACTTGTACGCCCGCTTGTAGCCGTCGAGCATCCGTTCGATCTTGGAAGGAGTTTGGCCTGAGTAGACGTATCCATCTCGGCCCGAATCGCCAAACATGGGCGCTCGTTTGAAATAGACCGCGAAGTGCGTGTTCATTGGTGTCTCTCCCGTGGTGGTGTCAGGCAGTAACTAACTGCCGCGAGATCCTCTGCGAATACAACATGTTCATCGCAGACTTCCTCGCCACCATCCAAGCAGAGCCATCCAGATTCGAGTTCAGTGGCGCTGCAGATTGAACATTCGCCCGGTTCCTGTTCTGCTAGGTAATCCACTTCAAACTCTGTCCAAGTGTTCCCGTGCTCGTCTGTGCCAGATTTGCGCGAGATTCCTTCGATGTTGGACAAGATGATTGTTTCGTTTGCTGCTGTAAGCATCTTGATCTCCCGTATCAGTAGTAACTAACTCCTGATGTACCCATCATAACATCGCTGTTATGTAGAAGCAATGGGTTTCAGGGGCAAAATGGGCCTGAGCCTGTTGATAACTCGGTTCGGCACGAATGACGCACAGACTAAGACGGAGGGATTACACTATGGGTCGCTACCTCAGCGACCCCGATTAACACTATTCACCAGGACCGTACGTAATGGCCGGTCATGCCAAAACACTGAACCCCCGCCAATACGCCTTCGCCCAGGCCATTGCCATCGAAGGTCTCAACGACAAGGAAGCTCGCCTCAAGGCCGGCTACTCCAACGGCCGCAACCAACACAAAACCTCCAACAGACTCAAACAGGACCCACTCGTCAAAGCAGAGATAGATCGCCTGCGCGCAATCACAAGCGCGAGTCTCATCATGGACGCGCAAACTTGGCAACAGGAGCTCCTGCGCCAGTACGAAGCCTGCGATAACGAAGGCGACAGAGCAAACGCCCTCGCCGCGCTCGACAAGTGGGCCAAGCGCCTGAACTTGTACGAGCAGCATGAGTCCTCCTCACGCGCTACTGAAGTGCTTTCCGCCTTAGCAGGCATAGGCGCCCGCATGATAGCGTCGCGGCAGGCAGAGAAAGCGCCGGTAACCGTAGAGGCCAGGATAAGCGGGCTGCTACACCAGGACGATAAGGACGCACGCACGCCCTCGCGTACGCGTGTGTTAACAGTAGGGGAGACAGGCGACCAGGGGGAGGAGGCGGGGGAGGGGGTGCCGTCACACTTAGACAACACGCAGCCGGAACAGAGGGACAGTCCCCAGCTTTAAATCCCAATTTGGTTTTTCTGCCCCTGTTTACGGTATTCGTCGGGCTACAGGGACGTTAGTGACGATGTGGGTGGAGTCGACCAGTGATCTGTGACGAGACGCCTGCTCTGTGAAACGGCTTTCGTAGGGAGATTAGTGGATGGCAGAGGTAGTGTTGCCTCGAATCGGTAGCTTTGTAGCTGGCAGGAGTGCGCCAGTGGGGATGTTCTGGTGTGCGGAGGCGGATATTCCGGGCGTGGGGTTTGCTATTAGCCGGGAGTGGGCGGTTGATCATGGGTTGGCGGACGCAGAGCGGTATCCGAGTTGGGCGAAGTACCCGGACGAGAGGGATTTGCCTGTTGGGGTAGCTGCGAGGGCTGCGTGGAAGGTGAGAGAGGCTGGGATTCTGGCGTCTAACCCTGAGCCGGAGAAACGGATTGTAACGAAGAAGAGCGGAAAGTGAGTATTGCGTCGGATTTGCCGAGGTTGCACTCACGGCAGGCAGTGGTGAGGTTTTCTTCTATCCAGAGTCCGCCTTTTGCCTTGGGGTTGATGTGATCGACGTGCAATTCAGCCTTGTCTTGGGCTGAGCGTCCGCAGTAGGTGCATCGAAAGTGATCTCGTTCAAGGATATGGAAGCGCAATTTGAGAAGGGGAGGACGGCGTTCCTTCCGTTCGCCCTTAGGGAGCGGCTTGCCGCTGCGGTGGGCCGCGACTCGACATGCGCCAGAGCAGAACTTGCTTCCGTGGTACCCATGGAAGTCCACTCCGCACCAGTAGCAGTGTCGGGACGTTCGGTAGTGAACCGCGCTGTATTCCTTGGAACAGGCATTCGAGCACCAGACTTGGGCAGGAGGGCCGCCGTACTTCAGCGGTATCGCCCATCCCACGAACGTCTTACGGCAGTTCAGGCACGTCAGGGTCATCTCCCGTTCTCGCGGGGATCGTTGGCTGCCGATTTTGGGCGCTGCCGGTTTATCGAAGAACGGCGCCTCGGAATTGAAGCAGGCTTCACAGCAATTGTCGCCTTTAGGGACAGATATTCCGCAAGTTCCGCATTTAGGAGTGGTCATGTAACGGATTGTAACGTTTCCCGGCAGGTTTTGGTATGACGAACCTCCTCTGTTCTCTCTTTGGGCACCGGGCCAAGGCGTTCGACTGGGATTTTCGGTGCGTGAGATGTTGGGAGAGGCCGTATGAGGCGAAGCCAGCGGAGCCTCAACCTGGGCCTGAGATGGTGAATGATGTGCCGGTGAAGATGGAATCGGGTGTATGGGTTTCCAACTTCTGTGGGTGTGGTTGCCTGCGCCCGGTGTCTTCGGGCCGTCGATTCATTTCGGGCCACAACCTGAAGGCGAGAAGGGTTAAGGCGTGAGCAGTTTTGCACGAACGCTACGGCGACGCCAGTTGGTCAAGGCTGCTGTGCCTTTGAAGCATTGCCCTAAACGCGGAGACGGGGGTGAATGCACCTCCAAGCGGGGGTACAGCGCACCAGATGAGTGCGTGTTCTGTGGGAGGAAGATCGCGTGAACGAATCATGGGACGACACGATAGGCGGGCGTCGGGTGCGTGTTGGATTCAATCCTTCAAGGAATGAGATTGTAGACACGTTCAAGATGCAGACCGCCGCGGCGATAAACACGCTGGAGCAGATGAAAGTGTCGCCGGTAAATGGCTCCGGCAACCTTGATCCGGAGGCGGGTGAGAAGAACAGGCTCATCGCGCTCGCCCAGACCGCCTATGAAGAGGCCGCAATGTGGGCCGTCAAAGCGGCAACGTCGTAGAGAAGGCGTAATTCACTTGGAACTCACCCTCCTCCAATGCTCCCGGTGCAAGTCAGGCCGGATAGCCGAGGATGACGACCCTTATGCCAGGGTGAAATGCCTTGTCTGTCTGGCCTGTGGGTGGGAGGGTGGGTACGAGTTGCGGCCTGCAAAGGACTGGCCTGTTTATTTTGAAGGGTGCCAGTTGGAACTGTGCGAAAGCAAGCCAGAGATGGTGGCGGTGCTGGCGTGAGGTCCGTCATTATCGCCATTCTTGCGCTTGCGGGCATTGTCTTTGCCGTTCTGTTCATGTGGGGGCTGGTGGTCGCGACCGTTTCAGGGGGCTGGTGAGATGAGCGTTTTGAGTCGTGTCTGGGCCAAGATCAAGTGGGCGATTTTCGGAGTGTAACGTGATCGTCCTGTCTGACGAAGATGCAAAGATCGTCATGGACGCCCTGATTCACGGGGCGTCTCTCTGTCAGGACTTGCCGTACAACAAGACGGAGCATCTTGGCAGGACGCCGCCCTTAGACCTGCTCATGGATCAGGCAGTCGGCATCATGTCTGACGTATTGCAGATAAACGAGGACTGGGAGTGCGCCCACAAGTTCACATGGCAGCCCGGCGTATTCAGGGAACGCATGGCGGAACGAGAGAAGGCTAAGTAGCTAATGACTACCCCACGTGTCGGCCCGGTCCTCAACTCCTCAGGACAACCCATCATGGGCGCAACCGTCCTACTCTTCCGCAAAAACACCGTCCGGAACCTCGTAGCCGAAACAACCACCGATGCCCACGGCTACTGGGACTTCCCCGAGTTCGACAAAGCCCTTCACTCCGTCGTCATCATCTTCGGCATCGAACGAAGATACCTCAACTACGATCCATTTCCCGGCTACACCCTGACCTCAGAGATGGACTGACCTATTGACGACCGTTTCCGCACCTACTGACCGCTGGCGTCTCGGTGAAGAGGCCAGTGAGTTACTTAAGCTCATCGGCTTCGAGCCTACGGGTGAGGAGCAGGCGCGGATACTGAGGTGCCGGAAGCGGTTCAAGGCAGTCTCAGGCGGCGAGCAGAGCGGTAAGTCGATTGAGGCGAGCGCCGACTTCATCCTGCATTTCGCTGAAGACCTTGCAACCTTCCCTGGTGAGAACTTGCTGTATTGGCTGGTCGCTGCCGACTATGACCGCACAAAGGCCGAGTTCGGATATATCGCAGAGAACCTTAGTCGGCTTGGGTTGGACGTAGATGCGTCGAAGGTGGTGAATCCTGGGTCGATAGATGTGAGGTATAAGCCGAGGAGTAAGGACGAGAGGATAGAAGACAGGAAACCCTTCTTACGCATTGAAACCAAGTCCGGCAAAGACCCGCGCACTCTCTCCATGTTCGCCCCGAACGGGATCATAGGGTGCGAGGCGTCCCAGTTGGACCTCGAAACGTATTTCAAGTGTCTCGCCCGCGTCGCTCCAAAGAAGGGGTGGATGCACCTGGCCGGGACATTCGAGGGAGCGCTTGGCTGGTACCCGTCTCTGGTCAATGGATGGAAGAACGGCGACAAGGACACACAGAGTTTCAGCCTGCCTGCCACCTCGAACTTCCACTTCTACCCCGGTGGCATGGAAAACGAAGAGATCAAACGCCTGAAGAGGGAGTCTTCTGACGACTTCTTCCTCGAACGCATCATGGGCATTGCCTCTCCACCGAAGGACATGGTGTTCGGCAAGGAGTTCCGGCCCGATATTCACATCCGCGACCTCGAATACGACCCGTACCTGCCTGTCTACATCTCAGACGACCCCGGTTACGGTCATGCTCATGCAATAGAGGTGTGGCAGATCGCCTCTGGAGGTCAAATCAGGGTATTTGACGAGATTTACGAGCGCGGAATCATCACGGAAGACCTCATTGACATCTGCATCAAGCGCGAATGGTGGAAAAACGAGAACAAGACGCTCGTAATCGACCCGAACTACGCCTCTCAGCACGCCGCAACCCACTCTGTAGCCGAAATATGGCAGGAACGCGCCGGACTCGCCAACTCGGTCAGCAAAAAGGTCTCGATCAACGAGGGCACCGAGAGGTTGAAGCGGTTCCTCAAGGTGGACGCTGTTTCAGGCGAGCCAGGGATCGTCTTCAACGGCAAGTTGAGGCCGGATAGAAACGGGGAGATGAAGCCGACGTGCGTGGGCGTCCTGTCCGAACTGGGAGCCTACCCCAACCCGTTCGACAACCAGACTCATGTCTACTCAATGAAGAAAGATCGCGAAGGGAATATCATTGGAGACACGCCTGACGACCGCTTTAATGACGGATGCAAGGCGTTAATATATGGAATTGTTGAGCATTTCGGACTAGTCGTCTCAGATGCAAATACTGAGTTCGTCACACAGGCTTACGCAAGGCTCGGCAATTCCGAGAACTACAACACAGCGGAAATTCGCCGCCGTCTTGCCAAGAACCGACAGGACGGGTACTTCGGCCTAGCAAGGGAAATCACTCGATGACGATGAACGGCCAAGTCCACACGATGCCGGACGGCTCCATGATGGCAGGGCCGATGAACGGTGCCCCGGCCGCGCCGTCCTATATGCCCCCGTCTCAGGACGAAATCGTGGAGATGACCAACACCCACGAGCGCGACACCGAGCCGCTCCGTCAGAGGATGGAAGACGACCACGACCGCTATTTGCTCAAGAGCCACGTCAACAGGGACACCGAGACAAAGGAACCACTCCCGAATTACGCCGTCTACACATCAAACAGGTGGCGTGTCTTTGCCGACAAGGTGATTAGCTGGCAGACGTTGGCCGAATTGCTCCCCAGGGTCCCGCACGTCGAGGCTGGCGGACACCCCGAAGAGGTCGATAACCACAAGGAAAGGTTTGCGATCGGTTCACTTCGGGCCGCCGATGAACGCCTCACTCGCTTCATGGAGCCTAATCTGCGCGGCGCTCAGGCGTTCTTCGCTACCGTCCGCGGAGGTTACATCGGCGGGCGGTCCCTCCTTGTTAATAGGCCGGACGGAAGGGCTTACCCGGACATCACCGCGTGGGACCCCATGCACATCCACTGGGGACTCGGCCCGGAAGGATTAGGCTGGGCCTCCTACAAGATCAAGAAGACAAGACAACAGATTCGTTCTGAGTACGGCAACGTAATCAAGGCCAGAAGCGGCTTTTCGTTCCCCGGATTCAGGCCGAAGGTGGACACGTCAGCCGACGCGGAGAAGTCCGGCATCTGGACATACGACTACTACGACGATGTGATCAACACCTGTATTGCAGACGGTGAAGTCCTCAAGCATCCGACGCCTCATGGCTCTCCGCGGGTGCCGGTGTATCTGTCTCTCGTCGGGCCTCAGCCGATGCTCCAGTCCGAACGGCAGTCGCAGCTTATAGCGAGCGTCGGGGAGAGCGTGTTTGCGCCTGTCAGGGAAGTGGGCGACAAGATCAACAGCATCATGTCGATCTTCCTTGAGATCGTGGAGAGGGCACGAAGACAGACCATCGTGCTTGAGTCCAGAGACGGTAAGAAGACGCTAAAGGGCGACCCGTTCAAGGAAGCGACGGCAATCGCGACCGCGACCGGCGAGAAGATTTACACGCTCGAATTGCAGAAGATGGCCGTCGAGACAATGGCCTTCATGACTGCCATCGACGGTGACTGGCAGCGCGGCTCCCTTCCTCACACGTCCTACGGCGACACGCCTTTCCAGTTGTCCGGGTTTGCCATAACTCAGCTAAGGCAGGCGACCGAGACGGTGCTTGCAAGCCGGATACAGGTGCATGAGAGTAATTACACCCAGATCGTGAACTTGCTGTACGACCAGTTCATGACCGGGAGATTCAACGGGATGAAACTCTCCGGCGTGGACTCGAAGCGTTCCTACTTCAACATGAACATCACCCCGGATATGTTGGAAAACTCCTGCGACTACTCGGTCAAGATGGTCAGTCAGTTGCCGCAGGACGACGCTTCACGGTGGAACCAGGCGCAACTCGCCAAGACCACAGGGCTGCTTTCCGACCAGGACATATTGGACAACATCTTGCAGGTCGAGGACGCGGAGCAGGCCATCGACAAAATGAACTTGCAGAAGGCCGAAGGAGGACTGCCGGAAGCGCAACTTTATACGCTTGGCATGGCAGCGGCCGAACGTGGAGACATGGTGGTGGCTCGGATGTACGTGCAGGCTTACGACGTACTCATGATGCAGAAGTACGGCATCATGCCTCCGACTGGTGGAACGCCGGTACCGCAGAAGGGTCAGTCGCAGCCGAAGAAGCCGTCCGGACCGCTGCCTCAGGTGCTACCGAACGCGGCAACAGGCGCGCCGCCCGAACCAGAGACATCGAACAACGGCCCGGCAATGGTCGCACCGAATACGCCAAGACCGGGGGCCAGAGGTCAACAGGCATAGAAAGGAACGCTAGTGAAGTATTTCCTCATCAGGACGACAAACGGCACGATAGAAGTTGCGGCATCTGACATCAACCAGGCGTATCAACTGGCGACTCAGTGGGTTACGGCAAACGGTGGGGGTAACGTTCTTGGCGCTGACCCGTCCGAGAACGGCGGCGGTGGCGGAAACGCGCAGCCTGTAGGTGCGGTGACTACGCCAGCGGTAGGGTTCAGCCGGACGCCGGGACGTGGGGCGACCTCTGGTGCAACGGACGCGAGTCCGTTACGGGAGCAACAGAAGACACAGAACTTCGCGATGGGCGGGCGGTTATACGATCTGGGTGGCAATGCCGGGAGTACGGGATTGCCTGCTGGTGGTAGCGCTTCAACCAAGTTTGGCCCGGTTAACACTGAAGTTCAAAAGGATTTTCAGTACGAGTCATATCTTCAGGGACTCAAGAACGCAAACCGAAACCCCTATGGAGCGTTCGGGTCGTATCTGCGTGAGCGGTACAACCCAACTCGTGCGGCCTTCCGGTTCAACGAATTGCTGGGCGGGTCTCCGAGTCTCACTGGACTTCAGGGATTCACCGAGCAAAATGCACAAGGCACTGGGGGCGACATAAATCAGCAGGCGCTCATGCAGTTCCGGAACCTTGCGGGTGCGGGGACTCAGGCGAACTCGTTCCAGCCATCGTTCACGCAGGATCTTCGAGACAGGCTGTTCAATGCCAAGACAGGAGACGACGGCAGTGGATTGCGTGGCGACGCGCTCCAACTCGCGCTTGCTGGTGCAAGAAGCAAGATTTCCCCGTACTTCGCAAGCCAGGCATACAACCCCGACAGGATTTCTGACGACTTCGGGGAAGAGATGTACCGGAACACAGCGGGTGGTGGTGATCAGGGCGTGGACTTCGTTAACTTCCTGAAGAAAAGGTTTGGATTCTAATGCCGTTCGGCCCTGACAATTACTTCTACGACTTCATGGAGACCGACCCTGCTGGACAACGCTCCAACTACTTCAGCTTTCAGGACAAGTTCGGCAAGGCGCCGAATCAGAAGAAGTGGTTTGAAGACCAGTTCCAGAACGTGCAGAACCGTTACATGGGCCAGTTAGGGCAGACCGTTCGCGGCGGTGGGAACCCAACGCAGGCGTTCTCCGGCTTTTTGGACAACTACTTCGCTCAGGGCGGTGGCGCAGATCAGGACTGGGCTGGTATGTCCCCGTCCCAGAGGGGTGTTCAGGACAGCCGGTTTGCGCCTTCGGTGAGATGGAACGTCTAGTTACGGCGCGAAGTAGGGGGATGACCCTGGAGGACGAGGTGGACGGAAGTTATCACATTCACCAATTCTGTCAGTGCTCAGTCCGTAGTCGCTGTTCTCGATGCGGCGGATGATTGCGTAGATGCACTTGCGGAGCGCAGCGTCAGTGTCCGAGATCACCGCAGGCGCAGGCGTTGGTTCCGAAGCGGCAACGGTTCCGCATCCGACGACGAGTAGCAGGATTCCGGCGAAGAGTACGGCTTTCATGTGGGACCTCCGGCATAAAGGATAGCAACTGGTGGTAATGGCACAGGGCGGCTTCCGTAAGTTCCTAGCTGACACGTTCGGCTTTGCGCCGCCTACCGAGGAAGAAGCCGCGTGGCTTACGGCGCAAGCCATAGATGCTGAGTCGGCAGGCAAATGGGGACTGCATAATCCAGTCGATGTATTCGGTCCTGGCTCTGATTTCATGCGGCCTCGTGTCACGCCAGAGCAGGTTGAACAACTCCCCGGTTGGGCGCAACCCGTAGGAAGTGCGGTACGCGAACTTACCTCACCGGCTCAGGCGGCGTTGCTCATAGGCACTGCCGGAGTAGGCCCTGCTCTTGCTGGCGGGATTCGCGGTGGTACGGGCGCGATTGGTGTTGCTCGTGGGCTGGCCGCGGGAGCGGTCGAACCTGTTGTTACAGGGTCATTCGGCGCACGGCTCGCGGGTGAGGCCGCTATTGGAACGGGGGCGACGCTGGCAGGCCAGCAGGCGGTCGAAGCATTACCAGAGGACGCGCCGGAGCTTCTAAAGACGGTTGTGGGAATAGGTGCTGGCCTTGCAGGTGGCGTCGGGACTGCACAAGGAATAACTCGCGGGATTCCTGCTGCAACGAGAGGAGCGGCCAAAGCAGGCGCGGCGCTGGAGAAGCAGGGGTTTCCAAGCCCGATAAGCGTGGCGGACGCGGCCGAGTTGACGCCGGAAGAGATCGCCGCTCTCAAGGAACAAGGCAAGTTCACAGGCAAATTGAAGGAACCAGGGAAGCCCCAATCACCCGCTGACATAACCAACGTCAAGGCGTTCATGGAGAAGCCCGTAGGTAGCATGACGCCGACCGAGACGCGGCTTCTGGCGTCGCTCGCCTTTCAGGAAGAGAGGAAAGTTGCAAGCGGGCCTATCGCAAAGCGGTTCATGGAGGAACTCAACGCTCGTCCTATGAAGGCAGTCGAAGCCCCACTAGAGCCTGCTACTCCCGCGACTGACCCTGTGAGATATGAAAGGGAACTCCTTGCTGCCGGTGAAGGCGGGAAGGACGTAGGGCCTGCGAAGATTCAACCCAAAGAGGTCGGGCAGTACGGCTTTGGTGGAGAGATCAAGCCGCCACAGCCCGTGGATATTGCAGAGCCGGGTCAACTGAACTGGCGCGAAAGCGGCGGGATGTGGGTTACGGACAGTCTGGGCGAGAGGAAGTTCGTTCAGACCAACCGCCTCACGCCTGAACAGATCGTTCAGGGCAACCGTCCCTCTGGTCGCGTAGACACGACTGACCTGTTCTACGGCAAGGGCGACCGCGGGACGCAACTGACGAAGCCGGAGTATGTCGCGGACAAACTCCCTGCTGGCCCCATTCCCGTCCAGCGGAACCTTCTCTCCCCACGAGGCGAGATCCTTACGCCTTCAGGCCGGATCACGGCAGGATTGTCCGAAGAACAGATCGCCCGGATACCGAAGGCTCCCGACGTGCCAGAGCCGCCACGTCCTGATACGGAATTGTCGGGGCTGGAGCGGCCTTCAATTGAGGGCAACATTATCGGGCTTCGTGAGATCAACCCCGGCCTGACTCGCGGCGAGAAGATCGAGAACGTCATTCTTGGTCCAACGCGCAAGATCAACAAGGAAGGCAGGCTCACGTTCCACCCGAACGATCCCTACGGCACAGCGGGGATTCGGGAAGTCAGGCGCGTCGAGCCGCAGATCAGTTCGCAGGCTACTCAGCGGGCGCACAGGGAAGTTACCGCCATCCGGCAGGCGTTCAAGTTGGAAGAGGACACCTACGTCCCTTCACTGGCCAGGAAGATCAAGTTGCCCGGCGCTCCTGATGCAGCTCCGTCCATTCAGGACATTGCGGACTTCTACCCGCAATACAAGCCGTTCCTGACACCAGCGCAGGACAAGGCGATCCTGAACATCGTTGATACGCAGGGCCAATACAAAGATCTGCTCAATAAGGTAGGCGTCGGATTCAAGTCACGCGGTAGCACGTTACTCGGCGGCGGGCATTACATCTCTCGTGTGCCAAAGGGATTGTTGAACGCCGAGGACGTGCGTGGCGTCCCGTCGAAGGGTCTGTTCACAAAGGCTGAGAAGGGCTTTGAGGAAGAGATCAAGTTCACGACGATGGCCGAAGGGCGCGCCAAAGGTATCAAGTACGCCGGTCTGGAAGAAGCACTCAGGTTCCATTACCAGCAGGCAGGCAAGAGGGCGGCGAACCAGCACCTTGCCAATTACATGCTCAAGGTGACGGACGATTCCAA
>Ga0082335_1006828_pt1 | contig 14313 bp, 15 predicted proteins | sample Subgrocontami58m_FD_72375 | JGI IMG/M metagenome (GOLD analysis project Ga0082335, IMG submission 72375) | Subsurface groundwater microbial communities from S. Glens Falls, New York, USA - GMW37 contaminated, 5.8 m (SPADES assembly) (version 2) ...
AGCTGTTGCCCTCCTTGTCGTGCGTGCGCGTGGTCGTGAAGCCGTTGGGATAGCCGGCCTCGGCCAGCAGCCACTTCGCCTCGGCAATGTCCTGGGTCTTGTCCGGGCGGTACCCCGGCATGCGAGAGAGTTCGTCGGACGGGATGGCCCAGCCGGTCTTGGTGCCGATCATGCCCGGTGGATTGATGACTCCCGTGCCGAAGTCGGCCGCCTTGATCAGGTTCTGGCGATCGATGGCCAGGTGGACGGCCTTCCGCACCCGGAGGTCGTCGTAGGGCGGGCGGTCCAGTCGCACGATGAAGGAGTTGCCGAAGTCATTGAAGAACACGGCGGTTTGGGCGGAAGGAACCCGTGCCTGGATCTCCTCCTGTTGCCTGCGGCCGGCCGTGGCCAGGATGTCGAACCGCTTGGTGAAGAAGCCGGCGTTCTGGGTGGCGCGGTCGAGGGCATGGTAGATCTCGAGCCCGCTCAGGTGGGGGCGGCCAGACTGCCAGTAGCCCTCGTTGCGGACGAGGACGCTCTTCTCTGTTGTGAAGCTCTTGTATCTCAGGGGGCCCGTCCCCACCACGGTCTTGGTCAGGTCCACACCCTCGTCGTGTGATGCCTTCGACATCATAAGCACGTTCTTGTCGGCGATGTCTGCCAGGAACCAGGGCGAGGTCGACTTGAGCCCGATGCGCACGCTGGAAGGAGCGACCAACTCGACGCTCTGCACGTTGGCCAGGCGACTGCGGACCTGGTACGCGTTCTTGGCGTCGAGGATCTGCTCCAGGGTGAAGACGACGTCCGCTGCCGAGAAGTCCCGCCCGTCGTGCCATTTCACCCCTGTGCGGAGGCGGAAGAGATAGGTCTTGTCATCCACCTGCTCCCAGCCGTCGGCCAGCCAGGGAGCCACCTCCCAGTCGTTGCGGTAGTCCTGCTCTTCCACTGTGCGCCTGTAGACGAGCAGTGTCTCGTAGGACGGCCCCACGGTCGTGTCGATGGCACCGCTCTGCCCCTTGTGAGGGTGGAGGGTGTCGGCGGAGAGGTTGTTGACGTAGGCCATGACGCCGCCCCGCTTGGGCGCGGCCGGAGCGGCTGGCGCCACTGTTGCGGCTGGCGCCGTCCCGAGGGCAGTCTCTGGTGCCTGTGCGGAAGGTGCACAGGCCGCTGCCAAGAGGGCAAGAACGCTGATCATGGCGCGTTTGCCGGGTCTAGCACGTGACATAGCGTTCGCCTCCAAAACGGTTTGGCTAGGTTGCCACTAGTATAAGCCCGCGGGCAGGACGAGTCGTGCCCTCTGCGGGCAGGTCGGGAGCGGCAGCGCAGAGAAGCCATGTTGACGCTCTTGGCGGCTCGTGCTAGATTCGCCTCGCCCCGTCCAGGTGGAGGACGCCATGGCGTGGGAGACCCTGGTGATGCCGGACTCTCGCGAACTCCTGCCTGGCTGGGCAGGCCACAGCACCCGCGTCGTGACCAAGAACATCCGGGACTGAGATTCTTGGCCCACAGAAGGCGCAAGCGAACCCGCACGATGTCGACGAGGTGATTCAATATGGTAGCGAGTGACTACGACGTGGTGGTGATCGGCGGAGGCTCCGCCGGACTGGCGGCGGGCTGCTTCTCGGCCCGCGCGGGGGCGCGCACCATCGTGCTGGAACGGGAGATCTTCGGTGGCCAGCTCATCAACGCCGACGAGCTCACGACCTACATCGGCCTCCCCGATGGCATCCTGGGAGCCGACCTCTCGGTGCAGATGCGCAGCCACGCCATGAAGTTCGGCTGCGAGATGGCCATGGCCGGCGCGACGAGCCTCCGGCGGAGTGGCGAGCGCTTCGTCATTGCGACCGAGGATGGGTCGTATCGCGCCAAGGCGGTGGTGCTGGCCTCGGGCACGGACGCCAAGAAGCTGGGTGTGCCAGGGGAGGAGGAGTTCTACGGCCAGGGTGTCTCTTACTGCGCCACCTGCGATGGGGCCTTCTTCCAGGACCAGGAGGTGGCGGTCGTAGGTGGCGGTGACGCCGCGCTGGAGGAGGGGCTCGTCCTCACCCGTTACGCCTCGAAGGTCGTGGTGATCCATCGCCGCGAACAGCTCCGTGCCGCCGAGGCGCTGCAGCGTCAGGCCCGGTCGGAGCCCAAGCTGGAGTTCGTCTGGAACTCCACCGTCGAGGCCATCGAGGGAAGTGACCAGGTGGAGGGGGTGCGCATCCGCAACCTCGTGACCCAGGAGAGCGCCCTGCGTCCTCTTGCCGGGGTCTTCCCCTTCATCGGCCGCGTGCCCAACTCTCAGCTCGCCGGTGACCTCGTCGAGCTGACCCCCGAGGGCCATGTCCGCACCGACGCGAGCCTGCAGACTCGTACCCCCGGCCTCTTCGCCGCCGGCGAGGTGCGCGCCGGCTGCCTGGCCGAGACCATCGCCACGGCCGGCGACGGCGCCACGGCCGGCGTCCACGCCGCCCGCTACGCCCGTGGGCTGGCGGGGCGGTGATCCCGTAGGGGCGTATGACGATACGCCCCTCGGCGGTGTCCCGGTGTATCATGGTGCCACCGGCTCCACCCGGCCCGGACGAGGTGCCCGATGCCCTACGAGACCATCCTCTACGAGAAGCGCGACCACATCGCCTTCATCAGCCTCAACCGACCCGAGAAGCTGAACGCCCTCAACGACAGGTTGCGGCAGGAGCTGGCCGCCGCCTTCGAAGATGCGCGCCGCGATGACGGTGTGCGCGTCGTCATCCTCACGGGAGCCGGCGATCGCGCCTTCTCCGCTGGCCTGGACCCGAAGGATCTCTCGGCGGCCCAGACATCGCCAGCGGAGCGGCGGGAGTCCCGCCTGCGCCGCTCGGACCCCATGGAGGCTTGTGAGAAGCCCATCATCGGCGCCATCAATGGCCTGGCCTATGGTGGCGGGACTGAGTTGGCCCTGCGTTGCGACGTCCGCATCGCCTCCGAGAAGGCCACCTTCGCCCTGGCGGAAGTGCGCCGGGGCCTAATCCCCGGCTCGGGTGGCACGCAGCGGCTGCCGCGAGCCGTCCCTCGCGCCGTGGCTATGGAGATGATCCTGACGGGCGATCTCATCGACGCTCAGGAGGCCTTTCGCGTCGGACTCGTGAGCCGCGTCGTGCCCCACGAGCAGCTCATGGCCGAGGCGGAGAAGGTGGCGAGGGCAATCTGCGCGCGGGCCCCGGTCGCGGTGCGCTTCGCCAAGGAGGCGGTCGCCAAGGGTCTGGAGATGACCCTGGAGCAGGGCCTCCGGCTCGAGGGGGACCTCTCCGCTTTGCTGATCACCACCGAGGATGCGAGAGAGGGCCCTCGGGCCTTCGCGGAGCAGCGCGAGCCTGTCTGGCAGGGCCGGTAGATCCCCCCGGCGTTCCGCAAGCGCAGGCTAGGTCTCATCAGTCCGCAGTAACTTGCCGCAGCGGAGGGGTTCTCTGCCGGAGCCAGCGTTATAATGCGGGGGGTCCCCATGCGGAACTGGGAGGGCGTGCCATGAAGAGCCTGATGTTCGAGAGCTGCGCCATCGTCGGCATTGGCGAGACACGCTACGGGCGTTTGCCGGGCGTGAGCTTGCTAGGCATGCACCTGGAGGCGGCCAAGAAGGCCATCGAGGACGCCGGACTGACCAATCGCGATGTCGACGGCCTGTTGGTGAGTGAGGGCGATCCCCCGGAGCACATGTATAGCTGCCTTGTGGCGGAGAACCTGGGCATCCCCGACCTGAAGTTCACGACCCCCATGCAGATCGCCGGCGCCACCGGGGCCATGGAGGTGGTCCACGCCGTCGCGGCCATCACCGCCGGCCTGGCGGAGACGGTGGTCTGCATCGTCGGCTCCAAGGGCCAGACGGGTCGCGAGGTCCGGAAGCATGGCAAGATCGCCATGGGGGGGGAGGACTGGGAGGACCCCTTCGGGGTCTGGGGCGCGCCGGCCCGCTACGCCATGGCGACCCGGCGCCACATGATGGAGTACGGCACGACGAGCCGGCAGCTCGGGGCCATCGCCGTGGCCATGCGCAAGCACGCCGGTCTCAACGACAACGCCACCATGCGCACGCCCATTACCATCGAGGATCACCAGAACTCGCGCTGGATCGTCGAGCCCTTCCACCTGCTCGACGTCTGCCTCATCTCCGACGCCGCGGCGGCCGTCGTGATCACCACGTCCGAGAAAGCGAAGTCGCTACGCCAGCCGCCCGTCACCATCATGGGCGTCGGCGAGGGCTACGGTCCCAACCCGCGCCACTGGATCAACAAAGAGCATCTCACCGAGTCGGGCGCGAAGTTCGCCGGTCAGCGGGCCTTTGCCATGGCCGGCGTGACCCCGGCCGACATCGACGTGGCCGAGATCTATGACTGAATGACCTACTGCCTGCTCGTGCAGCTGGAGGACCTGGGCTTCTGCAAGAAGGGCGAGGCGGGCCCCTTCGTCGAGGGTGGCCGCATCGAGCTGGGTGGGGAGCTGCCCTGCAACACCCACGGGGGGCTCCTGTCGCAGGCCTTCGTGCCCGGGATGAACCACTTCTGTGAGGCGGTGAAGCAGTTGCGCGGCACGGCGGGGCCCGCGCAGGTGCCGGGGGCCGAGGTGTCGGTCGTCACCGGCTACGGCGGGCCCATCGGCGCCGACGGCTGCGTCATCGTGCGCCGGTGAGCCCATGGCCATGACCGACTATCGCAAACCCCTGCCGGTGCCCAACGAGGACACGGCGCCCTTCTGGGAGGGCTGCCGCCAGGGCCAGTTGCTGCTGAAGCGCTGCCTGGCCTGTGGCGCCTACCGCTCCTATCCGGCTATCAGCGTGACCTGTCCCAGGTGTCTCTCGATGGACTACGAGTGGGCGCCCGCCAGCGGACGTGGCGTCGTGTACACTTTTGGTGTGGCCCGCCATACTCGCGACGCCGCATGGCGGGAGGAGATCCCCTACACCATCGCCCTCGTCGAGCTGGAGGAGGGCGTCCGCCTCTTCACCAACGTCGTGGGGATCGATCCCCAGCAGGTCACTCTGGGCTTGCCCGTGGAGGTGGTCTTCGATCCTGTGACTCCCGAGATCAGCCTGCCGCGTTTCCGCCCCCGGCCCAACGGATCAGAGCCGTCCCGCGCAGCGGGATGAGGGAGCGGTCACCAGGAATGAGCATGACGAGCCAACCGGTCATCGTGGATCTCGAAGCGGAGCTGCCGGGCTTCCCCTGCGGGTCCTGCACCGAGCCGCTGACCCGCCAGGACTTCGTGGACCAGGGCCTTCCGCAGCCCGCGGAGGACGAAGACGTGATCCAGTATGCTCTCCGCACAGGCGTGGCGAGCCCGGCCCACAGCGACTGCCAGATGGGCTGCGTGCCCGGCAGCGCCGCCTGCTAAGAGGCAGGATGCCGGCACTGCTGGGTCAACGCTTCTTCTACGGCTGGGTCGTGGCCGTGGCCATGGCCCTCCTCTCCTTCGCCTCGTCCGGGGCGCGCTTCTCCTTCGGCGTCTTCCTTAAGCCGGTCACCGAGGAGTTCGGCTGGGAGCGGGCCTCCTTCGCCCTGGCTGCCTCCCTGGGCCAGGTGTTTACTGGGATCTACCGGCCGCTGGTGGGCCGGCTGGTGGACCTCTTCGGCGCGCGGTTGGTCGCCGGCGCCAGCGTCGGGGCCGCCGGGCTCATCCTCTTCCTGATACCCATGGCCAGAGAGCTCTGGCAGATGTACCTCCTCTTCAGCCTGTTGGCCCTCGCGTGGGCCGGCGCCTCGCCCGTGACCAGCACGCCGCTCATCAGCGCCTGGTTCATCAAGCGCCGGGCCATGGCTCTTTCTGTCGCCTCCCTGGGCACCTCCACGGGCGAGCTGGTCACGGTGCCCGCGGTCATGGCACTTCTGCTGATCACAGACTGGCAAACGGCCTACCGGGGCCTCGCCCTGGCGGTCCTCCTCTTCTTCCTGCCCTTGGGCGTGCTGTTCATCCGTAACCGGCCGGAGGACGTGGGGACCCATCCGGACGGAGCCACCGATGGCGGCGCCGCCGCGCGGCAGCATGCAGCGACTGAAGGCCGGGCCACCCTGCGCCAGGCCCTGGCCACACCCATCTTCTGGCAGCTCGGCCTGGGGTTCTTCGTGTGCGGCTTCACCATGGGCTTCGCCCAGGCCCATTTCCTGCCCTTCGCGACTGACATGGACTTCGATCCCATGACCTCCTCTTTTGCCCTGGGTCTGGTCGGCGCCTTCGCCATGGTGGGTTCGCTCACCACCGGTGCCCTGGCCGACCGCTACGGCCGCCGCCAGCTTCTCTCCCTCACCTACCTATTGCGCGGAGTCGCCTTCCTGCTGCTGCTGGCGGTGCACAGCGAACCGCTTCTCTTCGTCGCCGTCTTCGTCCTCGGCCTCTCCTGGACGTCGACCACGCCGCTCACCTCGGCCATCTGCGCCGACTGCTACGGGCGGGCCTCGCTCGGGGTCATCTTCGGCACCATGTTCTCCATCATGACCATCGGCTCGGCCACGGGGGCCTTCCTCGACGGCTGGATCTACGATGTCACCGGGAGTTACCAGCTCGCCCTCTGGCTGAGCGCGGCTATGGGCTTCCTGGCCGCTGGGGTGGTCTTCCTGAGCCGGCCGCGGCCCATCCTGGCGCGCCCGCCCGCCGCCGAGCCCGTTGTCGCCGCCGTGCGGTAGAGGGGCCTCACGGGTCAGTTGCAGACACGCGGCCGCGGCCCCTCCCAAGCGTCGGAAGCGTGAAGAGTCCTGAGACGCTTGAGTCAGCGTCGGTCGAAGGGACTTCCCGCGCGCGCCATCGTTCCCGTTCTCTAACCGGCCGGGTCTACGAGGCGCTGAAGCAGCGCATCCTGCGCTGTGACCTGCCCCCCGGTGAGGAGGTGTTCGAGGGGCGGCTCGCTGTTGACTACGGCACCAGCAAGACGCCGGTGCGCGAGGCCCTGAACATGCTGGGTCAGGAGGGTTTGGTCCAGGTGTTGCCGCGCCGCGGCTACCGCGTCGCCCCCGTCACCCTCAAGGACGTGCAGGATATCTTCGACCTGCGGCTCACCCTGGAGGCGATGGCGGCTCAACTCGCGGCGGAACGAATCACGCCGGTGGGTCTGGCCGAACTGCGGGCCCTCGTGGAGGCGCGCTACGTCTTCGGCGCCCGCGAGAGCTACGCCCGCTTCCTGGGCTCGAACCGCCACTTCCACGTGGCCGTGGCTCGGGCCTCGGGCAACGAGCGTCTGGCCGGCATGGTCGAAGGGCTCCTCGCCGAGATGGAGCGAGTGCTCCACCTGGGCCTGGACCTGAAGGACAGCGCCGACGAGATGGTGCGGGAGCACGCGGAACTGGTCGACGCTCTGACCAGAGGGGATGCCCCCCTGGCTCGAGCGGTGGTGGAGCAGCAGATCGAGCAGTCCCGCCGCCGAGTCCTCGCTGCCCTGGTCGCCGCCCCCGGCGCCGGCGTGCGGCTGGTGTAGGAGCCTGGCCCGAGAAGGCCGCGTGTCCTCTCCGGCAACCGGTTGTGAAGGACGGCACCCCCGCCTGAAGGCGGGGGCATCGGGACGGCTTCATGCCCCAACCTTCAGGTTGGGGCCTCCATCGCCGGCGCAGGTGCCTTGGGCCGCGCAACGCCCCGCATAGCCTCGACGGCGACCTCGGTGTCGAACAGGCGGCTGAGCTTCGCCATGCGCTCGAGGATCTGGCGGGCCGTTTCGCCCCCGGCCAGCATGGGGCGCCCTCGCTGCGCTCGTGGCTTGCCATGCCCCGACTCCACGGGATGAAGAGATACCTCGGCCAGCTCGCCGCCGGCGAAGCGGCACACGGCGCAGACCGTGCGCCAGTAGAGGGGATCGCCCGGATGGGCCTTGGTGTTGTTCTCGCTGCGCAGATCGAGAATGTCGGCCGGGCCGGCGTCGGGGCCCAGCTCGTAGAGCTGGTAGGCGTAGCCCGGAAAGAAGCGCACCGTCTCGTTCTGCAGGATGAAGTCGGCCAGGCTGTAGAAGATGGGGCGGTCGCGGTACAACTCCATGCCCAGGGCCATGTGGTAGCCGTGGCCTACGACGACGTGGGCTCCTTCGTCGACGCAGCGGTGGGCAAAGGTGCGCACGAAGTCGGCCGGGTCCACCTGGTCGGCGCGGTCCAGGGCCGTCTGGGACGACGGGCCGCCCATCTCGTGGCTGTGGAGGCTGACAATGACCCAGTCGGCCTGGCGGCGCGCCTCGGCCACCTGGCGCACGATCTCCTCGAGGTCGCGCTGGTTGGGGCTCGTGCGGACAGCGTAGCCATCACCGGCGACAAACCGGCGGCCCAGCAGGCGTAGCTCGCCCTCAGGCTCCGGGGCCAGTGTGGCTGCCGGGAAGAAGCCGAAGCGCCGTCGCCGCGCCTTCTCGGCCTCGAGGCCCAGTCCGCCGCTCATCTCCCGCAGCGCCGCGAACACCGCTCCCGGCACGACGTACGTGGTGCTGTATCCCAGCCCGCTCACCCCCGGCTTGCCCTGCAGGTCGGGCCGCTGGACGCCGGCCCGGCTCGCCTCGTCGAAGCTGGCTGTGGCTGCTACCAGGGCCACCCGCCCGTGGGGGGTGTCGAGGTAGGCGGGGCTGCGTGCCTCCCGCTCGTTGCGCCCCGTGCCGGCGTGGCCCAGCCCCGCCACGTCGAGGTGGCGAATATTGGCCAGTACCCCATCGTCGCCGTAGTCATAGGCGTGGTTATTGGCGCAGGAGACGAGATTCACACCGAACCACTTCAGGTCCTCGAGGAGGTGAGGCTCCGTCGTCATGAAGGTGCCGTCCCACGGACTGGGGCTGCCCTCGTGGTAGTGGCGGGCGGTCCCCTCCAGGTTCGTGAAGGCCACGTCGGCGCCCCGCAGGATCTCCCGCAGGGCGAGAAACGGCGCCTCGCCGTACACCGCCAGGCGGCGCGACAGCATAGTGTCGCCGCAGAGGGCTATGGTGATCGCTCCAGACTCGCTGGCGTAGAGCATTGGCTTCCTCCGAGGAACAACGCAGCGTCATGCCCCAGCCTTCAGGCTGGGGTGGGCTGGACATAGTACCCCAACCTGAAGGTTGGGGCATCGCGAGGCTCGCTCGTCCCAGACCGCCCCCGCGGGGGCGCTTGCCCCTACGGGCGCCGAGATTATACTCTTGCGCCATCTACCCACTGGGCCGCCACCCCGGCGCCCAGGTCGCCGTCTCGGCTCGGCAGTAAGGATTGCGCCATGCCCTACGACAGCATCCTCGATACCATCGGCAACACGCCGCTCGTGGAAGTGCCGAGCCTCAGCCCGAAGAAGGACGTGAGGCTCTACGTCAAGCTCGAAGGCCAGAACCCCACCGGCAGCCTGAAGGACCGCATGGCCCGCTACATGGTGGAGCGTGCGGAACGGCGGGGCGAGCTGACGCCGGGCCGGATCCTGCTGGAGCCCACCAGCGGCAACACCGGCATCTCCCTCGCCATGATCTGCCAGCGCAAGGGCTACAAGCTGGTGGCTGTGATGCGCGAGAACATCGAGCTCGAGCGCCAGCAGCTCCTCCAGGCCTTCGACGCCGGCATGGTCCTCACCGACGCAGCCAAGGGCACCAATGGCGCGATCGACGTGGCGAAGCAGATGGCCGCGGAGGATCCACGTTACTTCATGCTCATGCAGTACGAGAACCCGGCCAATCCTCTGGCCCACTACGACACCACCGGGCCAGAGATCCTGGCCGAGGTGCCCGACGTCGACGTCTTCGTGGCCGGCATGGGCACCGGTGGCACCATCATGGGGGTGGGTCGCCGGCTCAAGGAGCGCAATCCCTCCGTGAAGGTCGTGGGCGTCGAGCCCCACGCCGGCGACCCCGTCGCTGGGCTGCGCAGCCTCGACCAGGGCTACGTGCCGCCCATCGTCGACACCGGCATGCTCGATGGCCGGGCCCTGGTCCACAGCCGGGATGCCAACCTGGTCACCCAGCGGCTGCTCCAGGAGGAGGGGATCTTCGCCGGTCCCTCCTCCGGTGCGGTGGTGTTTGCTGCCCGGCGCATCGCCGAGCGCATGGATCGGGGCAAGATCGTCTGCCTGCTGGCCGACGGAGGCTGGAAGTACCTGAGCACGCGTCTCTATGAGACACCTGTCGAGGCCTCCGAAGGACCCCTGGAGGGCCACTTTAGCTGGTAGCGCTTGGCGCACGTCCGGCCCGTAGGGGCCGGTGCCTCTGCCGGCCCAGGGCGGCCACGGGGGGCCGCCCCTACTTGCTGTCGGCCGGCCGTCGGAAGGGGGGTTTGCTCGGCGTCTTGATGTAGTAGTCCACCTTGGAGGCGAAGGACGAGATGAGCCTCTGGCCTGCAGCGCCGCAGCTCGGACAGGGCGCGGGGTCTCCCATCTGGCTAAGGGGACGCATCAGCTCGAACTCCTTCTGACAGGCTGCGCAGTAGTACTCGTAGATGGGCATCTGGCAGCATCACCTCCCTCTTGCGTGCCGGTTGGAGAGCACCCCCGCCTGAAGGCGGGGGCATGAGTGCGACGATCTCATGCCCCAACCTTCAGGTTGGGGTTCTGGCGACTCTGCTCCTACGTCCCGCGCTTCCAGCCGGTCTTCTCCTCGATCTCCGTCAACTCCTTGCGCCGCCGCTCGACCACGTCCTGCACCTTCGCGTCGATGTCCGCTGAGTTAATGAGGAGGGCAATCTGGATGTTCTCCTCCCACACGAGGACGTACTCGCCGCTGAACTCGACGTGGTAGCCCTCCTTCTCCTGCTCCGCCGTTAGCTTGACGCTCCGCTCGGTGTTCGTCACCTGCTCACCCACTCCTTTCCCGTCGGCTGGTTGCTCCTCTCGGAGCTGGAACGGACTAAGGATATACGAGCCGGCTGGCCTTGTACCAGAGCGGCCGCCGCCTAGCCCCGTGCGTGGTAGGGGATGCTGGACACGACAACGCCAGGCCGGAAGAGCAGACTCGCCTTCAGCCGCAGGGCCGTCTGGTTGTGGAGCAGGTGCTCCCACCAATGGCCGGGGACGTACTCGGGGAACACCACGGTCAGCGTGTCGTTCGGGTGGGTCTCGCGCACCGCGTCGATATAGGCGAGTAGCGGACCGGTCAGGGAACGGAAGGGTGACTCGATGATCACCAGCGGCGCTGCGAACGCCCGCTCCTGCCAGGTCTGGCGGAAGCGCTGGGCGCTGGCTTCGTCGTCGGTGACGTGCACCGCCACGACCCGCTCCGGTGGGGCGATGGCCAGAGCGTAGGCCAGAGCCTGGCGGGCGGGTAGCTCCACGTTGGCCACCGGGACGACGACGCGCAGGTGCACGGCCTCCGGGTCGAGGGGTGTCTCGGGCTGGCTCGCCTGGGACATGCGGCGGTAGTGGAGGTGGATGCCCCACATCACGCCGACCAGGAGGGGCATCAACAGCAGCACCATCCAGGCACCCAGGGCGAACTTGGAGACACCGATGACGAGGGCGACGGCGCCTGTGGCGATGGCGCCGGTTGCGTTGACGGCCAACGAGAGGCGCCAGTTGGGAGGGCGAAGGCGCCACCACCGCCGGACCAGTCCGCTCTGGTTCAGCGTGAAGGCGATGAAGACGCCCACGGTATAGAGGGGGATCAGGCCGGTAACGCTCCCCTGATAGGCCCAGATGAGGGCGGCGGCCAGTACGGCCAGAACACCAATGCCGCTGCTGAAAGCCAAGCGGTCACCGCGGAAGGAGAACTGGCGGGGAAGGTAGCGGTCTTGCGCCAGGATGGAGGCCAGGCGAGGGAAGCCGTTGTAGGCGGTGTTGGCGGCCAGCGCCAGAACGAGGGTCGTCGAGAACTGGAGCACGTAGTAGAACCAGCCTTCACCCACCAAGGCGCGGGCGAGCTGGCTGTTGACGGTTTGTACCTCGTTCGGGTCCGGCACGAGCCCAAGCTGGCCCCCCAGATAGCCGATGCCGAGGAAGAGTGTGACGAAGATCACGGCCATGGCCACCAGGGCCAGTTGAGCGTTGCGCACTTCGGGTGGCCTGAAGGCGGGGACACCGTTCGACACGGCCTCGACTCCGGTCAGGGCGACCGACCCGGAGGCGAAGGCGCGGAGAATCAGGAGGAGGGTCAGGGGCTCGGCCGCATGAGCCGTGAGCCATTCTGGGGGCGGAACATAGGGAGGAAGAGTGCCGCTGACGGCGCGGGCCAGGCCGATGGCCAGGAGACCGAGCACACTCATCACGTACACGTAGGTCGGCAGGGTGAAGATCCGGCCCGATTCGCGAATGCCCCGCAGGTTCACCAGCGTCATGAGGACCACCACTAACAGCGCCAGCTCAACCCGCCAGGGGAATAGCTCGGGGAAGGCCGAGGTCAGCGCCGCGACGCCCGCCGAGACGGAGACGGCGACAGTGAGCACATAGTCGGTGAGTAGCGCTGCGGCAGCCACCAGCCCCGCCAGCGGTCCCAGGTTCTCATGCGCCACCGTGTAGCTGCCGCCGCCCGCCGGGTAGGCACTGATGACCCGGCGATCGCTGATCACGACGATGACCAGGACGGCCACGATGGCTAATGTAAGGGGCATCGTCAGTGTGAGGGCGGCTGCCCCGGCGAGGATCACGACGCGCATGATCTCTTCGGTGGCGTAGGCGGAGGAGGAGATGTTGTCTGAGGCGAAAATGGCGAGGCCCCGGGGCACGCTGACCCGCTCCGATAGCTCGTCGGCAGAGGGGATCGGGGCCCCGATGATGGCGCGCTTCAGGGCGGCGATACCTCGCCCCACCGGGGTGCGCGACTCGCCGACGCCTCGCCGCGGCGCGATGATGCCTGGTCCGAGGGTGCGGAAGCCCCGATGGCGGGCAATGCGGATGGCTCGGTCCCCCGGCCGCGCGCCGCGGACCTCCTCCCGCCATTCCAACCCAGCGTCCGTCTGAGGGGCGCCCCCCAAGGACGGGGCTGCCGGGCGCTCGCGCTCTCGCTCCCTGCTCATCGGCCTGATTCTTGGCGCCAGTATAGCGAGAACCTGCCGGAGGGCGGCTCCTGGCCCTGGCCGAGCGGCGCTGTGGTCCCCGCGGGGAGGAGCACCGCGACCGAAGGTTAGGTTAGTACTCGGAGAGAAAGCGGAGGAAGAAGGCCGCCGCCCGGTTCTGGACGTCGTCCTGCCACTGGCTGGACCAGGGGAGGTCGTGAGAGCCGCTCTCATAATAGTGCGTTGTCACGGATCCGCCCTGCCGCCGCAGCGCCCCCTCGTAGGCGCGCGCGCCCTCGACGGGCATCCGCTCGTCGGCGGTGCCATGCACCATGAGCACCTGGGCCTGCGGCAGCCCGGCCTGCGCCAGCGCCGGCACCGCATAGCTCCCTGAGGCGGCCACCACCGTCCGCACGTGGCTGTCCCGGGAGGCCACCATGAGCGCCAGCGTGGCGCCCTCGCCGTGCCCGAACAGGCCCACCATGTCGACGAAGGCGCCTGGCTGGGCGCGGGCGGCTTCGATCAGGCTCAGGGCGTTCCGGATAGCTCCCTCGCCGGTCGCGTCTGGGGAGGTTGGTCCGTTGGGGCATGGAACCGTGCCAGCCGGAACACCAGCGGCCGCCTCCGTGCCGAACCAGCACCCGGCCACGGCGATATAGCCTCTCCGGGCCAAGCCCTGGGCCACTTGCAGGTGACCCTGGCGCAGCCCCTCGGCGCCAGGCAGGATCACGGCCACGGGGTAGGGCCCTTGGCCCGACGGACGGTACACTGCCGCCAGCACGCGGCGATTGTCGGGGGTGGACACCTCGATCCAGCGGGCGCCGGGCGCTTCAACGCCTTCGGGAGCAGCCAGTTCGGCCCAACTCCCGGCCGGGCTGACCTTTGCGCTCGCGGCGCCCGGCAGGTCACCGTGCCCGCGAAGGGGGCCAGAAACGGCGCTCGGCGTCGCGGGGGCCGTCGTGATATCCGGCGTGTCGGCGAGCAGGGCGGCAGCCGCACCGAGAGTACCCTCGAAGACCGCCAACGCATCGTTCGTGCAGCCCGTCGATGAGAGCAGCAGGGCAGCGACACCCAGCGCCGCCAGGGGCCGGCGTCCCGCTGTTCCGATCCAGTGCCCGTTCACGTGTCTCTCCCCTACTCCGAAGCCATCGTAAGCGGCTCCTGGTTGGGAGGGGGTTGGGGAAGGGTAACAGAATGGTTACAGAATGGTCCCGGCAGGTCTCGAAGCGTGTGTCCTGAATCGAGGCGGCACGGAGCGGCCACGGCAAGTGCTGCAATGTAGTGTTCCACTGATGCAGATACATCATAGCATGGTTCATCTGCATCATGCTCGCTGCTCCGCGGCCATGGGTCGCGGCACTGGAGGGGGTGACCTTCGGGTGGCCCGGGCTACGAAGGACGGGCGGCGTTCCTGCGCGGCGCGCCAGAGGTCAGCGGCCGGCTAGCGGGTGATCGAGCGCCCGGCCGCGACGATGGTGTCGGCCGTGGG
>Ga0082335_1006832_pt1 | contig 14309 bp, 12 predicted proteins | sample Subgrocontami58m_FD_72375 | JGI IMG/M metagenome (GOLD analysis project Ga0082335, IMG submission 72375) | Subsurface groundwater microbial communities from S. Glens Falls, New York, USA - GMW37 contaminated, 5.8 m (SPADES assembly) (version 2) ...
GATCAAACGCCGTGATTCGCGGCAACGCGCCCTTGAACAACTCGACTTCCACCAGCGTGGTGTGCGCGCTGCAACCCTGGGCAAGTTTCGAGGTGCCTTTGTCCAGCGTGAGCACGTTCGGGTTGCCGTGTTTTTCGAGCGAATCGTTTTGTGACGGATCGAGCGGGTCAAACCACGCGCCGGTCGGCAGCACCACCACGCCGGGGCGCACCCCGTCGTCTGTTCTTGCGCCCGCAAGACACGCGCCGCGATCGTTATAGACGCGCACCACGTCGCCGGCCCTGATGCCGCGCACGGCTGCATCCCGGGGGTGCAGCGTGATGGCTTCGCGTCCCTGTATCTTGGCCGCCAGGCTCACGCTGCCGTGGTCGTATTGGCTGTGCAGCCGCGTCGAAGGCTGATGCGACATCAGATGCAGCGGAAATTTCTCTGCGAGCGGACTGCCCAGCCACTCGGCCGGCTCGACCCAGGCGGGATGTCCGGGGCAATCTTCGTAGTTGAACGACGCAATGGCGGGCGAGGTGATTTCAATTTTGCCCGATGGCGTAGGCAGCTTGTTCGCCACCGGGTCGGCGCGGAACTTGCGCAACATCACCGGGGGCTCCTGCGGTGGCGGAACTTCGAGCAGGCCTTCCGACCAGAATGCCTCGAACGATGGCAACTCGATATCGAGCTTGCGTGCCCGCTCGCGCGACTCGTCATACAAATGGCGCAACCAGGCGTTGGCATTGCGGCCTTCGGTAAATTTGTCCTTGACGCCGAGGCGCTCGGCGAGCGCGGTAAAAATATCATAGTCGTCGCGCGCTTCGGCCACCGGATCAATCGCGCGCTTCATGGCGATGATGTGACGGTCGCGGCTGGTCGAGCCAATGTCGTCGCGCTCCAGCATGGTCGTCGCAGGCAACACAATGTCGGCGAACTTGGCGTTGGGATTCCAGTATTGCTCGTTGACGATGATGGTTTCGGGTTTGCTGCGCCAGGCGCGCAGCAGGCGATTCAAATCCTGATGATGATGGAACGGGTTGCCGCCCGCCCAGTAAATCAGGCGAATGTCGGGGTAGGTGCAGACCTGGCCGTCGAAATCATATTTTCCGCCGGGGTTTTCCAGCATGTCGGTGATACGCGCGACCGGGATCGCCGTCCTCACACCATTCCGTCCCTGCGGCAGCACCGGGCCGGAAAAGGGCCGCGCGTTGGCGCCTTCGATGCCCACCGGGCCGTACGCCAGCGCAAAACCGCCGCCGGGCGTGCCGATCTGGCCGAGCAGGCAGGCCAGCGTGATACCCATCCAGTAAGGCTGCTCACCGTGATCGCCGCGCTGCAGGGCCCACGCGACGTTGATCATGGTGCGGCTCGCGGCCATGCGGTGTGCCAGCGTGGTGATGGATTCGGCAGGCACGTCGCAAATCGCGGCGGCCCATTGCGCGGTCTTGGAGACGCCATCGGTTTCGCCCATCACATATTTGCGGAACGGCTCGAAGTCCGTGCAGTAGCGCGCGAGAAACGCCTGGTCGTGCTTGCCATCGGCAATAATCGTGTGCGCGAGACCGAGCATGAACGCGGTATCGGTGTTCGGGCGCACCGGCACCCATTCCGCGCCGGGCGCCGCGCTCATGTCTTCACGCAATGGCGATACATTGACGAACTTCACGCCGGCCGAGGCGAGGCGCTTTAACATCGGGCGCACCTCGTGCTGGCTGATGCCGCCCGAATTGACCTGCGCGTTCTTGGACGGAACGCCGCCAAATGCGACCAGCAATTCACAATGTTGTTCGAGCGATACCCACGCCGTCTGCTGCGAGCGCATCACATCCATGTCCATGAGGATGCGCGGCAGCAGCGTGCGCGCCGCACCGAGACTGTAAGTGCCCAGGTGCGCCACGTAGCCGCCGATGGCGTTCATGAAACGATGCACCTGACTTTGCGCATGATGAAAGCGCCCGGCGCTCGACCAGCCATACGATCCGGCGAAAATCGCGCTGTTGCCGAACTGGGTGGTGACGCGCTTGAGTTCAGCGGCCACCAGATCGGATGCTTCATTCCAGCTCACGTTAACGAACGCCTCCGCACCGCGCTTCTCACGCGCGGCACCGGCGCCGCCTTCGAGATAACTCTTGCGCACCGCCGGATGACGCACGCGCAGCGGGCCGGCGACCGCACCGGGCAGCGAATTGCCAATGGGCGAAGGATCCGGGTCGCGGTCGAACGGCGTGACGCCGGTGATGACGCCATCTTTGACCGTGACGTCGTAAACGCCCCAGTGGGTTGAGGTGAGCATGCGATTAACGCTAGCGGTGCAGATCGCGGCTGATGAACTCGCCGTTTAACGGCGCGGACAGGTCGCTCGCCATGAAGACGACCACGTTCGAGAAATCGTCCGGCTGGTAGACAAAGCCCGCGGCAAGCAGACGCTTGATGTCTTCCTCGGTTTTGCCGACTCGCCACAGCGGCGTGTCCGTCGCGCCGGGTCCGAAACAGTTGATGCGCACCCCCGTGTCCTTCAATTCGAGCGAGACCGCGCGCGTGAACCCGATGATCGCGGCTTTGGAGGCCGAATAAGCCGAACCCTTGGGCTGGCCGCGGATGCCCGTGCCCGAGGCCGTGCTCAGGACGATGCCCCGCTTGCGGGGAAGCATGCGCCGGATCGCGGCGCGCGCACCCAGAAATACGCTTTTGAGATTGAGCGTGATTACCGCGTCCCACTCCTCCTCCGACATGTCCACCAGTGCTATGCGTGGAAACATGCCGGCGATGTTGAGCAGGACGTCGAGCGGGCCGAACTCCGCCTCGGTGCGATCGAGCAGCCGCTCGAACTCCGCCGCCTTGGTGACATCCGCATGGACCGCGATGGCCCGGCCGCCGGCCTTGAGGATCGCATCCGTGGTGGCCTTCGCGGCATCGAGATCGATATCGGCAACGGCAACGGCCGCACCCGCTTTCGCCATGGCGAGGCCGTAACAACGTCCCAAACCGCCGCCACCGCCAGTCATGGCAACTGATTTCCCTTCGAGAAGTTTCAAGCGTTCTCCTTTGCCGGCAGTGGAATTCGATGGCGAATTATTTTAAGGCATAATGGCGATGCCGTTCGCGAAGATATTGTTGCCCCGGTCAGGCGAAACAGCTATCCAGGAGGAAAGATGATGAAAGCCGTCAAAGCCGCAGGCCTGCTGCTTGCCGTCATTTACTTGCCTCTGGGGCCAAAGAAGTGCGCGACTGGGGCGTGGTGGTACGCGGAGCGGGGCTGAAGGTCGACTGAGTCACACCGCCACTTGGATATCAACGAGGTCTTTCGCGGCGGCGCGCGGAGCGTCGAATTCCTCGATCGGATCAACCAGGCGTCGATCGTCATGCTGGACGAGGCGGGAATCGTGCCGCATGCGATCGCCGGCCGGATCGCGCAGGGAATCGCGCAGGTGATCGCACAGGAGCGCGGGTCGCCGTCGCAACGCTCCGCCGATTACCTCGAGTACGAGCCCCGGCTGCTTGCCGTGGCGGGGCCGGACGCTTCGCGGCTGCACACCGGGCGCAGCCGTCAGGACATCGCGTCGACGATCGCGCGCATGAACCTGCGCGACGGGTTGCTCAATGTAATCGAAGCAGTGGTGACCGGCCGCGACAAGCTGCTCGTCCTCGCGGACCGGCACCAGGAAACCATCATTCCCGCCTACACCCACGGCGTGCAGGCGCAGCCCACGACGTTCGCGCATTACCTGCTCGCGCTGGCGGCGGCGCTGGGCCGTCAAACCGAGCGCCTGCAGCAGGCGTACCGGCGTATCAATCAAAACCCATTGGGTGCAGCGGCGCTCGCGACATCGAGCTTTCCGCTCGACCGGAAGCGCCTTGCCGCGCTGCTGGGGTTCGAAGGACTCGTCGAGAACGCGTACGATGCGAACCATTTTGCGCCGGTCGACAGCAGCCTCGACGTGGCGAGCGCGTTGTCCATTGCCGCCATTCAGCTCGGGCAGTTCGCGCAGGACATCCATGCGCAATATTCCGAACCGGTGCCGTGGTTCATGCTTGCCGCGGGGGAACTCACCGGTGTCAGCAGCATCATGCCGCAGAAGCGCAATCCCGCGGCGCTCGAGCAGTTGCGGGCGCAGGCGAGCATCATGGTCGGCGAAATGCAGACCGTGTTTCTCATGGCGCACAATATCCGCACCGGCATGTTCGACTACCGCACCTACGACCCCGTCCCGAGCGCGCGTCCGCTGCAGGTCTTCAAACTGTTCCAGCAGATTCTGGACGGCATCGTCGTCAACAAGGAGCGCGCGCTGGCCGAAGTCAATGCGGACTACTCGACGACAACCGAAATTGCAGAGGCGCTGATGCAACGGGCCAATGTGCCGTTTCGCATCGGCCACCATTTCGCCTCCAACCTGACCGATTACGGCCGCGCAAAGGGTCTCAAGCTGCACGAAATCCCGTATGCGGAAGCTGCGCGCATTTATGAAGCCGGCACGAAGCAGGCCTTGCCGCTGAGTGAAACGGAATTCAAGGAAGTCATCAGCGCCGAATACATGGTGTTCGGCCGCAAGGGCATCGGCGGGCCGCAACTCGCGGAGGTGAAGCGGATGCTGGCGCACGGGAGCGCGAAGGTAACTGCAGATCTCGCGTGGCTTAAGGATTGCGGCCAGCACCTGGCACGCGCCGAAGCGGCGCTCGATAAAGCCTTCGCTGCGCTGGCGGATTCGGCGCGATAAATCTGCGCCCTATGCGGTGGAGTGGGCAGGGTAGGGCGCGGCTTCAGCGCGCCGGCTACTTGAAACCGTAAAGCCGCGCGGGATTATCGACCAGCACCTGCTTGCGCGTTGCGGCGTCGGGAACCCAGTCGCCGAGCAGGTTGCACAGGTCGCCGTCGTTCGGCATCGTGCCTTTCACCATTACGTGCGGCCAGTCGGTGCCCCAGATCACCTGCTGCGGTGCCGCTTTGATCAGCGCGTGGGCGTAAGCGTTGGTATCGGCATGCGGCAGCGGCTGCGTCGAGATCCGGTAGGGGCCGGTCAGCTTCACCCACGCGCGGCCGCTTTGCATCATCCGCAACAACGCCTGAAAACCCGGCGTCGCGACTCCTTTGTCGGTGCGCATATAGCCCAGGTGCCCGTACACGGTATCCACCGGGAAATCCGCGAGCATGCGGTCGAGGTCGGGAAATTCGTCGACGTGCATCAGGAATTCGAGGTGCCAGCCGAACGGTGCGATTTTCAGCGCGAGCTTTTTGAGCGTATCGAGCGGCAGGGTTCCCGCTTTGCGGTCCTTGACGTCGACGATGTTGACGCGCACGCCGCGCACGCCGGCGTCATGCATGCGCTCGAGTTCATGCGCTGAGATGTCCTCCGCGACGACCGCGACGCCGCGAAACTGCGGGCCGGCGGATTTCATCGCTTCCAGCATTACGGTGTTGTCGGTGCCGTAGACGCTCGGCTGCACCAGCACCGCGCGCTCAACGCCGAGAGTGGCGAGCAGGTGCTGGTAATCGGGGAGCAGCGCATCGGCCGGCGTGTAAATGCGCTCGGAATAGTAGGCGTAGCGCGCCTGCGGCCCGCAGATGTGCGCGTGCGTGTCGCAGGCATGCGGGGGAAGCGTGATGCGCGGTTTGCGGGGTGCGGCGTCGAATGTCGCGCACAACGGCGGTTCGGATGAGCCTGCGGTGGGTTTCATTGCAGAATTTATCGTTGTTCCAGAATTATGATCCTATCACGATTGCCCGCGGGGATGAGTATTGCTATGCTTCCCGCTTCCCGCATTGCAAGGACAACTCACATGATCGACGCAGCAATCATCGGCCTGGGCTGGTGGGGCAAGAACATCGTCAACGCCGTGCAGGCCAAAAGCGAGCGTCTGCGCTTCGTGCGCGGCGTGAGCAAAGAACCCGACACCGTGCGCGACTTCGCCGCCCATCACAATTTCGAACTGTCGACCGATCTGAACGACGCGCTCACCGATCCGCGCGTGCAGGCGGTGGTGCTGGCGACCCCGCATTCGCTGCATACGAACCAGATTATCGCGGTCGCCGCCGCAGGCAAGGCGGTGTTTTGCGAAAAACCGCTGGCGATGAAAAAGGCCGATGCCGTGCGCTCGGTTGCGGCATGCAAACAGGCAGGCGTGGTGCTGGGGGTCGGCACCAACAAGCGCTTCTGGCCTTCGATGCGCGAGTTGCGGCGAGTGGTTGCGGGGCAGGAGCTCGGTGAAATCCTGCATATCGAGGGACATTACAGCAACGAGAACTCGGGCGTGCATTTTTCACCGTGGCGCGATCTGCCATCGGAATCGCCGGGCGGCGGCATGACCGGCGCCGGGCTGCATGTCCTGGACGCGCTCGTTAACCTCGGTGGTCCGCTGCGCCGGGTGTACGCGCGGCTGGTTACGCGCAAGCCGCAGCCCGACCCGCACGACTCGGTGTCCGTCATGTTCGAGTACGCAAGCGGTATCAGCGGCATGTTCGCCACGGTGAGGGCGTCGCCGTTCATCTGGCGCGTGCACGTGATTGGCCGCAAGGGCTCGGTCGAGGCGGTCGGCGAAAACGAGATCGTGGTGCGCCTGACGGGAGCCAAGCCGAAGCGCGAGAGCTTCGAGCCCGTCGATACCCTGCGCGCCGAGTTCGATGCGTTCGCCGATGCCGTCGCCGGCCGCGTGCCTTACCCGATTCCGACGGCGCAGATGATCAACACCGTCGCTGCATTCGAGGCGGTGATCGAGTCAATCGAGTCGGACGGCGTGGTGTTGCTCGACGCGCAGTAACACCCATCGGCGATGCGCACCACCACATCTGGCGGTGTGCCGATCTGCCATGGCGTTCGGGTGCTCAGAGGGAAGGGGGGTCCTCCCGGACCACAGACTCCGCCACTCGCATGTCCACGCAATCCTCGAACGCATAGCGCTTGGTGATGAGTCCCCGAGACAAGCCTGCGTCGCGCAGCCACTCGAAGCCCTGCCGGTCCATGACGGGCCCCCGGTTCCACACGTCCAGCGATCGGTAGCGCTGGCAGGACGCCGTCAGCACCGACCTCGAAAGATCCGGGAAATACGGCGCCACTAAATCGGCCAAATCCACGGCCGACCTTGCCGCCATCCATTTCTGGGTACGGTAAATTGCCCGGCAAAGGCGCCGCGCGGTTTCCGGCTCCCTTTCCAGAAAGGCCCGCGGCGCATTGAATGTGGTGTACGTCGTCGGTCCACGACTCGCCGCCGCGTACCAGATGTAACCTGCCCCCTCTTCTTCCAGTTGCGCCGCAAAGGGTTCGAACACCTGGATGACATCGACCTGCCGTGAGCGCAGTGCAGCAACGTTTTCGGACATGGTGCGGTCGCTGATCCTCTTCACCTTGGCCGGGTCCAGTCCGGCCAGCCGCAAATCGTGCTGCAGACACATCCACGGCGTGGGGACCTCCGACGCGGTTGCGACACGCTTGTCGAGGAGGTCCTTCAGCTCAAAATGAGGATGTGGGGCGCACCCAAGGAGAAAAAATGGATCGCGGCCCACCACCTCGCAGAATGAGACGGGCCGGCTCGCGGGATCTTTCTCGAGCGCGAGCATCACCCTCACGGGGCCACCCCAGGAGACGTGGCCGGCTCCGGACATGACCGACTCGAGCGTCCTGGCCGCATCCGACGAGGTCTTGAGCTCCACCTCGATACCCTCGGCACGATAAGCGCCAAGGGCAATCGCGGCGTAATAAGGCGCGTAGAAAACGGCTCGGAAATTTTCGATCAGCGTGATGTTCATGGGGTGGTGCGCCCGCCGTTGCCGGCGTTTGCCGCGAGGTTGACGTTCACAGCAGTGCGCCGCTGCGGATCTCTTCAGAAATCCTGCGGTGAAGGTAATGGCCGTCCTTCAAATCGCCGAGGAACTTTCCGTCGTCGACGACGACCTTGCCGCGCAACACGGTCAGTGCGGGCCAGACATGCACCTCGTGACCTTCCCACGGCGAGTAATCGGATTCGTGCAGCATCTCTTTCCTGATCGTCGTGCGCCGGGACGGGTCGAGCACCGTGATGTCGGCGTCGGCGCCGGCGGCGAGCGCGCCCTTGCGCGGGTAAAGCCCCATGATTTTCGCGGCATTCGTCGAGACGAGGTCGACGAATTTCTCGACTGAATAGCCGCGCCGGCCCACCATCTCGGTGTACATGAGAGAAACGCGCGGCTCGACGCCGACGTTGCCGCCCGTCGTGTCGTCGATACGCTTGCCCATGGTTTTGACTTTCAGCGAACAACACACCTCGTCCGTAGCGACCGTGTGCAGCGTGCCGTCCAGCGTGGCGTTCCATAGTGCGTCCTGATCGGACCTGGCCTTGATCGACGGATAGGTGTGATAGATCTGGCCGTTGGAGCGCTTGTAATCCTCGGACGTGTACATCAGGTACTGATGAAGCGTTTCGCCGTAGACCGGCAATCCGCGTGCGCGCGCCTCGCGTATCGCTTCAACGCCAAAGGCGGCGCTCACGTGCATGAAGTACAGCGCGATTCCCGGCACGTTCTTCGCGAGACCAAGCACGCGGCGAAACGACAGGTCCTCGGACATCGCGTTGTGGACCTCGGCCATGTTTTCGAAACCGGGGCGTCCCTCGCGGATCAGCTTGTCGTACATGTGCATCACGATGTCGTTGTCTTCGCCGTGAATCACGCACATGCCGCGCTCCTGCGCGACGACCTTGAACACTTCCCAGATATCGCCGAAATCGACCATGCGGCCGCGCCGGCTTGGTGTAATGTCGGTCGTGAAAATCTTGACCGTCGGATAGCCTGCACGCAGCGCCTCGCCGAGCTGGCCGAATAGTTCGGGCGGCAGCCGCCCTTCGACCATCACGTGAAAGCTGTAGTCGCAGTAGCACTGCGCCGTCCAGTCCTTGTGCCGGTCCTCGATCGCCTGCTGGATCGTCTTGCCCTGCGTCCAGCGCGCGAAATCGATCATCGTGGTGGTGCCACCAAAAAGCGCCGCGCGGCTCACGACCGGCGGCGGATCCGTGTACGTGACACTGCCGTCCGGATGCGGCGTGTACCATTTCAGATGCACATGCGGATCGATGCCGCCCGGCATCACGATTTTTCCGGTCGCGTCGATCAGCCGCCGGGTCGTGTCGCTGCCAAACGTGCCGGCCGTTGCGACGGCGGCAATCTTCCCGCCCTCGATCGCCACGTCACAGGCGGCCACACCGGCGGGCGTCACCACGCGATCGCTGCGAATCACCAGATCGAGCATGCCAAAATCTCCCTTACGAAAAGTGCATCGTTACATTGCGCGGGCCGCGATCAAGGTTTGCCGTAGCGGCGCAGTTGCGCGGTCAACTCCCGGACGCTGGTCCATTGCTCGCAACGGTCTACGGCACTCTCAACCGCGGCGACACCCTCCGGTTTGAGTACGGTTCCCGCGAGTTCACGGAATTTCCCGCGTATCTCCGACTCCGCGAAAGGCCGGTGGAAATCACCCCGGTGACTTTCGCACCCGTGCGTGCCGTGGCGGCCGTCCTTCAGCGTGACGGTTACGCGGGCAGGCCGCAGGCGCGGGGCGACCGCGCTCATAGCCGGGTCTTCCGTGACGTGCACGCGATGACGCAGCGAGGCGATGACGGGATCGCGCAAAGCAGCGTCGTCAAGCGCCCCGTAACCGGCGTTGCCCTTCACCACCATCACTGCCGCGGCGTGGGGCAGCGAATACTTCGACGCGAAATAATTGGGCGGATCCGGGTTGCGCATCGCCGCAGCAAACCGGTAAGTCGCGAAGTCCATGCGCTCGATGTCGTCGGGCTGCGGACGCAGCGTGGCGAGAACCTCGTGCAGGCAATCCAGCGCGGGATGGATCGGATTGCAGCAGGCGTACAGGCGGAAATAATTGCGCGTGATCTCCCACCGCGCCCCGAGTTCGTCAAGCAGGTTCTCAGGCCTGAAGCCGTCTCCCACCAGATTTGCCAGCGCTTCTTCGATGGCGTTCTCCTGCGCTTCGAATCCCGCGAGCGCCAGCTCGGGTGCCAGCGCACACGCGTATCCGCTCATGCCCCCGGCGACATTGAGCGCCGTCGCGCCGGCGACGGCATTGGTGTAGCTCGGCGTGAGCATGAGCGTGGTCGCGATGCGCATCGAGAGGCTCACCCCGGCTGCCTCGAGACCCCGCAGGCGGGCGCCCGCCGCCGCCGCCGCGAGCAGCATCGCCTGGCCGTTCTGGTGCGCGAGCGGCCGGGGCGTGAATGCCATGCCCAGCCGCGCGGCGACGTCGTATCCGAGGATCAGGGCGGTAATCATCTCCCGCCCCGTGCTCCGCGCCTGCTCGCCGACGGCCAGCACGCCCGGCAGGATCTGCATCGCCGCCTGGCCGGTCACCAGGCGCAGACCCTCGCACAATTCGATCGCGCGTCCGGCGATGCCGTTCAGCAGCGCCGCGGTGCGCGGATCCTGAGCGGGCCCGCCGCGCGCGAGCACGGTAGCGCCGCTACCCGCAGTGGGGGCGAGACGCCCCCGCAACTGCTGCACCTCGGGGCGCTCCGATCCGGCGAGGATCACGCCCAGCGTGTCGAGGAAAATAAGCTTTGCATGCTGCTGCACGGGGCCGGGAATATCTTCCCAGCGGGTCCGTGCGACGAATTGCGCCAGGCCTTCGATCTGCTGCCCCATCCTTGTTCCTTCGTTTTATTCCAGCCTGATGCCGGCCTGCTGGATGATGCGGGTCCATCGAGCGACCTCGTCGCGCACGAAGCGCTCGAACTGCGCCGGTGTGTTGCCGACCGGTGCCGCCCCCAGATCCGTCGCGCGATTGCGGATGACCGGCGTTGCCATTGCTTTCGCGACTTCGGCGCTCAACTGCTCGACGATCGCGGACGGCGTGCCCGCCGGGGCCATCAGGCCGAACCAGCCGATCGCTTCATAGTTGAATCCCGACTCCATCGCGGTCGGCACGTCCGGCAGCGCCGGCGCACGCTCGCGCGTCGAAACGGCAAGCGCCCGCAACCGTCCGCCGCGCAACAGTGGCAGCACCGTTTCTATGGTGTAGAACGCCGTCATGGCTTCGCCGCTCAACACCGCGGTGACCGTCGCGCCGCCGCCCTTGTAAGGCACATGAGTGAGTTGGGTCTTTGCCACTGTATTGAACAACGCACCGGCAAGGTGCATCGCGCTGCCCGGACCGGCGGACGCGTAGAGCACTTCTCCGGGTCTTGCCTGAGCAAGCCTGACGAAGCCCTGCAAATCCTTGGCCGGGAACGAGGGAATCACGGCGATAACGTGCGGAACCTGCACGACCTGCGAAACCCGCGTGAAGTCCTTGATCGCGTCGTATCGGAGCTTCGGGTATAACCCCGGGCTGAAGGAGAACGAGGCCGAAGTCATCAGAAATGTATAGCCGTCGGCGGGCGACCTGGCGACGTGCTCGGTGCCCAGTGTGGATCCCGCGCCCGGGCGGTTTTCCGCAATGAACTGCTGGCCCAGCGTTTCGCTTAGACGCTGCGCCAGAATGCGCGCGAAAACATCGGTCCCGCCCCCCGGTGCGAACGGCGTCACGATGCGCACGGACTTCTCGGGCCATTTCTGCGCCGCAACGTCCTGCGCGGCGACCAGCCCGAGAGCAAGCGCCGCAACCATCGCGCCCGTCAGCGCGCGAACCCTCAGGGAAAAATGTTGCAACTTGATCATCGTGTTCTCCTTCAATTGTCACGGCGAGCTCGCAGGCACTGCACGTATGAGCGCAGAGTCGTGCTGGTAAAATATTACCATGGCCCTGTGCCCTTGGCAGTTGTCTTGCCGACCGGCGGCCACGTTTGACGCTGCGCCGGGCGCACGATAGAGTGATCAATACCGTCGCTGCATTCGAGGCGGTGATCGAGTCGATCGAGTCGGACGGCTCGGTGTTGCTCGACTAGCATGCGAATCGAGGGAAGAGGCTGAATGAAGGTCGGGTTCGTCGGTCTGGGTGCGATGGGCATGGGTATCGTGCCGCGCCTGATCGCGGGCGGGCACACCGTTACGGGCTGGAACCGGACGCGCGCGAAGGCCGCGCCGCTCATCAAGCTCGGGATGCATTGGGCGGACAGCCCGCGGGATGTGGCGCGCGAATCGGAAATCGTGTTTTCGATCGTGACGGATGCAACTGCGGTGAGGTCCGTGGCGCTCGGAGATCAGGGCATCATCGCCGGCCTCGGGAAAGACGGCGTGTACCTCGATATGAGCACCATTGCGCCGGATGCAAGCCGCGCCATTGCCGCCGAGTTTGCCAGGGCAGGTTTGACGATGCTCGATGCGCCGATTTCCGGCAGCACCGCCACGCTCACCGAGGGCAAGGCATCGATCATGGTCGGCGGCGATCGGGCTGCATTCGAGCGCGTGCAGCCGGTGCTGCTTGCGATCGGGCCGAAGGTCACTTACATCGGCGCAAGCGGACTCGCCGTGCAGATGAAGCTTGCGATCAATCTCGTGCTCATGGTCGAGGTCATTGCTTTCTGCGAGGGCGTCGCGCTCGCGGAGAAGGGCGGCGTCGCGCGTGAAGTCGCGGTCGACGCGATGCTGAAAAGTGTCGTCGCATCACCTGTGCTCGGCTACCGCGGCCCTTTCATTCTCGAAGGAAAAATGCCCGCAGTGCCGCTGGCGGACGTGAATCTGCAGCAGAAGGATATGCTGCTGGTGCTCGAACTGGGGCGCAAGCTGGGGTTGCCGGTCCCGCTCGCCGCCGCCGCCAACGAAATGATGAACGCGTGCCGCGGCCTCGGCATCGATCACCGCGACTTTGTCACCGCGCACGAGGTTTACCGCCGTCTGGGAGGAATGTCGAAATGAAACCTGAAACGAAACCTTATCGCACCAATCTCAAGGACATTCCCAAGGTCGGCGGGCTGTCAGCGAAGGACGGATGGATCAACATGCAGGTGCAGTTCCTGATCGATCAGCAGACCGCCAACTCCGATAAGCTGGTCGTCGGCTGGACGGTGTTGCCGCCGGGCGCGCAGCACGACCGGCACCGGCATTTCAATTGCGACGAGTTCTGGATTGTCATCAAGGGACGCGGCGTGATGTACACCGACGACGGCGAAAAGCCCTCAGGCGAAGGCGACGTTGCATTTACGCCGCGCGGCCACTGGCACGGTTTCAAGAACACGTCGAATGAGGACGTAGTGCTGGTCTGGGGCTGGAGCGGCGCGGGATCGCTCGAAGCGGCGGGCTACGAATCCGTGGAGGGTGGGCGCACGCACTGAGTGCGCAGCCGCGGCATCCGATGCAATCGAATCAGCCAGACCCGCGCATCGCGCGCGGAATGCAGACACAACTCGGCCGTTGGCGGGAGCGACTCAACGCCGGCGAAAAAGCGCTCGGCTGGAAAGTCGGGTTCGGTGCGCCCGCGGCAATGGAAAAGCTGGGGATAACGGCGCCGCTCATCGGTTTCCTGACGGATCGCGCGATCGTCTCGTCGGGCGCGACCCTGTCGCTTGCGAGCTGGAAGAAACCGCTGGCGGAACCCGAGATCGCGGTGCACATGGGAAGCGATCTGCCGGCGGGTGCGGACCGCGACGCTGTCAAACGCGCGATCAAGGGCATCGGACCGGCGATCGAACTCGCCGACCTCGATCGTCCGCCGGACGATGTCGAGCAGATACTCGCCGGCAACATTTACCAGCGTCACGTGATCGTGGGGCCATGCGACGCGTCACGCGCAGGCGGCGTGCTGGACGGTCTCACGGGAATCATCCTGCGAAACGGGACCGAAACCGCGCGCACCTCCGATCCACAGGCGAATACCGGCGATTTGATCGGCATCGTGCGTCACGTCGCCGACGTGCTCGCGGCGTTCGGCGAGCGACTGCGCGCCGGGCAAATCATCATCACGGGTTCCATCGTGCCGCCGCTGTGGGTCGAGGCCGGCGAAGAAGTCGACTTCCAGCTCGACCCGCTTGGCGGCGTCTCGATCCGATTCGCTCCGGCATCCAAAGCGTGAAGGTTTGCCTTGGGCGGGGTTTAAGCCGGGGCCGGGATCGAGTAAAATCAAGCACATCATCGGGGTCCCGATTCCGCGTCGCAACCAAAGGCGAATTCAAATGACAGTACGTACGCACTTGTTCCGGGCCGCTCTGCAGTCCCTGGCCGTGACGCTGGGCTTCGCGGCGGTGCAGGCCGGCGCGCAGCCGGCTTATCCCACCAAGGTGATCCGGCTCGTCAATCCCAACCAGCCCGGAGGCAACAGCGACATCCTCTTTCGGCTGCTTTCCGGCAAGATGGGCGAAACGCTCGGGCAGCAGCTCGTGTTCGATTATCGTCCGGGCGCCGGCGGCAACATCGGCACGGAAATGGTGGCGAAAAGCGCGCCCGACGGCTACACCACGCTGGTTGCCGCCGCGAG
>Ga0082335_1006836_pt1 | contig 14298 bp, 12 predicted proteins | sample Subgrocontami58m_FD_72375 | JGI IMG/M metagenome (GOLD analysis project Ga0082335, IMG submission 72375) | Subsurface groundwater microbial communities from S. Glens Falls, New York, USA - GMW37 contaminated, 5.8 m (SPADES assembly) (version 2) ...
CGCCGATGGCAGTCTGGACACGAACTTCAACCCAGATGCGCAAAGCATTGTCCACACCCTGGCGGTGCAGGCGGATGGCAAAATCGTGGTGGGGGGTAGATTCATCATGCTGGGCGGGCAGACGCGCAATCGCATCGGGCGGCTGAACGCCGATGGCACGCTGGACACGACCTTCGACCCAGGGGCCAACAACGTTGTCAACGCCCTGGCGCTGCAGGCGGATGGCAAGATCGTGGTGGGAGGGTCCTTTTTCACGCTGGGCGGGCAGCAGAGCCTCCACATCGGGCGGCTGAACGCCGATGGCACGCTGGACGATGGCTTCATCCCATGGACGAACGGCGCTGTCGAAGCCCTGGTGGTGCATGCGGATGGCAAGATCGTGATGGGGGGATCCTTCACGACGCTGACCTCCCAGCCGCGCAATAACATCGCGCGGCTCTACCCCGATGGCAGTCTGGACACGAACTTCGACCCAGGGGCGGACAGCCTTGTCAACGCCCTGGCCCTGCAGGCGGATGGCAGGATCGTGGTGGGGGGCGCATTCACCACGCTGGGCGGGCTGCCGCGCAACCACATCGCGCGGCTCAGATACGATTGGCTGGGGACGGATCTGATGGTGGAATTGTACGGTCACGGGCAAGACAAGTTCGTTCCTGGCGGCGAGGAAGGGTATGCCATCGCTTACAGCAATAACACAGCTCAGCGGACGCTGCAAAACGCTGTCCTCGTGATCGCGCTGCCCGCCTTCGCCGACTATCTTGACAATAGCGGAGGCGGCATCTTGTGGCCGCAGCGCCGGCAGCTCTTCTGGAAATTGGGAGACCTCGCCCCGGGAAGCTCGGGACTGGTCTCTTTCCGCGTGCGCTTTTTCTGGGGGATCCCCTTTGGAATCAAAGACGCCGTGCAAGCTCAAATGGGCGGGACGAACTTCCCGGGCGGGTTTAACGTGCAGTCGTATCTGGACTACGTGCCCACCACCGTCGTGGCGGAGCGCCAGCTAACCTCAAATGAGGTCCAGGCGGAGCGCCAGGCCTATCCCGAGCTAAACCAGTTATATAGTCAGGCCACGCAGGAGGGGTTTGCCTTCGGCGTTGCCAATAGCCTCACCCTCAGCACCGGCGAGCAGATGACAGAAACTGTCCTGTTGCGCTTCCAGCCCAAGTTTGCCGCCATGTTCCTGCGGCGGCAGGGCGGCCGAGCCCAGGCCACGCTTGTCGACTCATCCTCCTATGTCGTCCGGAGCACGCGAGGTGTGCAGAGCTTTAACTTCCAGACAGACGAATGGGAAATCGTGGCTGGCAGCGCGAGCACTGGAAGTCTCGGCCGGCAGGCAGAGAGCGCCTCTTTTAGCCAGTGTATGAAGAATTGCATCATGGAGCTCGTCCCGAAGTTCGTGATAAAGAATCTGGTCAAGGCGGTCAGCACGGTCAGCAAGGGAGTGGATTGTTACAAGGCGGCGACTGGCGACGAGTTTGCCATGGCGAAATGTGCCCAGATCGTCAAGAAAATCCCTGGCGTCAGTGAGGGAATTGACCTGGGCAGGTGCAACAGCGATTGCCAGCAAAACCCCGACAGCCACGTCTGTACGCAGGACATCCGCCTCTGCGACACGGCCGGTTTCCCATACGGCTGGTTCGGCATTCACAGCATCACTACGTATGATTGCATCACAGATCCTGCAACAGGGAAAGCCGGACAGTATATGGCGGGCCGTACGACCCAGACCTGCGCAATCTGCGAAAAGTGCGTCGACACCGGCAGTGGTCCGGTATGCACGACTCCCAGCACCACCGGTGGGAGCCTGAGCGGCGCGCCCGTGCGGCTGGAGGCAGTGTCGAGCGGCTCCGGCAGGATATGTAACGAGTGTGTGGCCGCCAAGGACCCGAACGCCAAGTACGGGGCAGAAGGCGACGTGTTCCCGGGCCAGCCCATGACCTATACCATCACCTTTGAAAACGAGGGGGCCGGCGACGCCTTTGGTGTCTTTGTCGTGGACAAACTTGGGGAGCACCTGGACACGAGCACTCTGACGATATATGGTGGCGGCGAATTTAACACCGCCAGCAATACGCTTACGTGGTCGGTGGGGCAGTTGGCTCCCAAGGGCCAGCCGGGCTCGACCGGTGTAGTCTCATTCACCGTGCGCCTAAAACCCAATCTGCCAACTGGAACCGTCGTCGTCAACCAGGCCGTGGTCCACTTCCCCAGTGTGCCTGAGGAGACGCCCACCAACCCGGTAATCAATATCGTCCAGCCACTTGCCGCGATTCCACAGGCCGTCGAGACGGTGGCGGGTCAGGCCGTCCCGATCGGACTGCAGGGACGGAGCGCCAGCGGCGCTTCTCTGACGTATGCGATTGTCGAACAGCCGCTCAACGGCGAACTGAGCGGCACGCTGCCAAACCTGACCTACACACCGGCCGCCAACTTTACCGGCTTGGACCACCTCCGCTTTACCGTGAGCGATGGCATCACCACCAGTCGACCGGACGAGGTGCAAATCCTCGTGCGGCCCTCAGCCAATGACACTACCCCCCCGCGCATCCTGTGGACGGCGCCGGAGAATGGGGCGGTCATCGCTCAAATCGTCACCACCCCACGCTTTACCGACACCGTCGGCCTGCTGTACCTGCCCCCCGTCCAGATCGAGTTCTCGGAGGCAATCAGCTCCACCACCGTCACGACCGATACGGTCCGAATGACCGACGGCAGCGGCCGGGCGTTGGCTCTCCGAGTGACCTACGATGGATTGGTGGGCCAGGCCATGATCCTCTCACGTGAACCTCTGAGAAAGGGAGAGCAGTACACCGTCACCGTCACAGGCGGCGTAAAAGACCTTATGGGGAATTCCCTGGCGGCCGCCTATATCTGGAGCTTCCAGATCGGCGGCTCAACGATCTACTTGCCATTTATCAGCAAGTAGGGCACTAAGATTAGGACTTTGGCTTAGACAGGTTGAAAAGCTGAGACGTGCTGGTACGCAGGTCAGCCTGCACGTAGTCGCGCAACTGACGGTGGCCGTTCAGCGTCTGTCGGTCGAGGGCTCGAGGAAGAGCGCAACGGCGCGACTTTGTCGGGAAAGCGGCGGCTGTCACGGGGTGAGCCTGACCGGCCAGTCGATGGGGTCGTTTGTGGAGATGGCTCCACAGTCGGCGGAGTTATGGGCTCGATGGTTCCTCGGTCGCATCTCAGCCGCCCAACATTCCCCCGCAGTGGACGCTGCCTGAGCGGGCGCGTTTTCGCCGCTTTTCGCCCGCGCTGGCTGCCGGGGATGGGGTGTGATGCGCCCGCCTGGTTTCAAACGCAAAAGGTGACTGGTTCAACCGCCGGGGGCCGTTTCGAGCCAGGACGTAGCAGGCCGCGGCTAGTTGCACGAGTGCAACTGGTGTAACACACTGCAGGTATTGGCGACCCCGAGGGGATTCGAACCCCCGATCTCCACCGTGACAGGGTGGCATGTTAGTCCGCTACACCACGGGGCCGCGCGCAAAGTTTGCCTGGTGCTATTTGATTATAGCAAAAGGTTGGGGCTAGTTCAAAGAAAGTCCGCTGGCCACCGGCACGCCCGGGCCGGCGGCCAGCCCCCTCTTCTATGGATTATCCTGGGATAATAGAGATTTTCGGGCTATTTGCCGCTCCCGATCCTGAACATCTTGGTACCGCACGTCGGGCAGGTGCCTTGGGTGGCCGGCCGGCCGTTCTTCATCTTGATCTGGGTCGGGCTCTTCATTTCCCTCTTGGTCCGGCACTTCATGCAGTAGGCTTCCATCTTCACTTCTCCTTTCTAGATTGACAAGCTAGTAGCTTGCCTAGTCACAAATGCTACACGAGCCTTATGCCTATGTCAATACGTTTATCCACGTTTGCGGAACGAATTTTGCGAACTCGTGCCAAGCTGCCCCGCCTGGTGCAGCATGACGCGAGCTCTCAAGCAACGGCCCAGCCTGTTTCAACGCGGAGGACGCTGATGGCGCAGAGAGGACAAAACAAGAGTGCATTCTCCGCGGTCTCTGCGATCTCTGCGTAAAGACGAACACTTCCCCTGGCTCAACGCTACCTCTGATATGTGAAATCTGCGGTAGCATCTGCGCAATCTGTGGATCCGTCCCCAGCCCCCGGCCACGCGCCTAAGTTGCATTCGCACTCGTGCTCACGTTATAATGGATTAAGCCGATTACCGTTCGTTGGGGTAGCATGACCACACTTCTAGAAATCCGATGGCATGGGCGCGCCGGTCAGGGCGTGGTGACGGCCTCAGAGCTCCTGGCTCAGACGGCCCTGGGAGACGGTAAGTACTTCCAGGCCTTCCCAGAATACGGCCCAGAGCGTATGGGGGCTCCGGTGCGAGCCTACACCCGCATCAGCGATAGACCAATCTATAACTACAGCGGGATCGAGGAGCCCGATGCCGTGGTGGTTCTTGACGCCACCCTGCTCGGGGTGGTGGACGTGGCCAGCGGTCTGGACGGAGATGGCGTTCTGCTGGTCAACACGTCCATGGACCCGGCCAAGGTTAGGGCGAAGACCGGGTACACGCAAGGGAAGGTCTTCACGTTGGACGCCACCCGCATCGCCCTGGACACCATCGGTAAGAATATCACCAATACGCCCATGCTCGGGGCCCTCTTGCGGGCGACGGGGGCGGTGGAGCGCGAGAGCGTCATAACCACCTTCCGGGAGAAGCTGGGGGCCAAACTGAAGGGCAAGGCTGTAGAAGCGAACATCGAGGCCTTTCACCGCGGTTATAGCGAAGCGAAAGAGGGCTAGCCATGAAAGCTAAGGGCTGGAGGGAGATCTCCAGGGGTGGGGTCATCCCCGGAGGTAGTACCTCTGAGGCTTATAAGACGGGAGCATGGCGGTCGCACCGGCCACTGCTGGACAGGGAGAAGTGCAATGACTGTCTCCTCTGCTGGATCTTCTGCCCGGATAGCAGCATCCACACCAAAGATGCCAAGCTAACCGAATTCGACTTGGAACACTGCAAAGGATGCGGTATCTGCGCTCAGGTCTGTCCCATCACAGCCATTAGTATGGTCGAGGAGGCGTCGGAGCAATAGTGATGAACCCTGTGCTGGCACCCACCAAGAAGCGGGTCGAGGGCATCGCCTTAGCCCTGGACGGCGCCAAGATCGTGGCTCAGGCCATGAAGCAGATGAACCCGGATGTGGTGGCGGTATACCCTATCACGCCCCAGACCGAGATCGTGTCCACTTTCAGCGAATTCGTCGCCAACGGCGAGGTGGACACGGAGATGATCAACGTCGAGAGCGAGCACGCCTCCATGAGCGCCTGCATCGGGGCATCGGCGGCCGGGGCCCGGGCCCAGACGGCCACGACCTCGGCCGGCATGGCCTTTATGTGGGAGGTCCTTTACGTGGCCTCCGGCTCTCGCCTCCCCATTGTTATGCATTTCGTGAACCGGGCACTGTCGGCTCCCCTGAACATCCACTGCGACCATTCGGACTCCATGGGCGCCCGCGACTCTGGCTGGATCCAGCTCTTCGGGGAGAATGTGCAGGAGGCTTACGACAACGCCCTTCAATCTCTGAGAATTGCGGAGCACCCTGACGTGATGCTGCCCGTCATGCATACCCAGGACGGCTTCGTGATCAGCCACGGTATCGAAAGGGCCGAGATTCTTTCCGACGAAGCGGTCAGGGACTTCATCGGTACCTATAAGCCAGAGTATTCCCTCCTGGACCCGAAAAACCCCACCAGCTTTGGACCGGTGGACCTCCAGGACTATTACTTTGAACACAAACGCCAGCAGGTCGAGGGCATGGAGCGAGCACTGGAAGTTATTCCTCAAGTGGGCCAGGAATATGGGGAGCTCACCGGCCGGCACTACGGTCTCCTTGACCCCTTCCTGATGGACGACGCCGAGATAGCCGTGATGGTCATGGGCTCTGCGTCGGGGACAGCCCGGGGCGTGGTGGAAGAGCTGCGAGGGAAAGGCATTCCGGCGGGGCTCTTGAAGATACGTTGCTACCGGCCGTTCCCCGCCAAAGCTGTGGCAGATGCCTTGAGAGGGAAGAAGGCCGTGGCGGTCATGGACCGGGCCATCGCCTTCGGAGCCCAGGGGAATCCGGTCTTCCTGGATGTTTCCACGGCCATAAATGTGTACGGACTCAAGACCAAGGCCCTCAATTTCGTCTACGGGCTGGGTGGCCGGGAAGTACTTCCCAGGTATATCCATCAGGCTTTCCAGGACCTGCTGGAAGTAGCCCGGACCGGAGAGACGGCCCCGGTGGTCAGATACCTGGGACTGCGGGAATAAAGGAGCAAGATGGCCCTTAGCCTGAAAGAACTCAGTGAGATAAAACCCCTTCTCGCCCCGGGGCACCGCCTGTGCTCAGGCTGCGCGGAGAGCATTATAGTAAGACAGGTGCTCATGGCGGCCGGGGAGCCGATCGTGGTAGCCAATGCCACCGGGTGTCTCGAAGTGGGTACGAGTATCTACCCGTTTACATCCTGGCGGGTCTCGTGGATTCACAGCGCCTTCGAGAACGCTGCCTCTACTATCAGCGGCGTGGAGACCGCCTACCGCTCCCTGGTAAAACAAGGGAAGATGGAAGATATTGGGATGAAGTTCATCGCCTTCGGGGGGGACGGCGCTACCTACGACATAGGCCTGCAGTTCCTCAGCGGGGCGCTGGAACGAGGCCACCGCTTCCTCTACGTATGTCTCAACAACGAGGCGTACATGAACACAGGCATCCAGCGGAGCGGTGGCACACCCAGGGGAACCTGGACCACCACCACCCCGGTGGGCAAGGCTATGGTGGGCAAGAGAGAATACCCCAAGGACATGACGGCCATCGTCGCCGCCCACGGTATTCCCTATGTGGCCCAGGCTGTGCCCAGCCACTGGCGTGACCTGATGGGAAAGGTACAGAAGGCCGTAGCGGTCGATGGACCCTCCTTCATCAATGTGCTTAGCTCCTGCAATCGCGGCTGGAGGCACGACACCTCCCAGACCATCAGCATTTCCCGGATAGGGCCGGATACCTGTGTCTGGCCCCTCTATGAGATAGACCATGGCATCTGGAAGCTCAATTACAAGCCAAGGAAAAAGAGGCCGCTCACCGATTGGCTAGAGAGCCAGGGCCGTTTTGCGCATCTGCTCCGCCCTGAGAACCGCTCCCTGGTGGAGCAGCTCCAGGAGAAGGTAGATAAGGACTGGGGAATCCTTCTGGAGAAGTGCGGGGAAAAGGCTTCTTAAGAGACCATCCAACCAATGGGCAAGAAGAACAGAGAGCGGGAAGCCGCGCTCCCGGGACTTTCGGACGAAGTTCTGGGGGAATTAGCGGCACGAGCCCAGAGCGTTGACCTGCAGGGTGACGGTTTCGTTCCCCTCCTGGATGAACTAAAATCCCTGACATCCGCCGCCCTGGCCCAATTCTGCGCCACCTTGGCGCGCCGTGGCCAGGAGACGGCCGTACCAATGTTATCGGCGCTGGCCCAAAGGGAAGAGCTGGCGCCCGCCGCCGTAGAGGCCCTGGGATGGACCGGAAGCCAGGAGGCGGCCCGCCAGTTGCTCGAACTAGCGGAGAATAGCCCGTCCCGTGAGGTCAGAAAAGCCGCCGGGCGGGGCCTGCACCGCCTCCGAAGCCTCGGTTTACACGTAGAGACATCCCCGCCTGAGCTAGGACCCGTGCCTGAGACCGCCCCCGCGCCCCAGGCCAGACCTCGGGCTTGGGCCAGCTCTATCGATGGCTTTGGCAGCCGCTTCTTGTTCCTCTCGATCCCCAAACCGATGGGAGGTAACGCCCTGATATTCCTCATGCTGAACGACAAAGAGGGTATCCAGGAGGCCCGGGCAGGGCACATCGACCATGAGGATGAGGCCCCGGCCAGAGTAGAGGCGCTCGCCAAACAGAGCCGCTTGCCGCACGTGGAGATACCCGTTGATTACGCCCGCCATCTCGTGAAAGAGGGAAGGCAGAGGGGCCAAGCCAGCGGCCGGATCCTCCCCACCGATTATCTGGTCTGGAAGGAGCTGATAGGCGATCCGGAAGAGGACTGGGAGAGGCCCCCGGTATACCGGGAATTGAACGCCGCCCAGGTACTCATGGAGCCAGGCCTGTTGGAAGAATCGGACCGGCTGCTCGACCTGGGAGAGTTCCGAAACTGGCTCCTGGAGACGGAGCAGATGCGCCCCCACGCTCTGGAGATGGAAAAGGCCAGGCTTGGCGGCATCGTGCTGAGCGAAGAGGCCCAGGGGGAGAGGGTAGAGCGAGTCCTGTCGAACGCCATGGAGGAAGTGCTTGGGGGTGAATACCGCGCCCTTTACAGGCGCCGTTTAGAGGAAATGAGCTACCTCTTGCTCCGCACCGGGAGGGAGAGAGAGGCCAAGCGGGCACTGGCCGCGGCCCAAGCGCTGGAACAGGACTCCTCTCGCGGCCGCATCTATCTCCCTGGCTCCCGGACAACCGATCTCCTCCTGGGAGAGAGGTCTCCGCTAATCCGGCATCCCTTCTTCAGACGCCTGGTTGGGGAGAGGCTGGAACGGGCCCTGGCCGAGATTTCTAAAGGCAGAAAAGTCATCATAGCAGGATAGGAAGGTGAGAAAAGCTATGCCCCGTTGGATACGCGCCCTGATGGTAGTCCTGCCCCTGGCGCTGATAGCAGTGCTGGCCACCGCGGCCTGTGAAGAGGAGTCGCCCCCGGCCAGCAATCCAGCCCAGGGAGGTGCCGCAGGAGCCAGGATCTCTGTCGACAAAGAGTCCGTGGACTTCGGCAAGGTCCCTTTGAACAAGGAAGTCCGTGCCACTTTCAACGTCAAGAACGTGGGCACGGATACGCTGACGTTGAGGGAGGTCAAGCTCCGACTTGTGGAGGGCTGTTGACCGCCCGACCCGGTTGTAGGTTCTACAACCTTGAAGCCAGGCCAGTCCACCACGATCATGGTCCCCACTCAAATGCATGAAGGAATGGATGGGCCGCACGTGTTCGAGGTCCAGATCCGCTCTAACGATTCGCAGGAGCCTCTGAAGAAGCTAACCATAAAGGGCAACTTCGGGTCCTAGTGTTTATGATTCACGTCATTGCGAGCGAAGCGAAGCAATCCCTACCCCACGCCGAGATTGCTTCGGCTGCGGCATCGCAATGACACCAAGCAAAACCACTGTGGTCGAGTACTAGTGCAAGATCGGAAGTGTTACTTGTTTTACCACAGAGCTCACCGAGAACGCGGAGAAGTCCTCTATAGTATCTCTGTGTCCGCGGCGTTCTCTGTGATAAGACTGGCCGAAACACATTACTTAAGGCCTTTCCTGACCGTGCATTAGCCATGGCGATTAGGCAAGGAGCCGTCCCTCCATTGGAAGAGGCGGCCCTCGGGCGGAATGGGTTGATGCGGTGGGGTCCATTGCGTCGCTTCCTGCTCAGCCGCCTTTACCCAACAGCGTTTCAAATAGGAGGAGTAGCCTTTCTGGGGCTACTCCTCTATTTTGCCTTCTTCGGCACCCTCCGGGCGGGCCAGAATTTCAGCACCACGGTTACCTGGATCCTCTGGTGGGCCTTTTTGCCGTGGTCATACCTGCTGCTCGGAAGGGTCTGGTGCGCTGTCTGCCCGGTAGGGACCCTGAGCGAGTGGGCCCAGCGCTTGGGGAACTGGGGAAGGCGCCTCCCCGGTGCCTTTTTGAAGAAGTACGGCGTCTGGCTGATGGCTGTAACCTTCCTGTTCTTGACCTGGGCCGACCGGGTCTGGAACGTCACCGGATCGCCCCGGGCCACGGGGATGCTCCTGGCCCTGATGCTGGCAGGGTCCCTGGCCATGGGGCTGCTTTACCAGAGGAGGGCCTGGTGCCGCTTCCTGTGTCCCATCGGCGCCTTCAGCGGACTCTACTCCATGACGTCCAGCCTGGAGCTGCGGGCCAGGCCTGAGATCTGCCGGGGATGCGTCAGCAAGGAATGCTACTCCGGGAGCCCCAAAGCGGCAGGATGCCCCTTCTACCAGTTTCCGGCCACCATGGACACCAACCGCAACTGCAGCCTCTGTGGCAACTGCCTGAAGACCTGTCCGCGCGGGGCTGTAGACCTCTTCGTAAGGACCCCGGCCCGGGAACTGTGGGCCCTGCGCCATCCTCTCACTGGAGAAGCCTTTCTGTGCGTGCTGCTGGTCTCCGTGGTCTATCTCCAGACCATCAATATGACCACGGCCTTTCCGGTCTACATGAAGTGGCTGGTCGAAAACACGCCTTTGGTCAACTACGAGCTGGCACTGACGGTGACTTTTGGCGCCTTCATTGCCCTGGTAGCGGGCCTCTATATGCTGGCGGCCCGACTGGCGGGCGCGATCAGCGGGCAAGGATTCGCCTTCGGGTTCTCGCGCTTCGCCTATGCCCTTGTTCCCCTAGCCCTGGCCGGCCACCTGGCCCATAACTTTTTCCATCTGCTCATGGAGGGCCCGGCCGCCCTCCAGGCGGCCCTGGAGCAACTCGGCTGGAAGCTGGGGATGGCCACGGAGGTGTCCATGGATCCCAGCTTCATGACCGTTACATCTGTGACCATGGTGCTACTGGGCCTGGGCGGAGGCATATTCATCTTGGCCAAGACTGGGGAGGCCCACGCCGCCCGGGGCTGGCGGGCCGCGCTGCCCCACCTGGTACTCTTGCTGGTCCTGGGAGCTCTCTATTTGCAGATGTTCATCTTGCCGATGAACCCCAGGCACTCACATTAGCGGTTAGATACGAGCCATGAGTTGTCAGCTATCAGCCGTGGGCCTTCAGGCGTCAACTCAGCTGTTCTGCGGTCACCCGGCGACGGATTCAGCGACATGGGAAGGCAAGTTGTCGGTAGCTATACCCGGCTATGGACAGAGCTGATAGCTGATTACTGACAACTGATTACTGACGACTGAATACTACATAACTCATCGCTGCTCAGAGGAAGGGTGGTACCATTGAAGAGATTGGTTGTGGCAACACTAGCTTTGGCGATCCTCACCGCCGCGTGCGGCGCCGCCCAGGGACAGGAGGGGCTGCCGCCGTTCGCCTACAACTCTAGAGAGAGCCTGGAAGCGTACCGTTTCGCCGTGGCCAATACTGATCTGATATCCCAGATGCCCTGCTACTGCGGATGTGCCAGGCTATCAGGGGGCCAGGACGCCCATAAGAGCCTCAAGAACTGCTACCTGAAGGACGACGGCGCCTTCGACGATCACGCCTCTAGCTGCGACCTATGCAACAAGATCGCCCTGGACGTAAAGGCCTGGCAGAAAGAGGGATTTTCCGTTAAGGATATCCGAGCCCGCGTCGATGACAAGTACCAGGACTACGGCCAGCCGACGGACACGCCGCCGGTGGAGTAGAGAGAGAACGCTCCTCGCTCAGTACTTAAGCTAAAGACCTAATTTTGTGAAATCTGCGTAATCTGCTAAATCTGCGGTTGACGCCCCTACTCAGCCTCTTTGTTGGCATACATCGCCCGGTCGGCCAGCTCCAGCAAATTCTCATGATTTGACGACGCGGCGGCAATTCCCGTGCTAACACTAAGAGCCGCGGGCAGAGCGCGAAGCTGGTTGAAACGGGCGATCATTTCCTTGAGTCGCGCCACGCAGGCCGCGGCGCCTTGCTCCTCGGTCTCTGGCAGCAGGGCCACGAACTCGTCGCCACCGTACCTGGCCAGCACGTCGGTCGTCCGGAAACTCTTCTCCATGAGGCGTCCCACGGTCCTGAGGACTTCGTCTCCCACGATGTGGCCATGGTTGTCGTTGATCGCTTTGAGATCGTCCACATCCAGCATGATGATTGCCATAGGCCGCCAGTGCCTCTTGGCTTTGAGTAGCTCCTTTTCATAGAGCTCTTCAAAACCCCGCCTGTTACGCAGTCCGGTCAAGAAGTCATGAGTGGCCTGGGCCCGGAGCCGTGCGCTCTCCAGGGCAACGCCAGCAGCAGAGGCCAACCCCGTGAGCAGCGGCTCATCCTTTCCGGAGAAACGGCGGGTCCGGTGATTCATCACCTCGAAAACGCCTACTATCCTTCCCTCAAAGTCGCGCATGGGCGCTGCCATAACGTTACAAGTCTTCCAGCCTGTAAGCTTGTCGAAGTGGGGATCGAACCGAGGATCGCTATAGGCGTCATCGACTATGACCGTGCGCCCGGTCTTCCAGGCATGGCCGGCCAATCCCTGGTCCATCTTCAAGCGTATCTCCAGGCTGCCCAGCCCTTGGGCGACCTTGGACCAAAGCTCTTGCGTGCCCTCATCTACCAGGTAGATAGTGCTTCTTTCCGCGTTCATGATCTCGGAGGTCTTGGCCGCGACGAGAGCGAGCAGGTCGTCTAACTCCACCTGCCCGGCCAGCATCTTGATTATCTCTACTAGCGCGTCTACCTTACGGACCTCCCGCACGCGCCGCCCCGCGGAAGAGCTTGGAGATTCATGCTCGCCTTCCCTATCACTTCTGGTCTGCTTCATTGCCTACCCATTTTCCCCTACCAGCCAAACGCTAGTCAAGTTCAACAGTCTGTTTATGAAGCGACGGACGTAGTCCAGGGGCTTGTCCCCCGGCGCTCGCCCCAGTAGGGGACAAGCCCCCACAGTACGGATCCACCAGCGTCCGGGCCGGTCAATCCACCAGGATAAGAGAGTAGCTTGGAGGCAACTCTCCTTTATCCTGGGTTATACGTAGCTCCCACCCGTGGTTCCTCAGCGTCTGAAACCAGTCCACCCCGGCCCCCTCGGCGGCGGGCCGGATGTTGTGGGGGTGGGGGCAGTGCCCCGGCTCCAGCACGCACTCTTTCTGGCAGAGGCCGCAGGCCCCAGCGCCGAAGGCCAGGGCTCGGTAGAAGTGGCCGAGATAAAGCTCCCGTTCCACCTTGTGGACGATGCCCGAAAGCTCCGCCCGGTAATGGGGCAGCCGGGCCAGCTTCAGAATCAGCGCCCGGTGGTATTCACCCAGAAGGCGTCGCATAAGGTCAGGGTCGGGCGTGCTGGGAGGGCAGTCCAGGCGCTTGCCATAATTGGGACAACCGTAGCGGCATTTCATGCGCACCCACTCCGCGACGACGATGTCCGTGGTGCGCACTATCTTGGTGTCCAGTGCGCCCAATTCCAACGCCTTCTCCACGATGTGGCGCAGGTCCTCGTGCATCAAACCTCCCACTGGAGAAATCAGGCCTCGTGCCTTAGCCCGTCAACTGCTCCACCATGACCAGAGCGGTCCCAATTAACAGCAGGGCGTTGCCCAGAAGCACCCAGAAGCCAAAATTTTCCAGTTTGCGATTAAAAATGAAGGCGAGAAGCAGCGTCCAAATCGGGATGGTGCGCTGCGCCATGCTCACAGTTATCACCGAGCCGTAGGCCAGGGCGAGGAATCGCAGCATCTGGGCGACGTTTGAGGATAAGCCACTCATCAAGGCGAGCCGCAAGGACTTCCAGTCCGGGGCGAATAGCTCCGCCCTGTTATTGCGGCTCAAGAACGAGGGGCTAATGGCTAACGAGGCAGCAGTGAAGGCGGTCAAGTTCCCCGCGATGGATGAGCCCCCACTCTCAATGCCCATCTTGACGAATAGAGGGCTGCTGCCCCAAAAGACCGCAGCGCCTAACCCGTAGAGCAGTCCAAGGTATAAGGAATGCCGGTCAACGTCCTTTCCCTTGGGACTTGGCCCCGTTTGATCCGTTCTAGCGGCAGTCTGCCCTTTCACGCCTAGCAAGATAGGGGCTGCCAGCGACAGCGCAATTCCTAGAGCTATAACCGGAGTAAATAGCTCTCTAAGAAAAGCAACGGCCAGGATTATCGTGACGATCGTGCTTAGATTCGTCACAACATTGGTACGGGTTGCCCCGATGAGCTCGAGAGCTTTGTAGCTAAAAGTGCGCCCGAAAGCGAAATGGATTACGCCGGAAATGGCGAAGAAGACATAAGAGATCCACGGAAATTGCCCCATCCTGAAAATCTCACCGATGATGACACAAACCACCAGAAAGAAAACCGGCCCCGTGAGAATGGAGATATTAGCTATGTAGCTTCCACCAGCACGGAGCACCCCACGCCTGCTGACTACGGAGCCGGCTCCAAAGACGAAGGCGAAGCTCAGGCCGAACACGGCACCCAGCATGCTAACGCCCTGTCACGTCAAGATGGGGCATCTGCCAGAACAGCAGGACACCCAGTGTCAGGTACCACTGCATTCAACCGTGAACGATAGCGCCCGCCGGCCCTGGAAAGGGCCGGCTATCGAGCAACACGTAACGCCGAATTTACTCGGCAGACTGGTCTTGGCATCTTAGACTGTACCTGACCACTAGTACTCTGTAACATAGGTTTTGACTGACGTCATTGCGAGGCCGGGG
>Ga0082335_1005972_pt1 | contig 14297 bp, 13 predicted proteins | sample Subgrocontami58m_FD_72375 | JGI IMG/M metagenome (GOLD analysis project Ga0082335, IMG submission 72375) | Subsurface groundwater microbial communities from S. Glens Falls, New York, USA - GMW37 contaminated, 5.8 m (SPADES assembly) (version 2) ...
CGCGGTGCGTGAATGCCGTGGAAACTCCCAGTGCGCCCACGGCGGCTGCGAGGAACAAAAATACGCGAGTGGATCTGCTCATCTACTTTGCTTGATTGTATCACACACTAAAAACAAAGAAGGCTTAACCTCCTTGAAGGAGGTTAAGCCTTCTTTTGTGGCACTTGCTTTTTCTTGCCCGTCAAAGCTTGAGCGTCGGCGGAGGCTCTTTCGCTTCCCCTATACCCCCATCGGCTTGATTTTGAACGGTTTCAAAACCGCGAGGAATTCTTCCTGTTCGAGCGTTTCTTTCTCGACAAGCGTCGCGGCGAGTGCTTTCAAGGCCGCCTTGTGCGTGCTCAAAATCCTCTTCGCGGTGTCATGCGCGCGAGTGATGAGCGAGCGCACCTCATCGTCAATTTGGGCTGCCACTTTTTCCGAATAATCTTTTTCCATCGCAATCTCGCGCCCGAGGAATACAAGCTCCTCCGTTTTGCCGAATGTTTGGGGGCCGAGCTCGCTCATGCCGTATTTGGTAACAAGCCGCCGTGCGAGATCCGTCGCCTGTTTCAAGTCATTTGAGGCGCCGGTTGAGACATCGCCGAATGTGAGTTTCTCTGAAACGTAGCCGCCCATCATCATGGCGAGGTCGGTGAGGAATTGCCGGCGCGTGCGGAGATGTTGCTCCTCAATAGGAAGTTTCATGGTGTAGCCGCCCGCCATGCCGCGGCTGATGATGGAAACCTTATGCACGGGGTCCGCGTCTTTGAGGGATGCGGCAGCCAAGGCGTGCCCCGCTTCGTGGTACGCGGTGATTTCTTTCTCGCGGGGGCTGATGACGCGGCTTTTCCGCTCGGGGCCGAGGAGCACTTTCTCTACAGCGCTAAAAAACTCGTCTTGGCCGATTTGCTTTTTCCCGGCTCGCGCCGCAAGGATTGCGCCTTCGTTCATTAAATTAGCGAGGTCCGCACCGGAGAACCCGGGGGTGCGCACGGCGACTTTCCGGAGGTCTACCGAAGAAGCAATTATTTTCCCCTGCGCGTGGATTTTGAGTATTGCCTCGCGGTCGTTCAGGTCAGGGAGGTCGAGTACTACGCGGCGGTCGAAGCGACCGGGCCGCAGGAGCGCGGGATCCAAAATGTCAGGTCGATTTGTAGCTGCTAAAACGATGACCCTCGTATCGCGGTCGAAGCCGTCGAGCTCGACGAGGATTTGGTTCAGGGTCTGCTCGCGCTCGTCGTTCCCGCCGCCCAAGCCCGCGCCGCGTTGGCGCCCCACCGCGTCAATTTCATCAATGAAGAGAATCGCGGGGGCGGCTTTTTTTGCGACCGCAAAAGCGTCGCGCGTGCGCGAAGCCCCAACTCCCACAAACATCTCCACAAATTCCGAGGCGGAGAGGTGAAAAAAAGGAACATTTGACTCGCCTGCGACTGCACGCGCGACGAGCGTTTTCCCCGTGCCGGGGGGCCCCATCAAAAGTACGCCGCGGGGGATACGCGCGCCGAGGTCGAGGAACTTTTTCGGATTTTTTAAGAAATCAACGATTTCAAAGAGCTCCTCCTTCGCTTCTTTAAGCCCCGCCACATCTTTGAAAAGCACTTTCTCCTTGTCGGGCGCGGTGAGGCGGACGTTTGACTTGCCGAAACTGAATGCCTGGCTTGCTCCCGTGCGCGCCTGCCGGAACATAAGCCAGAAAAAGAAACCGATTGCGAAAATAGGGAGAAGCGTGGGGATAAGGATACCCGCCCAAAATTGGAACCCCGAAGGACCCTGCACGGCCATACTTACTTTTTGAATCGCATCGGCGGATACTCCAAGGTTTTTGAAAGTCTCGGTGAGTCCCGCCTCGGATTCTTTTTTCGAGTGGGCGGTCTTGTCGTTTTGGAGCTTGATAACAAGGTCGTCGCCGTTCACGGCAATTTCCTTTACTTCACCCGCGACCACGCGTTGCGCAAGCTGGCTCAAACTCAATTTTTCAGGCGCAGGCGTGCTCCCCGCGAAGAACGAGAAAACGAAGGACACAAAGAAAAGGGTGAGAATAGCCCAGAAAACATTTTTAGCGACGTTGGACATGGGTAGTAATTTAGAAATTAGCCCTGCCTACCGGCAGGCAGGTATTAGAAATTAGGACGGGTTAAGCATACGAAAAAATGAGGGATAAGTCAAAACGTTTCTATAGCAGCACATACTCTTTTAAGTTTCAGCATGGTGGTTATTACTATGTTGCACATATCTGGTTTATCACCATTCTGCGGTATAGTAAAATCATGGATTGGCGATACATTGCGGGTTTTATGGACGGCGAGGGGAGTATTCTTAAGGCGGGCGAAACTGATTACCGCATCTCGATTGCGCAGGCGCACGAACCGGTTCTTCTTGCGATTCAGAAATTCACGGGAATGGGGAACATCTGCAAAGTCAGAAAGCGAGAAGCGCATTGGAAAGACAGTTGGGTGTATGCCGTTGCGCGGCAAGAAGACGTGTTGAGATTTCTGAAGAATGTGCGTCCATACGCGGTGGTGAAAGAGGAGTCAGTTGCCCGCCATATCCCCATTCTTTCACGGATTGTTGTAAGAAACAGGAAAAAGAAGGTGTCCTTGCGGAAGCGCATAAAGAATTGTAAATTGTTGAGGCGTAAAGGGTTTTCATACCGCATGATCGGCAAGGCGTTGCAGATAGATCATGGGTATGCAAGGCGTTTGATTCTTTACCGCTAGTCGTATGGAGGCATTGGTGTAGTGGCAGCACAACAGTTTGTGGCACTGTTAGCACGGGTTCAAATCCCGTATGCCTCCCAATCATAGTTAACTGTATGGCATAGTTACCTCAATATGAAAAACTATAGAAAAGGATTTGTGCTCCCGTTGATAATAATTATTGTAGTCCTAGCTATAGGAGGAGGTACTTATTTTTATTCTAAACATTCTCAGAAAAAGTTCACACAAGATGTATCTTCAAGCCATGAGCCTATCAATACACAAACTCTCTCGTCATGTGAGAATATTAAAAACAATATAATGGTTACGGTTGTAGATGAAACTAATAATGTTAAGTACGCGTGTTATACGAGGCTTGCCATAGCGAATAAAGATATTTCATTATGCGATAAGATTTCAGATATCTCGTCCTATAAAGGGAGCTGTCGTTCCTTTGTTGCAATAGCGAAACAAGATTTATCGTTATGTGACACATTGCCCAATGAGCGTGGTAATTTTGGCAAAGACGCTTGTTACGCGGCTATAGGCGGTGAAAAGCATGAGTATGAAATCTGTAACAAAATACCCGAAGATAATTTTAAAGACTCTCGTGAGCAATGCATCGAGGACGTCGCAAGAAGGAAGGGTGAGTGTGAAGTAATACCAAGGCAAGTTGGTAAAGATTATTGCTATCTCTACCAATCAGAATCAATTCAAGTCACCGCAAGAGATAAGCGATGTGATGTATACAAAGAACCTAGACTTGCTGATCTGTGCGGGAAACATCTTCGTGGAGAAATTACTTTGCAAGCAATGTGCGGCAAGATAGTTGACGCCAAGCTTCAACAGCAATGTTTAACTTACAATATAAACTCTGTGCATGTTAATTACGGTACGAATAGAGCTACAGTTACAGAATAGGTTCTAGCCTGCCGCCGATTCAATGGGTACACCTAAAACCGGCGTAGGAGTCGGGTGATGGTGTTCCGCGAGGGGAGGGTGCTCGGATGAAAACCCCGAAACTGCCTTCCGAGCTCCACGGCGAGGGCACATAGACAAGTAGGAACCGCTAGCCGCGCTTGCAGCGCGACTTTTTTTGACGTACGCTTGTAACCATTAACCGATGCTTTTATCGCGCGACCAAATTTTGAAACATATGAAAAACGGCTCGATTGTCATCGAGCCGTTTGAGGACAGGAATTTGAAGACAACGAGTTATGATGTGACGCTCGGGCCCTGGTTTTGGCGCGAACAGCATCCCGGAGGGCGGGCGACGGTGCACAATATTTACGATGCCGAATCAACCGCCGCGGTGTGGGGCGGCCCGTGTGAGGCGGAGGCGGCGGAGGCGGTGGAACAGCGACTGAGCACGAAGTTCAAAAATATCCCGCGCGGCGCCCGCGTGATTCTCCTCGCTCCCGGGGAGACGGTGCTGGGACACACGCAGGAGTTTATCGGCGGGCGCGATATCTGTGTCGCAAAGATGTATGCGCGCTCGTCGCTCGGAAGAAATTTCATCGAGGTATGCAAAGACGCGGGATGGGGCGACATCGGGTACATCAACCGGTGGACGATGGAAGTGACGAACAACTCGCAGAACTTTTCGATTCCGCTTGTGGTGGGACGCCGCATCGGGCAGATGGTATTTTATGAAGTGGCGCCGCTTACCTCAAATACGAAGGACTACGCGACGGACAGCGGGAAATACCAGGCCACCTCGGATTTAAATGAGCTGAAACTCACATGGAAGCCGGAAACCATGCTCCCGAGGATGCATATGGATTGGGAGGTGAAGGAGGGGAAATAACGCAGCGCACAATTTCTAATTCCCAATACCTAATTTCTAAACAAATACCAATGTCTAAATCCGAAATTCCAAACGGTTTGAGATTTAAAATTTATAATTTCGATATTGTTTCGGATTTTGATATTCGAATTTAGAGCTTTCCCATGAATCTTGCTTCACAAGACCCGGAAGTCGCCGCAATCATTGAACGCGAAAAGAAGCGGCAGAAAGAAGGGCTCGAAATGATTCCTTCGGAGAACTACGCCTCGGCGGCGGCGCTTGAGGCAGCGGGGAGTATTTTGAACGACAAGTATGCCGAAGGGTATCCGGGGCGCCGCTATTATAGCGGGAATGTGCACATAGACGAAGTGGAGCGTTTGTGCCAGGCGCGGGCGCTCAAGGCGTTTAGTGCGGAGGGGTACCATGTGAATGTCCAGCCCTATTCGGGGAGTCCCGCGAATCTCGCGGTGTACCTGGGGCTTTTGAAGCCCGGGGATACCATCATGTCGCTCCGGCTTGACCAGGGCGGGCACCTCACGCACGGGTCGCCGGTGAATGCATCGGGCAAACTTTTCAATTTCGTGTTCTACCCGCTGGATGCGGAGACAGAACTCCTCGACTATGACGCGATTCAAAAGCTTGCGGAGAAAACGAAGCCGCAGCTCATTCTCTCCGGTTTCACCGCATACCCGCGGAAAGTGGATTTTGAAAGAATGGCGGCGATTGCGAAGTCCGTCGGCGCGATTTCGATGGCGGACATCTCGCATATTTCGGGACTTGTGATTGGCGGCGTCCACCCCTCGCCGTTTCCGTTCACGGACGTGGTAACTACCACGACACACAAGACGCTTCGCGGTCCTCGGGGGGCGATGATTTTTTGCAAGGAAGAACTTCGGGAGAAAATCGATAAAGCGGTATTCCCGGGTATGCAGGGAGGGCCGCACGAGCACACGATTGCCGGAATTGCGGTAACGTTGGGCGAAGCACTTCAGCCGGAGTTTAAAGAATATGGGGCGCAGGTGGTGAAAAATGCATCGGTGCTCGCCGCAACGCTTATGAAAGAAGGATTAAAGCTTGTCTCGGGCGGCACCGAAACTCACCTTATGCTTATCGACCTGCGGCCGTTTGGTCCGGGGCGGGGAGTATTTGTAACAAAGGCGCTCGAGGCGGCGGAGATTAACGTGAATTTTACGACCGTGCCGAATGACTCCTCGGTGCCGTTCTATCCCTCGGGCATCCGCTTGGGTACGCCCGCCTTGACCACGCGCGGCATGAAAGAAAAGGAGATGGAGGTTATCGCCACGTGGATTGCGGAGATTGTGAAAACATTTGCGGTAGTGGCACTTCCAGAAGAAAAAGAGAAACGCGCACAGGCGGTGAAGGATTTTTCGGCGACACTCGAGAAAAACGACGTGGTGAAAAAAATCCGCGAACGCGTGAAGGTGCTCGCGACGAAATTCCCCGTGCCGGGGATAGATGCATGATAATTGTTGACGGCAAAAAAGTCGCCGCCGAGCTTCTCGGGCGGCTGAAGGAAAAACCGAAACCGAAGAAATTCTTCGCCGGGGTTTTGATTGGCGACGACCCCGCGTCCGAAAGTTTCCAGAAACTAAAGCAGGACACCGCGAAAGGACTGGGAATTGACTACCGTATTTATAAACTTGACCCCGCGCTGGGGAACGACGCGCTGCGGGAGGAAGTGGGGAAAATTGCCGCAGGGAAAACGTGCGGCGGCGTGATTGTGCAGTTGCCCGTGCCGGAACCCCTGAACGCCACCTACATCGTGAACGCGATTCCTCCGGAGAAAGACCCCGATTGTTTGAGCGAGCGGACGCTTGGGAGCCACTACAATAACCGCGCGAAGGTACTCCATCCTGCGGTGGCAACCGTTGAGGAGGTTCTCGCGCGCGCGAAGTTCGAGCTCAAAGGCAAACGGGCGGTAGTCATCGGCGCGGGGATGCTTATCGGGAAGCCCATTGCGGTCTGGCTCATGCGAAAAGTAAGTGAACTATATGTGTTGGGGCGGGGCGCGGACTTCGCGATTCTCAAAAACTGCGACGTGGTGATCTCCGGCGTCGGCAAAGCGGGGCTTTTTAACGTTGGGATGCTTAAAGAAAATGCACTCGTGATTGACTTCGGGTATGATTCCGTAGACGGAAAACTCCTCGGCGATTTTGACCCCGGTAGTCTCGCCACTCGCCACTCATCGCTCGCTACTATTTCCTACACGCCAACCCCCGGCGGCACGGGCCCCATCCTTGTGGCAAAACTTTTCGAAAACTTCTACGCACTGAACAAGAAGTAATCGGGAGAACAATCTCCAATGCGAAGAAATTATCAAACCCCGCTTCTAGGGAAGGTGCTCCAAAAAATCGCCCCGAAAATCGGGGCGACGGTGGTGCTCGAGCCCGAGTGGAACATCGTCGGGCAGATTATTTTTAAGAACGGCAGGAAGCGCTACTTTCGGTATTCGAGTCTTGACCTGAATCCTTTGGGCGCGTCCGACATCGCGAAAGACAAAGATTACGCCAATTTTTTCATGCGGCGGATGGGATACCCGGTGGTTCCGGGGAAGGCATTCTTTTCGGGGGATTGGTGCAAGGCAATCGGCTCGCGGCGGGATATTCATGCGGCATACCACTATGCGAAGACGCTGGGGTTTCCGGTCGTGGTGAAGCCGAACAGTGGCAGTCAGGGGACGAATGTGGCGTTTGTATACAACAAGGCCGAGTTTTACCGCGCCATGCGCGCCGTGTTTGGAAGTGACAGGGTGGCGCTTGTCCAGCGTCCGGTGCACGGCACCGATTACCGCCTGGTGGTGCTCGATGGCAAGGTCATTTCCGCCTATGAGCGTATCCCGCTCCACGTGGTGGGAGACGGGAAGCACACCATCCGGCAACTCTTGAAGGAGAAGCAGCGTCGGTTTGTCGCTTCAAGCCGCGATACGCGCCTTAAGATGCGCGACCCGCGTATTGCATTGAAGCTCCGCCGCCAGGGGCTCACGATGCGGTCCGTTTCTCCGCAGGGCGCGCGCATGTACTTGCTCGATAATGCCAATCTTTCCACGGGAGGTGATTCTGTGGATGTGACGAAGGATGTGCATCCGGCATTCCGGCGGATTGCAGTGCGTCTCACGAAAGACATGGGGCTCCGCCTCTGCGGAGTGGACCTTATGGTGCGGGAGAGTATCACCGAGAAGCCCGGCGAGTACTGGGTGCTTGAGGTGAATGCCGCGCCGGGCCTCGACCACTATGCGGCGACGGGACGCGCGCAGGAGAAAATTGTGGAGGAACTCTATCTCGAGGTTTTGAAAAGCATGGAGCGGTAATGTGGTGCGCGCTGAGGGGATCGAACCCCCGACCTACCCGGTGTAAACGGGTCGCTCTGCCACTGAGCTAAGCGCGCATAGTTCCCAGATTCTAACTGAACTCGAGGATAAGCGGCAAGTGGTCGGAGATGTCAATGTCCGGCGCGGTGAGGCTTTGCACCTCCACGTCGTGCGACACGAGGACGTAATCCACCAGCGGGTCGAAGTTTTCTTTGCCGAAATGAGGGGAGCGGCGGCTGCGGGTGCGTTCCACATGGAACTCGCGCATAAGATTACGCATGCCCGCTTCGAGCATCGTGAAGCTTTGCGTTTCCGGGCGGAGGTTGAAATCCCCGCAGAGAATTTTAGCGCCGCGTTCTTTTTCAAGGAAGCGCAGTATCTTCTCCGATTGGGCGAGGCGTTCAGGGGTGTCGCGGTGGCCGAGGAAGTGCGGAGTTTTTTCCAGTCGGGCGAGGTGGTCGGGGGGGTGTGCAAGACCGTGCAGATTTATGACGGAGAAGTCTTTGATTCCTTGGGTGATGCGCGTACAGAGCATGTTCGCGGGGATGGTTTCGTTGTTTTCCGCGGTGTTGCGGGTGCGATACACGAACATCTCCTCCGTTGATGCGACATGAATCGACTTCCGTATAAATGTTGCCTGCCCCGTCGAGATATCAAAATCCACCGGGCCTTCGAAGTCGTATCCGTCCTGCTCGGCGGAGAAAAACCCCTGGAAGTCGGGGAGCATCGCGCCGAACTCCTCGTAGAGGTGCGTGCGTATGCCGCGGCTCATTTCCACCGCGGCATTTGAGCGAAACACCTCTTGGAAACAAAAGATATCGGTGGTCGGTGCTTCGGTGTGGACGAAATCGAGGAGCGGCGCGTAGAGCTTGCCGCCAAAAACATTTAACGAGATGAGTTTCATGAATTGTGTGCCCTCGGAGGGAATTGAACCCCCATCAATGCCTTAGAAGAGCACTGCTTTATCCGTTAAGCTACGAGGGCATCTCGCGCGTTTGATTCTAGCTCGAAAGTAGCGTAATTTGAAGTGGCTCGTGCAACAAAGGCGGGCTTTGCCTCGCTGGAGCTTTAGCGGAAGCGGGCTGTCGTATACCGGTAGTACGCGTGTTTTGGGAACACGTAGACTGGGTTCAATTCCCAGCAGCCCGACATTAGAAAATCTTATTGAGCGAGGCGAGATTAGATTTTCTTATGCCCCGCCGAAGGCGGGGCTACCTTTTTTTCTTCACGTGACCCCGCCTCATAATGGCGGTGCCACGTGAACTCGAAGAGTTTTTACGGGGTGCCGCGGGGGTGAATCGAACACCCGACCAATCGCTCTTCAGGCGAATGCTCTGCCACTGAGCTACCGCGGCATGTGCGAACTACAAAGAACTTTCTCACCGCGCGTTTCGGGAGGCGCTGAGCCCCGACGCCCGAAGGGGTCGGGGCCCCGACTTCTACGTCGGGGCTACCGCGGCAAAACAAAGGAATCTAGAAACTAGAATATAGAATTTACCCCGCAAAGTAAAGCGTATTTTCGACGCTTCTTATCCGCTGCTATTTATTGTTACCTACCACTTACTGCCCACTATTTCTTCAGTTTCAAGACAATCCTCCTCTCTTCCGGCTTCACCGCTTCAATGATGAACATGCGCGCGCTGCCCGGCGTGAGCATTTGTTTCATCGCGTCCGCAGATTCAAACTCCGCAATGTGCACGGCGCCCTGAATCCCGCCGCCGAGGTCAACGATGGCGCCGAAGGGGTTGAGTTTGTAGCCCTTGCCTTCCGCCTCGTCGCCCTTCTTGTAGCGGTCGCCCAAGGTCGCCCAGGGGTCTGCCTGAAGCGCTTTGAGCGAGAGGAATACCCGCCCGTCTTCGCGAATATCGATAATTTTTACCTTCACCGTTTCGTCCACTTTGAGCACGTCCTTCGGGTTGTCCACGAGTGCGTGCGCGAGTTCGGAGATATGGATAAGACCCTCAAGCTGCGGCTCGTCCACGAAGCGCATGAACGCGCCGAAGTCCGCGATACCGGTCACAAGCCCCTGAACCTCGTCGCCTGTTTTGTATTTCTTCAAAAGTTCCTTCACGTTCCCGCTCACCACCTCGCGCTCCGAGAGGATGAATTTGTTGTGACGCGGGTTCACGTCTATCACCTTCACCGTGAGTTCCTGCCCGATGAATTTTTTAAGTTCGTCAAAAATCTTCTGGCGGTCGCCGTCCTCGACGCGCGGGTAGTGTTCCTGCGAAAGCTGCGAAACGGGAAGGAATGCCTTGAGGTCAAAGAGTGTTGCGGTGAGCCCCCCCGCGTTCGCGCCCACCACTTTTACTTTCACCAGCTCGCCCGATTCAAGGAATTCTTTGGCCTGTTGCCAGAGCCGCTCCCTTCCGGCTTCGGCGAGCGAGAGTTCGATGTAGCCGTCTTCGGATTCGATGGTTTTGATTTTCGCGAGACAGACATCGCCGGCTTTCAAGTTCTTCACCATTTCCCGGGCGTTCAGGAGTTCCGCTCCCCACACGATGCCAGTGCCGAATTTCCCCATATCAAAAAAAACCTTGCGGTCCGTCCTGCGGAGCAGCTTCACCTCGGCGACGCTTCCTTCCTTCGGCCACTCGCCAGGCGGGATGGTGGCTTTGAGCGTGTCGAGAAGCGTGCTCTGCGCCAGTTTATTATTTGCCGATTCTCCCATATGTGTCGAGATTATACGGGCATTGGAGAGAAATGCAAATTTCTAATATCTAATTGCTAATTTCTAAACAATGTTTAAACCCCAATCATAAAGTCCTAGAGAGTTCCAGTTTGAGATTTGGGAAATTGGGGAATTGGGATTTATTTAGGATTTAGGTATTAGGAATTAGTAATTTGGCGAAAATCCAACTGGATTTCTGGTTGGATTTCCGCTATACTATCCCCGTGGTTATCACCTATCAGGGCGAGGGTTCGTTCCGCATCCAGAGCGGAGAGATTTCGGTACTTGTGGACCCCGCTTCGAACCGTTTGAAGGGCGATATCGTGCTCAAAACCGATGCGGAAATTCCCGCGCCGGATGCAGAGCCGGGTGCGCAGACGGAGTTTGCATTCCCCGGCGAATACGAGTCCAAGGGGATAGAGGTGCGCGGTATTGCGCTTCCGGCAGGCGCCGGACGGGCCCGCACCGCGTATCTGGTGCGGTGGGAGGACGTAACCTTCGCATTCCTGGGGCCTCTCGGAAAAGTTCTCGAAGCCGACCTCTTGGAAAAGCTGAATGAGCCGGATGTGGTGTTTCTCCGGCTGGGCGGGAAATATTTGAGCGATGAAGCGGCGGAGAAAATTGTGCGCCAAATCGAGCCGAAGGTGGTGATTCCCGCGTACGAAAAATCACCCGCGCCGTTCCTCAAAGAAATGGGCGAGAGCGGGGACGTTGAAGAGAAGTTCGTGTTCCGCAAGAAAGATTTGGAGGCCATTCAAGGGACGAAAACCATTGCGCTGAAGCCCGCATGAGGGACAAGCGACAAGGATCAATGAATACCGAGGGCTTTTTGAAGCGGCTTCAGGGAGCGGATGCGGCTACGAAGCGGCGCGTATTGATTATCAGTTCGGCGGTCGCAATGGTGGTGGTGCTTTATGTCTGGCTCGCGTATTTCAACAATCTTCTTGTGGACGCGGGAGAGAACACCGGTCTTGCGAGTGGGCAGGAAGAGCAGCAGCACGCGTCATTCTGGCAAACCATGCAGCGCGGCAGTGCGATACTCTATGAAAATGTTACCGGCGCCATCGGTCGTTTCGGGGAAATGTTCAAAGGTCCCCGCGAATATATAGTGAAACCGATGAAATAGCTTTTAGGTTATAGGTTTTAGAACGAAAATCTAACACCTAAAATCTAATACCTAACACCTCAAACCCATGCCAGATAACATAGAAAAACGTTCCATCACGAGCGAATTGAGCGAGTCGTACCTCGACTATGCGATGTCGGTCATTGTCGCGCGCGCCCTGCCGGACGTGCGCGACGGGCTGAAGCCGGTGCACCGGCGCGTGCTCTGGACCATGTGGTCCATCGGCCTCACGCATCTCGCCAGGTTCAGGAAATCGGCGAATGTGGTGGGGGAAACGATGGCGAAATATCACCCGCACGGCGACGTGGCTATTTACGATACGCTCGCGCGGATGGCGCAGGATTTCTCGCTCCGGTATCCGCTCGTGCAGGGGCAGGGAAATTTTGGTTCGATCGATGGCGATTCTCCCGCCGCCATGCGTTACACGGAGGCGCGCCTCTCGAAAGTCGCGGAGGAGATGCTGTTTGATATCGAGAAAGAAACGGTGGATTGGCTGCCGAATTATGACGCGACCCGCGAGGAGCCCAAGGTGTTCCCCGCAAAACTCCCGAATCTTTTGATTAACGGCACTTTGGGAATCGCGGTGGGGATGGCGACGAGCATTCCGCCGCATAACCTTGCGGAGGTGGTGGACGCGACTCTCCTTCTTATGGAGAAGCCCGGCGCGACAGGGGAGGATTTACTGGAGCATGTGAAGGGGCCGGATTTCCCGACGGGCGGCGTTATCTACGACCGGGCCGCCATTCGGACGGCGTATGCGACGGGGCGTGGCGCGGTCACGGCGCGCGCGAAGACGGAGATTATGGAACGGAAGAAGGGGGAGAGCACGCGCGGGGGGTTCGATATTGTTGTCACGGAAATTCCCTACCAGGTGAACAAGTCCGAGCTTGTGAAACACATTGCGGAGCTTGTGCAGGACAAGCGGCTTGAAGGCATCCGCGACCTCCGCGACGAGTCCGACCGCGAAGGCCTGCGGATTGTGGTGGAGCTCAAGTCCGACGCGGCGCCGCAGAAAGTATTGAACCAGCTCTATCAGCACTCCGACCTCCAGAAAGATTTCCATTTCAATATGATTGCCTTGCGCGACGGCATCCAGCCGGAATTGTTTTCCCTGAAAGAAATGCTTCTTGCGTACATCGCGCACCGCAAGGAAATCGTGCGCCGCCGTGCGCAGTTCGATTTGAGGAAGGCGGAAGAGCGGGCGCACATCTTGGAGGGGCTTGCGAAAGCGCTCGACGTGATCGACAAGGTGATTGCGCTCATCAAGAAATCAAAGGACCGCGAGGATGCGCGGATGAACCTCATGAAAGGATTCAAGCTCTCGGAGCTCCAGGCGGTCGCGATTCTGGAGATGAAGCTCCAGACTTTAGCGGCGCTCGAGCGGGAGAAAATTGACGCCGAGTTGAAGGAGAAACGGGCGTTAATAAAAGAACTCACGGCGATTTTGAAGAGCCCCGCGCGGATGCTCGAGGTGGTGAGGCAGGAGCTTGTGGAGCTCAAGGCAAAGTATGGCGATGCGCGCAGGACGCATGTGGTGAATTCCGCCCTGAAAGAAATGACGGACGAGGACCTTGTGCCCGAGGAAGAGGCGATTGTAACCTTCTCCTCGAGCGGCTACGTGAAGCGCGTGCCGCCGGATTCTTTCCGCATGCAGCGGCGTGGCGGGAAAGGGCTCATCGGGTCGGACGTCGCGGACGAGGATTTTCTCTCGCACTTTTTTCATGCGAACACGCACGACCGGATTCTTTTCTTCACCGACCGCGGGAGAGTCTTTGAGACGCGCGCGTACGAAATCCCCGCCGCAAGCCGCACCTCGAAGGGGAAAGCGATTCATAATTTCCTCGAACTCCCGACGGACGAGAATATAAGCGCGATTATCAACTTACCCTCAAGTAGCAAGGAACAAGTAACAAGGAACAAGGCGTCTGGCGTTACTACAACCTACAACCTACAACCTACAACCTACCTCGTTATGATTACGAAAAACGGAATAGTGAAGAAAACCGCACTCAAGGATTTTGAAAACATCCGCCGCACGGGTATCATCGGGATTGCGTTAAAGAAAGGCGATGTGTTGAAGTGGGTGCGGACTTCGAAGGGTGACGACCAGGTGGTGCTGGTGACGGAGTTGGGGCAATCCATCCGTTTCGCGGAGTCCCAGGCGCGACCCATGGGGCGGGGCGCCGCGGGCGTGCGCGCAATCCGGCTTCGCACGGGCGACGCGGTTGCGGGGTGCGACATCGTGAAGAAAGGCGATACTGCGAAACTCTTGGTGGTCATGGCGAACGGATTCGGGAAGCAGACGCCCCTCAAGGAATACAAAACCCAGAACCGCGGCGGCTCCGGGATAAAGACCGCGAATGTAACGGCAAAGACGGGGAAGGTGATTGCGGGGACGGTCGTGAGCGAAGAGACGGAAATGCTCGCGCTCTCCGCGAAAGGGCAGGTGATTCGGACGGAGTTAAAGAGCGTGCGCCAGACGGGCCGCTCCGCGCAAGGCGTGCGCATCATGAACTTGAGTTCGGGAGACAGAATTGCGGGTGTGGTGGTGATTTGAGATAGCGATAAGCGTTAAGCGATAAGGTTGAATTAGAGAGTTAAGGTTAAACCTTGAATCTGCAAAAAGGTTTAACCTTGGGGTTAGTATTGAAGAACCCCGAGTGTTTCCCGCAACGCAAACGGCCTCAATGGAAATTTCCATCGGGGCCGTT
>Ga0082335_1006838_pt1 | contig 14297 bp, 13 predicted proteins | sample Subgrocontami58m_FD_72375 | JGI IMG/M metagenome (GOLD analysis project Ga0082335, IMG submission 72375) | Subsurface groundwater microbial communities from S. Glens Falls, New York, USA - GMW37 contaminated, 5.8 m (SPADES assembly) (version 2) ...
GACATAGGGGATCATAAACCAGCGTCGCCCAAAGGAGACTGAAGATGAGGAAGCTCTTGAATTTTATCCGTTCCACAAAGGCGCCGGTAATCAGGGCCGGGGTGATCACAGCAAACATCATCTGAAAGGCCGCAAAGAGGCTGTGGGGAATGGTTTTGCTGTAGTCGCCATTGGGGAGGGTGCCGACTCCGCTGAAGCCGACAAAATTCAGGCCGCCGATGAGTCCCTCTATGTCCTTACCGAAAGCCAGGGAGTAGCCGTAAAGCATCCACTGTACGCCAATCAAGGCCATAAAGGTATAACTCAAGGTTAAAGTGGAAAGAACATTTTTGCGCCTTACCATACCCCCGTAAAAGAGTGCAAGCGCCGGCGTCATCAGTAACACCAGCGAGCAGCAGACCAGCACCCAGGCGGTGTCGCCGGCGTTGATTTGGTTGACCATAAGTATTTTACCTTTCTGTGGAAGTTTGATTCTAAAGCAAATCCGAGACTCAAAAGCAATTATCTTGCCAACAATTAATGCTTATTGAGTATAGTCATTTACAGTTTTAAAAATGTTAGCGGCAGGACAAAATTGTATAAAATATAATTATTGGTACACTATTGTAATATCGGGACATACTAAAGGGAAGGTCACCAGCGATCTTCCTGGATGAGCTTCCACATAATGGGGGATTTTTGATTGACATTGACGCATGAAAAAACGAGAATGCTTCGGGATAGGTTTTGAACTATTTAAGGAACGATGCATCGCTTACGCAAGAAGGGAAGGTGGTTCATGAAGTTCAAGCTTGGGTTATATCAGATTATCCTTACGTCCTTTTGTTGGCCAATTATCAGTGCTTACGCCATCGATCTCAAACTCAATAATACCACCGCCATGGTTTGTTTCAGTCCTCAAGATCAGTGCAGCGAAGCCATCGTCAAAGAAATTACACGCGCCAAAGCGAAAATCCTCATCCAGGCTTATACTTTCAATTCCTCGGAAGTTGTGGCCGCCCTTCTTCAAGCGCATGCCCGGGGCGTGGCTATCGAAATTATCCTCGACAAATCCAATCTTTGGGCAAAATCCAGCGCTGGCTTTACTATCAGTCAGGCGGGCATCCCGACTTACATTGATTCCCGCCATGTTATTGCCAATAACAAGGTGATGATTATCGATGACAATACCGTGAGTACCGGCAGCTTTAATTTTACGGAAACGGCCGCGTCTAAAAACGCTGAGAATCTGCTCATCATCAGGAACAGAGAACTGGCTGCCGCCTATCTGGACAACTGGGCGAAACACAAGGAACATGCGGTTCGGTACGATTCCCGACAGGACGAGAAAAGCAGGTAGGAGGCCTTAGTTATCAAACATGGAAGAGGCAACGTTGCGGACGATAATCCTCCAATATATGTCCAGTCACCATACTTTGGCGCTGGCGACGGCGCAGGACGGCTTGCCTCACTGCGCGGCCGTTTTCTATGTAAACATCGGATTTAAACTTTATTTTGTAAGCAGCCCGCTGAGCCGACATGGGGTAAATTTATCACGACTGGCGAGGGTGTCGGCGACAATCAATGAAGATTATGCCCTTTGGCGATTGATCAAAGGGATTCAACTGGAAGGGACTGTCAGGAAGGTATGCGGGCTTTGGGAGAACGGGCAGCTTGCTATCGCTTTTACTAAAAAGTTTTCCGATGTGGCGAGTTTCTTTGCTGCACCCAAGCAGCTTGGGGAAGAGATAATAGCTAAAGTGAAGGGTGTGGAATTTTACGAGCTTTCTCCCACCCGCCTCTTTTACCTCGACAATGAGCTCGGTTTTGGCCACCGGGAGGAATTGCCCTTAGTCCAGAGTGAAGAGCCGTGAAATAAAACCATCAGAAACGCAATAACCTTAAAAGTTATAGAACTAAGGCTACCGGGTGCTAGAGGCGACTGAGGTCCTCGTGGCCCGCGTCATCATGGGGATTAACATGAATCATGACTTCGCCCACACGGTCAAACTGTTCAAAGATGAGCCGTTTGACCGTGGCGGTGATGGCATGTGACTCCTTTACCGACATGGCCGGATCCATATCGATCTTCATATCTATAATGAGGTACTGACCGGAGCGGCGGCAGCGGATTGCGTGTACATGCTCGATACCGGGCACCTCTTCCGCAAGCTTTGTAATGGCATTGTTAAATGTCTGGGGAGGCTGACAATCCATCAAATCATCGGCGGCGCCGGAAAAAGTCTGCCAGGCGATATGAAAGATAAAAAAGGCGGTTAGACCGGCAGCAAGTGGATCCAACAATTCCGCACCAAGGTATGCACCAACGACACCGATCAGAGTGGCTACGGAGGTGACCGCATCCTTGCGGTGGTCCTGGGCGATTGCCGACAGCGCCGGACTTTCCAGCCGCGTTGATGCGCAGCGTGTATAGCGAAAGAGAGCCTCTTTAATGATGATCGTAACCAGGGCGGCAAGGACGGCGATTAACTGTGGTTTTGCGTATTCCTTATGTAGGATGGTGGAAACGGCGCTATAGATGATGCCGCAACCGGTAAGGAAGATGATTAGTGAAACCAGGACGGCGGCAATACTCTCGGCCTTGCCGTGCCCATAGGGATGCTTTTCGTCAAAAGGCCTACGCCCGATTTTAAGGGCGATAAGGGTGAAAAATATCACTACAAAGTCACAGGCACTCTCCAACCCGTCTGCAAAGACGGCCTCGGAATTGCCTAAATGGCCCGCCAACAGCTTCATAACCATCAAGAAGGCGTTTACCCAGAAGCCAAAGGCAATTACCTTGCCCGCCAGACTGAATCTTTCCGCTCTATCCATGGGGAAAGTCTTCTCCAGATGTAGATAACGCAAGTCGTATAACCATTTCTGCAAGTAATATCAATATATTTTCAGGGCAATGGCTGCGGCTTTTCCCTAATAAGATGTGGCAGTTGTTTTGCGTACAGCAAGGCTCCCAAGAGACAAAAGCTTGCCCCCAACAGCAGCGTTTCCCGAGTGCCGATTATGCCGACCATGGCACCGGCTCCCAGGAATCCGAATGGCGCTATGCCGATAATCGACATCGTAAAGAAACTCATGACCCTGCCTCGCATCTCTTCTGCGAGGATCGTCTGAAGAATGGTGTTGGAGGAAGCCAACAGCGTCATGATACCAAAGCCAGCCACGGCCATGGATGTGAGCGAGATGAGCATGCTGCTTGACAACGCAAAACAGACGATGCCCAGGGTAAAAATGACCGTCGACATGACCGCTACCCGCCCGAGTCCCAGGATACTTTTACGGGAGGCGAGATAGAGCGAGCCTGCCAGAGCGCCGCATCCTGAAGCCGTCATCAGAAAACCAAAGGTCTGGGCGCCGCCGCCCAGGATTTCCTTGGCAAAGATAGGCACAAGGACAGTGTAGGGCATGCCCATCAGGCTGACCAGAGTGAGAAGCAGCAAAATGCTTCTGATCGATTCAAAACCGTACGTGTAGGCGAATCCTTCCCGGAGTTCGTGGAGAATTCGTCGTCGTGCCCGACCACCATGTGAGGCAGGCTCGACGCGCATGGCGAGAAGTGCCATAATTACAGCCAAATAGCTGATACTATTTATAATAAAGCAGATTCCCTCTCCTGCGGCGGCCACTAACAACCCTGCAATGGCAGGACCGATCAAGCGGGCAGAGTTTAGCATGGAAGAATTCAGGGCGATAGCATTGCCAAGATCTTCACGGTCCGATACCATTTCCACCACGAAGGATTGCCGTAAGGGAATGTCAAAAGCATTGATTATCCCAAGCAGGAGACTGAACAGGATAATTTGCCAGACCTGGATAATGCCGGTCATCACGGCCACGGCAAGAGCGGCTGCCTGGATCAGGGCCAGGACTTGAGTCACGATCAGCAGACGGCGCCGATTCCAGCGATCGGCAAGCACACCGGCCAGAGGTGTAATAAAAAAATTGGGAATCAGGCTGGTAAAACCGATAATTCCCAAAAGCATCGCCGAGCCGGTCAAGCGGTAAACCAGCCAGCTCATAGCAACCTGCTGCATATAAGTGCCGATCAGGGAGACGGTTTGTCCGACAGCAAAAAGCCGAAAATTTCTGGAATTAAGGGCGCGCAAGATGTACCGCATGGTCTTCACATTCGCCTTTGAGGCAGATCGGATAAACTACAATGTTGGGAGAAAATAGTCTTTCGAGGCAGCTTTTTCAAGGTACTTTATCCTTCCACCCGTGGGAATTCCCTTCTACTTAACCAAGGAGCCAAAGGTTATTATTTCAGGGCCATGTTTGTTCCTTATTTCATCCATAGCCCTGTCAATTTGTGCATTTTTAGCGTTTTTCCCATCATCTTCCATTTGATCAAAAAGTGACAACTGGCGTGAATGGCAGTCGTCATAAAATCCCCCGAGGCTTATTCCGATTAATCTTACGGAACGTAACCTGTTCCAATGCTGCTCAAGCAGACTGCAGCCGGCCTTATATATTTCTCTGGTTGTACAGGTTGCGGGTATGGTTGTCTGTCTTGTGACTACCTGAAAATCAGAATATTTAAGGGTTATATGTACCGTGCGACCTCTTTTGCCGTGTTTTCTTGCGGTCTTGCCAATATCATCAGCAAGCCCCATGAGAACTATCTTTGCTTGCTCAAAATCGGATAGATCTTCCGGCAGTGTCGTGGAGCGTCCGATCGACTTCATGCCGGCGGCCATGTGAGCGAACACGGGGGAGTTGTCCATTCCATTGGCATGCTGATAAATATCATTTCCACTTTTCCCGAAAGTTTTGACAATAAGGTGCCCGTCAAATCTCGCAAGCTCACCTATAGTCTGTATTCCCATGCGATTCAGCTTTTCAGCGTTTTTACCACCAATGCCATACATATCCCTTACCGGAAGCGGCCAGAGTTTGTTGGGAATATCGTGCTCCCATAGTTCGGTGATGCCGAGCGGCTTCTTCATTTCAGCGGCCATTTTTGCAAGGAACTTGTTTGCTGCAATTCCGATAGAGCAGCAAAGCCCGAGTCTGTCTTTCATTTCAGTCATGATACATCTGGCAGCTTCCAAAGGTTTGCCGAAAAGTCCTTCACATCCGGTCATATCAAGCCATGCCTCATCAATACTGTTTTGTTCCAATGCCGGAGTATAGTTAGACAGCAAGTCCATGACCTCTTTTGATTTCCGCTCATAGAAACGATGATCCGGCGGCACCAGGATTATTTTAGGGCAAAGTTTCAAAGCTTCATGAAGAACCATGGCAGTCTTGACGCCGCAGGATCTTGCCTCATAGTTTGCCGCAAGGATAATACCGGTCCGCTTTTTCGGATCACCGGCAACAGCGGCAGCGATTCCAACAAGAGAAGGATTCCTGGTCATTTCGCAACTTATAAAAAAGGCATTAATGTCAACAAGAAAGATAACTTTTTGCAAAATGACCCCTTCGGCGTAATCTGCCGGTGTAGTTAGGTAGCAGGAAAGGTTGCGTTCCCCTGTGATATTGGCTGCTCAGAGTGCGAACAAGACGAGCTTCTGTGATTTCAGCTCCTGATATATTTGATCGAGCTGTTTTTTGCTCTGCACGATACAGGTTGCCGTTATGGATAAATATTTACCCCCGCTGCTTAATCGTCGGGAATAGTGAATCTGGCCGGGACTCACGTATTTTTCGCAAATGATTTGCACGGCTGCGGCAAAAGCCTCGCTATTATTCCCCATGATTTTAAGAGGATAGGCGCAGGGAAAGTGAAGCAGGGTATTTTGTTCCATCATTATTTGCCTCGCGCCGGCACAATCGTTTGCGGATTCAGGAGTTCCCAATAAAATTCGAGGGCCTGCGGGGAAAAACAGCAGAAGGTTATTTCTCCGGCATAGCCGGTTTGAGTGGCAAACTCCTGCACGGTAGTCACGGCAATTTTGGCCGCTTCTTTGGCGGGATAACCATAAACACCCGTACTAATGCAGGGAAAGGCGATAGACTTGAGATCATGACGCTGCGCAATTTCCAGAGAATTCCAGTAGCAGTTGCGCAAGAGCGCCGGTTCTTGTTGTCGTCCGCCGTGCCAAACGGGGCCAACGGTATGAATGATGTATTTTGCCGGCAAATTGTAACCTTTGGTAAGTACGGCTTCCCCAGTTGGACATCCTCCCAGCAGCCTGGTTTCGGCAAGCAGTCCGGAACCAGCCGCAAGGTGGATTGCCCCGTCCACACCGCCGCCACCCAGCAAAGTGTTGCTGGCAGCATTGACGATGGCATCTACCTTGAGCGTCGTTATGTCTCCCTTTATCGCTTGCATGGTTAACGCCCCAACTCCGGTTTGGAAATCAGCTAACAACTATTGCCATTAATAATAGTAATTCAAGATTTGTCAAGGCAGATAGAACAAGGCAGATAGAACGTTGACAATACTCAATCATTATGCAACATTGACCATCGCTTGTGTAAAATACCAGAATTTGAACGTGAGGTAAGGCAATGCACGTTTCAATAGCTGACTCTGACTTGTCCATAAATATATTTCATTTCTCACCCGTCATGCGGACGGTATTACTCGCATGTGGAATCTTCATTCTTCTGGATAATCTTAAAAATGACATAATATACGGAAGGACAGAAATAAATAGTGAGAAAATTTGGCAAGCAATCAGGCATATAATTATTGAATAGTTTAGATGAGTTATAAGAAAGGTGGGCCGTGGGTACTAACACAACGAATAAATAGTCACTGTCTATAGCCCCAAAAAAAATTTTGAGTTGTGGAGATATCCAGAAACTTTAGAATAACTTGTTAGCTTCCAGATGCAATGAAAAACAGAGAGGCGTATATGGAACTGAAAGACTTTATTAAAGAGACCATCACCCAAATAGTCGATGGGGTTGTCGAGTCCCAGGATGCGATTGGTCACCACGGAGCAGAGATAAACCCCAAGAAGGTGCAATTCAAAGAGGCGGGGCAGTACAACTACTACAACAGTGGTAAGCCGCAGATGGTTGAGTTCGATGTGGGCCTTACGTCAATCCAAAAGACAGGTTCCGCTGAAGGTATCGGCGTTTTCTTGGGGGCAATATCACTTGGGAAAAAAAACGACCAAGGAACCGAGCACACTGCGGTTAGCCGAATTAGGTTCTCCCTCCCGCTCGTTCTTCCAAGCGGGCAAGGCGAATACCTTGAATAGAGCTCCGAAGGTTTCGCTTCTCAGACCGAACGAAAATCTAACGACCCATATACCCATCATTATACCCGATCAGGCAGTATCAGAATATATTTCGAGGGAGAGTTAGGGGACGTACTTTTGATTATAAGTTAATGATTTTTTCCAACTAGTCGTCGTTCCAGCGGGTAAACCGTTGAACTAATTGTTAAACAATACAATGAGTATTCATGACACAGATTCTCTTGGCTAAAACAATGATGGGGAAATATTGATGAGAAGAGAACTATCTACAGAGTTTACGAAGGCTAGCGCGAGATGATAGAAAGAAAGACAAAATGCCATGAATGCGAGGATTATGCGACAGACTTACACCATATTAAGGCTTTTGAGGACGGAGGGACAGACGACATAGAAAACCTTATGCCTTTGTGTAAGAAATGCCACAAAGAATATACAAGTGAGCAAACCACTGAAAGAAACAAATTGTGGGTTGAATTGAATATCGATGATGATGGTGAGGTGACGACAAGATGCAGTGGTGATAAGCATGTTGAGCATTTGGGGAATATAGGGTCTGTAGAATTTAAATCGGTGCCATTGGTTGACATCGAAAGGGAAACGACTGCGGCAGTGCCAGTACACTATGAATATGAATGGATCGTTACTGTTGAAATTCCAGCGATGTCTGAACGAGAAAGCAAAGAAAAGCTCAATAAATTTAAGTCGGAATTGTTCCAGCGTTACGCTGCTACTGATGATGTCTGGTTGACAGGAATCAGGAGATGGAACGGTAAAAAATAAAAACGTTTAACATTTCAATACAGCGGACTCGCTACGCTCCCCGCTGATTTCGTCGTTGGCATTGAAAACGAACAAATACAAATTAGGATACCAGTCGCTATGAAACGAAGGAATCCCGAATCAAAAACGGAAAGAGAAGGCGTCATTCATGTAAGTAAAATTTGCAACGACAGTGAACATATTTTCCGAGAAGTGCTTGAAGAGGATATAGGCATTGATGCACATATCGAGCTTTGCCGAGAAAAAGAGGAGCCTACAGGTATAGTAGTCGGCCTCCAGATCAAGTCGGGGGAATCATATATCCGCCATGAAAACGATACCTCTTTCACATTTTATCCAAGCATTGACGATTTGCAGTACTGGCGTTCCTATGCGCTACCGGTGTACTTGATCGTCTACCACCCCTCTCGCCACCAAGCATATTGGACTGATGTTAAAAAGGAGCTTAGCAAAACAGTTTTTGAGGACATGCTAAGCGGTTTGAAACCGAAGAAACTCATTTTCGATAAATCTAACATTCTATCGAAGAACTTCTTTCCAGCACTCTTTGATGAATTCACCAATCTTGGTCTCGATGATTGGGCCTATAAAGTCTTTCTTGAATCAGTAAGTCAAGTGTCTACGGATGATGCGAAATGCTGCTTCCTTCCACCTAAGTTGCTCTATGCAATGCATTATCTGAGTGTGAAATCCATTAAAGTTCTTCTCAACTATATTGAGTCCAAGCAGGAAGAATTGACAAAGAAGATTTCATGCAAAATTCCAGAAAAATCAGATGCTGACAGATATGTGCAACAAATTATAATCGAGCTGAGAACGGAGCTTTTTGAAAAAGAAGCCACTGGTTTTTGCCTTTTGGCATTTGACGCGGAGGATGACCGAGACAAGGTCGCGGCAAAGGTCGAGGAGATTATAACTTCTAATCGATATCTTATCCTTAGAGGCGAAAGGATCTACGGCAATTCATCCTGGATGAATCATTTTCTCTTGGTAGCAGTGGACGTTTGGGACGAGAAAGAGGACACCTTTGGGGAACTGTTTACTACTATCAACGCACAATTGGGGCCCAAGGGGGCCTCAACATACGAGGCGAATTTCTATGGCCCGAAAGGTGCCTCAATATTCTTCACCCCGGATTATTACAGGGAGTACCGCTTTGTGATGTATCGTGACACGAGCGATGATTTGTACCTCTTTAACTTATGTCGACGATGCGTAGTTACCCGCGTAAGGGATGATGATGAGAAGTTTATCTGGGTGTCTATTGGGAAGGAAAGGGTAAAGATTTACCAAGAGTGGGACCCCGCATTATATGGATACTTCCACTGCGTAAGAGCTATCCGAAAGGATGGTGAGTGGCTCCCTTATTATGAGCATCTTCTTGATGTCGAGTTCGATGTATCAGGCCAAGCTTCCATAGATGAGTTTATAGCAAAGGCAAAAGCTGCGGAATGTTTGCGCGAGCTTCCAATAATGACTGAAAATCTGCTTCGTGGAATTTACGAAGGAATGGAGTGGGGCAAGAATTTCTACAGAGACCAAGATGAAAAGGAAGAAGCCTAATGAATTTAGTCAACCCGACCGGGAATTCCATCAGTGCAAATAACCACATCTTTAGCCTGGTGGGTCATCATTACGTTCTATTTTCTATAGTGCCCCTCGGATGAAACCGGGAAGAACACTACTAAGGAGAGAATTTTTATGCCACGATTGACTGAACAGGAACAGCAGGAAATTATCCGCTTTATCGAGGCGGACAGGCCGTTGCCGGATAAGTACCGCTTTCTGCTGTTTGAGGATAAGCGGGAGGTGGAGCTGGTTTGGAACGGCAAGACGAGCGAGGTCTGCAATATTGTCCTGCCCTTCCAGGTCATCGAGCAGGTGGATGAGCCGCGTGCGGAAAAGCCGGAAGATAGCGGCAGGCAAGGGGACCTTTTCGATTTTCGCGGCCGCCAGCTCAAGGGCTGGACGAACAAGCTGATCTGGGGTGACAACAAGCTCATCCTCGCCTCGTTGAAGAACGGCCCGCTGCGTGAGGAGATCGAGAAGCAGGGCGGCATCAAACTCATGACCATCGACCCGCCCTTCGACGTGGGCGCGGATTTTTCCATGGACATCGAGATCCCGTCGTCCGACGGGACCTCTGACACCTTCACCAAGAGGCCCAACATACTCGAAGAAATCGCCTATCGCGACACCTGGGGCAAAGGCACGGATTCCTTCATCGCCATGATTTACGAGCGCCTCATCCTGATGCGGGATTTGTTGGCTGAGGATGGGAGTATTTGGGTGCATTGCGATTGGAGGGTTAATGGTTACATGCGGCTCGTCCTGGACGAGGTTTTCTCAACAGAGCGTTTCAGGAACGAGATCGTCTGGCACTATTCAAACACTGGGCTAAAAGCGAGGTCGAAGAAGTTTCATCAAGTTACTGACACCCTGTTCTTCTACACGAAGTCTCCCAATTTCACGTTCAATCACCTGAGCAAAGAACGTAAAGACGGCCAGTCCAAACAAGCAAAGAGAAAGTTCAATCCGATCACCAAGAAAGCGGACATGGTTCGTGACGAGAATGGGCATATCGTTTACGAAATTCGGGAGGAAGTACTGGAGAATTCTCTTTGGGAGACAGGCAGCATGAGCAACAGTCCAGAGCGCATCGGTTACCCAACTCAGAAACCGGAAGCCTTGCTCGAACGCATCATAAAAGCCTCCTCCAACGAAGGCGACCTTGTGGCTGATATCTTCTCCGGCTCCGGCACCGCGCTGGTCGTAGCGGAAAAACTCAACCGCAAATGGATTGGCTGTGACCTGGGTAAGTTCGCCATCCACACCACGCGCAAGCGGCTGATCGGCGTCCAGCGGCAACTCAAGGCCGAGGGGAAGGACTACCGGGCTTTTGAAATCCTCAACCTGGGCAAGTACGAACGGCAGCATTACATCGGCGTCAACCCGAACCTGCGCGAGGCGGAACAGCAAAAGCAACTGGAAGAAAAAGAAGCGGCCTTTCTCGACCTGATCCTGCGGGCCTATCGCGCGGAGAAGACGACAGGCTTCGCGGCGTTCCACGGCAAGAAGGCCGGGCGGCTGGTGGCCGTAGGGCCGGTCAACCTGCCGGTGACGCGCCTCTTCGTCGAGGAGATCATCCTGGAATGCCGCAAGAAGCACATCACCAAGGTGGACATCCTGGGCTTCGAGTTCGAGATGGGGCTGTTTCCGAACGTGCTGGACGAGGCGCGGGCAAAGGGGATCGACATCGCACCCAAGTATATCCCGGCGGAGGTCTTTGACAAGCGCGCCGTGGAGAAAAACCAGGTGGTCTTTCACGACGTGTCCTATATCGAGGTCAAGCCGCACGTTGTCAAGAACAGCGTGGCGGTGGAGCTGACGGACTTCTCGGTGTTCTATTCGCAGGACTCGATTGCCAACGCGGAGGCTGCGATCAAGAACAAGGGCAGCCGGATCGTGGTGGCGAAGGGTCAGATCGTGAAGGTGAGTAAGGACAAGGACGGCATCGTCACGCGTGAAGTGCTCACCAAGAACTGGACCGACTGGATTGACTACTGGTCTGTGGACTTCGACTTTGAGAACAAGCGGGAAATCATCCGGGTGAAGAATGACCCTTCGACAGGCTCAGGACAGGACGGTGAATGGGAAGAACGCTGGACAGGCGATTACATTTTTGAGAACGAGTGGCAGAGCTTCCGCACCAAGAAGGACCGGTCGCTGGAACTGAAAAGTGTCTTTCACGAATGCACGCCGGGGCGGCGGAAAATTGCCGTCAAGGTAGTGGACATATTTGGGAATGACACGATGACGATTGTGGACGTGACCGTGGGAGGGAAGAAATAATGGCCCTGCATAAAGACTTTCCGCAATCCCCTCACGCGATTCTTGATCCGGGCATCCGCTGGTTTCCCGCCGATGAGGCACTTAGGGAAAACAGCATGGACAAACTCATGCCGCCGCTGGTGCCGATGCTGCGCCGCAAGGTGAAGGAGTTCCGGGACGGGGGGTACGTGGGCGCGGCGGATACCAGCCGGAGCCTGCTCAATTGGTGGTTTAACACGCCGCACCTGTTGCCGAAGGCCGACGGGACCATGGTGGAGTTTCAATATTACTTCGCCCAGCGCGAGGCGTTGGAGACGATTATTTATCTTTTCGATGTGGTGGGGGTTAAAGACAAGCACGATTTGATGCGCTTTGATTCAAGCGGCCTGGTATCCGGAAGCATGTTCGACGAGACCTGGCGGCGGTTCGTGGTGAAGATGGCGACGGGCAGCGGCAAGACCAAGGTCTTGAGTCTGGCGCTGGCATGGAGCTTTTATCACAAGCTGTACGAGCCGGGATCGGAACTGGCACGCAACTTTCTGGTCATCACGCCCAATATCATTGTGCTGGATCGCATCTATAAGGATTTTCAGGGCCTGCGCATCTTTTTGAAAGATGACCCGGTCTTGCCGGATAACGGGTTTGACGGGCGCAACTGGCGCGACGATTTTCAACTGACGCTGCATAAGCAAGACGAGGTTCGTATCACCCGGCCGACGGGCAATATCTTCCTGACCAACATCCACCGGGTGTATTCGGGCGACGACGTTCCGCCTTCGCCCGATGATGAAGATCTGCGGGATTATTTTCTGGGCAAGCGGCCCACGGGCGCGACCACGGATTCCAAGGTGGATCTGGGCATGATCGTGCGGGATATCGACGAACTGATGGTGTTGAATGACGAGGCGCACCATATTCACGACCCGCGCATGGCCTGGTTCAAAGCCATCGAAGACATTCACAACCGATTGAAGCAGAAGGGGGCGGCTCTTTCCCTGCAGGTGGACACGACGGCCACGCCCAAGCACAACAGCGGCGCGATTTTCGTGCAGACCGTGGCCGATTACCCGCTCGTGGAGGCCATCAAGCAAAATGTGGTGAAGCATCCGGTTCTGCCCGACCCACCGAGCCAAGCGAAGTTGCAGGAGCGCCAGAGCGCGAAATACACCGAAAAATACGAGGACTACATCCATCTGGGCGTGATCGAATGGCGCAAGGCCTACGCCGAGCACGAGAAGATGGGTAAGAAGGCGATTTTGTTCGTAATGACCGACGACACGCGCAACTGCGACGACGTGGCCGAGTATCTGGAGGGGCATTACCCGGACTTGAAAGACGCCGTACTGATCATTCACACCAAGAACAACGGCGATATTTCCGAATCGGCAACAGGCAAGGACAAGGACGTACTGGATAACCTGCGCAAACAGGCCAATGAGATTGACGGCATGGATAGCCCGTACAAAGCCATCGTCTCGGTGATGATGCTCAAAGAGGGGTGGGACGTGAAGAATGTTACCACGATTGTGGGCCTGCGTGCCTATGGGGCTGAGAGCAAGATTTTGCCCGAACAGACCTTGGGCCGGGGTTTGCGCAAGATGTATCCCGGCTATGTGGAAGAGTACGTCAGCGTGATCGGCACCAAGGCCTTCATGGACTTCGTGGAATCCATTCAGGCCGAAGGCGTGGAGTTGGAGCGCAAGGCGATGGGCGAAGGCACGGGGCCTAAGACGCCGCTGGTGGTTGAAGTTGACAAGGAGAACGAGAAGAAAAACCTCGCCGCACTGGACATTGAAATCCCGGTGCTCTCCCCCCGTGTCTACCGGGAATACAAGAATCTGGGCGATATGGACATCGCTGCAATGGGACACGACAAGGTAGCCTATCGGTTGTTCAGCGAGGAGGAACAGCGGGAGATTGTCTTCAAGGACATCGTCAACGGCGAGATTACGCATACCACGATTCTCGACACGGCCGGCATTGCCGACTACCGCAGCGTGATCGGCTACTTCGCGCAAATGATCATGAAAGAATTGCGCCTGGAATATCGAAAGGGATCTACTCCGCGCGGCTACGATGTGCTGTATGGCAAGGTCAAGGCGTTTGTGCAAGAGGAGTTGTTTGACCGCCCGGTGGAACTGGAAGACCCCAACACATTACGCAACCTCTCAGAACCGGCCGCCACCAAGACACTGATTGAGACCTTCAAAATGGCAATCAATGCGCTGACCGTCCGGGACAAAGGGGATGCCGAAATCCGGGACACGATCAAGTTGCGTCAGACCCGGCCTTTTGTGGCCAAGGATCAAGGCTACCTGGTCCCGAAGAAAAGCGTCTTCAACCGCATCATCGGCGACAGCCAACTGGAGCTGCGGTTTGCCGCATTCCTGGAGGATTGCAGCGACGTGGTCTCTTACGCGAAGAACTACTGGGCCGTCAATTTCAAGCTCGATTACGTGAATGCGGGCGGCGATATTTCCAACTACTACCCGGATTTTATAGTCAAGTTGCCGGGTAAGCGGATTGTCATTG
>Ga0082335_1006841_pt1 | contig 14284 bp, 10 predicted proteins | sample Subgrocontami58m_FD_72375 | JGI IMG/M metagenome (GOLD analysis project Ga0082335, IMG submission 72375) | Subsurface groundwater microbial communities from S. Glens Falls, New York, USA - GMW37 contaminated, 5.8 m (SPADES assembly) (version 2) ...
GTCGCAGGCACGACCACGATCAGGCCGATCACCAGGACGGAGACCGATGCCGCCAGGGTGGCGTGTTTCACCGTTGACTCCAGCCACCGGTGGACCGGCATGAACAAGACTGCCAGCGCCAGGGCCCAGGTCAGCGCCGGTACGAATGGCAGGGCCATCCGGTAGCAGAGATAGATGCCGAGGGCGGTCAACGCCATCAGCTCGAGCAGGTGGATGTGACGGCGTGAGCCCCAGTCGCTGGTATTCTCGGTGTTCATAGAGAGGAGGATGATGTCGAAGCCGTCGCCGAGTCAATCGAAGGCTTCAAAGAAGTCGAAAGATCATCAGTATGACTAACGACCAACGACTAATGACTAACGACTAATGACTTCTCTGCCGTCCATGTAGGGCCGCAGCGCGGCCGGGATGACAACCGACCCATCCTTCTGCTGGTAGTTCTCGAGAATCGCGATCAGCGTCCGGCCGACGGCGAGCCCGGATCCGTTGAGCGTGTGCACGAATTCCGCCCTGCCCGTGCCGGCCGCGCGGAACTTGATGTTCGCGCGCCGCGCCTGAAACGCCTCGGTGTTGCTGCACGACGAGATCTCGCGATACGTGTTCTGGCTCGGCAGCCACACCTCGATGTCGTACGTCTTCGCCGACGCGAACCCCATGTCGCCGGTGCACAAGAGCATCGTGCGATAGGGGAGCTCCAGACGCGTCAAGACTTCTTCCGCGTTCGCCGTCAGCGCTTCCAGCTCCTGGTAGGACTGCTCCGGCGTCGTCAGCTTCACGAGCTCGACCTTGTCGAACTGATGCTGGCGAATCAGGCCGCGGACGTCCTGCCCGTACGATCCCGCTTCGCTGCGAAAGCACGGCGTGTACGCGGTGTAGAGGATCGGCAGCTCGCGGCCGTCGAGGATTTCGCCGCGATGCAGGTTCGTCAGCGGCACTTCGGCCGTCGGAATGAGATACAGATCCCAGTCACCCGCGATCTTGAACAGATCCTGCTCGAACTTCGGCAGCTGCCCGGTGCCCTGGAGCGTCGCGGTGTTCGCCAGAAAGGGCGGCTCGATTTCGCGGTACCCGTGCTCGCGCGTGTGCAGATCGAGCATGAAGTTGATGAGCGCGCGCGACAGCCGGGCGCCGGCGCCGCTCAACACCGTGAACCTCGCACCGGCCAGCTTGGTCCCGCGCTCGAAATCGATGATGCCGAGCGAGGGTCCGAGATCCCAGTGCGGGGCAGGCGTGAAGTCGAAGGTGCGCGGTTCGCCGGCACGCCGGACCAGGACGTTGTCCGCCGCGCTCTTCCCGACCGGGACGCTGGCGTGCGGGAGGTTCGGCAGGTTCAGCACCGCCGCGGTCCGCTGGTGGTCGATCGAGTCGAGCTGGAAGCCGAGCTGCTTGATCTGCTGGCCCCGCGCGCGATTGGCTTCCTGCACGGGCGTCGTGTCGTGACCCTGACGCTTGGCGCGCGCGATCTCGTCGCCCGACGTGTTCTGCAGCCGCTTCAGGCCCTCGAGCTCCGGAATCAGCCTTCGCCGCGCCGTTTCGAGCGTCGCGATTTCTTCGAGCGCCTTGTCCGAATCGACACCTCGGTTGCGCAGTCCGGCGCGGACCTCCTCGATGTGATCGCGAATGAATGCAGGGTCGAGCATGCTACCTCAGCCGTCTATTGTACGTTACGATTCCGTCGTGTCTTCTGTCCGCAAAGCCGTTTTCCCCGCCGCGGGCCTGGGCACCCGCTTCCTCCCGGCCACCAAGGCGCAGCCCAAGGAAATGCTGCCGCTGGTGGACAAGCCGATCATCCAGTACGGGGTCGAGGAAGCTGTGGCGGCGGGCATCGACAACATCCTGCTGGTCACCGGCCGCGGCAAGAACGCGATCGAAGATCACTTCGACGTGTCGGTGGAGCTCGAGTCGTTCCTCGAAGCGCGTGGCAAGCACGAGCAGCTCGAGGAGGTCCGCAAGATCTCCAACATGATCAACTTCGCGTATGTCCGCCAGGGCGAGCCGCTCGGGCTGGGCCACGCGGTGCTGGTCACGCGCGAGCTGGTGGGCAACGAGCCGTTCGCCGTCATCCTGGGCGACGACGTGATCGACGCGGATCCGCCGGCGATCAAGCAGCTGATTGACGTCTTCGATCGCCTCGGCGGTCCGGTGCTCGCCGTCGAACGCGTGTCGCGCGAGGACATCTCGAGCTACGGCGTCATCGCGATCGAACCCAACACGACCCTCGGCGAGGGCATCTATCAGGTGCGCGATCTCGTGGAGAAACCGCCGCGGGACGAAGCGCCGTCGGACCTCGCGATCATCGGCCGCTACGTCCTCACGCCGGACATCTTCCCGGCGCTCGCCGCGACCAAAAGCGATCGCACGGGCGAAATCCAGCTCACCAACGGCCTGCGCGAGCTGCTGAAGACGCGTCCCATCTACGCCTGCGAGGTGAAAGGCGTCCGCCACGATACCGGGAACAAGCTCGGGTTCCTGAAGGCGGTCGTCTACTTCGCGCTCCGCCGGCCCGATCTCGCCGAGAAGTTCTCGGCCTACCTGTCGTCTCTGGATCTGCGCGCGCCGGTCGGCAGGCGCTAGGAGTCTTTCGTCGGCGTGCTGCTCGGCGCCGACGGCGTGGACGAGCTCGGGGTGCTCGATGAACCGGACGACGAAGAGTCGCCGGACGAGGAGCTCTTCTCGCTCTTCGACGACGCGTCGGCCTTCTCCGACTTCTCAGACTTCTCGGATTTCTTGGACTTCTCGCTCTTCTCGGACTTCTCAGACTTCTCGCTGTCGGCTTTCGTCGCCGACACGTAATCCTTCTTCGCGTAGTCGGTGACGTAGAAGCCGCTGCCCTTGAACTGGAAGGCCGGGGAGGACGCGAGCTTGCGCACGACGCCGCCGCACTTCGGGCATGTGTCTTCCAGCGGATCCGAGTACTTCTGGATCTTCTCGAACCGGTGACCGCAGGCGTCGCATTGATACTCGTACAGAGGCATGGCTCACCTAGTCAAGCAGGTCACCGCCATCCTCGCCCAGCATGAGCTGACGATGGAGCCAGAAAGGGGCGGTGCCCTGGCCGAGCAGCGTGTCGTGGAACGACTTCAGCGAAAATGACTTGCCCTGCTGCTGCTTGCAGTCCTGCCGCAGCTTCAGCAGCATCAGCTTGCCGACGGAGTACACGAGGTAGGTCGGATCGAACGTGCCGCGCTCGGCCTCGCGCCGCGCGCTGCCCTCTTCCATGAACGCTTCGTCGCGGAAGAACCGCACGCCCTGCTCCACCGACATGTCCTCGGCGTGCAGCCTGATGCAGACGATGAAGCGGGCGAGGCGGATGAGCGACTCGGCGAGCTGTCCGAGTTGAATGCTGTCGTCCTGCCGGCCGAATCCTGCCTCGATCATCATCTGCTCGCAATAGTGCGCCCAGCCTTCGACGAAGGAGGCCGGCGCGAACATGATCGACTTGCGCGTCTTGGATTCGACGCGCCGCAGATGCTGATAGTGGAGGAAATGTCCCGGGTACACCTCGTGGATCGAGATCGACCAGAGGGTCGGGTAGTTGTAGTCGCGGAGGTGCTCGTTCTGGCGCTCGGGCGGCCACGAGGCGTCGGCGTCGGTGAGGTAGTAGTACGCCCGCGTCGCTTTCGTTTCAAACGGCCCCGGCGTCCACATGCTGGCGAAGGACCAGCGATAGAAATCTGGCGTCGGGGCGACGGTAACCTGCTCGCCGGGCGGCAGCGTGATGAGCGCGTGGCGCTCGAGGAACGTCGCGAGCTCCGCGAGCTGCTGGCGTCCGACGGCGGCCAGCTCGCCGGGCCCGGGATGCACCGCTTTCGTGCGCGCCCACGTCTCCATCGGGTCGCCGCCGTTCATCCGGCCCGCCAGCGACCTGAAGGCCTCCTGCGCGTCCTTCAGCTCGCGCGTGGCGATCGCGAGCAGGCGATCCAGGGGGATCGAGATCCCCTCCTCGAGACGCAGTTTCCGCTCGAATTTCTCGCGTCCGAGACGGAACGACCCGCGCGCCCTGGGCGAGGCTTCGGTCTCGAGATACTGGAGGTAGGACCCGACGGCCTGCGAGGCCTCGGTCTGCGCGTCCGCGAGGTCGCCGAGCAGGTGCATGTCGTCCATGTCGGCGAAGGCGCGCGGCAACTCGTCGTCGATGAACTTGAGCGCGCCGCGCATCGTCTCGATGCCGACCTTGACGTAGATGCCCGGCGGGTCCTTGATGTTGTCGCGCGCCGACTGGATGAGACGCGGCGCCTGGCGAAGCTTGGAGAGGACGCGGCGCGCCCGTTCCGGCGCCGACGCGTGCGAGAAGAGCGCCTGTCCCGCCAGGCTCGACGCCAGCAGGTCGGAGTAATGCTGCGGGTTGCGCTCCCACATGCGCACGTCTTCGAGGTCGAACATGCGCGCCTGGAGATTCGCGGAGAGCATGCGGTGCTCGAGCCGCTCGACGGCGGTCAGCCCGTCGCGATGAATTTCGTCGAGCCGGCGCAGATAGCCGGCGAGCGCCCGCGTCTCGTTCTCGGCGGCCTCGCGGCTGACATCCTCGAGCAGATCGTCATGCGTATGCACGCCGTCGAGCGTGGCGTGCGTCGGATGCGTCTCGTGCAGGTACCCGAGCAGATCGTCGACGAAGTGTGGAAGGGGCTCGGAAGCAATCATCGTTAATACCGATCCGCTAATGGTACAATAAACGCGCCTGTTACATGCCCGGCACGCTGTTCGTGGTCGCCACGCCGATCGGCAACCTCGAGGACATCACCGTGCGGGCGCTGCGGGTGCTGCGCGAGGTCGCCGTGATCGCCGCCGAGGATACGCGGCGCACGGCGCATCTGCTCGCGCGGCACGCCATCGCGACGCCGACCATCAGCCTGCACGAACACAACGAAGCGTCCAAATCGGCATCGATCGTCGCGCGGCTGCAGCGTGGTGATGATGTCGCGCTCGTGTCCGACGCGGGAACACCGACGGTTTCCGACCCGGGAGCTCGATTGATTCGGGCGGCCATCGACGCCGGCCTGCGCGTGGAGCCGATTCCAGGACCGAGCGCGGTGCTGACGGCCCTCGCAGCGTCCGGGCTGCCCACCGACTCGTTTACGTTTCTGGGGTTCCCTCCGGTTAGGTCAAAAGATAGAAAACGGTGGTTCCAACGCGCCCGTGATGTGGGTGGTACGATCGTCTTCTTTGAAGCACCCCACCGAATCCGAGAAACACTGGACGCACTGCGTCGCACATGTGGCGACTGCGACGTGGCCGTCGGCCGAGAATTGACCAAAGCGCACGAAGAATTGGTCAGAGGACCTATATCTAAGGTCATTACGAGCCTCGTAGAGATCCGAGGCGAGTTTACGGTGGTGGCTTCAATTGGTCATATGACAGATATTGACTTGGCTGAGCCCCCGTCAGTACAGGCCATGGCTGTTGAATTCGGTGAAATGACCTTAAATAAAGACGTCACACGGCGACAGGCCATCGCCGCCTTGGGAAGGAAACACGGGCTTCCCGCGAACAAGGTTTACGAGGCACTCGAGAAGGCTAAGAAGTCTGTTGAATGACAGAATCGAAACCGCGCTGAATTGCCCGTTGGACCGGTAGTGTCCCAATTTTAAAGTTTGGCGTATAGCCTATTGTGATTTAGTGACCGGCAGCCGCCTACAAGAAGTCCCGCCGCGCGAAGAAGACTGATCCCGTCGCGCATCCAGCTGAATTGGCTAGTCCGGCTAGTCCGGCTAACCCATTGGCTAGTCCGGCTAACCCACTGGCCTGTCTGAGTTTGTTGTTGACAGCGTGTACCGCTTCGCGTACTGTCCGCGCGGTACAGCCCTACAGCCCATTGCAACTGCCAGCGCAGGAACCGCCACCGGCTTCGTTCGCGGAGCGACTGCCACATATCCCGTTGGGGGTGGCCGTCGTCATTATCGTCATGTTTCTGCTGGCCCTGATCGTGTACCGCCAGCGAGATCGCAACGTTTCCGACTCGGCACTCAGTAACATCCTCGCGCAGTGGGCATTGTTCAAATGCAACGTCTACGCGTTCTGGTGGGGCGTGCGCGGCCCGCTCCGCCGCGCACTTACGAACGGCGCACTCATCGTGTCAGCCTTCTCCCTCGTCCCTGTCATGCTCGACGTCAGCGCGATGATTATGGGACGGCGCCTCGTGGAGTTCGAACTGCCATCTTGGGTCCAGCTAGCCATCATCGTGGCCGCCGTGGCGATGGCCCGTCATCGGTACCGCGAATGGAAGCGCGTGAATGAACGGTCGAAACTCACGACCGCTCTCCGTTTCGTTTTCCGCGAAGCCGGCGCGCTGAATTTCAGTCGTTGCAAACACGACGCTGAGCGTTTAGAGAAGCTCGACACTTTCTTCACGAATGTGCTCAAAGCATTCCACGAGATTTATCGCGCACGGCTTGACGCTAAACTAAACATCATGGCGCTCACAACCGGTGATTTGCTCAAGATCCAATTCGTCTATCCGGTCGGTTCGACGTACGACCCGAAAGCCGAATTTGCACCTGGCCATGGTGCAGCTGGCGTCGCGTTTCAAGACCGGCATTTGGTGTACGTACCGGCGATCAAGTATCGTCATGGGCTTGCGGTCACGCTGCCGCGCCCTGGAGAAGTGACCCCGCGAGGCAGTCTCCCGACTTTTGAGCTTAAGCCGGACGTGTATGTAGCCGTAGACCACCAGCCATATCGAAGCCTGTTGTCGGTGCCGATACCGACGATCGACGATAGCGGGTATGGCGTCCTGAACCTCGATAGCGATGTCCAGAACGCGTTCAACGATGCTGACATGGAAATTGCAGACACAGCGGCGTGTGCGCTGGGGATGGGGATAGACAGATTCAGGGCACAAGCTCTAAAATAATGGAGTGAAAGACTTTATGGCAGTAATGACCGCCCGTGTCAGCTGTGACGATGTTCCGGTGTTGAAGAAACCGAATAGGGCTATTCCGACACCCCCTGACAAATTTGCAGCTGACGTGACCAGGGCCATTTCAGGCCCCAGTAAGGCCACGCCAGCCGCCGCGCCAACGGCGGCACGAGCCAGCGAGTAACCGCCGTCAGTCGCCCAGCTTAATCTAGCTGCCCTCTCCAGTGGAGGCCAGCGTCCGGCTTGTCCTCTGCAGTAGACACAAAGGGCCTCCACTTAGCTGGCTGTATTTTTACCGTTTTTCCGGCAGTTCGCCGCCCAAGCCGAGACTTGAATAAACGGCTGGTCAAATCCTATGCCAATATGTGCCAAATAATGGCACAAAAGCAAATAGGACACCACCGCGGGACCCGCTGGCTTGACCGGACCGAGACGTTCTGTTACCTTACCCGCCGCTTTCATCGCGCCTTTTTCCACTCGGCGCGGCGTTTATGGCCAAGCAGCGGCAGCCCGCTTCCCGACCGACGAAGACTCAGCCTCGGCCACCTTCTGTCCGCCCGGCGCGCGGCGCCCGGGCGGGTGCCGTGGCGCGCCCGGCCACCAAAGCCGCCACCGCTACCGCTCCCAAACGTCGCTCGACCTATTTCGAAGCTGTCGCCCTGTACGAGCGCGGCCTCGAAGCGCTCCAGCAGCACGCCTATCAGCAGGCCGCAGGCCTGCTCGAATCGGTTCTCCGCCAGTACCCGGAGGAGAAAGAACTGCACGAGCGCGTGCGGCTCTACCTCAACATCTGCCGGCGTCAGGCGGCGCTGCGCGAAGCGGTGCCGCAGACCATCGACGAGCGCCTGTATGCCGCCACGCTCGCGATCAACGGCGGCTTGTATGACCAGGCCATCGCGCACCTGCGTCTGGTCCGCGACGAAGATCCCGACAACGACCACGCCCTCTACATGCTGGCCGTGGCGCACGCCCAGCGTGGCGAGCACGCGGAGGCGGTTGCGCACCTCGAACGCGCCATCGCCCTCAACCCCGAAAACCGCGCGCTCGCGCGCCACGATCCCGATCTCGATCCGCTCCGCGCGGACGCTGCGATTCGAGCGGCGCTGGACGCCAGGCCGGCTGCCCGCTCCGATCATCGCCGCCCGCTCAAGACCCGTTCGGCGCGATAATTGACCGTGGACCTCCACGTCGTCATCCTCGCGGCAGGCAAAGGCACGCGCATGAAATCCGCGCGGGCCAAAGTGCTGCATCGCGTGGCCGGACAACCGCTGATTGAGCGCGTGCTCGCCCGCGCCGCGGCCCTCGACCCGCGCTCGACGACCCTCGTCATCGGACACCAGGCGGACACGCTCAGACACGCGCTGTCGCGGCACCGGGGCCTCACCTTTGTGGTACAGGAGCCACAACTAGGGACGGCGCACGCCCTTCTGACGACCGAGTCTGCGCTGGGAACGGCGGCGGGAACGCTGGTGCTGCTCTCCGGCGACGTCCCGCTGCTGTCGGTCGACACGCTGCGAAAGCTGGTCGATCGCCACACATCGACCGCGGCTGCCGCCACCGTCGTCACCGCCGTGGTCGGCGAACCGCGCGGCTACGGGCGTGTCGTCCGATCCGGCGAGCGGATTGCACGTATCGTCGAGGACAAGGACGCCACCTCGGCCGAGCGCGAGATCCGCGAGATCAATTCCGGCATCTACGCGTTTTCGCTCGAGGGGCTGTTCGACGCCGTGCGAAGCGTCGCGTCCGCAAACGCACAGCGCGAGTACTACCTCCCGGATCTCGTGGCCGTTTACCGGCAGCGGGGTCTCGGCGTGGAAACAGTGACCGTCTCGAATCCCGACGAGATTCGAGGCATCAACAGCCGCATCGAGCTCGCGGCAGTGAGTCGAATCGTGCGCGACCAAAAGACGGCTGAGCTGATGGCGGCGGGCGTCACGATTGAAGATCCGCCCACGGCCTACATCGATGGCGACGTCAAGGTCGGCGCCGACACGGTGATCCATCCCGGCGTGGCGCTCGAGGGACGCACGACGATTGGCGCCGGCTGCGAAATCCACAGCGGCGTCCGCATCGTCGACTCACAGATCGGCGACCGCGTGACGATTTTCAACCACTGCGTGATTACGAACGCGCGCGTGGCCGACGACGTGAAGGTCGGGCCGTTCGCACACCTGCGCAACGAGGCCGACGTGCGAGCGGGTGCGCGGGTTGGCAACTTCGTGGAGCTCAAGAAGACCGTGCTCGGCGCGGGATCCAAGTCCATGCACCTTGCGTATCTGGGCGACGCGACGATCGGGGAGAAGGTGAACATCGGCGCGGGCACCATCACGTGCAATTACGACGGCGTGACGAAGAATCAGACCGTGATCGAGGACGGCGCCTTCGTCGGCAGCGACTCCCAGCTGATTGCACCGGTCACGGTCGGCAAGGGCGCCTACGTCGGCAGCGGCACGACGGTCCGCCAGGACGTGCCGCCCGGCGCGCTCGCGGTCAGCGCCGGCAAGCAGCGCAACATCGAGCACTGGGTCGAAAAGAAGGCAAAAAGCGAAGGGCAAAAGGCAAAAGTGGACTAATAGGCCTTCCATAAGAAGCTGACTGACGCTAGAACGCTTTGTGGTAAAATAGTCGCCACTTGAGTGCTTGAAGGATCAGTTCACTCAAGTTCTGCTCATGTCCGTTCGCCTCGTTTCGGCGTAGTCGTCACGCTGCCGCGCTGTATGACCGATAATTGGCATGGAGAGACGTTTACGAGACCGGTGCTAAATCCGCATTCCACCGACGGCAGCCTCTGGGCTGTGCCGCTTAGAGAGGAGCTCGTCCCCTTCAACGCCGCGGACGCTATCCTGCTCCTCTCTGCCGCGTCGGGCCTGGTCGGCGCGCTCGTGAGCGCGCGAAGCGTCGCGCTTGCCATGGGTGTCGCAGGTGCGTACCTGCGCCTGCAATCGAATCAGGCTTCGATGCCCATCACGGCCTTGACGTACGTCCGTTGCCCCGAGCGCTCGTTTCCAGGCGTCTGCCTGACGGAGGCGCTGACCATCCACGTCGACCGCGACGAGCTCGACATTCCGATGAAACTGATTCGAAACATCAGAGGGGCGAGTCTCAAGGTGAAGGCGTGGGGCCCACGTAAGGGGGCCACGGTCGAGTTGATTGACGGCTCGTCCTACAAACACGTGAAAGTGCAGAACCCCCGCCTCGAGTTCCTCTCGCTGATTGGGCGCCAGGCTGTCGACGTGTCCAAGGCAGGCGTGTCCGTTCAGGGCCACACCGTGAATGAGCTCGACGCGTTGCGCCAGCGCCTGGAGCTCGCACTCGAGCGTCATCGCGCCGCCGTCGAGCGGACGGTCGGGCCGGTGATCTTCGGGCAGTACTTCCGTCGGGCCGCCTGATCGCGACAGGGGCTCGTTCTCGTCGCCAGGATCCGGCATCCACCCGACTGCGCGCAGAGACCGGCGTAAAATCTTTCAACTCCTGCCGGGCCCACCAGAAGTAAGGTAGCAGCAACAAGGCAGACCCTCATGTGCGGGATCATCGGATACATCGGATCGAAGGACGTCGTCCCCGTGCTCATCGAAGGGCTGCGGAGGCTCGAGTACCGCGGCTACGACTCGGCGGGCGTGGCGGTGGTGCACGACGGGCGGGTCGACCTGCGCCGCAGCGCCGGGAAGCTCTCGAATCTGGAACAGGTGATCCGCATCGATCCCATCAGTGGCGACTACGGCATCGGCCACACGCGCTGGGCCACGCACGGCCGCCCGACCGAAGAGAACGCGCATCCGCATCGCGACTGCACCGGCAAGATCGTCGTCGTCCACAACGGGATCATCGAAAACTACCTCGATCTGAAACAGGAGCTGCAGCGTCAGGGCCACACGTTCGTCACCGAGACGGACACGGAAATCGTCGCGCACCTGGTCGAGCGCGAGATGAAGGACGACGGGCTCGAGAACGCCGTGCGACGGGCGCTCGTGCTGATGCGCGGGCTCTTCGCGCTGGTGCTGATTTCCGCCGGCGACCCGGAGAAAATCGTCACCGTGCGCAACGGCCCGCCGATCGTCGTCGGCCTGGGCGACGGCGAGTTCTTCGTGGCGTCCGACATTCCCGCGATCCTGAGCCACACGCGCGACGTGGTGTTCCTGGGCGACGAGGAGATGGCCGTCGTCACGCGCACGGGCGTGGAGTTCACCGACTTTTTCGGCCGCCCGGTCTCCAAGGCGACCGAGCGCGTCCTCTGGGATCCGATCATGGCGGAGAAGGCCGGCTACAAGCATTTCATGCTCAAGGAGATCTTCGAGCAGCCGACCGCGGCGCGCGAGACGATTCTGGGGCGCGTGTCGCAGGACTCCGGCAAAGTGTTCCTGGAGGAGATGGCGATTACCGACGCGCAGTTCGCGGCCATCGAGAAGGTCACCATCCTGGCCTGCGGAACCTCCTGGCACGCCGGGCTGGTCGGCAAGTACATGATCGAGCAGCTCGCGCGCGTGCCGGTGGAGGTCGACTACGGCTCCGAGTACCGCTATCGCAGCCCCATCGTGCCGCCGCACACGCTGGCCGTCGTGATCACGCAGTCGGGCGAGACGGCGGATACGCTCGCGGCGCTGCGCGAGGCGAAGCACGGCGGCGCCTGCAGCGTGTCGATCTGCAACGTCGTCGGCAGCATGGCCACGCGCGAAACCGAAGGCACGATCTACACGCACGCAGGGCCGGAGATCGGCGTTGCGTCCACCAAGGCATTCACCTCGCAGCTCGTGGCGCTGTATCTGCTCGGGCTGCGGCTGGGCCAGGCGCGAGGCGTGCTCTCGGCTGACGCGTCCAAGCCGCACATCGACGCGCTGCTGCAGCTGCCGCTGCTGCTCGAGCAGACGCTGAAGATCGCGCCGGAGGTGGAGGAGGTCGCGGGCCGCTTCCACACGCGCACCGATTTTCTGTATCTCGGGCGCGGCATCAACTATCCGATCGCGCTCGAAGGCGCGCTGAAGCTGAAGGAAATCTCCTACATACACGCCGAGGGCTACCCGGCCGGCGAGATGAAGCACGGCCCGATCGCGCTCATCGACGAGCGCATGCCGGTGGTCGCCATCGCGCCCGAGGACGCGGTGTTCGAGAAGATGATCGGCAACATGCAGGAGGTCAAGGCGCGCGGCGGGTCCGTCATCGCGTTGACCACGCGCGGCGACGAGAAGCTGCGGGCGATGCTCGACCCGGCGAACGACGTCGTGCTCGAGGTGCCGCGCGCGCCGGCGCTGCTGACGCCGATCGTCATGGTGCTGCCGCTGCAGCTCCTCGCCTACGACATCGCCGTCCGCCGCGGCTGCGACGTCGATCAGCCGCGCAACCTCGCCAAGAGCGTCACGGTAGAATAGGGACAGGCGTAGGGCTAAGGGCTGAAGGCTCAGGGCTCAGAGCTTTAAGCCCTCAGCCCTAGGCCGCTTTCACCACCACGTAGTGGCCGGCTTCAGCCGGCCTGCGGCGGTCCGCCTAAAGGCGGACACTACACGCTCGTGAAAACGGCTCTAAGCGCTTAGCCCTATGCAGTTCCTGGACTCCCTGAACCCCGAACAGCGCGAAGCCGTTCTTCACCTGAGCGGCCCGCTCCTCATCCTGGCCGGCGCGGGATCCGGCAAGACGCGTGTCATCACGAGCCGCATCGCGTATCTGGTCGGCGACGGCCATGCCCGGCCGCACGAAGTGCTCGCCGTCACGTTCACCAACAAGGCCGCCGAGGAAATGCGGGCGCGCGTCGAGTCGCTGCTCGGCAAGGACGTCACCGGGATGTGGGTGTCCACCTTCCACGCGCTGTGCGCGCGGCTGCTCCGTCGTGAAGCACCCGCCATCGGCCTCTCGCGCGATTTCGTGATTTACGACTCGTCCGACCAGCTCACCGTCGTCAAACAGGCGCTGAAGGCCCTGCACATCGACGACAGCTTCGTGCAGCCGCGCGCCGCGCTGTCGCGCATCAGCCACGCGAAAAACAAGATGGAAAGCCCGGACGCCATGGCCGCAGGGGCCGCGGGGGCCGGGTGGAACCGGCGCGACGAGCACATCGCGAGAATCTATACCTACTACCTGAACGCGCTGAAGGAGAGCAGCGCGCTCGATTTCGACGATCTCCTGCTGAAGACCGTGGACCTCTTCGAGCAGTGCGAGCGCGTGCGGTCGAAATATGCCGAACAGTTCCGCTACGTGATGGTGGACGAATATCAGGACACCAACCGCCCGCAGTACCTCCTGATCCGCCGCCTCGCCGAGGTCCACCGCAACCTCTGCGTCGTCGGCGACCCCGACCAGTCGATCTACAAGTGGCGCGGCGCCGACCTGCGCAACATCCTCGACTTCGAGCAGGACTTCGGCGAGGCGACGATCGTCAAGCTCGAACGCAATTACCGCTCGACCCAGGTGATCCTCGACGCGGCGACCGCGGTCATCAAAGGGAACCGCAACCGCAAGGACAAGCGGCTCTGGACCGACCGCAAGGGCGGCGACCGCATCGTGTATTTCCGCGGCGGCGACGAGCTGGAAGAGGCCGACTTCATCACGCGCACCGCCCGGACCGCGCTCGCCGACGACGTCGAGGCGATGGTGGCCGTCCTGTACCGGACCAACGCGCAGTCGCGCGCGATTGAGGACGCGCTCATGCGCGAGGGCGTGGCCTACAAGATCGTCGGCGGCGTGCGGTTCTACGAGCGCAAGGAAATCAAGGACGCGCTGGCCTACATGCGCCTCGTCATCAATCCGCACGACGACGTGAGCCTGCGGCGCGTGATCAACGTGCCGGCGCGCGGCATCGGCAAAGGCGTGATCGACGCGCTCGAGAAGATCGGGCCCGCGATCGAGCTCGACCAGTCGCTGCCGCTGCTCTCGGCCGGCCTGCAGCCCGCGCTGTCGGCCAACTCGCTGTGGGCGCGGCTGGTGCGCGGCGTCGCGGAGCGGGCGTTCCCCAACCGCGCGGCGGCGTCGCTGACGGTGTTTCGCGACCTGCTGATCAAGTTGACTGAGGTCGCGCGTCAGGAATCGGTGTCCATGGCGATCGGCAAGATGCTGGATCAGAGCGGATACCTGCAGGACCTGCGCGAGGAGCGCAGCGAGGACGCGGAGAGCCGCGTCGAGAACCTGGCCGAGCTCGTGTCCGCCGCGCGCGAATACGAAAGCCGCGAGCCGGAGGCCTCGCTCGGCGGTTTCGTCGATCGGCTGTCGCTCCTCTCCGACGTGGACGAGGAGCAGGGCACGCGCGACGCGCGCGTGTGGCTGATGACCCTGCACAGCGCAAAAGGGCTGGAGTTCCCCGTCGTCGTGCTCGCCGGGCTCGAAGAAGGACTGTTCCCACACTCGCGGTCGGCCGAGGACGAAAGTGAGCTCGAAGAGGAGCGTCGCCTCTGCTATGTCGGGATGACGCGGGCGCGGTCGCGCCTGGTGCTCACCGGCGCGGCCCGC
>Ga0082335_1006842_pt1 | contig 14284 bp, 14 predicted proteins | sample Subgrocontami58m_FD_72375 | JGI IMG/M metagenome (GOLD analysis project Ga0082335, IMG submission 72375) | Subsurface groundwater microbial communities from S. Glens Falls, New York, USA - GMW37 contaminated, 5.8 m (SPADES assembly) (version 2) ...
AGGTTGCCGCTTCCAGCGCGGCCGACGTGGTGGGCGACGAGCCGCTATTGCTCGCGCGTCGTGGCGGCTGCCCGGTTTGGATCGGGGCCGAACGCGTCCGGGCCGCCTCGGGCCTGCTCGCCGCCCATCCTGAATGCGATGTGCTGATCCTCGACGACGGGCTGCAGCACTACCGTCTCGCGCGCGATATCGAGATTGCGGTGGAGGATGCGCGCGGCATCGGCAACGGTTTTCTATTGCCTGCGGGGCCGCTACGCGAGCCGGCGTCGCGCCGCGTGGATGCCTGGGTCGCCAACACGGCTCCCTGCGGGAAACATCAGCCGTGTTTTCGCATGGACCTGCGCGGCGACAGCTTCCGCCGCGTGGCCGCGGCGGAAGCGAGCGCGCCGGCTGCGGCGTTCGCGGGCAAGCGCGTGCACGCCGTGGCCGGCATCGGCAACCCGCAGCGCTTCTTCGATCACCTGGCGCGTTTGGGCCTGGTGACGGTCAACCACGCTTTCCCCGATCACCACGTCTACACGGCGCGCGATCTGGACTTCGGCGATTGCGACGCGCTGCTTATGACCGAGAAGGATGCGGTAAAATGCGCAGCGTTCGCGCGCGAGTTCTGGTACGCGCTCGAGGTCGAGGCCGAGCTGGCCCCGGCGTTTTCCGATTTCATCCTGGCGAAGCTAAATGGACTCAAGACTGCTCGACATCCTGGTGTGCCCGATCTGTAAAGGGCCTTTGCTCTACCGCAAGGCCGAGCAGGAACTCATCTGCAAAGCCGACCGGCTGGCGTTCGGGATACGCGACGGCATTCCGGTGATGCTGGAAGACGAGGCACGCAAGCTCGATCCGGCCGAAGAAATTCAGTCCTAACGCCGGTCCGCGTGAAGTGCCACTGCAGGTGCCTGCTTTGGTGAATCAGCGGTTAACCGCGGAGCGTGCGGAGGTCGCAGAGGAAACGCGATAAGGAAACACCTCCGCGTCTTCCGCAGTAATAATTCCGGCCTCGAATGATCACTTTGCGTCAACTCACGCTAGCGCGCGGCGGCAAGCTGCTGCTCGAAGGCATCGACCTGACTCTGCACGCCGGCCAAAAGATCGGCGTGGTGGGGCCGAACGGCAGCGGCAAGTCGAGCCTGTTCGCGCTGCTGCTCGGGGATCTGCACCAGGAAGCGGGTGATCTGGAACTGCCTGGCCGGCTCGCGGTCGCGCATGTATCGCAGGAGGTCCCGGCCGGCACACAGGCGGCGATCGACTACGTCATCGATGGCGATGCACCCCTGCGCGCACTTGAGCAGGCGCTCGCGCAGGCGCACGAACAGGACGAGGGCGAGCGCCTCGCCGCCTTGTACGAAGCGTTCGAGCACGCCGGCGGCTATGCCGCGCGCAGCCGCGCCGCCGGCCTGATGCACGGGCTCGGATTCGCCGCAGCCGAGCAGGAGCAGGCAATCGATGCTTTTTCCGGCGGCTGGCGCATGCGCCTGAAACTGGCGCGCGCCCTCATGTGCCGCTCGGACCTGCTGCTGCTCGACGAACCGACGAACCACCTCGATCTGGATGCGGTGATCTGGCTCGAACAGTGGCTGCGCGATTATCCAGGCACGCTGCTCGCGATTTCGCACGACCGGGATTTTCTCGACGGCACCGCCGGCCACATCCTGGCGATCGAACAGTGCCGGCTGAAGCTCTATACCGGCAATTACTCCGCGTTCGAAGTGCAGCGCGCGATGCAATTGTCGCAGCAGCAGGCGGCCTACCAGAAGCAGCAGCGCGAGATCGCCCACCTGCATTCCTATGTCGAGCGCTTTCGCGCCAAGGCGACCAAAGCGCGGCAGGCGCAGAGCCGGATCAAGGCGTTGGCGCGCATGGAAGTCATCTCGCCCGCGCACGTCGATACACCGTTCGACTTTCGCATGCGCGAGCCCCTGGCCGGTCCCGATCCCCTGCTCACGCTGGAGGACGCCGCCGCCGGCTACGGCGCGCGCACCGTGCTCGCCGGCATCAAGTTCAGCATAGGCGCAGGCGCGCGCATCGGACTCCTCGGCCGCAACGGCGCCGGGAAATCGACCCTGATCAAACTGCTGGCGGGAAAGCTCGCCCCGCTCGCAGGTACGCGGCACGAAGGCAAGGGCCTCGCCATCGGCTACTTCGCCCAGCACCAGATCGAAGTGCTGCGGCCGGACGAATCGCCGCTGCGGCATCTCGCGCGGCTCGACCCGCGCACGCGCGAGCAGGAACTGCGCGATTTCCTCGGCGGTTTCGATTTCCGCGGCGACATGGCGCTCGCCCCGGTGGCGCCTTTTTCCGGCGGCGAAAAAGCCAGGCTGGCCTTGGCGCTGCTGGTTTGGCAGCGACCCAATCTGATCCTGCTGGACGAACCGACCAACCACCTCGACCTGGAAATGCGCCATGCGCTCACGCTGGCGCTGCAGGAGTACGAGGGCGCGATCATGCTGGTATCGCACGACCGGCACCTGCTGCGCACCACCGCCGACAGCCTGTGGCTGCTGGCCAACGGCGGCGTGCAGCCCTTCGACGGCGATCTGGACGATTACCGCGACTGGCTGCGGCAGCGCGAAGCGGGCGCGGACGCCGGCGAGGTGCTGGCGACGACGCGCAAACAGCAAAAGCGCGACGAAGCCGCGGCGCGCAACCAGCGCTATGCGCAGAAGCGGCCGCTGACGCAGCGCCTGGCCAAGCTCGAGCGGCGCATGGACGAACTCGAGCGCGAGCGCAAGCCCCTGGGCCTATGGCTGGCCGATCCCGAGAGCTATGCCGACAAGGAAAAGCTGCAGTCGGCGCTGTTGCGCGAGGCGGCATTGCGCCTCGAACTCGAGCGCGCCGAGGAAGAATGGCTGGCGCTGCAGTCCGAACTCGAGCAACTCGATTAGTTCAGGGTCTTCGGTGCGGCCGCGTCGCCGGCGCTTATGGCGGAGTGCAGCGCCGGCAATTCCAGCGCGAGATTCCAGTCGGATTGTGCCGCGGCGTTTTGCACCAGCTTGCAGAAAGAGTGCAGCAGGGTGTTGTCCAGGGTCAAGTGCATGCCCTGTCCGCGCTGCGGCAGCAGGGCCAGAACTTGGTTGCCGCTGTCGTCCTTGGTCGACTGAATGCGCGCTACAAGGATAGGTTCGGCGCCTAGCGGCATCTCGCGCGGCGCCTCCTCGAAGGCTTTCGTGAAATCGGCGCGGCTTAGCGCCCGCTCGCGCTGCATGCCGACCAAGGCGTCGCGCGCTTCCGGGTTGCTCTGCAGCGCGACGTCGGGCGAGGCGCGCACCATCTGCACCAGCAGCGGCCACAGTAGCCGCAACGCGCGCCGCGTCAGCCACATGCGCACCTCGAGCTGATTGTCCGTGCTGACGCGCAAAAGCAGCCGGTCCTGTTCCGGGATGAAGTCGAGTTTGAGCTGGTGCAGGCGCATGGCGGAGCGTGGATACTGTCGGATTATATACGGCGTCTTGAGTACGATCGCATGCGACGAATGAACTTGCGCGCTGCGCGCGCCAACCGTGATTTTGGTACAGATAAACACCATCCGTACCAAAATCACGGTTATGGAAAAAACCACAACGGCTTGAGTTTGTTTTTATACAAGATCGTCGATTGCGTGCGGACGGTTTTTCGTCCGTGCGCAATCGACGATCCGCGCGGACGGTTTCTCGTCCGCTCGAAAATCGCAACTCAATCAGCTAAATTCCGTGGCGCTGCATCGCCCAGGCGACGTGCTCGCGCACCAGCGGCGACGGATCGTCCGCGCGGGATCGCAGTGCGGCGACTGCGGCGGCACTGGTGGGCGCATTGCCCAGGCCCACGGCGAGGTTGCGCGACCAGCGTTCGAAACCGATGCGGTGGATGGCGCTGCCGGCCATGCGCTCGCGGAACTGGCTCTCGCTCCACGCGAACAGGTGCGCGAGTTCGGCATCGTCCAGACCGTGGCGCACGCGGAAATCCGGCTCGCTGCTCACTTCGGCGTAGCGGTTCCAGGGGCAGGCGAGCTGGCAGTCGTCGCAACCATAGACGCGATTGCCGACGAGCGGGCGCAATTCCGGCGGAATGGCGCCTTTCAGCTCGATGGTGAGATAGGAAATGCAGCGCCTTGCGTCGACCCGGTAAGGGGCGACGATGGCGCCGGTGGGACAGATGGCTAGGCACTTGCTGCAACTGCCGCAATGATCTGCGACCGGCGCGTCCGCCGGCAGCGGCAGGTCGGTGTAGATTTCACCCAGGAAAAAATACGAGCCGGCATCGCGCGAAAGCAGCAGCGTGTGCTTGCCGCGCCAACCCAGGCCGCTGCGCGCCGCCAGCTCGACCTCCATCACCGGCGCCGAGTCGGTATAGACGCGGTGGCCGAAGACGCCGATTTCACGCTCGATGCGCCGGGCAAGCCGTCGCAGCCGGGCGCGCATCACCTTGTGGTAATCGCGCCCGGTGGCGTAGCGCGCGATATAGGCTTTGTCGGGTGAGCCGATCACCGACCAGGCCTCGGCGGCCTGCGGTCGGTAGTTCATACGTGCACTGATCACCCTCAAGGTGCCGGGGCGGAGTTCGGCCGGGCGCGCGCGTTTCAAACCGTACCTTGCCATATAATCCATCTCGCCGTGGAACCCGGCCGCGAGCCAGGCGGCGAGGCCCGCTTCGGCGGCGGCGAGGTCGACATCGGCGATGCCCACGGATTGGAAGCCGAGTTCGCGCCCCCAGACCTTGATCGCGCGGGTGAGCGCGGCGTAATCGCAATGCGTCGTAGTGTCGGACATGCCCAATCATAACCACAGCATGCTCAAAATGCATTTGCCCGACGAAGCCGCGACGCGCGCGCTCGGCGCGCGCCTGGCTCGGGTGATCGAGCCAGGCCTGTTCGTCTATCTGCATGGCGACCTCGGCAGCGGCAAGACCACACTCGCGCGCGGCGTGTTGCGCGGCTTGGGCTTCCAGGGCCGGGTAAAAAGCCCGACCTATACCCTAGTTGAACTTTATACGGTTTCTAGGTTAAACTTGTACCACTTTGATTTTTATCGTTTCCGCGACCCAAAGGAATGGCGCGATGCCGGCTTCAGCGAATACTTCAGCGACACCTCGGTGTGCCTGGTCGAATGGCCGGAAAAGGCGGGCGGGCTGCTGCCCGCAGCGGACCTCGACATCGCGCTCGAATTCGCCGGCGACGGGCGTGACCTAGAAATCCGCGCCGCAACCGAAAGTGGCAAAGCATGTTTATCCAGACTGATGCAAACGCCGCTCTGAACCATCCCGCTTCCGGCGGCGCGCCGCCGTTATCGCGCCGCTTCAATCGCCTGTTTCCGGTGGCGCTTGCGCTGCTGGCTTTCGCCGGCGGCAGCGGCGCGGCTGACCGCATCAGCGCGGTGCGCGTCTGGCCGGCCGAGGACTACACGCGCATCACCATCGAGGCGGACCGGCCGATTCAGCACGAATTGCTGCTGGTAAAGAACCCGGAGCGCCTGGTGCTCGACCTGGAAAACGTCGACCTGCCGAGCGTGCAGCAGGAGATTGCGGGCAAGATCCTGGCCAACGACCCCTATATCGGCCAGATGCGGGCTGGCCGCTACAAACCGGGCGTGGTGCGTCTGGTGTTCGAGCTCAAGACCGAGGTCAAACCGCAGATCTTCCTGCTCAAGCCCGTGGGCGAGTACGGCCACCGCCTGGTGCTGGACGTCTATCCGCTGGTGCCGGCCGATCCGCTCATGGCGCTGCTGCAAAAACCGGAAACGAAAGCCGCGGCGCCCGAACCCGCGCCGGCCGCCGTGCCTGCGCCCAGAGCGGAAGCGGACGCCAAGGGCAAACCGGTGGTGGCGCGCCTGATGACCATCGTCGTCGACGCCGGGCACGGCGGCGAGGACCCGGGCGCCAAAGGCCGGGGAGGCAGCCGCGAGAAACACGTGACGCTCACCATAGCGAGGAAGCTCAAGTCCATTATCGACGCCGAACCCAATATGCGCGCCGTGCTCACCCGCGACGGCGATTATTTCATCCCCCTGCAGGCGCGCGTGCAAAAGGCGCGCAGGGTGCAGGCCGACCTGTTCGTGTCGGTGCACGCCGACGCCTTCATCAAACCGCATGCGCGCGGCTCCTCGGTATTCGCCCTGTCCGAGCGCGGCGCCACCAGCACCGCGGCGAAATGGCTGGCCAAGCGCGAGAACGACGCCGACCTGATCGGTGGGGTCAACCTCGACCTGAAAGACCGCTATCTGGCGATGACGCTCGCCGACCTGAGCCTGACGGCGCAGATCAGCGACAGTCTCAAGCTGGGCAAGGCGGTGCTGGCCGAACTGGGCGGCGTCAACGCCCTGCACAAGCACCATGTCGAGCAGGCCGGATTTGCCGTGCTGAAGGCGCCCGACGTCCCGTCGATTCTGGTCGAGACCGCCTTCATCAGCAACCCGGACGAGGAACGCAGGCTGAACGACGAGGGCTACCAGGAAAAAATGGCGCAGGCCATTTTCAAGGGCATCAAACGCTACTTCGCCAAGAATCCGCCGCTGGCGAAATCCACGCTGGCGGCGATCCAGACTACGAATTAGCCCTTCCGGCCAGCCGGGCGCGGCGCTGCTCGTGCCAGGTGCGCAGCGTCATCACCAGCGCCGGCAGACCGGGAACGATGATCAGCGTGAGGATGATCAGCGTGAGATTGTCCCGCACCCAGGGGATATTGCCGAACAGATAACCCGCAACCGACAGCGAAGTCACCCAGAGCACGCCGCCGGAGACGTTGTACGCCTGGAAGCGCGCGTGTGTCATCTGCGCCACCCCGGCAACGAAAGGCGCGAAGGTGCGCAGGATCGGCAGGAAGCGCGTGATGACGATGGTTTTTCCGCCATGGCGCTCGTAGAAGCCGTGGGCCTTGTCGAATGCGCGGCGGTTGAAAAAGCGCGAATCCTCCCAGCCGAATACCTTGGGCCCGAAATAGCGGCCGATCCAGTAGTTGGTGGTGTTGCCGAGCACCGCCGCCGCGATCAGCAGGAGGTTCAGCGTGAGGAGATCGAGCTGACCGGCGCCGCCGCCCGGCGCCGTCAGCGCACCGGCGATGAACAGCAGGGAATCGCCGGGCAGGAACGGCGTCACCACCAGGCCGGTCTCGCAGAACACGATCAGGAAAAGAAGCAGATACACCCAGACGCCGTACTGCGCGAGCAGGCTGGCGAGGTGCTTGTCCAGATTGACCAGCAGATCCCAGAAGAACAGCAGCAGTTCCATCAAACCCCTTCGGTTGGTCGTTCCAGACTGCAAAAAATCAGGCGGTATCTTACCGCAAGTGCGATTTGTTCCCGGTATACTTGAGTGCCCAAGAAAAGCGCCGCCATGCCCTCGATTCGCCTCCTTCCGGACACCCTTATCAGTCAGATCGCAGCCGGCGAAGTGGTGGAACGCCCGGCCTCGGTGCTGAAGGAGCTGCTGGAGAACAGCCTCGACGCCGGCGCCGACGAGGTCAGCGTCAGCCTGACGCAGGGCGGCGTCAAGCAGTTGAAGGTCAGCGACAACGGCGGCGGCATGGACGCGGAGGACCTGCCTCTGGCGTTCGCGCGCCACGCCACCAGCAAGATCGCCAGCCTCGACGATCTCGAACAGGTGCGTTCGCTCGGTTTTCGCGGCGAGGCGCTGGCCTCGATCGCGTCGGTCGCGCGCGTCGCGCTGACTACCCGCAGCGAGGAAGCGGCACACGCGTGGAGCTTGCGCGCCGAGGGCGGCGCGGCGGGCGGCGTCCAGCCCGCGGCGCATCCGCGGGGCACCAGCGTCGAAGTGAACGACCTGTATTTCAACACCCCGGCGCGGCGCAAGTTCCTGCGCACCGAGGCGACCGAGTTCGGCCATTGCGAGGACGTGTACAAGCGCATCGCGCTGTCCCGGCCCGAGGTCGCGTTCACCCTCAAGCACAACGGCCGGGTGATCTCGCATCTGCCGGCGGGCGCTGCCGCGCGGCGCATTGCCGCCGTGGCGGGCGATGAATTCGCCGGCGCGGCGCGCGCGCTCGACGAGAATTCCTCCGGGCTGCGGCTCTCCGGCCTTGCCGGCTCGCCCGCATTCTCGCGCGCGTCGCGCGACGCGCAGTTCGTATTCGTCAACGGCCGCTTCGTGCGCGACAAACTGCTCGCGCATGCGCTGCGCCAGGCCTACCAGGACCTGCTGCACGGCGATCGCCATGCGGCCTACGTGCTGTTCCTCGAACTCGATCCGCTGGGCGTGGACGTGAACGTGCACCCGGCCAAGACCGAGGTGCGGTTCCGCGATGCGCGCGCCATCCACCAGTTCGTATTTCACGCGGTGAGCAAAGCGCTCTCCGGCAGCGCGGCGCAGACGAGCGCGGCGGCGATTCTGCCGGTGCCCACGGCAGGCGGGATGAATTTCCGGCGCATGCCACATCAGTCCGGCCTGGGCGTGGCGCAGCCGGCCGCTGCTTACCAGGCCATGTTTTCTCTGCCGCCCGGACCCGCCGCGGCGCCGGCCGGCGGCGCGGCGCGGGCCGCATACGAGACCATTGCCGCCGCCGCGCCTGCCCCGGCCGAAACCGACGCGCCCCTCGGTTATGCCATCGCGCAATTGCACGGCATTTACGTCCTGGCGCAGAACCGGCATGGGCTGGTGCTGGTGGATATGCACGCGGCGCACGAACGTATTCTCTACGAGAAGCTCAAGGCCGCGCTCGAGGCGCAGGGCATGAGCATGCAGAAATTGCTGATACCGGTGACCTTCAATGCCGATCGGCTGGAAGTGGCGACGGTGGAGGAGCACGCCGGCGTGCTGCGTGAACTGGGTTTCGACATGGCGCCGCTGTCCCCGACCGCGCTCGCGGTGCGCGCGGCGCCGTCGATGCTGGCTTCGGCCGACATCGCCGGCCTCGCGCGCGCGCTGCTCGCGGAGGTGCGCGAGTTCGGCGGCAGCCGCGTGCTCACCGAGCATCAGCACGAACTGCTCTCGACCATGGCCTGCCACGGCGCGGTGCGCGCGCACCGGCCGCTGACAGTGACCGAGATGAACGCGCTGCTGCGCGAGATGGAAGTGACCGAGCGCTCCGGCCAGTGCAATCACGGCCGGCCGACGTGGTATCAGATGAGCATGGCCGACCTGGACAAGCTGTTCCTGCGCGGACGATAAGCGTTATCCCTGGAGAGCGGTAATGAAAGTGTTGATTCTCGGCGCCGGCGCGGTCGGCGGCTACTTCGGCGGCCGGCTGGCGCAGGCCGGGGCCGACGTGACTTTTCTGGTGCGGCCGCAGCGCGCGCGAAAGCTGGCACAGGCCGGCCTGGTGATCAAGAGCCCGCTGGGCGATGCGCAGCTTTCCGTGCGCACCGTGCTCGAGGAGGCGGTGCGGCCCGACTACGACCTGGTGATCCTGTCGTGCAAGGCCTATGACCTCGACGCATCGATTGCCTCCATAGTCGGCGCCGTGGGCCCGAACACGCTGATACTGCCATTGCTCAATGGCATGGCGCATCTCGCGCGTCTGGAGCAGGTCTTCGGCGGCGCGCGTGTGCTGGGCGGAACCTGCTATATCGCCTCGACCCTGGACACGGACGGCAGCATCCGCCATCTGAGCAAGTTTCAAGGTATTAGCTGTGGCCCGCGCGTGGGCAATCACGCGCGCGCAAGTGACTTGCTGCGGGATCTGGCGCAAGCTTACGCGCGCGTCTCGGTGGAGTGCAAGGTCAGCGCTGACATCGACCAGGACATGTGGGAGAAGTTCGTGCTGTTGGCGAGCCTGGCGGCGATGACCTGCCTGATGCGCGCCAGCGTAGGCGAGATCCTCGCCGCCGAAGACGGGGAGTCATTGATGCGCGAAGCCTTGGCCGCTTGCGTCATGGCGGCAGGCGCGGCCGGCCATGCGCCGCGCGCCGAATCCATACGCCAGACCGAGAGCATGCTGTTCGCGCGCGGTTCGGCGTTCACCGCCTCGATGCTGCGCGACATCGAGACCGGCGGGCGCGTCGAGGCCGATCACATCATCGGCGACATGCTGCGGCATGCACGCGCTGCCGGCGCCGACGCGCGTCTGCTCACGGCAGCGTATTGCCATCTGCAGGCCTACGAGGCGCGCCGCCGGCGCGGCGCGGCTGCGTAATATCGCGTCGATTACATGACCCGTTCATCACCGGCGAGATTGCCGGCGGCAATTTTGCTGATGGGGCCCACCGCCGGCGGCAAGACCGCGGTGGCGCTGGAGATCGCGGCGCGCTTTCCGGTCGAGATCGTCAGCGTCGATTCGGCGCAGGTATACCGCGGCATGGACGTGGGCACGGCCAAGCCCACGGCCGCCGAGCGTGCCGCCGCGCCGCACCATCTGATCGACATTATCGACCCGACCCAAAGCTATTCGGCCGCGCAGTTCCGCAGCGATGCGACGCGCCTGATGCGCGAGATCGCCGGCCGCGGCCGGGTACCGCTCCTTGTTGGCGGCACCATGCTTTATTTCAAGGCCCTGCGCGAGGGCTTGTCGAATCTGCCGCAGGCCGACGCCGCGGTGCGCGCCGCAATCGAAGTCGAGGCGAGAGAAAAAGGCTGGCCCGCGTTGCATGCCGAACTGGCGCGCGTCGACGCCCCGACGGCCGCCCGGCTGAAGCCCGGCGACGCGCAGCGCATTCAGCGCGCGCTTGAAGTTTTTCGCATAGCCGGCAGGCCGCTGTCGGCGTTGCAGGGTGCGCGCGTGGCCGCTCCGGCGCAGTACTGTTTCGTGCCGCTGGCACTGGTTCCGTCAGACCGCGCGGTTCTGCACCGGCGCATCGAGTTGCGCTTCGAAGCCATGCTCGCAGCGGGTCTGGTCGAGGAACTCGCGGCGCTGCGCGGGAAATACGCGCTCAACCCGAACCTGCCCTCGATGCGCTGCGTCGGCTATCGCCAGGCCTGGGAGTATCTCGAAGGCGCATACGACCGTGCCACGCTGCGCGACCGCGGCATCTACGCCACGCGCCAACTGGCCAAGCGCCAGCTCACCTGGCTGCGGGCGATGCAGGAACCGGAGATTTTCGATTGCCTCGCGCCGGGACTCGGGATGCAGGTGATCGACCATCTGGCGCGGCAAATTTCCACAGCGGGCGGCGGATTCGGCAACGGTACACCGTAGCAAGGAAAGCGTCGGGCAAGAAATGCCTGAACTTCAATAGGAACGCGCGTCTCGGGCAACCTTGCGCTGAGCTTTCGCTGGTAGTGGCAGCAAGGGAGAGGCGGCGGCGGGTGTCGGGGGCGACATCTTCCTGATTGCGATCGGAACGGCGATCGCGGTCGATGCAATCGAAGGCCTCGGCGGTTAGCTGAAGCGGGTTAAAATCCCTTCCGCTTGCCGTGATTGTGGTCAGCTTCAACCATTGAAGCAGATGTTCTTTGAAAACGGAGGTCATGATTATGAATCGACAATCGCTATTGTTCGTGCTGCTGCTGTCGGGCAGCCAGTTCGTTACTGCCGCCGGCGATACCAAGGCGCCTGATGAGCGATACAAGGCCGCGAAAAAGGACGCGGCAACCCGCTACACGGCGGACAAGAAGCTCTGCGCTGAAGAAGCGAGTTCCAGCGCGCGTATGCAATGTCTCAGGGATGCAAAAGCGGATTATGTCAAGGCATTGGCAGACGCGAAGAAAATTACATCCGTAGCGGGCGTTGCAAAATCGAGCCCCCCGGCCTGCGCGGATTGCGGCAAGGTGGTCGGCGTCATCATGGGAAAGAAAGAGGGTAAGGCGGGGCCGATCGGTGTGATCGGAGGCGGGGTTGCCGGCGCGCTTTTGGGTAACCAGGTCGGTTCAGGTACGGGTAGGACTGTGGCGACGATCGCCGGAGCGGCGGGCGGCGCGTATGCGGGCCACAAGGTCGAAGAAAAGCTGAAGGAAACTAAGTTCTGGTCCGTGAGGGTCAAGCTTGATAGTGGCGAAGAGCGCACCGTCGAGTTCGACCATGAACCGGGTGTGAAAAGCGGGGACTTGGTCAAAGTGACGGGAAACACGATTACCCCGCGTTGAAACTAGTTACGGAGGTTGCACCATGAGCGGAGCAATTCGTCCCCTGTCGGAAATCAATCAACAAGCCACGGCGATTCTCGCTCGGGAAATGGGCATAGCCGATGCGCCGCGATTCCTGAACCAGTTCAGCAGCGGCTCGGGTGACTACACGAGTGAACGCGATCAGTGGCTTGGCAATTTGTCTCTGGAGCAAATCACGTCGAAGATCAAAGCCAAAAAGGACAGGCGCGCATAACAAGCGCTCGACACCGAAGCGCCGAAAAGTTGCGCGGCCAGTCAGAGTTCCCACCGCCACCGTCCGCTCCTCGGCCGAAGCCGCCGTTGACTCCGCACCGCGCTGAGGTCCGGTGTCAATTCCTAACCGGCCGCTCGCGCAAGAAAAGCCTGCAGAATGTAGGCTATGACCTTCACGCTACGGTAACTTAAGGGCGGAAGGGCGCAAAGCGCTTTCCGCCCTTCGCTGTTTTTGGTCCAATATGACTTGCGCGGCAGGTACGTTTTAATGTACATATGTATCATATAAGGTGCAGGATGCCAGAGGACCCACAAGCGCAGAAAATCCCGCTCGTTTTTTTCGCACGTCGGCCGGACATGAGCCCGTGCGGGACTGGCTGAAGGACTTGCCAGAAGCGGAGCGCCACGCCATAGGCAAAGACCTGTTACGGGCTCAATGGCGCTGGCCGGTGGGTATGCCGCTGTGCCGTCCGATGGGAAGCGGCCTGTGGGAAATCCGCACAGACTTTCCGACGAAACGGACGGCAGGTGTGCTGCTTTGCCTTTACCGGGAGCACCTGATTGCGCTGCACGGGTTTATCAAGAAAACCCGTACAACGCCGGATGAGGATTTGGAATTAGCGCGCAAACGCAAGAAGGAGTTGGAGCGATGAGCAAGAAACATTTGGGTTCAGGTATCGATGAATTTCTCAAGGATGAAGGCGTCTTCGAGGAAGCACAGGCACAGGCGATCAAGGAGGTCGTCGCCTGGCAGCTTGCACAGGCCATGAAAAAAAAGAAAATCTCGAAAAACAAAATGGCCACAATGCTCAAGACAAGTCGCTCGCAGGTTGACCGGCTGCTGGACGCCAAAGACGACATTACACTCTCCAGCTTGCAGCGAGCCGCCACGATCGTCGGGCGCCGCGTTTCAATCGAACTGGTGTAATAGACCGCAAAGCTGCGGGACTTTCAATATTTGCGAGAACTGCGTCGCTTATTCCTAAGTAAAGGGCGCAGATCATCAGCAAGAAGAACACGGCGCTGGTTGCGATCGAGGCCATCACCGGCCGCATCCTCATCCTGCGCGGCCAGCGCGTCATGCTCGATGCCGACCTCGCCGCGCTCTACGGCGTCCAAACGCGACGACTCAACGAGCAGGTGCGCCGCAACACCGAGCGCTTCCCGGAGGATTTCGTCTTTCAGGTCACGCCGGCGGAATTCGCCAACTTGAAGTCGCAATTTGCGACATCAAGTTGGGGCGGCCGCAGGAAGCTCCCGCTGGCCTTCACCGAACACGGCGCCATCATGGCTGCCATGGTGCTCAACAGCCCCCGCGCCACCGAGGTCAGCGTCTACGTGGTGCGAGCCTTCGTGCAGTTGCGCGACACGCTCATCGCGCACAAGGAACTTGCCCAGCGGCTCGATGAACTCGAAGCCCGCATCGAGCGCAAGCTCTCCTCACACGACCACGCCATCGCCGGCATCCTCGATGCCATCCGCCAACTCATGACGCCGCCCGAGCCCAGGAAGAAGCGCCCCATCGGTTTCGTGCACAACGACTAGCCGCCGCCAGCGGCGAAAGAGCGACGCCCGCGCAAGGGCCGAGCGTTGGGCGTGGTTTTCAGATTCAAATTCCAACCTCGCCCGCTTAATTTGCAGATGCCCGGAGAAGCCCGCCAGTATTGATTCTAGGGCCATGTGCGAATGCCGGTGGCAGAAAATATCTCCGGCCGCGGAAGGACCCTTATTGCACGAACAAGGGGGGGACGCGTCCTACCTTACAAATCCCCACACAAATACACCATTTCTGGAAATCTTGGCGATTTCTATCGTTCGGCTTCAGACGCGCGCCTCTTGCAACGCGTCGTCCCGCAAGCCATTGTTCGGTGGCGCGCACGCTCGAACTGCACTGTCTCGAGAGGCAGCGAGCGGCTAGGCGCGCCCGGTCAGCGTTCCCACGGCGGACGTCCACTCCTCGGCCAAAGGGGTCACTCACACCATGCTGATCGCGTCAGTCAGGTTCACTGAGGCGAGTGACCGCTCTTCCGAATACCGTGGGTACGTACCCGCCCCAAAGCGGTCTATGTATAGGTCAATCAGTCGGTCATTGCGCGCGGAGGATTTGAAAAGC
>Ga0082335_1006843_pt1 | contig 14283 bp, 10 predicted proteins | sample Subgrocontami58m_FD_72375 | JGI IMG/M metagenome (GOLD analysis project Ga0082335, IMG submission 72375) | Subsurface groundwater microbial communities from S. Glens Falls, New York, USA - GMW37 contaminated, 5.8 m (SPADES assembly) (version 2) ...
GGCCGGCGGGGCGCCTTCCCCCCCCCGGGACGAGCCGCTCCCGGCGGGATGGCTCCGCGTCGCGCCGGGGACCGATCGCGCGACGGTGCTCGACCAGGCACGTGCGGGACCCGACGCGCCGTTGGCCATCAGCAACGCGAGCGCTGCGACGATCGGCCTGGTCGCCGCGATCGCCCTCGGCGCATTCGCCGCCGTCGCGTACACGCCGGCGACCGGCGTCTCATGGCAGCGCGGCGCGCTCGCGTTCGCCACCCGCTTCCCGGCGTGGGATGACGCGTGGTGGCACACCTGGGGCGCCGGTGCGCCGCTGCTCGCCGACCCCGGCTGGCCGGTGCTGCGCCTCGCGGCGCTCCTGGGCGATCCCTCGCTCGCATTCCGAGCGCTCACCGCGACGAGCGCGGTGCTGTGCGCCGTCGCCGTGACGCTCCTCGCCGCGCGCTTGCGCAGCGGCCTCCTCGCGGCGGCCGGCGCGGGACTGGCGGTGCTGACCCTTCCGGCGCTGTGGTCGTGGGTGCGGGGCGGTGACGCGACGAGCCTCATCGGACTCGCCGGTGCGCTGCTCGCGGCGACGGCGTCGCTCGTCGGCCGCGGCCGGATCGCGGCCGTCGCGCTCGCCATCGGGCTCGCGTCGGCGGGCGGCTACGTGTGGCTCGCCCCGGCGATCGCGGGCGTCGTGGTCTTCAGCCGCAGCGATCGGCTGCACTCCGCGGTGGGCATCGCCCTCGGCGTGGCGCTGAGCAGCGCGCTCACCGTTCCCCCCCTGCTCGCGCGCGGCGAGCTCGCGGTGCTGCCGCCGCTGCACCGCCCGCCCGCCCTCAGTGACCTCGCTCCCGTCGCGGCCTGCGTCCTCGCGCTGCTCGGAGCCCGGTCGGCACGCGCGCACGGCGGTCGCCGGGCGCTCGCGGGGGCGGTGGCGGCCATCGGCCTCGCTGGCTCGAGCGCGCTCGCGCTCGCGGTGCCGGCCGTCACAGCCGACGAGCATCTCGAGGAGCGTGGCCCGTTCGTCCGGGTCGCGGCTTCCACCGATCGGAGCCTGCGCCTTCTGACCTTGAACCCCGCGCTCTCGGTGACGGCCGATGCCCTGGAGCGGAACGTGCTCCGGGCCGAGGTGCCGACGAACGCGCAGCGCGCACGGCTGGATTGGCTCGCCGTGGACCGAGCCCTCCCGCCGGACGAGTCGGCGGCGCTCGACTACTACGCGCGCGATTGGCAGATCGAGGACCGCCGGCGGCTGGTCTTTCGCGGCCCGGTGCCGCGACCGCTGCTCACCGCCGGCTCGACCACGAGCATCCTGGTGGTCGCCGACCTCGAGGATGCCGGCGTCGTCGGCGACGCGCTCATCCGCATCGGTGCGACGAGCGACATCATCGTGCCGGTGCGCGCGCAGCTGCCGCTCGACGCGCTGGATGCCGCCGCCCTCCAGCGCTTCACCGCGGTCTTCGTCTACGGGTCCCCGTTCCGCGACCGTGGCGCGGCCACCCGCGCCCTCGACGACTACCTCGGCGCGGGCGGGATCGTGATCCTGGACGCGGGCGGCAGCACGGCCCCGGGGCCGCTGGTGGGCTCCCGCGAGGAGGTCGCCGGACGGCCAGCGTCGTTCGTCGTGCGGGGCGACGCCGCGCGCCTCGGATCCGATCGCCCGCTCGCCGAGGGTGCGCCCCTCGTGTCGGTGGCACGACCGGATTGGGAGGAAGCCTCGCTCTCGATCGGCGAGCGTCGCGTGATCGTGGTCGGTGCACGGGAGTCCGGCAAGGCGGTGTGGTCTGGGGCGGACCTGCCACGGCGAGTGGCGGCAGGAGATGCGGTGAGCCAGGAGCACCTCGAGGCCGTGCTGCGCTGGGCCCTCGAATCGTCCGCGGCGACGTCGGGGCCGTGGCCGGCGCCTGCCGGGAACGAGTACACCTTCGACGACGGCCGCGCGACCTTCCTGGCGCCGGGACGCTGGCGGATCGACCTCGTGCATGCCGTGAACGCCGTCCTCTTCAAGGAGGCGGCGCATCCGTTCTGGCGCGCGTACCAGGTGGAGGCGCGCAGCCGGATCCCCCTCCCCATCCTGCCGACCACGCACGGCTTCATGTACGTCGCGCTTCCGCCGAACGCACGGCGCGTCGAGCTCGTCTTCGAGACGCCCGGCCGCGACGTCGCGCGCGGCATCTCGGCCGCGGCGCTGCTGGGGATCGGCGCAAGCCTCGTCCTGCGCCGGAGGCCCGGGTGAGCGCGCCGCGGCTCGAGGACGAGCTCCGCGCCATCGTCGCCGCGGGCGGACCCGCCGCCGCGCTCGACGCGCTCGCGCTGCTCGCCGACGGGCACGGGCTCCGCAGCGCCGCGCTCTGGGAGGTCGGCGCGGCGCGCCTGGTGCGGCGGGACGGCTTCGGCGGCGGCGACGCGCGCCCGCTCCCCCGCGAGATCTGGGGTCCCGACCTCCAGCGAACGGTCTCGGAAGGCAGCGTCTCCCTCGTCCCGCACGCGCCGGCCGCGTGGTCGCACGGCGACCGGCTCCACGTCCTCGTGCCGGTCCTGGCCGGGACCGCCGTGGTCGGGATCGTCATCGCGACGGCCACCGCCATCGACTCGCCCGAGGTCCTCGGCGCCCGGTGCCAGGCGCTCGCGCCGCTCCTCCGCCCGCACGGCGAGGCGCTCGAGCGCGTCGCGGACGCGCTCGAGCACGCCCACGGGGACGTGCTCCTCGGCGCGCTCGAGGAGGTGCGGCCCGGAACGGATCCCACCGCGGAGCGGGCGGCCGACGCGCTCCGTTCGGCGCACGCTGAGGTCCGCGCCGCCACGGCGGCCCTCCGCGGCGCGTCGCCGCGGGCTGAGAGCCTCGCCGACGCGATCGCGCACTACGGCGAGCTCTACGGCCTCGTCGTCGAGCAGGACCTCGAGGTCACCGAGGAGCAGGTCTCGCCCGAGGAGCGCACCGTCCTCATCGGGATCATCCGCGAGGCGCTCGAGAACGCGGCGGTGAACGGGCGCGCCCGCGTCGCGCGGGTGTCCGCGCGCCAGTCACGGTCGGGCATCAGGCTCGTCTTCGAGGACGACGGCACCCTGCCGCCCGCGCCGGGCGCGCCGGCGTCTCTTCGGAGCAGCCCCGCGCTCGCGGCGATCGAGGGCCATGCCGCTCGGCTGGGCGGCACCGTCACCGCCGCGCCCTCCGAGCGCGGCGGGGTGCGGCTCGAGGTCGCGCTCCCGGAGAGTGGCCGGCGCTCATGACTCCCGCCCGCCGCGCCGACGCGCGAGGCGGCTGCGCACCAGATCGAGCAGACCGTGCACGCCGCTCTCGAGCGGGTAGGTGTCGATGTGCCAGCCGTCGGGGAGGCCGAACCCGGGCTGGGTGATCGCGACCATCCGCAGGCGCGCGGCGAGCGGAACGTTGTCCACGTTCACCCACTGCAGGTACCGCGCGTCGACGAGCACCAGGGACGACACGACCGATCCGCCGAGCGCCTGCGCGACGGAGCTGACGACGGTCGGGGCCGCGAAGCCGAGGATCTCGAGCTGCTGGCGGACGGCCTCGACCAGAGCGGGATCCCGGGCGACGAGCGTGAGTCGCGCCGCAGCGACGTCGGCCGACGGAAGCTCCGCCTCCTCCACGGCCGGGCGCTCGTCCGGCGCCGACAGGTCGCGCAGCGGCTCGCGGCGCGGCAGGGTGACGAGGCGCGCGGGCGCCTGCGCAGGCGCGACCGGAGCGGCCTCCACGAAGCCGCCGCCGGCCACGGCCACCCGCGCCGCCACGGTCCGCTCGACGGTCGGCACGCCCACCGTCTCGACGCCATGCGCGACGCGGCGGCGGAGCGCGCGCAGCGGCTCGAGGAGCACGTAGAACACGAACAGGGCGTTGGCGAACGCGGCGAAGGTCCAGCGGAACGCGAGGAGCGTGACGCCGGGACGGATCTCCTGGTGGAGGTGGGTCGCGCTCATCGTCTCGAAGATCCGCAGGCTCGAGAGCAGCGCGTCGCTCTGCGTCTCGACCAGCATGTCGGTGAGCGAGCGGCCGCTGAAGGCCTGAGCGACGACATCCTGGAGCCCGACCAGCGCCTCGATCGTCCGGGTGAGCCCGACGATGAGTACCGCCGAGCCGATCTCGCCGCTCGCGGCGCCGACGAGGACCAGGAACGCCGTGAAGCCCGTGGCCCAGGTGAACGCGCTCCGCGCGATGATGCCCGGAATGCGCAGGATCTGGAGCCACTCGGGGTCGCCGATCCGTCGCAGCACGGCGTCGATCCCGACGCGGAGCAGCGACGCGACGAGCACGACGAACGCGGCGATGAGCGCGCTGGGCAGCACCACCGAGGCGGCGAGGTAGATCGCCATGACGACGCCGCCGGCGATCGTCTCGAGGAGCTCAAGCACGGTCGTGACCGTTCATACCGCTTAGCCCACCACCGGCAGGCGGGAAACGACTTCCCGCACGCTCGTGCGACCTTCGGCGACGAGCCGCAGCCCGGCCTCGCGCAGGCTGACGAACCCGGCCGCGGCGGTCAGCTCGCGCAGCCGCGCGCCCGAGGCCGAAGCGACGATCGCGGCGCGCAGGTCCTCGTTCGGCACGAGCAGCTCGAAGATGCCGGTGCGACCGCGATAGCCGGTGCCGGAGCAGGCGGGACAACCCGGGGCGCTCCAGACCGACTCCGCCGGGAGCTTGGCCTGGCGCAGCAGCGCGGCCTCCAGGACCTCGGGGCGCCGCTCGGCCTTGCAGTGTGGGCAGAGCGTGCGCACGAGCTGCTGCGCCAGCACGGCGGTGAGGCTTGCGCCGAGCTCCCTCGGCGCGGCGCCGAGGGACAGCAGCCGCGACAGACCGGCGACGGCGTCGCCCGCGCGCACGGACGAGAGCACGAGGCGGCCTGCGAGCGCGGCCTCGGCGGCGGCGTCGATGCTTCCCTTGGTCCGCAGCTCGTCGAGCAGGATCACATCCGGCTCCTGACTGAGGGCGGCGCGCCAGGCGGTCGCGGCGCCGCCACCGGCGGCGTCATCGATCCGCACCTGGCTGATCCCGTCGAGCACCTGCTCGACGGGATCCTCGATCGACACGACGTTGCGCCGCAGGCGATCGACCGCGCGCAGGGAGGCGTAGAGCGTCGTCGTGGTCCCCGCGCCGACGAGTCCGCAGACCACGATCAGTCCGTGCGGCGAGCCGAGGAGCTCGCCGTAGCGCTCGTGGACTCCGCTCTCCAGCCCGAGGTCGCCGAGGTTCGGGAGCGGCAGCGTGCGCTCGAAGATCCGCACGACGGCCGCGTCGCCCCAGACCGTCGCGACGGTAGCGAGACGCGCGTGCACGGTCCGCCCGCCGCCCTGCATGCGGACGAGCGCCTCGCGGGGGCCGCGGTCGTGCGCCGACGGCTCGCCGGCCGTGACCCAGAGTCGCGTGACGATCGGCCCCGCGAGCTCCCGCGGCAGGCGCGTCAGCTCGCGCAGCGATCCGTCGACGCGGAGCCGCACGCGGACGCTGTGCTCCTCCGGCTCGAAATGCACGTCCGAGGCGCCCTGGCGGAAGGCCTCGGCCAGCGCGAAGTCCACGAGCCCCGCGACCGCGGACGCCTCGGTGGCGGTCGCCGCGGCGCCGCTCGCCGGAACGCTCGGCGCCGCGTAGCGCTCGGCGATCGCGCGCTCGAGCTCGCTGGGGAGCGCGAGCAGCGGGACGATCGAGCGCGCCGCCTGCTGCTCCAGCGCGACCCGCGTGCCGTCGTCCGCCGGATCGGCCATCGCCACGACGAGCCGCGCGCCGTCCAGACGCAGCGGCAGGACACGCCGCTCGCGCGCGAACGCAGCGGGCACCAGCGCGAGCGCGGCGGCCTCGACCCGCTCGCTCGCGAGCGCGACGACCGGCACGCCGAGCTGGAACGCGAGGACGACCGCGAGGTCGGCCTCGCGCACGGCGCCGTCGCGCACGAGCTGCTCACCGATCTTCAGCCCGCTCGCGCGCTGACGCGCGGCCGCGCCCTCCACCGCGTCCGCACGCGCGAGGCGCGCCGCCACGAGGAGCTCACCGAGGCGCCGCCGAGGCCGGTCGGTCGCCGTCATCGGTGCTGCTCCCACGAGCGATGGCACCAAGCCGCGCGCGTCCGCTTCGCGTACATGGGGGAAAGTCTCGGCCGGGACGCCCCGAACCTACATACGGTCGTCTGCTGATTCGTCTACGTCGTTCGTAGTAGTCCGGCATGGCCCGGCTGTCCCCCACCCGTCGCACCCTCGGCCACCCGGCGGGCGTCCGGTGGTGCGACGGAGCGTCGCCGGGCGCTGCTCGTCCCGGCGGTGCGACGGACCGTCGGCAGGCGCCACTCGTCCCGTACATTCGTGCCGTGCAGCGTTTCCGCTCGGGGGGATCACGCAGGGGGCCGAGCGCGGCCACGCCGGCCCCCGCTCGCACGCGGGGGGGCGTCCGTTGACCGACGAGCGTCGGATGGCGTCCAGCGCGCCGGCAGCGGCCGATGCGCTCGAGCGGGAGGTCGGCGAGGCGCTGCTCGCGTCGCTCTTCGCGCTCCGATCGGACGACGATCCTTCGGCCCGGCGCGCCACGAGCGCGCTCTACGCCGCGCTGGTCGAGCTTCGCGCGACCACGGCGACGATGCGCGGCGACCTGCCGGCCGTCGCGGGCCTCGCGAACGCCGTCGCACGATACGCGAAGCGCTACGGCCTGGCGGTCGAGCTGGACATCGCGATGGAGGAGCGGAGCCTCGATCGCGGCGACCTCGCCGTACTCGTCGGCATCGCGCGGGAGGCGCTCGAGAACGCCTCGCGCCACGGGGGCGCGCGCACGGTCCAGGTCGCCGTGGCCCGCGACCGGACCGGTATCCGGCTCGTCATCGAGGACGACGGCTCGGGCCTGAGCGTGGGGGACCTCGAACGGGCACGCAGCCGCGGCGAGCTCGGCATCGCCGGCATGGAGGGCCTCGCGCTCTCGCGACACGGAACGGTCACCTTCGGTCGATCGAAGCGCGGTGGCCTGCGGGTCGAGGCCTCGCTGCCCGGAGGTCCGCCGACCGCGGCGCAACGGTGACCGCATCGACCTCGCCGGCCGCGCGCCTCAGGCGCGATTGCGCGAACGGGGGTCGAGCAGGTCGCGGAGGCCATCGCCGGCGAAGTTGAACGCGAGCACGACGATGACGATCGCGACGCCGGGATAGAAGGCGAGCACCGGCGCCGTGAACAGATACTGCTGGGCGCGCTGGAGCATGTTGCCCCAGGACGGTGTCGGGGGCTGCACGCCGAGGCCTAGATAGCTGATCGCCGACTCGGTGAGGATCGCGTAGGCCACGCCGAGGGTCGCGGAGACGACGAGCACGGGGACCGCCTGCGGCAGCACATGGCGCGCGAGGATCCGCAGCGGCGCCGCGCCCAACGATTCCGCGGCGAGCACGAAGTCCGCCGCCTTCCAGCGCAGGGTCTCGCCGTAGGCGACCCGCGCGACGGGCATCCAGGAGAGACCGCCGATGACGAGCACGAGCGTGAACAGATCGCTGCCCATCACCGTGACGACGACGAGGACGAGGAAGAAGCCGGGGATCGCGAGCATCGCGTCGGTGAGCCGCATGAGCACGCCGTCGGTCCAGCCGCCGTAGAAGCCCGCGGCGCCGCCGACCAGGACGCCGAGCAGGAGGGCGGTGAGCATCGCCGCGACGCCCACGACGAGCGTGGCCTGGCCGCCGCGGGCCAGCCGGCTCAGGACGTCGCGCCCGAGCTCGTCGGTGCCCAGCGGGTGGACACTCGTCGGATCGGCGAGGCGGTGCGCGGGATCGGTCGCCTCCGGGGCGATCGTCCAAACGAGCGGAAGGGCGAACGCGAACAGCGTGACCAGCGCGAGCGTGACGAGCGCCACGCGGCCGACCCGCGTCATGACAGGCGCACGCGCGGGTCGAGTCGGGTGTAGGCGAGGTCGACGACCACGGTGGTGGCGACCGCGATCGCGGCGACGACCACCGCGATCCCGGTGACGAGCGGGTAGTCGCGCCCGTTCGCAGCGTCGAGCGCGAGACGGCCCATGCCCGGCCAGCCGAAGACCGCCTCGGTCACGACGGTCCCGCCGAGGAGCCGAGGGACCAGCGCGCCCACGGCGCTGAGCACGGGGATGAGCGCGTTCGGCAGCCCGTGGCGGCCCAGGACGACGCGCGCCGCGAGGCCCTTCGCCTGGGCCGTGCGCATGTACTCGGCGCCGAGCACCTCGAGCAGCGACGAGCGCATGAATCGCACGACCGTCGGCAGGATCGTGGTGGCGAGCGCGAGCGTCGGCAGCACGAGGTGCGCGAGACGGTCGCCGAGCGATCCGTCAGAGACCGACGTGAGCCCGGCCGAAGGGAGCACGTGAAGGCTCACGGCGAAGACCAGGATGAGCACGATGCCGAGCCAGAACACCGGAACGGCGAGTCCGATCGCGCTCAGGAGGCTGAGCAGGTGGTCGAGCCAGGTGTTGCGCCGGAGGGCCTGGAGGATGCCCATCGGGATCCCGACCAGGCACGAGAGCCCGAGGGCCGCACCGGCGAGTGTGAGCGTGTTCGGAAGACGCTCGCCGATCAGGGCCGCCACCGGCTGGTCGCTGGTGAGCGACGTGCCGAGGTCGCCGCGCACGACGCCGCCGAGCCACGTCACGTAGCGCTCGGCCACCGGGCGGTCCAGCCCCATCGCGCGGACGAGCGCCTCGCGCTGCTCCGGCGTCGCCGTCATGTTCATGATCGACGATGGGCCGCCCGGTGCCAGGTTGACGAAGAAGAAGGTCAGGGCACTCGTGAACAGGACGACGAGCGCGCCGGATGCGAGCCGGAGCGCGAGGAACTTGCCTACTTCTTCGCCAACCACCACTCGCCGATGTAGTGCATGCTGTCGCGGAGGCCGAGAGCCGGCACGCCCTGCAGCGACGAGCTGATCACGTCGATCTCCTCGGGATACCAGAGGAAGAGGTACGGGAGGTTGTCGGCCATGTAGGTCTGCAGCTCCTTGTACACGGCCTTGCGCTTCTCGAGGTCGCTGGTCGCCTGGCCGCGCACGAGGATCTCATCGAGCTTCGCATCCTTGAACCCCGGGATGTTGAAGCCCTTGCCGGCGGCGCTCGAGTGGTAGTAGGGGAACACGTCCGGGTCGCTCGGGTAGATCCACCAGTTCACGCTGGCGGTGTACTCCCGGCGGACGACCACCTTCTGGATGTAGGAGTTCCACTCCATCGTGTTCAGGTCGGCGACGACGCCGACCTTCTTGAGGTCCTGCTGGATGAGCGCGTTCACCGGCTCCAGCGGGCCCTTCTGACCGACGTCCATGGTGAACCTGAAGGGCTTCCCGTCCTTGACCAGCACGCCGTCGGGGCCGGCGGTCCAGCCCGCCGCCGCCAGCAGCGACTTGGCCTTCGCGGGGTCGTAGGGGTACTTCGACGCGTGCGAGGGGTCGTAGTAGGCCTTGAGCGCAGGCGAGATCGCGGTGTTCGCGATGGATCCGTAGCCCTGCTCGACGGCCTTGATGATCGCCTGGCGATCGATCGCTTGGACGAACGCCTGGCGGACCCGTACGTCGGTGAACCGCGTGTCGGTCTGGTTGAGCGCGAGCCAGTAGTACTGGACGAGCGGCCGCGGAGCGACGACGAGGTTCGACGCGCTCTTCACGCGCGCGATCGCCGCCTTGTCGTCGAGGAGCATGAGACCGATGTCGCCCGCCAGCGCCTGCGCGATCTGGGTGTTCGGATCGGGGACGACCGAGAACACCACCTTGTCGAGGTACGGCTTCGGACCGAAGTAGTTCTCGTTGCGGACGAGCGTGACGTTCTGGCCGGCGTTGTACTTCTCGACCTTGTACGGACCGGTGCTCACCGGGACGCCCTTGTTGAACGAGACCGTCTTCAGCGGGTCCGCGGAGAGCACGTGCTTCGGCAGGAGGCCCGAGTTGTACGCGAGGTACGACGGGAGCGCGGCGAACGGCCGCGAGAGATCGAAGCGGGCGGTCAGGGGATCGACGACCGTGACGGACTTCAGCGCGGCGTAGTCTCCCGCATGGTTCGCGGCGAGCTCCTTCTTGAGCACGACGTCGTTGAACGTGAACGCGACGTCGGCGGCCGTGAACGGCTGACCGTCGCTCCACTTCACGCCGCTGCGCAGCTTGAAGGTCCAGGCGAGCCCGTCGGCCGAGGTCTCCCAGCTCGCGGCGAGGTCCGGCGCCGGGGCGAGGTCCTTCCCGGGCTTGGTCAGGCCGTCGAACAGCACCCGGTTCGGGAAGATCGACTCGACGAACGCGTTCGGGCTCCACGGGTTGAGCGTCGGATCGGCGACGATCGGGATGGTCAGCGTGCCGCCGGACACCGGGCTACCGGCTGCCTGCGATGCGCTCGCCGCCGGTGTGCCGGCGCCGCTGCACGCGGTCGTGAGGACGAGCGCGGCGAGCGCGAGCGCGGCGATACCACGCGACGATAGGTGAACGGCGATCGACATCTGGCGGACCCCCCCAAGCGACCTCTCGTGGTCGCGCTGAATGGAGGCGAGAGTAGCAGAGCCACGGGCCATCGACTACGGTCTCGGGCGATGCGCATCGCGTTCTACGACAGACCGGGTCCGGCCGCCGAGGTCTTGGTCATCGGCGAGGTCGATCGTCCCGTTCCGCGGTCCGGCGAGGTGCTGGTCAGGGTGCACGCCTCCGGCGTGAATCCTGCTGACGTGCGCAGGCGGGCCGGCTGGTCCGGCGCCGGCTACCGGCACGCCGGCAGACGCATCGTTCCGCACAGCGACGGCGCGGGCGTCGTGGAAGGCGTCGGCGATGGCGTGGACGCGAGCTGGATCGGTCGCCGGGTCTGGCTCTGGAACGCGGGCGGCGCGGCGTTCTACGGCTTCCCGGACGAGGGGACCGACACCGGGACCGCGGCGGAGTACGTCGCGCTCCCGGTGCGATTCGTCGCCGACCTGCCGGACGCCGCGGACTTCGACACCGGCGCCTGCCTCGGCGCTCCGGCGTGCACCGCGCACTTCGTCGTCTTCGCCGACGGCGACGTCGAGGGCGCCACCGTCCTCGTCCAGGGCGGCACCGGCGCGGTCGGCGAGCTGGCCGTGCAGCTCGCGGCCCAGGCGGGCGCGACCGTCATCGCGACGGTGAGCTCGAGCGAGAAGGCCGAGCGCGCGCGGGCGGCGGGAGCGCGGCACGTCATCGACCGGACGTACGAGGACGTCGCCACCGCGGTGCTGGCGATCGCTCCCGCCGGCGTCGACCGGATCATCGAGGTCGAATTTGGCGTGAACGTCGCGACGGACGCGAGGGTCATCAAGCCCAACGGCGTGATCGCGAGCTACTCGTCGCCGACGGTCCGCGAGCCGGTGCTCCCCTACTACGAGCTACAGCGCAAGGGCGTCAGCGTGCGCTTCGTGCAGGCATACATCCTGCCGCCCGCCCAGCGGGAGCGGGCGATCGCGGGCGTGAACCAGGCGCTCCGCGAGCGCCGTCTCCGCCCGACGATCGCCGCTCGCTTCCCGCTGACGGAGATCGCGAAGGCCCACGAGCTGGTCGAGAGCCACCGGGCGATCGGGAACGTGGTCCTCGAGCTCTGAGCTAGCGGTACCAGGCCTGCTCGAGCACGCGCATCGCGTTCCCGCCGATCGCCTTGGCGATGTCGCCGTCGGAGTAGCCGTGCTTCACCATCCAGCGGACGATGTTCGGGAACGCCTCCGCCGGGTTCTCGATCCCATCGACGAACTCGACCTCCTCGAACGCCACCTGGCCGTGGGCGGCCTTGATCGACAGCTGGCGTGCGAAGTAGTGGTGCAGGCCGACGTGGTCGCCGAACAGGGTGTCCGGTCCGAACGAGACGTGCTCGATCCCCACCAGTTGCGCGCAGTACTCGAAGTGCTCCATGAACCCCTCGAGGTTGTGCTTGGGGTGCTTCTTGGTGAGCGTCGTGTGCGGCGCGGCTTCGATGGCGATGACGCCGCCCTTCGCGGCGCAGGCCTTGATCACCTCGTCGGGCTTCATGCGCTTGGTGTTCCAGAGCGCACGGGCGCCGGCGTGGGTGATGAAGATCGGCTTCTCGCTCGCCTCGATCGTGTCGAGCGAGGTCTGGTCGCCGGAGTGTGAGATGTCGATCGCGATGCCGAGCTTGTTCATCCGCCGCACCGCCTGCCGGCCGAACTCGGTGAGGCCGCCGTCGCGCGCTTCGCGCAGGCCGGCGCCGAGCGCGTTGGCCTCGCTGTAGGCGATGCCCGAGGAGCGGATGCCGAGTCCGTAGAGGATGTCGAGCCGGTCCACCTCGTTCTCGATCGCCGTCGCGGCCTCGAGCGAGGCGATGAACGCGATCTGCCCGTTCGCCTTCGCACGCTTGACGTCGTCGAGCGTCTCGCCCCGCACGACGAAGCTCTGGTGCGCGATGTCGGAGAGGCGCATGCCGAGGTCGTAGATGATGTCGTCCCACTTCCACCCCGCCTTGGAGGTGATCGTGGCCGTGCCGTCCATGAGGCAGTCGAAGACCGCGTCGAGGCCGGACTGCGCCATTCCCGCGTAGCCGGTCCAGTCGCGGCCCTGCCGGCGGTACTCGCCGAAGTTGCTGAAGTCCTTCGGCACGACGAAGCAGTGGTCGTGGAGCGAGATCACGAGGTGCTCGGTGAGCAGCCGCTGCACGCGGTCCTCCTGCTCCTTGCTCACCTCGACCCGCGTCGACCGCACACGGTCGATCTCGGGCACGAGCTCGAACGCGCGGTAGTCGGCGTCCGCCTCGAGGTACTCGAACGAGCGGTAGCCCTTGTAGGTCGTGCGCTTCATGGTCCCTCCACTGCTCTGCTGATCCGTCGCGATGGCTCGCCGCGCCTCGAGGTCGCTCGCGCGCCGATCCTGCTCAGCGGTGCGCGAGGGTCAGCGCACCCCCTCGATCGTGACCTCGCCGACCGTCGCATCGAGCGTCGGTTCGTGCACGAACGCGACGTTCGGAGTGTACCCACCCTCCCACAGTGGGAGCGCGGGACGGATCAGGCGCCGCAGGACATCCTCGCAGCGCGCCCGATCGGGGATCCAGGGATCGCCGCCGCGCATCACCGTCGGCACGAAGCGGAGCCGCAGCGGCGCCGTGGGGCCGGCCGGCGGATCGATCGTGACGACGACCGACTCCAGCATCTCCTCCGCCCCGAACGGATTGCGGAACGGCGCGAGCGGCATGTCGAGCCGGAGCGTCTGCTCCGGCCGCTCGGCCGTCGCGCCGCTCGGCATGACGTCGCGCGACGGCTCGTCGAAGTGCCCCCAGCTGTGGAACACGTAGTTGCCGAGCGAGTACGCGATGAGACCGTTCCGGTAGCGCTCGACGGGGTGCACGACGTGCGGGTGGTGGCCGACGACGAGGTCGGCGCCCGCATCGACGAGGGCGTGGGCCAGCGGCCGCTGGTACTCCGCGAGGATCCCGTACGAGCGCGCGGCGAACCCGTGCGGGATCCCCCAGTGGAGCGCGACGACCACCAGCCTCGCGTCCTGGCGGACCGAGCGGACGGCCGCGCAGGCGGCCTCGACGTCCGCGGCGTGGGCTTCGGTGTGCATGAAGGGCGCGCCGCCCGGCTGCTCCTGCTGGAGCGCGGTGTCGATCGCGACGCTCTGCCGTACCCGCACCGGCGCGACGCCGGGGCGGTCGTCGGTGGCGGCGAATCCCGGCGGCAGCGCCGAGCAGAGCCCGACGAACGCGACGCCGCCGCGCGCCGTCGGTCGCACGACAGGACGGAGCGCGTCGGCGCGGGACCTCCCGGCGCCGACCGCGTCCACGCCCGCGCGAGCGAGCACCTCGAGCGTGTCGGCGAGCCCCTCCTGCCCGTAGTCGAGCATGTGGTTGTTGGCGAGCGTCACGACGTCGAAGCCGAACGCCTTGACCTCGGCCACGCGATCCGGGTGGGCCCGGTGGGTGGACGCCTTCTCGGCTCGGGCACCGCGAGCGGTGAGCGGCACCTCGAGGTTCCCGAACGCGACCTCGGCGCTGTGCATCAGCCCATGGAGGCGAGGGTCGTGGTCGGGGACCTCACGCATCGGGGCGACGTCGCCGGCGATCGCGATCCACGGTGCGTCGGCGGGGGGTCGGGCGTCGGGCACCGAGCCATCCTACCCAGGCCGCGAGATCGGCGACGGACGGGCGCGCCATCGGCGCGCTGCAGCGGCCTCGATCACCGCTCGGCGGGCCCACTCGCGGCGGGCCGTCGGGCCTCGCTGTCTACGATGTCCCGAGACATCGTCTCCGATGTCTCGGGACATCACACGGTGAGCCAGGAGGTGTCCGAGTTCAGCTGATACCGGACGCCTGTCTCGGGACATAGTGAACACCTTTCGCGGAGAGAGGTGTCGCAATGGGGCTGGGACGGTACGTGGTCG
>Ga0082335_1006844_pt1 | contig 14283 bp, 13 predicted proteins | sample Subgrocontami58m_FD_72375 | JGI IMG/M metagenome (GOLD analysis project Ga0082335, IMG submission 72375) | Subsurface groundwater microbial communities from S. Glens Falls, New York, USA - GMW37 contaminated, 5.8 m (SPADES assembly) (version 2) ...
AAGGGCTAGCGTTCGGCGCGCCGCTCGGCGAGGGCACTGCGGCCGAAGGCCGCTCGCCGTTGGACGACGAGAGAGCGAGCGCGGACGAGGCGCCACCACGCTCGGCCAGGTCGCGTGGTGAACGCCCCGGCCGCGACGGGTACCGCCATCGGCCGGGTGAGCCGGTGGGGCCGGAAGGGTGAGTAGACCTGCGGCGGCCTCTGCCAGGTGCTGACGACCATGACGACCCTCGATGCTTCGCCATCGTGACGGCGGACTCCATTCCATCCGGCGTCGCGTGGTCTCCCCTCCGGATAGAACAGGCGTTCGCAGCATACCGAACGACTGTTCGACCTGTCAAGGGGGCGGTCCGGCCCGATCGGGCCCTTTGCCGGACCGCCGTGGGCCGCTCGCAGGAAGTCGCTGTGCCGTGGAGTGGGATACTCGACCGTACGAACGCCATGACCGCGCCGGGCGCTCTGCTCGCCCCACAGCGCCCCAAGCCCGTGCGCGAGCACGCGGAGTCGGCTGGGTACCTCCTGGAGCCGGACTGGGTGGGCACGCGGGTCCTCGTGCGGGTCGGGCTGGGTCAGCCCCGCTTCCTCGGCTACGCCGGCCCCGTCGACGGGCCCGCGGAGCTCTTCGAGGCGATCGCCGCCGAGGCCCGCTGCGAGTCCGCGGTCATCGACGGCGTGCTCGTCGATGACTTCGAGGACGAACGCGAGCTCGAGGTGGACGCGCAGGGGAACGCGCTCGTGCCCGCGGGAGCCAAGCGCCCGATCTTCGCGGCGTTCGACCTGCTCGAGATCGACGGCGTCTCGCTCCTCGGCGTGCCGCTGCTCGAGCGCAAGCGGCACCTCGAAGGCCTCCTCGGGCCGTCGCGGAACGTCCGGCTGACGCCGTTCGTCACGCGCGGCCTCGCCGCCTGGCACGACACGCTGAAGGAGCAGGGCTTCCGTCGCTTCGTCCTCAAGGATCCCAACAGCACGTATTCGCCGGGCCAGACCACCGCCGCCTGGCTGGTGATCGAGCGCATCGGCACGAACGCAAGGAGAGGCATGTGACCATCGCACAGGTCATCGACCACACCCAGCGCGACCCCTGGGAGATCGCGGTCACGCAGTTCGACCACGCCGCGGACAAGCTCCACCTCGACCCCAACATGCGCGTGATCCTCCGTGAATGCCAGCGCGAGCTCACGGTGCACTTCCCGGTCCGGCTCCAGGACGGCACGGTCAGGGTCTTCACCGGCTACCGGGTCCAGCACAACGTGTCGCGCGGTCCGGGCAAGGGCGGGATCCGCTACCACCCGTCGGCGACGCTCGGCGAGGTCAAGGCGCTCGCGATGTGGATGACCTGGAAGTGCGCGGTGGTCGGCATCCCGTACGGCGGCGCCAAGGGCGCCGTCGTCTGCGACCCTAAGCACATGACCTCGCAGCAGCTCGAGACGATGACCCGCCGCTACGCGACGGAGATCATGCTTCTCATCGGGCCGGAGCGGGACATCCCCGCGCCGGACGTGGGCACGAACGCCCAGACGATGGCCTGGATCATGGACACCTACTCCATGCACCACGGCTACACCGCCCCCGCGGTCGTCACCGGCAAGCCGATCTCGATCGGCGGGAGCGAGGGCCGCAACGAGGCGACCGCGCGCGGCGCCGTCTACACCGTCATCGAAGCCGCCAAGCACCTCGGGCTGGACCTCGAGGGCTCGCGCGTCGTCGTCCAGGGCTTCGGCAACGCCGGGTCGTTCAGCGCCAAGCTCATGCATGAGCTGGGCGCCACGATCGTCGGCCTCTCCGACACCGGCGGCGGGATCGCCTCGGGCAAGGGCCTCGACCCGAACAAGGTGGAGGCCTACAAGCGCGAGACCGGCTCGGTCGTCGGCTTCCCGGGCTCCGAGCGCGTCTCGAACCGCGAGCTCCTCGAGCTTGACTGCGACGTGCTGATCCCGGCCGCGATCGAGAACCAGATCGACGCCTCGAACGCGCCGAAGATCAAGGCCCGGCTCATCGCCGAGGCCGCGAACGGGCCGACCAGCCCCGAGGCCGACCGCATCCTGCACGACAAGGGCGTCTTCAACATCCCGGACATCCTCTGCAACGCCGGCGGCGTGACGGTGTCGTACTTCGAGTGGGTCCAGGATCTCCAGAACCTCTTCTGGCGCGAGGCGACGATCAACGCGCGCCTCAAAGAGGTCATGGTGAAGTCCTTCAACGACGTGCTCGAGATGAGCCGGAAGCACAAGGTCGACATGCGGACCGCGGCGTACATGGTCGCCGTCGGCCGCGTCGCCGAGGCCACCCTCACCCGCGGCATATATCCCTGATCACCTCTCGCCGGAGGGCGAGCTAGAAGCGGCGACCGAATAGAGCACGCACTCGTCGCGGTCGACCTCGAGACGACCGGGTTCGACCCTGTGTCCGAGCGGATCATCGAGATCGGCGCGGTGCGTCTGCGCCTCGGACCAGGTGGGTCGCTCGAGGTCGGCGAGCGCTTCCAGACCTTGGTGGACCCCGGCCGCGCGCTGCCGGGCGTCATCACGCGCCTCACTGGGATCCGCGAGGTCGACCTCGCCGGCGCGCCGTCGCCCGAGGCCGCGGTCGCGGCCTTTGCGGCGTTCCTCGCCGGCGGCGGGGATCCGCCGTGGCTGGTCGGCCACAACGTCGGCTTCGACGTCGCGTTCCTCGAGCGGGCGGGGATGGCGACCGTGGCCGGGCGCCTCGACACGGCCGACCTCGCCTCGATCATCCTCCCGGCGGCCCGGTCGTACGCGCTGCAGCGCCTCGCGGTGGAGGCCGGCGTCGTCGTGGACGCCGCGCACCGCGCGCTCGACGACGCGCTCACGTGCGCGAAGGTCCTCGCCTGGCTCGCCGGGCGCGCCGGGATGCTCCCGCCGGCCGTGGTCGAGGAGGCCTGCGGGCACGCCGCGCTCCTCGGCGAGCCGCTCGCCGCGTTCTTCGCCGACGCGCTCCGGGTCGCCGTCCGCGGCGCCTGGGGCGCCGAGCTCTTCCCGCGGCGCGCGCCGCGCGGTGCCGCGCCGCGCGGCGGGCCGGTCCCGTCGCCCGCGGCGGCCCTCGCGCCGGACGGTCCGCTCGCCCGGGCGATGGAGGGCTTCGAGGAGCGTGGCGAGCAGCGCGCGCTCGCCGCGGCCGTCGAGCGGGTCATGGTCGAGGGCGGCGCGCTCGTCGCGGAGGCCGGCACCGGCGTGGGGAAGTCGCTCGCCTACCTCCTCCCGGCGCTCGCGCGCGCCGCCGCGGGCGAGCGGGTCGTCGTGAGCACGCACACGCTCCCGCTGCAAGACCAGCTCGTCCGAAGGGACCTTCCGGCACTGCAGGCCGCGCTCGGCACGGCCGTCCCGGTCGCGGTCCTCAAGGGGAGGGGCAACTACCTCTGCCCGCGCCGCTGGCAGCTCTTCCGCGGCCAGGTCGCCACGCGCGAGGAGGCGCGGCTCGCGCTCAAGACGCTCGTCTGGCGCACCACCACCACGACCGGCGATCGCGCGGAGGTCAACCTGCTCGGCGGCGAGGGCGAGCTCTGGGCGCGGATCTCCGCGGACGACGAGTCGTGCACGGCCCGCCGTTGCGCCGCGACCGCGGGCGGCTGCTACCTCGAGCGCGCGCGGCAGGACGCCGCCCGCGCCGGGATCGTCGTCGTGAACCACGCCCTGCTGCTCCAAGACGCGTTGGCGCGGAATGCGCTCCTCCCCGACGTCGCGCACGTCGTCGTGGACGAGGCGCACCGCCTCGAGGACGTCGCCGCCGTGGCCTACGGGTTCCGGCTCGAGGACTGGCGTCTGCGGCGCGACCTCGAGCGCGTCTCGCGGCAGCCGCTGGTCGCGGCGGCGCTCCGCGACGAGCGGAGCGAGCACGCCGAGACGCTCCGCCGCGAGGTCGCGAGCGCGCACGAGCGCGCGGCCGAGGTCTTCGCCGCCCTGCGCGGGCTCGCGCGCGAGGCGGGGGCCGGCCGGCTCCGGATCACGCGAGGTCTCCGTGCGCGCGACGACGCGTGGCTGCCGGTGGAGCTCGCCGGCGAGCGACTCGCTGACGCGCTCGCCGCGATCGCGGTGGCCGCCGAGCGGCTTGCCGCGGCGAGCGAGGACGAGGACGCCGCGGCCGAGCTCGCGGGCGCGACGGCCGAGCTCGCCCGCGCGCGGACCGCGATCGTCCGTGGCATCCACTCCCCCGAAGAGGGCGACGTCGTCTGGCTCGAGTCCGACCAGGCGGCCGGCCGGCTGGGCCTCCAGGTCGCGCCGTCGCACGTCGGCGCGATCGTGCGCCGGGCGATCGTCGATGCCCACCGCTCGACGACCTTCACCTCGGCGACCCTCGCCGTCGCCGGATCGCTCGACCACGCCGCGGAGCGGCTCGGCGTGGCGGACGTCGCCGGAGCGCTCGTGCTCGGCTCGCCGTTCGACTACGCGCGCCAGGCCGCGCTCGTCATCCCGGTGGACATCGCGCTCCCGAGCGACGACGGGTTCGGCGCGGACGTCGCCGAGGTCGTGGCTGAGATCGCGCGAGGGCTCGGCGGCCGCACGCTCGTGCTCTTCACCTCACACGCGGCGTTGCGCGACGCGGCCGCGCGGCTCGGCCTGCTCGAGGACGCCGGCATCGCCGTCCTCGCCCAGGGCGACGGCGGCTCGCGGCGCGCGCTCCTCGACCGCTTCGCGGCCGGCCGGGCGGTGCTCCTCGGGACCCAGTCGTTCTGGGAAGGGGTCGATCTCCCGGGCGACCTCCTCCGCTGCGTCGTCGTGGTCCGGCTGCCCTTCGCCGTCCCCGACGACCCGCTCGTCCAGGGCCGCGCCGAGCAGTACGACGATCCCTTCAGCGAGTACCAGGTTCCCGAGGCCGCGCTCCGCCTCCGCCAGGGGTTCGGGCGGCTCATCCGCACCGCCACCGACCGCGGCGTGGTCGTGCTGCTCGATCGCCGCGTGCTCGAGCGCGACTACGGCGCGACGTTCCTGGCCTCGCTCCCGCCGGCGAAGCTCCGGCGCGTCCCGCTGGAGGAGGTGGGCCACGTCGTCGTCGCCTGGTGCGGCGGCGACGGCGCACGGGTCTGAGGGGGTCCTTCGGGCGGCCCGGCCTACCCCGCGAGCCAGATGCGCTTCGCCGCGTAGAGCGCCGCGTCGGCGCGCGCGAGGACGTCGTCCGGGCGATCGTCCGGACGCCAGGCCGCGGCGCCGGTGCTCACGGTGAGCCGCGCGCGCGGGTCCTCCGCGGGCAGGTCACGGACGATCTCCGCCGCGCGCTTCGCCACGCGTGCCGCGCCGAGCTCGTCGGTCGCCGGGAGCAGGAGGATGAACTCGTCGCCGCCGCTGCGGACCGCGACATCGGCCGGGCGGAGCGCGCTCGCGAGGGCGGCCGCGACGCGCCGCAACGCGGCATCGCCGACCGCGTGGCCGAACGTGTCGTTGACGCGCTTGAGGCCGTTCGCGTCGAGCGAGACGATCCCGTAGGCGCGCTGCGTGCGTTCCGCGAGCGCCTGCTGCACGGTGAGCTGGGCCGCGAGCGCCCGCCGGTTGCCGAGGCCGGTGAGCGGATCGAGGAGGGCGGCCTGCTCGGCGAGACGGCGGCCGACGTCCGAGCGGTCGAGACCGTTCGCGCCCAGCCAGACGACCACCCCCACGACGATCGAATCGAGCGTCGTGGCGAGCGCGAGCCCGAAGTCCGCGCCGTACCAGCCCGCGGCGAAGCCCCGCGCCACGAAGACGGAGATCGCTCCGGGGACGATGACGAGCGGGAAGAGGAGCCGCGCCGCGAACCCGCCGGCGGAGTCCTGCTCGAAGATCCGGAGGAACACGCCACCGGGCCGCGCGCCGACGGCGCAGAGCGCGACGAGGACGATGCCGACGCTCGTGAGCGCCGCGACGTCGGCGAGGGGCAGGACGCGGTAGATCTCGTAGGGAGCGAAGAGGTAGCCGCCGAGGATGATGCCGCCGATGCTGCCCGCCGCGAGCGCGGCGGCTTCGCCGGCGCGCCGCAGCGCGACGCGTGGGGAGCGCAGGCCGAGCTGACCGAGCACGAGGAGGACGAACGCGACCGCCGTGAGCTGGGCCGGACGGCCGGTGCTCCCGGCGACCGCGAGGCGGTCGCGGAAGAGCGCGGTGTCCAGCCCGGTGTCCCAGCCGAGCCGGTGCTCGCCCAGGCTCGCGAGCGCGAGGCCGAGGGCGAGCGCCGCGAGCGACCCGCCGGCGCGCGCGAGGCGCGGCCGAGCCTCGTCGAGGGCGAGGAGCGCGCCCGACGATCCGAGGAGGACGAAGATGACCGCGGTGAGCGGCGTCATCGGGATGAAGTACGGCAGGACTCGGGTCAGCGTGGGGAGGTCGGCCCCCCAGCCGACGAGGACCGTCGCGCCGAGGATCGCCACGAGCGTGCCGCCGGCGAGGCTCAGCCGGCGGACGATCTCGGCGTACCTCACTGCCGATCGCGCCCGGCTTGGGAGGGCGAGTGGCTGGCTGCCGGCGATCACGTGAGCCGAGTCTACCGGCGCCCCCTTGCTACGCTGCGAGCGCGTATGGACGGTGAGGGCGGCCGGGCGATCGCGGCCTGGCTCGCGGACCTCGCTCCGGGTGCCCGCCTGACGCTCTACCGCCTCCTCGACGAGGTCGCGGCCGGGCTCGACGTGAGCCGCCACAACCGCTTCGGGTACCTCCGCCTGCGGGCCGAGCTCGAGACGTCCGGGGAGCTCTTCGGCTGCTCGATCGCGGAGCTCCGCGACGCGGTAGCGGCCACCCTCGGCCCCGAGGAGCGGGCCGCCGCGGGCCCTCGGAGCGCCCTCGACGCGCTCCGCACGCGGGTCGCGCGGCAGGGACATCCCGATTTCCAGTAGGTCGCAACCGGGTACCAGTGCGCGCCTGGGACTTGCGGGCTTGGACCCGGACCGTAGACTTTAGCAGCGCACGCCGGGCCGACTCCCGGTCGACGAAGGAAGGAAAGGGGGTCAAGGAATGCTCGAGTTCTTCCGTGACGACGACGGCCAGGGCCTTGTCGAGTACGCACTCATCATCGCGGTCATCGCCATCGCCGTGATCGTCGCCATGATCTTCCTCCGCGGCCAGCTACAGAACATCTTCAGCAACATCGGCAACAACCTCACCTAGCGCGCGAGCGCCGACCGACGTTCCCACCGGCCCGGCCCATCGGGGACCGGGCCGGTGCCATTCTCCGGCGACGGCGCTCCGTCCTATACTCGTGGACGGACCGGGCTCGGGCCCGGTATCACGCACGTCTTCCTGATCGACCGCGACCCTCGCCCGGCGCGTCCACGCGGCGCACGGGCGACCCGGCCGAGCTGACGGAGGCGGAGGAAAACAAGGGAGGCCCACGTGGCCGTCGTCACCATGAAGCAGCTCCTGGAGTCCGGGGTCCATTTCGGGCACCAAGCGCGCCGCTGGAACCCCAAGATGCGCCCCTTCATCTTCATGGAGCGCAATGGCATCCACATCATCGATCTCCAGCAGACGCTGACCCGCGTCGAGGACGCCTACTCGTTCGTCCGCCGGCTGGCCGCCGACGGAGGCCAGGTCCTCTTCGTCGGCACCAAGAAGCAAGCCCAGGAGTCGATCGCCGACGAGGCGAAGCGCTGCGGGATGCACTTCGTGAACCAGCGCTGGCTGGGTGGCTTCCTCACGAACTTCGTCACGATCCAGCGGCGGATCCACCGGCTCAACGAGCTCATCGAGCGCAAGGAGCGTGGTGACTTCCAGACGATGCCGAAGAAGGACGCGCAGCGCTTCGAGGACGAGCTGACCCAGCTCGACCGGTTCTTCTCGGGCGTGCGCGAGCTCAAGCGCCCACCGGCCGCGCTCTTCGTCGTGGACCCGCACCGCGAGCACATCGCGGTGACGGAGGCGCGCCGGCTGGAGATCCCGATCGTCGCCATGGTCGACACGAACTGCGACCCGGACCTCATCGACGTGATCATCCCCGCGAACGACGACGCGATCCGCGCCGTGAAGCTCATCTGCCAGAAGATGGCCGACGCGATCATCGAGGGTCGCACCGAGCTGGAGTCGGCGCACAAGGAGGCGAGCCCCGAGGACATGGGCTACGTCGCCGCGAGCGCCGGGGGCCTCGAGGTCGACAGCTTCGGCGTGCCGCGCGCGAAGCGGACCCCGCGGGTGTACGAGCCCGAGGAGGACGAGTACCCGATCGGCGGCTACGAAGAGGACGCCGCAGCTGCCCTCGCGGCAGCGGCCGAGGGCGGCGGGGCTGCGGCCGTGCCTGCTGCCGGGGCGCCGGCCACCACGACGCCGGCGGCAGGGACGCCGGCCACCACGACGAAGGACGAGGGCTGAGCGATGGCAACGATCAGCGCCGCGGAGGTCCAGCGCCTCCGTGCGGAGACGAACGCCGGGGTCATGGACTGTAAGCGCGCGCTCGAAGCGGCGGGCGGCGACTTCGCGAAGGCGGTCGCGATCATCAAGGAGCGCGGCCTGGCCAAGGTCGCGAAGAAGTCCGACCGCGAGACGACCGAGGGCCTCATCGCGTCGTATGTCCACGGCGGGCGCATCGGCGCGCTCGTCGAGCTCGCGAGCGAGACGGACTTCGTCGCGCGGAACCCGCGGCTCCAGGAGCTCGCGGCGGAGGTCGCGAAGCAGGTCGCGGCGATGGCGCCGGCCGACGTCGACTCGCTCCTCGCGCAGGCGTACATCCGGGACGCCAAGAAGACCATTGGCGACCTCGTGACGGCGGCCGCGGCGGCCACCGGCGAGAACATCCACGTCCGGCGGTTCGTTCGCTTCCAGCTCGGCGACTGAGCGCACCGCCACCATGCTCTTGAGCGGTCACCGGCTCAAAGCACGTCCAGCACGACCGTTCGCTCGTGGATATCGGAGTGCTATCCCCGCCGGCGACCAGGCCGGCGACTAGACTGGGGCGATGGGCGCGCCGAAGTACCACCGCGTCCTCCTGAAGCTGAGCGGCGAGGCGCTGCTCGGCGACCTCAAGTTCGGCATCTCGCCCGTCTACGTGCGCTACCTGGCCGAGGAGATCCGCAAGGTCCGCGACCTGGACGTGCAGGTGGCCGTCGTGATCGGCGGAGGCAACTTCATGCGCGGTGCCGCCGTCGCCGAGCACGGCATCGACCGGGCCACCGCCGACTACATGGGGATGCTCGCGATGGTCATCAACGCGCTCGCGCTCCGCTCGCAGCTCGAGGCGGTGGGCGTCGAGACGCGGGTGCAGACCGCGCTCGCGATGAACGAGGTGGCCGAGCCGTACATCCGGCTCAAGGCGATCAGCCACCTGGAGAAGGGCCGGGTCGTCATCTTCGCGGCCGGCACCGGCAACCCGTACTTCACGAGCGACACGGCCGCCGCGCTCCGCGCGGCCGAGATCGGCGCAGAGGTGATCCTGATGGGGAAGAACGCGGTCGACGGCGTGTACGACGCAGACCCGAACCTGGTCAAGGGCGCCAAGAAGTACGACGAGCTCGGCTACCGCGATCTCCTCGAGAAACGGCTCGGCATCATGGACGCGACCGCCGCCGCGCTCGCCGAGGATCGCGGCCTCCCGATCATCGTGTTCGACAGCTCCGCGGCCGACGCGATGGTGCGCGCGGTCCGCGGCGAGGCCGTGGGGACGCTCGTCCGGGCGGGACGCTAGATGGCGCTCGAGGAGATCCTCCGCGGCGCCGAGGAGCGGATGAAGAAGGCGATCGAGGCCATGAAGAAGGACGTCGCCTCGGTCCGCACCGGGCGCGCCGCGCCGGCGCTCGTGGAACAGCTCGAGGCGGACGCCTACGGCACGCCGACGCCGCTCATCCAGCTCGCGTCGATCAGCGCGCCGGAGCCGCGTCAGATCGTCATCCAGCCGTGGGACAAGAGCCTGCTCAAGGCGATCGAGAAGGCGATCCTCGGCTCGGACCTGGCGCTCACCCCCTCGAACGACGGGACGCTCATCCGTCTGAACATCCCGGCGCTCACCGAGGAGCGCCGGAAGGATCTCGTGAAGCTGCTCCACAAGAAGGTCGAGGAAGGGCGGGTGGAGATCCGGACGCTCCGGCGCCACGCGCATGACGAGCTCCGGTCCAAGGAGAAGACCGCCGGGGTCTCCGCCGACGACTTCAAGCGCCTCGAGCAGCAGCTGCAGAAGCTCACCGACCGGTACGTCCTGCTGGCCGACGAGGTCGGGGCAGGCAAGGAGAAGGAGATCCTCGAGGTATAGGCGCCCCGGACGGCGCGGTGCCACGTCACATCGCGATCGTGATGGACGGGAATCGGCGCTGGGCGCGAAAGCGGCACCTGCCCGCGATCGCCGGCCATCGCGCCGGGGCCGAGACGATCCGCCGGACGCTTCGCGCCGCCCGCGAGCGGGGCGTCCTGCACCTCACGCTGTTCTCCTTCTCGACGGAGAACTGGGCGCGCGACCCGGAGGAGGTCGGCGGGCTCATGCGCCTGCTCGAGGAGATGATCCGGCGCGAGACGGGAACGCTCGTCGCCGATGACGTGCGGCTCCGGGTGATCGGCAGGCTGAGCGAGCTCGACCGGCGCGCGCAAGAGGCGATCGACGAAGCGGTGCGCGCGACCGAGCGGTGCGAGCACGGCACGATGACGATCGCCTTCAACTACGGCGGCCGGGCGGAGATCGTCGACGCGGTGAAGCGGGTCATCCGCGATGGCCTCACCGCCGACGAGGTCGACGAGGCGGCCCTCGCCGCGCGGATGTACGCGCCGGACCACCCCGATCCCGACCTCCTGATCCGGACGGGCGGCGAGCTGCGGATCTCGAACTTCCTCCTTTGGGAGGTGGCCTACGCGGAGATGTGGGCGACCGAGACGCTTTGGCCGGACTTCTCGGTGGATGACCTCGATCGCGCGCTCGCCTCGTACGCCGCTCGCGAGCGACGCTTCGGTCGTTGAGCGGCCTTCGGCGGCGCGTCCCGACGGCGCTCGGGTACGGCGCGCTCGTGCTCCTCGCGGTCGCCGTGCGTCCCACGGGGCTCGTCGTCTGGGCGCTCCTGGCTGCGCTCGCGTACCTCGAGCTCTCCCGGCTCGTCGGCTCGTCGGCGCTCGCGGGCACGCTCCTCGTCCTCGGCCTCTGGGTCGCGCACGTGGCCGCTACGGCGCCCGGCCCGGCCTGGGATCCGCTGCCGCTGCTCGGGCTCGGTCTGCTCGCCCTCCTCGTCGAGCTACCGCTCCGGGGATCCCGCGGCTGGCCGCGCCGCGCGGCCTGGACGATCGCCGGCGCGCTCTGGACCGGCGGGCTCCTCGGCTACCTCGTGGAGCTCGGCCTCGCCGGTGCGACCGCGACGTCCGCGCCGCGGGAGTGGCCGGTGTGGATCGTCCTCACGCTCGCGCTGACCTGGGCCTCGGACGTCGCCGCGTACGCGGTCGGCTCGGTCTGGGGGCGACGCGCGCTCGCGCCGCGGCTCTCGCCGGGGAAGACCTGGGAAGGCACGCTCGCCGGCTTCGCCGCGGCCGCCGCCGTCGCGCTCCTTGCCGTCCCGGCCGCCGGCATTCCGCTGCCAGCCGCCGCGCTCTGCGCGGCGGCCGCAGGTCCGGCGGGGCTGGCCGGCGACCTCGCCGAGTCGTGGCTGAAGCGACGCGCGGGCGTGAAGGACTCCGGGGACCTCCTTCCCGGGCACGGAGGCGTGTTCGACCGCGTAGACAGCCTCATCGGGGTCGCGCCGGTCGTGGCGGTCGCGCTCTGGCTCTCTGGGATGATGGTCAGGTGACCACCCGCCTCGCGATCCTCGGCGCGACCGGCTCCGTCGGGCAGCAGGCGCTCGAGGTCGTCCGGGCGCACCCGGGCGCGCTGCGCGTCGTCGCGGTGCAGGCGAAGAGCCGCGCGGCGGAGCTCGGCCAGATCGCGGGCGCCCACGGCGCCCGCGCGCTCCTCGGCGAGGTCGGGCTCGACTCCTTCGTCACGGCCGACGACGTGGACCTCGTGCTCGTCGCGACGCCCGGGATCGCGGGGCTCGTGCCGACGCTCGCCGCGCTCGAGGCGGGGAAGTCGGTCGCTCTGGCGAACAAGGAGGTGCTCCTGACCGGCGGGCACCTCGTCCGCGCCGCCGCTGGCGGCGGCGCCGGCGAGCGATTCCGGCCGGTGGACAGCGAGCACTGCGCGCTCTGGCAGTGCCTTGCCGGCGAGCGGATGGCGGAGGTCACGCGGGTCGTGCTGACCGCCTCCGGCGGTCCGTTCCGCGACCGTCCGCTCGCCGACCTCGCGCGGGTGACCCCGGAGGAGGCGCTCCGCCACCCGACCTGGCGGATGGGGCCGAAGGTGACGATCGACTCGGCGACGCTCGCGAACAAGGGCTACGAGGTGGTCGAGGCGCGCTGGCTCTATGACCTCCCGTACGAGCGGATCGACGTCGTGGTCCACCCGCAGTCGATCGTCCACGCCCTCGTCGAGTTCGCCGACGGCAGCGTGAAGGCGCAGCTCGCGGCACCCGACATGCGCCTGCCGATCCAGTACGCGCTCCTCGGCGAACGGCACCTCCCGGGCCCGGCGGCGCGGCTCGACCTCGTCGCGGTCGGGCGACTCGACTTCCGCGCGGTGGAGCCCGGCCGCTACCCCTGCCTCGAGGCCGTCCTCGAGACCGCCCGGTCGGCCGAGCTGGGCGCGATGGTCGGGCTCTCCGCCGCCGACGAGCTGGCCGTGGAGCGCTTTCTCGAGGGCGCGCTGGCGTTCGACGGGATCGCGGACCTCCTCCGGCGCGGCGCGGACGAAGGCGCGCGGCTCGCGGGCTCGCGCGCGCCGGCGCTCGAGGAGATCCTCGCCATCGACGCCGGCGTACGGCGGGCGCTCTCCGCCACGGCGGGCGTCCGGTGAACGCGATCGCCGAGTACTTCGCCGGCCACCCGTACGCGGTTCCGGTCTTCCTCCTCATGTTCTCGCTGCTCATCGCGGTGCACGAGTTCGGCCACTACCTGACTGCGCGGCTCCTCGGGATGCGCGTGCTCGAGTTCGCGTTCGGCTTCCCGCCGCGCGCGTTTGGCATCCGCCACGGCGGGATCGACTACACGGTGAACTGGATCCCGTTCGGCGGCTTCGTGCGGATCCTCGGCCAGGACGACTTCGCGCTCAAGCCGGAGGAACAGACAGAGGGGGATGCCTTCACGGCGCGCCCCTGGTGGGCCCAGGCGATCGTGCTCGCGGCCGGGGTCGCGATGAACTTCCTCCTGGCGGTCGTCGTGCTCACCGCGGCCTTCGCGCTCGGGACGCCCGGCCCCACTGGCGACGTGCGGGTGGCCGAGATCGCCGCCGGCGCGCCCGCCGATCTCGTAGGGCTCCAGGTCGGCGACGTGGTCACCTCGGTGGACGGGAGCCGGCTCGGCGGCGTCCGCGAGCTCGTCGCCTACACCAAGAAGCATGCCGAGACGCCGATCGTTCTGGAGGTCCTGCGCGGTGGACAGCCGCTCGCGCCGCTGAGCGTCGTCCCGCGCGGCGAGCCGCCGGAGGGGCAGGGTCCGCTGGGCATCCGGATCGAGGACGTCCTTGCGGCGGTACCGGCCACGCCCGACCGGGCGTTCGGCCAGGCGCTGCGCTTCAGCGGCGACGTCATCGACCAGATCGTCCAGCTCCCGGGGCAGCTCCTCGCGCCGCGGGTCCTGTCGGCGCCGGCGCAGGTCGGCGGGCCGATCGAGATCTTCCGCGTCACCGCCGAGGTCGCGCAGCGCGGACTGCCCGCGACGCTCCTCCTCGCGGGCGCGCTCTCGCTCAACCTCGGGATCCTCAACATCCTTCCGTTCCCGGGGCTCGACGGCGGGCGGCTCTTCTTCGTCCTCGTCGCGGGCATCTTCCGCAAGCGTCTCTCGCCGCAGTTGGAGCAGGCGATCCACGTGGTCGGCTTCCTCATCCTCCTCGCGCTCATGGCCGTCGTGACCGTCGGCGACGTCCGTCGCGTCTTCGGCGGATAGCGGCGGCCCACCTAGACTGGACGCCGTGAGCACGCCCCTCGCCATCGATCTCAATCGTCCCGAAGACCGCGTGGGTCCGAAGCCCCGCCGGCGCTCGACGCGCGTCTGGGTGGGCGGCGTCGCGATCGGCGACGGCGCGCCGGTCGCGGTGCAGTCGATGTGCACGACGCTCACGCACGACGTGGACGCGACGATCCGCCAGATCGAGCGGCTCCAGGAGGCCGGCTGCGAGATCGCGCGCGTCGCGGTCCCCGACAGGCGGGCGGGGGAGGCCCTCCCCGAGCTCGTGCGCCGCTCGATCCTCCCGCTCGTCGCGGACATCCACTTCGACTACCGGCTCGCGCTCATGGCGCTCGACGCGAAGGTCCACAAGCTCCGCCTGAACCCGGGGAACCTGCACAACAAGGACGGCGTCCGCCAGGGCGGGAAGCGCCCGA
>Ga0082335_1006845_pt1 | contig 14281 bp, 15 predicted proteins | sample Subgrocontami58m_FD_72375 | JGI IMG/M metagenome (GOLD analysis project Ga0082335, IMG submission 72375) | Subsurface groundwater microbial communities from S. Glens Falls, New York, USA - GMW37 contaminated, 5.8 m (SPADES assembly) (version 2) ...
GGCGCACCGGCTCGCCCTCGTCGGCCGAAAGCGGGCGCACGAAAAAGCCCTTCATGAGGTCATCCAGAACGTCCCCGAAGGGATCATAACGGGTGATGTTTGCCATTTGCGCTCTCCTTGTTGAGTCTCGGGCCATGCGCCCGTTCAGAACCAAGATGGGGAGAGCCTGCGGCGCTTTCAAGGGGCTTGCGTCGCATCGTCGGGGCGGCCAGAATCGGCGCGTGCCCCCGTGATCGACCATGACCGCACCAGACCGAATCCGCCCGCTTGAATCGGAGCCGAAGAGTCCCGGCACAACAAGTTCGCGCTGCGCGCGCTGCGGCGCCTTGTTCCACTGCGGGATGAACGACACGGGCAAGCCCTGCTGGTGCGCGGTGTTTCCGCAGGTCATGCCGGTACCGCGCGAACCGGCCGGCTGCTACTGCCCCGCCTGCGTGGCGGATCTCACGGAAGGCGCTTCTTGAGCTGGCATAGCCGGAAGCAGGCAGGTCGCCTCGGATTGGCATCCATTCATCTCGTCATTTTGGGAAGTTGCAACTTCGCAACTTCCCAAAATGACGAGACATGATTAACCCCAACTTCTTCGCCAGGTCCGTCGACACCGGACCGGCAAGAAACTCAAAGCACGTAGCGCGCAAGATCCTCGCTCGCGGCCAGATCCGCGAGCTTCGCATCGACGTAGGCCGCGTCTATCGCGACCGACTCCTTCCCGTGCTTCCCGCCTTCGAACGAGATTTCCTCGAGCAGCTTCTCCATCACCGTGTAGAGGCGGCGCGCGCCGATGTTCTCGGTCTTCTCGTTGACCGCATGCGCGATCTCGGCGAGGCGCCGGATCCCGTCCGCTGCGAAGGTGATTTCCACTTCCTCGGTGGCGAGCAGCGCCTGGTACTGGCGCGTGAGGCAGGCGTCGGTGCCGGTGAGAATGCGCTCGAAATCCGAGACCGACAGCGAGTCGAGCTCCACGCGAATGGGGAAGCGCCCCTGCAGCTCGGGTATCAGGTCGGAGGGCTTGGCCATGTGGAACGCGCCGCTCGCGATGAAGAGGATGTGGTCGGTCTTCACCATCCCGTACTTGGTCGAAACCGTCGTGCCCTCGACCAGGGGCAGCAAGTCGCGCTGCACGCCCTGGCGAGAAACGTCCGCTCCCGCCATCTCGCCGCGCGAGGCGATCTTGTCGATCTCGTCGAGGAACACGATGCCGTTCTGCTCTACGTTCGCGATCGCCTTGCTGCGCAGGTCCTCGTCGTTGACCATGCGCCCCGCCTCCTCCTCGGTGAGGAGCTTCAAGGCCTCGCGAATCTTGAGCTTGCGCGGCTTCCTGCGGCTGCCCGAGAGGTTCTGGAACATGCCCTGGATCTGCTGCGTGAGCTCCTCCATGCCCGGCGGCGCGAATATCTCCATTTGCGCCTGCTGGCTCGCCAATTCGATCTCGATCTCCTTCTCGTCGAGCTCGCCCTCGCGCAGCTTCTTCCTGAACTTCTGGCGCGTCGCGGACTCCGCCTCGGTCTCGCCGCCGGCGAGGAATCCCGCCTCGCGCGCACCCGGCAATAGCACGTCCAGCACGCGCTCCTCGGCCGCGTCCTCGGCGCGCTGCCTGACCTTGCGCATGGCCGTCTCGCGCGTGTCCTTGACGCTGATCTCGGCGAGGTCCCGGATGATCGTATCGACGTCGCGCCCGACGTATCCGACTTCGGTGAACTTGGTGGCCTCGATCTTGATGAAAGGCGCGTCGGCGAGCCGTGCGAGCCGCCGCGCGATCTCGGTCTTGCCCACGCCCGTGGGGCCGATCATGAGGATGTTCTTGGGCGTGATCTCCTGGCGCAGCGCCTCCGGCACCTGCTGGCGCCGCCAGCGGTTCCTGAGCGCGATCGCGACCGCGCGCTTCGCCCGGTCCTGGCCGATGATGTTCTTGTCCAGCTCGTGGACGATCTCCTGGGGCGTCATGTGCGACATATCAGCCGAGCACCTCGACGACAAGGTTCTGGTTGGTGTAGATGCACAGGTCCGCCGCGATCGCGAGGGACTTGCGCACGATGGCCTCGGCGTCGAGCGCCGTGTTCTCGAGCAATGCGCGCGCCGCGGCCTGCGCATAGGGACCGCCCGAGCCGATCGCCAGCAGCCCGAGTTCGGGCTCGAGCACGTCGCCTATTCCGGTGATGACCAACGAGCAGTCCCGGTCGGCCACCGCGAGCATCGCCTCGAGGCGCCGCAGGATCCGGTCGGTGCGCCAGTCCTTGGCCAGTTCGACCGCCGAGCGCATCAGGTTTCCCTGATGCTTTTCGAGCTTCGCCTCGAAGCGCTCGAACAGCGTGAACGCATCGGCGGTTCCGCCCGCGAACCCGGCGAGAATCTTGTCGTGATAGAGGCGCCGCACCTTGCGCGCGCTCGCCTTGATGACGATGTTGCCGAGGGTGACCTGTCCGTCGCCGCCCAGCGCCACCTTTCCGTCGCGGCGCGCGGACACGATCGTGGTGCCGTGAAATTGTTCCATTGCGATCCCGGGAAAGCCCTGACGCGGCGGCGCCACGGCAATTTTTCAATATGAGGCCTGCGCGGCAAAAGTCAAGGCGCCGCGGCGCCGCGGCCGGCATACGCCACGATTCCTCCCGTGATCGCCAGCGCGCAGACGACCATCGCGCCGGTCGGCAGATCGGTCGCCGCCGAAGCGGCGAGTCCCGCCGCGTAGCCCACTGCGCCGATCGCGTAGGCCTTCAGGTGGCGGCGGCGCTTCGTGCGATAGGTCGCAAGCGCGGGTATGACCAGCGTCGAGAACACGAGATAGAGCCCCACCAGCTGCACCGAAGCCGTCACCGCGCACGCGAAAAGCACATAGAATCCCGCACGGCCGACCCGCTCGCCGAGCCCGTACCACAGGGCGAGAATCGCCGCGGCGACGAGGACCTGCAGCGGCAGGCGACCGGGACTGACCCAGAGGATCTGTCCCAGCAGCAGGTCCTTGAGATGTTCGCCCCCGTGCACGTTCCTCGCGAGCAGCAGGAGCGCGAAGCTGGAGGCAAGTACGAACACGACGCCGATGATCGCTTCCTGCACCTCGGGCCAGCGCCGCTCGGTCCACGTGAGGAAGAATGCGCCCGCGAGCGCCGCCGACAGGGCGGCGACCTGCACCGCGGCGCCCTGAGGCTCCCAGCCGAAAGAGTCGGCCAGGATCACCCCGACGCCGGCGATCTGCGCGACTGCGAGGTCGATGAACACGATGCCGCGCGCAAGGACCTGCATGCCCAGCGGCACGTGCGTCGCAGTCACGAGCAGGCCGGCGATGAACGCCGGCCAAAGAATGGCGAGGCTGGCCGCGTCGAGGTTCATTTCAAGCTCCCGAGCAGGCGGCCGATGATGTCGTCGAAATAGCCGAACAGGTCCTTCGCCTTGTCCGTTCCGCCGACGGTAAACGGCAGCATCACCGCGGGGATCCTGGTGCGCTCGGAGAGGAATGCCGCGGCCTTGGGATCGTTGTAGCTGGAATAGACGATCGCTCTTGCGGGCTGGCGCCGCATCGCCTCGACCAGCCCGGCGAGATGCGAGGGAGTCGGGGGAATGCCGGGGATCGGCTCGAGCGTACCGACTTCCTTCAGGCCGAGCCACGCGTCGAGATAGACGAAGGCCTTGTGGTGCTCCACGATCGGCATGCCCTTGAGCGGCGCGGCGAGCCGCTCCCAGCGGTCGATCGCGGAGCGCCAGCGATCGAGAAACGCCTTGCTGCGCGCGCGATACGCTTCGACATTGGCCGGGTCGAGCTGGGCGAGGCGCTGCGCGAGCGCTTCGGCCACTCTTGCGATATTGCGCGGGTCGGTGTGGATGTGCGGATTGCCGCCCGGGTGGATGTCCCCGAGCGAGCGATCGACGACGCCCGGCACCTCCAGCCTGGCGACGAACCGGGACGCTTCGAAATATCCCGGACTTCCGGGCTGGATCCTGCCGTTCCCCGACTGGGTGAGCAACAGCGGCAGCCAGCCGACCTCGAGATCGGCGCCCGTGCAAACCAGCAGATCAGCGGAGCGCACGCGCGCGATCAGGCTCGGCCGCGCCTCGATGCGATGCGGATCCTGCACCGCAGTCGTGGCCGAATACGCCGATGCCTTGTCGCCCGCCAGTTCCTGCACGAGCACCGCCCACTCCGGCTCGCAGGCGAATACGTTGAGTCCCGCTGCCGCAGGGAGTGACAGCGCCGCCGCGCCGATTGCGACGACGAATCTCAGGATCGAATTCATGTCATCACCTCAGAATTTGTGCGCGCCGTGCGCGCCCAGGCTCATGATGTATTGCAGGAGCACCTGGTTGTCGGTGGCGTCCTGCCGGGAATGGTCGCGCGCGAACTGCAGCCGGAGCCGGCTGAATTCGCTCGGGCTCCAGTCGAGCATCACGGTTTGCCGGGTGGGGTTGTAGGCGCCTAGGATCGGGAAGTCCGCGGCGCCGAGCGCGCCCGAGGCGACCAGGCCGAGTCCGGTCGTGCCGGAATTCAAGCGGTCGTAGCGATAGCCGGCGCGCCACATCGGAACGAACTGGTATACGCCCTGCAGGTACCATCCCGATTGCCGCGAGGCGAACCCGCCGGTCTGCGTTCCGAGCGATTGCGCGAGCGAGTCGTAGGTGAGATTGCCGTCTTCCCTGCGCCGGAAGTACTCGCCCTGCAGCTTGAAGCTGGTCGTTGTCGGGTTCCGGTTCGGCGCCCATTTCAGGATCCCGTCCAGCACCCAGAGCCGGCTCTTGCCGCTGATGCGATTGGCGACGGTCGCACCCGTGGAGTCCAGGTCGTCGAATGCGCGATCCCGCGGTGAGGTGCTCAAATGCGAGACGCCGGCCTGCCACGCGGTGCCCGTCCCGATGTCTCCGCCGATGTGCGCGAATACGTTGCTCGAGCCGAAGCCGTTCTTGTTGCGCCCGCCGTCGGGACCGCCCGGAAACTTGCGCCCGCGGCCCAGCTCGAATCCGACATCGACGTACAGGTCGGTCGGCGCCACCCATTTGAGCTGGACGCCGTCCTCGGCAAGCTGATTGCCGAGAAACACCTTGCTCGCGAGCGGGACATCGGCGAAGTCCCAGGCATGCGCGTGAATCTGGTTCTGGTAGCCCACGCCCGAGAAAAAGCGCCCCGCCTTGAGCGTGAATCCGTTGGATAGGGACAGGGTCTGGATATAGCCCTCTTCGATTTCGGCGCTGCCCTCGTCGGGCGATATCGCAGCGATCAGCGTGCCGCGGAAATGCGGGTCGATGTTGGCCGCAAAAGCGAGTTCCGATTCGCCGAGACTGAGTCCGCGAACCGGCGGACCCACATCGCCCATCGTCGGGACGAAGCCGTTGATCTTGAATCCCGCCGGGTCTTGCGAGAGATTCGAATAGACGCCGTTCAGGATCAACGACACAGCCGGATTCAGGGCATTTGCCGCCGCCTGCCGGCTGCTCGCCTGGACCGCGGCCTGGGCGGCCGTCTCCTGCGCCTTGCCCGCGGTCGCTTCGGCCTTGCCGGCCGCCTGTTCCGCCTGCGCGAGCCGCCGCTCCAGCACTTCGATTCGCTTCTGGTACTGCTCCTTCAACTCGCGAACCTGCTCGCGCAAGTCCTTCAGGTCCTGGTCGCTGACCGCGAGGGCGGACTGCGACAGGCCCAGCCCCGCCGCGACGGCGAGCGCCATCATGCGTGCTCGAACCATGTGATCTCTCCTTGACGTGCTCCGGCCCTGCGGCCGGGGCGTGCCTGCGAATCCGGCCGCCTCGCGCCCATAGACCGAGGCGGCGCCCGTCAACCGGATGGCTAGGAGAGAGCGGGGGGAGCGCGCGAATCGAATACGATTCGCGGAGGAAAGAGGATCGAAGCCGGGAATGAAGCGTCGGCTTGGGGGGCGAATCGCGGCGGCTCGGCGAGCAGCGCGACGCTCGGCAGCGCGCTGTCGACCGCATGGAACGCGATGCATTGCTCGGCCGGATGGCCGGCGGGCGGGACGCCCATCCCGCCGTTCTCGATGAGGGCGATGTCGCGCGCGAGGTGCGACAACAGGTGCAATTGCGCGGCCTGCTGCGCAAACACCAGCGCCAGCGCGAACAGCGCATGGCGCAGGGTCCGGTGCATCGCCTTCCGCATGGCTTGCGCGTGTTCCCGTCGGGGTGGGCCGGGAGGCCTCAGTCGCCGTAGAGCTTCTGCTTCAACTCGCGCCGCGCCTGCGCCTCGATGGTCAGTGTAGCGGTCGGGCGCGCGAGCAGCCGCGGAATGCCGATCGGCTCGCCGGTCTCCTCGCAGTAACCATAGCTGCCGTCGTCGATGCGACGCAGCGCCTGCTCGATCTTCTTGAGCAGCTTCCTCTCGCGGTCGCGGGCGCGCAATTCCAGGGCGTACTCCTCCTCTATCGTCGCCTGGTCGGTCGGATCGGCCTCGATATCGTGTTCGCGCAGGTGTTCGGAGGTGACGTCGGCCTTCTCCAGCAGTTCCCGCTGCATCGCGAGCAGGCGTTCGCGGAAGAACGCGAGCTGCGTCGAGTTCATGTATTGCGACGCCGGCGCGCGCAGAACCTCGGCCTCCGAGAGGCCCGCGAAGCGCTGCTCCGCCTTCTGCGCGGCCGCCGCCGGAGCGGGCTTGGCCGCGGGCTTCGGCTCGGGTCTTGCGGCGGGCTTGGGCGCGGGTCTGGAAGCGGTTTTAGGCGCGGCCTTCGCGGGTATCGCGGCCTTGGCGGCCTTCGCGACCGAGTTCTTCGCCGGGGCGCGTGCCTTCGCAGGCGCCGCCTTCTTCGCCGGCTTCGCCGCCTTCCCCGCCTTGGCGACGGGTTTCTTCTTCACTGCGCTTGCACGAGACATTGCTCAAGCCCCTTGATGAACACGTCTTCCGGCAGGCCCCGCCCGATGAACACGAGCGTGCTCTGCCGTCTCTCCTCCGCACCCCAGGGCTTGCCGAGGTCGCCCCCCATCATCATGTGCACGCCCTGAAACACGACCCGATGCGCATTGTCCCTGAGATATAGCACACCTTTGTAGCGCAGCATATCCTGGCCGTGAGCCTGGATCAGGCCGGACAGGAATTCTTCGAGCCTCACCCCGTCGAAGGGCCGGTCGGAGCGGTAGATGAAGGAGCTTACCCGCTCGTCGTGCTCATGCTCGTCGTCCTCGAGAAACGCCGGATCGATCTCCAGAACGGCGTTGAGGTTGAAGCCCCGGATGTCCAGGATGTCCTCGATCGGGGCCTGGCCGAAATGGACTTTGCGTATCGGCGCCCGCGGGTTGATGTGCACCAGCCGCCGGCGCAGCCGCTCGGCCTCCTGCTCGGAGACGAGGTCGGTCTTGGACAGCAGGATCCGGTCGGCAAACCCCACCTGCTCCTGCGCCTCGCGGAATTCGTCGAGCTGGCGCTCCCCGTGCTTGGCGTCGACGACCGTGATGACGCTGTCCAGCAGGTAGTAGTCGCCGATCGCCTCGTCCAGGAAGAAGGTCTGCGCCACCGGACCCGGGTCGGCCATTCCGGTGGTCTCGATGATGACCCGGTCGAATCCGATGCCGCCGGAGTCGCGCCGGTCCTTCAGGTCCCCGAGGATGCGCATGAGATCGCCGCGAACGGTGCAGCAGATGCAGCCGTTGTTCATTTCGACGATTTGCTCCTCGCCGCCCTGGACGAGGATCTCGTTGTCCACGCCCGCCTCGCCGAACTCGTTCTCGATCACTGCGATCCGGTGGCCGTGCCGCTCGGTCAGGATGCGGTTCAGGAGCGTCGTCTTGCCGCTGCCGAGGAAGCCGGTCAGGATCGTGACCGGAACCATGTCCTTTTCCGCGCTCATGGGCGTCCGTGGATCCAACGCGGCTTGTACGTGGTCATCCCTGAATCCAAGAAAGCAACGGCGCCTCCGGGCGCGTACCCCAGGCCGCGCATGCCCGGCATGGGGCGCGATAGTACCGTGCGAAATGTGCAAGTACAACCCAGTTGGGGCACGCCGTCAATTGCGCTCCTGAACAGCCGGTCAGTTCCTTCGCAGCAGCAGGCCCTTCAGGTACTCGCCCTCGGGAAACTCGAGCAGCACGGGATGGTCGGGGGCGGCGTGGAATCGCTCCAGAATCGTCGCCGAGACGCCCGCGTCGGCTGCCGCACCGGCGACGATCTTCTGGAACAGGTCCGCCGACACCCCGCCCGAGCACGAAAACGTCGCGAGCAGACCGCCCGTCCGAAGCAGCTTGAGCGCATTGAGGTTCACGTCCTTGTACGCGCGCGCCGCCGCCGGAGCATGCTTCTCGGTGGGAGCGAACTTGGGCGGATCGAGCACGACGAGATCGAAGCCGCGGCCCTGCGCGCGGACCTCGCGCAGGTAGCCGAACACGTCGGCCTCGCGCCACTCGGCGCGCGAGTCGGCGAGGCCGTTCGCTTGCGCGTTGCGGCGTCCGAGCTCGATCGCGGCACCTGAGCTGTCGACGGAGGCAACCGAGCTTGCCCCGCCCGCGAGCGCGGCGAGCGAAAACCCGCCCGTGTAGCAAAAGCAGTTGAGGACCTCCCGCCCCGCCGCGAGTTCCCGGATGCGCCGCCGGTTGTCGCGCTGGTCGAGGTAGAACCCGGTCTTCTGGCCGCCGACGACGTCCACCGCGTAGCGCAGGCCGTGCTCGACGATCTCGATCGGCGCCGCGGGTGCGTCTCCGCGCAGCGCCCCGGTGCGCTCGGGCAGGCCCTCGAGCTTGCGCACCTCGGCATCGGAGCGCTCGTAGATGCGCGCGCAGCCGGTCAGCTCGCCCAGCACGTCGACGAGCGTGTCGCGCCAGCGTTCGGCGCCGGCGGAGAGCACCTGCACCACCAGCATGTCGCCGTAACGGTCGACGACCAGTCCCGGAAGGCCGTCGGCCTCGCCGTGCACGAGGCGTAGCGCGTTGCCCGTCTCCTGCGCGACGAGCGCGCGGCGCAGCGCGAGCGCGCGCTCGATCCTGCGGCGGAAAAACGCCGGGCCCGGCGATTCCGATTCCTCGAAACTCCAGACGCGCGCCCGGATCTGCGAATGCGGGCTGTACGCGGCCCAGGCGAGGAAACGGCCGTCGGCGGCGTGCAACCGCACGCTGTCGCCGCTCGCGGGCGATCCCTCGAGCCTCGCGACCGCACCGGAGAAGACCCACGGGTGCCGGCGCAGCAGCGACCGTTCGCGGCCCGGCTTGAGTATCACTTGGTCTCTTATCACTCGGACGTTGACAGGATTGGCGAGGATTCAGGGTTCACATAGGTCTCCCGATTTTGCGCAGTTGCGAAGTTGCAACTGCGCAAAATCGGGAGAGTTGGGATGGTAAGTCAGGGCAGCCTACTTGGTTCCGGCCGTGCCGGCTCAGGGATCACTTCTTCTTCGCGCGGGGGTGAGCGGCGTCGTAGGCCCTCGCCAGGTACTGGAAGTCGAGGTGCGTGTACACCTGCGTCGTCGAGATGCTCGCGTGGCCGAGCATCTCCTGCACCGCGCGCAGGTCGCCGGAGGACTGCAGCACGTGCGTGGCGAAGGAGTGGCGCAGCACGTGCGGGTGCACACGCCCGGCTAGGCCGCAGCGCGCCGCCCAGCGCGCCAGCCGCACCTGCACCATGCGCGGCGAGATGCGTGTTCCCCGGCCGCTGACGAACAGCGCCCGTTCGTCCGGCGACGCCAGCTCCGGCCGGACCTGCATCCAGGCGAGCAAGGCCTGCGCCGCCTTGGCGCCGACGGGAACGGTGCGCGTCTTTCGGCCCTTGCCAGTGATCGTGACCTCGCCGTCGCGAATCGCCAGCGCCGCGGCGCCCATGTCGATGCCGAGCAACTCGGCGAGGCGCAGCCCCGAGGAGTAGAAAAGCTCGAACATCGCCTTGTCGCGGACCTCCAGCGCGTCCTTGGGAGCGTGGTCGAGGAGCTGCGCGGCCGCGTCAGGGGAAAGTGCCGCCGGCAGGGTCTTCGCGCTCTTGGGTGCGCGCAATCCCGCACAGGGGTTGGCGGGAAAACCGCGATGCCGTGCAAGCCAATCGAAGAATTCGCGCCAGGAGGAGAGCATGCGCGCCAGGGTTCTGCCCGAGAGGCCGCGCGAGTGCAACTGCGCGATCGCGCGGCGCACCGCGTGCGCCTGTATGCGCTCGAGCTCCGTGTCCCGGGTCAGATCGAACAGCGACTCGATGTCGCGGCAGTAGTTGCTGCCCGTGTGCGGCGAGAGGCGCCGCTCGTGCTCGAGGTTGCGCCGGAATTCGTCGAGCAGCGCCCGCCGGTCGCTGACTGGCTGCGACGGACCCGCGCTCATGTCACAGGTAACGTCCGAGAGCGGCGCCCGTCAGCTCGCCCAGGCGCTTCAGGTACAGCGTCCCCATCTCGGGGTAGAAGCGCATCGCGTCCTCGCTCGCCAGCGCGAGCATGCCGAAGCACTCGCCCTCGCCCATGGGCGCGAGCGGCATCAGCGCCATCGAACGGACGTGCGACGCGGCTTCGCCGAACCATCCCGCCGCCTCTGCATTGCCGCTCGGGCCGCAATACGGGTGCGCAAGGCCGGCGGCATACTGCTTGAGGTCCTCGCTCACCTGGTTGAATTCGGGTACCCCGCCGTCGCCGCCGCGCCAGACGCGCATCGCGACGTGCGGCACCGAAAAATCCTCGTGCAGGTTGTAGTAGAGCGCGGACAGCATGCTGCCCAGGTCCTGCGCCGCGAGCAGCGCCAGCGCAAGCCGGTGCATTTTCTCGCCGATCGCGTCGTTTTCCTCGCCGAACTGGATCAGCTCGGCAAGCTTGGCTTCCAGCAGCTTGTTCTTTTCGCGCAGCGCGAGCACCTGCCGGTCCGACAGCGCGATGGCGTTTCCCCCGTGCGGATGGGGAACGGAGATCTGAGACAGCATCTCCGAATACTCGTCGAAAAATGCCGGATTCTCCTTGAGGTAGCGCGCGACCTCGTCAGCGTCGATCAATGTCCAGTTCTCCCTCGAACACGGTGACCGCGGGGCCGGTCATCCACACGGGCTCATTGTCCCCGCCCTCCCAACGTATCGTCAATCGGCCGCCTCGCGTATCGACCACGACCTTGGAATCCAGCAGCCCCCGGCGGATGCCCGCGGCGACCGCCGCGCAGGCGCCGGTGCCACAGGCGAGCGTCTCGCCTGCGCCGCGCTCCCAGACGCGCAACCGGATGCGGCCCCGGTCCACCACCTGCATGTAGCCCGCGTTCACGCGCCTGGGAAAGCGCGGGTGACGCTCGATCGCCGGCCCCTGCGCGGCGACGGGCGCGGCGTCGACGTCGGCGACCACCTGCACCGCGTGCGGGTTGCCCATCGAGACCGCGGTGATCTGCAGCGTCGCTCCCCCGACTTCCAGCGGCTGCACGGGCGCGGCCGAACCGCTCTCGAACGGAATGCGCCCGGGCTCGAACACCGGCGCACCCATGTTCACGGTCACTTCGCCGTTCGCCTCAAGGCGCGGCGCGATCAGCCCCGAGGCCGTCTCGACCCGGATTTCGTCCTTCGCCGTCAGCCCCTTGTCGCGCACGAAGCGCACGAAACACCGCGCGCCGTTGCCGCACTGCTCGACCTCGCCGCCGTCGCTGTTCCAGATGCGGTAGCGGAAGTCCGCCCCCGGACCGCTCGGGCGCTCGACGAGCAGGATCTGGTCGCAACCCACGCCGAAATGCCGGTCCGCGATGCGCCGCGCCAGCTCGGGCGTGAGCGCCACGTCCTGTTGGATGCCGTCGAGCACGACGAAGTCGTTGCCCAGGCCCTGCATCTTGGTGAACTTGAGCTTCATGAAAGGGTCAGCCGAGCATGAGCCGGTTGTAGTCGCGCATGATGCACCTGTCCATCACCACCTTCATTCCGCCCGCGAGCGCGGCCAGCGCGGCCGCCTCGTTGCCCGCGCCTTCCTGCATCCAGATCGCCTTCAGCCCGAGGCGCAGGCATTCCTCGACGATGGCGGGCGCCTGGCCTGGCGAGCGGAACACGTCGACGAGGTCGATCGGATCGGGAACCGCGGAGAGGTTCGGATAGGCCTTCTCCCCCAGCCCCTCGGCGATGCCCGGCCGCACCGGAATGACACGGTAGCCGAAGCGCTGCAACTGGCGGGCGATGTTGTGACTCGCCCGCCCCGGCTTGGGCGAAAATCCCACCACCGCGATGGTCTTCACGCTACGCAGCAGCTCGCGAATCGCCTCGGGCTCGGGATTCCTGAACGTCACGCTGCAATTCTACCCTCGCGCCATCGATGCAGTGCGTAGGTTGGACCGAGCGCAAGCGAAGTCCAACCTACGCGCTTGAACGTCACTCCCCAATTCTACCCGCGCGCCAAGCGCCGCGCGGGATCAGCGGCGGCAAAGCCGTCCACTGCATCCCGCGCATTTAAAACGCGCCCGCGTCCCGCCCTCTAATACCACCTCGCCTCCCCCGCGGGTCGCGTTTTAAAGCGTTTGTGGGTCCACAGGTACTGCTCGGGCATCTCGCGCACGCGTTCCTCGATGAACGCGTTCATCCTGCGCGTATCGGCTGCCGCATCATCGGTCGGGAATCCCTCCCACGCGGGATAGCAGGTGAGCTCGTAGCCCTCGCCGTCTGGGAGCATGCGCGTCACGCAGGGAACGACCGATGCGCCCGCGAGCATCGCCAGCCGCGACAACCCCGTGATGGTGGCCGCCGGAACGCCGAAGAACGGCACGAAGATCGCGTCGCGCGGGCCGTAGTCCTGGTCCGGCAGGTAGTAGAAGGGCAGCCCTTCCTTCAATGCGGCGAGCGCGGGGCGCACGCCCTCCTGGCGCGAGAACAGCCTCTGGGTGCCGAACCGCTTCCGCCCTGCGAGCAGCACGCGGTTCATTGCATCGCTCTTCTGCTTCGAATAGATGCTCGCAGCGTCGATCTCGCAGGCGAGGCGCGCGAATCCCGTATCGAGCGCGACGAAATGCGGCGCCAGCAGGATGACCGGCTTTCCCTTCAGGGCGCGCAGGTGTTCGAACCCCTTGAGGCGCACCAGGCGCAGGATGCATTCGCGCGGCGACCACCACAGGATGCCGCGCTCGAGCAGGCTGCGGCCGAGCGCGCGGAAGTGGCGCTTCGCGAGCGCGACGCGCTCGTTCGCGGGCAGCTCGGGGAAGCAGCGCTCCAGGTTCAGCAGGCACACGCGGCGCCGCTCGCGGCCGAGCGCGTAGAACAGCATGCCGAGCGACTCGCCCGCGCGCGCGAGTAGCGGCAGCGGCAGAAAATGCAGCAGCCACATCGCCGCGAGCCCGATTCGCACGAGCACCCGCGCTTCCCCTCAGCCCTCGCGCCGCTCGGGCGGCGCGGCGCCTGCGGGCACCTTGTACCGGTTATATGCCCACAGGTACTGGGACGGGCAGCGGCGCACGAGTTCCTCGATGCCGCGGTTCAGTCGGCGCTGCGCGGACTCGCCGGGGAGCGGCTCGGGCAAGGGCAGCACCTGCATACGGTAGCCGCGGCCGCGCGGCAGGCGCTCGGCGAAACCGAGCAGCACCGGCGCCCCGGTCTTCTCGGCGAGGCGCCCCACGAGCGTCATGGTGTAGGCCGGGCGCCCGAAGAACTCCGTCCATGCGCCCTCGCCGACGCCCGGCACCTGGTCGGGCAGGATGCCCACCGCGCCGCCCTCGCGCAGCGCGCGCAGCAGGGCGCGGATCCCCGAGACGTCGGGAGGCACGCTCCTCATGCCCTCGCGCGTGCGCCCGCGCAGCATCAGCGGCTCGATCGAACCCAGCTTCGGCGGGCTGTAGAGCACCGTGATCGGATGGTGCCGGCTGAAGTATTGCGCGGTCACTTCCCAGCAGCCCAGGTGCGGGGTGAGCATGATGGCGCCTCGCCCCTGCGCGAGCGCCGACTCGACCTGCTCCCAGCCTTGCACCTCGACCACCAGGCGCGCGGCCTCCGCCTGGCTGCGCAGCCAGATCGCGGGAAGCTCGAGCGCCCCTTTGCCCATCTCGGCAACGCAGGCGCGAAGCAGCGCGCGGTCGCGATAGCCGGCGGCGGCGAGGTTCTCGCCCAGATACTTGCGAAAGCGCGGCGAGCCCAGGTACACCAGCCATCCCACGATGGCCCCAACACTGTGCAGAATGGGCAGCGGCAGCGCCGCAAGCGCCCTGAGGAGAATGGGCATGAAGTGGGTTGCGGGTTCGACGGCCTGTGTTATTCTTTGAACCCTTTTTGTCGACCAGGAACTGCCCCGAACATGAGCAGCTTTCTTTTCACTTCCGAGTCGGTCTCCGAGGGCCATCCGGACAAGGTTGCGGACCAGATTTCCGACGCGATTCTGGACGCCATTCTAGCGCAGGACAAGACCTCCCGGGTCGCAGCGGAAACGCTGGTCAACACGGGCCTCGTGGTGCTCGCGGGCGAAATCAC